>ERZ1066136.199-NODE-199-length-61121-cov-23.132201_pt1 | contig 61121 bp, 38 predicted proteins | sample MGYA00382783_ERZ1066136 | MGnify/ENA primary metagenome ERZ1066136 (study PRJEB33369, sample SAMEA5778366) | biofilm metagenome | biome: Industrial cooling water; feature: Water cooling tower basin; material: Biofilm | place: United Arab Emirates | collected... | reverse complement strand
GTTCGCCAGGAACACTGCGAAGCAGGGGGGCAGGGCGGGCGGGTAGGAGGGTGGGGTGGGGACGATGAAGTCGCAGCCGAAGTTGGCCTGGCTCACGGCGGCGGCGGTGCAGGCGGGGACGCAGGCGCCGTCCGCACAGCCCTGGTCGGAGGGGCATGTCTCTAGGACCAGGCCCTGCTCGTCGAGCACGGCCTTGAGGTCGGCGCTGCACACCTTCTGCACCGGCGGCAGGTCGGGGCCCGGGCCGGTCGAGCCGGGGCCGGTCGAGCCGCCGGTCGCCGAGCCGGCCTCGGTGGTGCCGGTGGTCGTGACGTCGCTCGTGGTCGTGACGTCGGCGGTGGTGCTGGTGGGGTCGGAGCCGCCGGTGACGACCTCGGTCCCGCCGGTGGTGGGGAGGCTCGTCGAGGCGACGGTGGTCGCGCCGGTCGGGTCAACGCCGGTGTCGCCGGTCGTCGCCGCCATGCTGGCGCCGCCCGAGCCGGTCGTGTCGCCGCCCCCGGGGCTGCACCCGATCGAACCTGCCATCAAGACCGCGCCCGCAAGCCGAATCCGCGACATCCCATCCCTCCCGTGCGGGGCCCACGATCCCAGAGGTCGCGCGGTCGGACAAGCGGGCGCGCACGGACAGGCCGCGGCTCGCGGGTCGGCGGGTGCTGAAGCTGCCCGGGCCGAGGCGCGGATCAGCGCAGGGTGCCGACCCTGGAGAGGACGATGTTGCCGGAGTCTCGGCCGACCGCTGGCCAGATTCTCGACGCGCGCGGACGGCCGCCGGTGCGGGTATCATCCGCGGCTGCGGAGGTCCGATATGACTATCCTGGACCCGGTCACCGAACTCGATAATGCCCTCGGAAAGCAGCGCTTCCTCGCCGATCAGCTCGGCGAGCCGCCGCCGTGCGTCCGCGACCGCTATGAGATCCGCCGGACGCTCGGGCGCGGCGCCACCGGGCTGGTGTGCGAGGCGCTCGATCGCGAGCTCGATCGCGCGGTCGCCCTCAAGCTCGTCCCCCTGCGCACGCCCCGGGCCGCGCGGGACGCCGAGCGCGAGGCCAGGACGCTGGCGCGCTTCGATCACCCGAACATCGTGCGGATCCACGACGTCGGCCGCACCGACCGCGTCGGCAGCTTCGCCGTCGAGCTGGTGTTCGTCGTGATGGAGCTGCTCCAGGGCACGAGCCTGCGCCACTGGGCGAGCGTGCCGCGGAGCCGCAGCGCGGTGCTCGAGGCGTTCCTCGCGGCCGGGGAGGGCCTCGCGGCCGCGCACGAGCAAGGGGTCGTCCACGGCGACTTCAAGCCGGAGAACGTCGTCATCGACGCGCGCGGCAAGGTCCGCGTCGTCGACTTCGGCCTCGCCCGCTGGACCGCCGAGGCCGGGCCCGAGGGGGTCCACGCGCCAGGTCGCGCGTTCACGCAGGGGCCGCGCGGGACCCACGGGTACATCGCCCCCGAGGTGTTCGAGGGGCGGGTCGACGCGCGCAGCGATCAGTACTCGTTCGCCGTCGCGCTGTGGGAGCTGTTGACCGGGCAGCTGCCGTACGCGGTGACGGACGAGGGGCGGCCGCTGGCGACCCCGCCGCGCGGCGAGCTCGCGCTGTCGGTCGAGCTCCGCCGCGCGCTCGCCCGCGGGTTCGCTGGCGAGCCGTCGGCGAGGTATGCCTCGATGCACGAGCTCCTGGCGGCCCTTCGGCCGCACGTGGACGCGTCCGAGCAGCCGCCGGCGCCGTCCCGGCGAAACGTCGTCGCGGCGGCGCTCGCCGTCGGCCTCGCCGGCGTCGGCGGGCTCGCGGCGCTCGCCAGCGCCGAGACCCCCGAGACCCCTGCGGCGCCGCGAACCGCGAATCCACCGACGATGACGGCACCGACGCCGAAACCGACGCCGGTCGCGCCGCCTTGCCCCGAGGTCGCCGCGATCGTCGGCGCGTGGCGATTCACGAGCTACGTCGTGTGGGCCGACAAGGCCAGCCTGCTCGCCGCCAGGGGCTACTATTCGGTCGAGGTGCAGCCCGGGCAGGGTTGTCGCGCGGTCTTCCTCGTGCGCAAGCGCGGCGACTCGGGCAAGGACCGGTACGGCAAGATCTATCAGGACCGGATCGTCGCCGAGGTACAGCGCGAGGCGGACGGCGGGATCACGGCGACGCTCGACGCCTGGCTCGCGGCCGACAAGGCGCTCGACGGCTCGGAGACCGGGCGGCGGTCGGGCCTGCATTACCGCTACTCCCTGCAATGGAAGGACGGCCGGCTCGCCGGCGACTGGGAGATGTTCCACAAGGACACCGACACGCCGGAGATGCGCGGGCTGCTCGCGGGCGCGCCGGAGGGCGTCGAGTTCGCGGTCGCCGAGGACCTCGAGGCCGCGAGCTGCGCGGCGCAGTGCCGGATCCGCTGCCCCGGGGCGACCGCCGCGGAGCGCTGTCAGGCCCGGTGCGCCGGCGGCGAGGCGGCGGCCCGCGACTGCGGCGCGCCCGATCGCGGGTTCCGTCCGCCGACCGCGACGTTCCTGGCGGCGAGCGAGCCGCTCGGCTGGCCCCCCGCGCCGTCGGACGCCTGCCTCAAGGTCGCGGATCGCCTGTCCGGACGCTGGCGGGTGACGCGGAGCGACCGCGCCGAGGTCGTCGAGCTGACGCTGGGGAGCGCGGCCTGCTCGCTCTCCGGGCAGCGCCATACGGGCGACGCGAGCGAGGCGGTCCACGGCTGGGTCGACGACCGGGGCGTGTGGCGCCTGCAGGCGGTCGAGCGCCCGGAGGAGCCGGTGTGGGCGCTGGTCGGCCGGGATCCCGCGTTCGGCGTCGCCGAGGGAGGCGGCGCGATCTTGGCCGCGCAGAGACTGTGAGCCGTTTCGGGGCGGTCCCCGGACTCCCCCGTGAGAGGACGACGATGAGCGCACAAACACCCCGACCCCCGGCCGAACGCGAGCAGCTCCGCGCGCTCGCCGACGACCTCTATCCGCGGCTGCTCCGCTTCTTCCGCAGCAAGGTGCCGCACCCCGACTGCCACGACCTGGCGCAGCAGACCTTCGTCGAGTTCCTCAAGCAGGTCCAGAGCAAGCCGATCGAGGATCGCCGGGCTTATCTGTTCGGGATCGCCCGCTTCCAGCTGCTCAAGTTCATCGAGCGGCGCAGCCGCGCGGGCGCCCCGTTCGACAGCACGCGCCTGTCGATGGCCGCGGTCGGGACCTCGCTGAGCATGCACTTCGACCGCCGCAACCGATTGATGGCCGCACTCCGCGAATTGCCGGTCGAGCAGCAGATCGCCTTCGAGCTGCGCCACGGCGAGGAGATGCAGCTCGAGGAGGTAGCGAAGGCGCTCGACGTCTCGCTGGCGACGATCAAGCGGTACCTGGCGAGCGCCAAGGCGGCCCTGCAGGCGCACCTGAGCGCGGGCGACGATCCGTCGGACAGCATCGCCGACGCCTACCGCTCGAACTGAAGTGATAGGAGCCGTTCGGCGCCCCTCGCGGGACCTCGACGGCATGGGACTCGAAGCATCCACGTCGTCGCTCCCCGCGACGTCCCCGGCGTCGAGCGGCCGACCGCCGGGCCCGCCGGCGCTGATCACCAAGGAGGATCTCCGGCGCGCGATCCTTCACGTGAGTCGGTCGAGCGCGCATCGACGCGATCTCGCCAAAGGCGCGACCCCCGACGCCGTCGCAGACGACGAACAGGCCGAGCACCGGATCGGCGAGGTAGGCGTCCTCGTTGTTGTCGCGGCGCTGACCAATCCCGCTGCGCGCCCCGTCGCCTGCGAGGTCCCGTGGGACGCGCCCGAGGCGCCGCGCGAGCGCAGGTGCGCGCGTCGCCAGGATCGTCGTCGGGAGGTGACGACGATCCGCGACGCGCAGCCCCGCGCCCGCGCGGTCGCGTTGCGTTTCCGCCGCCTCGCGCTCGTGATACAGGTGGTCGAGCACGTGATGTTGCCTCCCGGGCCGACGCTCCCGAGCGCTGCGCAGATGCTCGCTTGGCTGTACCGCCCGACGCGATTCTTCGACCGTTGCCTGGCGCGATACGGCGAGGTGTTCACCATGCGGCTGCCCGGGCAGCCGCCCCGCGTGATGCTCGCGCGGCAGGACACGATCCGGGCGGTGTTCACGGGCTCGCCGGCGCGCCTGCACGCCGGCGGGGCGAACGCGCTGGTCGAGCCGCTGGTGGGACCCCGATCGGTGCTGCTGCTCGACGACGCGGCGCACTTGCGGCAGCGGCGGCTGCTGCTCGCGCAATTCGCCGGGCGCAAGGTCGCCGAGCACGGCCGGGTGATGCACGAGCTGACGGTCGAGGCGATCGACCGCTGGCCGGTCGGGGCGGAGTTCCCCGTGCAGCCCGAGCTGCAGGCGCTGACGCTGCGGGTGATCCTGGCGACGATCTTCGGCGTGCGCGGCGGCGAACGATCGGCGGCGCTGTTCCACCTGCTCTCCGCGCTGCTCGAGCAGGCCCGGAGCCCGCTGCTGCTGGTGCCCGCGCTGCAGCGGGAGCTCGGGCCGCTGACCCCATGGAGCCGCTTCGTCGCGCTCAAGCGCCGGCTCGACGCTGCGCTGCGGCCGATCTTCGCCGAGCGTCGGCGGGCGCTCGAGCGGGCCGACGGCGCGCCGAGCGACATCCTCGGCCAGCTCGTGGCCGCCCGCGACGACGAGGGGCGCCCGCTCTCCGACGCGCAGCTGCGCGACGAGCTGGTCACGCTGCTGGTCGCCGGGCACGAGACGACCGCGAACGCGCTCGCCTTCACGCTGTTCGAGGCGCTCGCCGACGCGGCGGCGCGCGAGCGGCTGCGCGGCGAGCTCGCGGCGGTCGTCGGCGCCGGGCCGATCGGCCACGAGCACCTCGATCGCCTGCCCTACCTCGACGCGACGATCCACGAGGGCCTGCGCCTGCACCCGGTGCTCGGCCACGTCGGCCGCGTGCTCACCGAACCGATGCGCCTCGGCGGGTACGATCTGCCCGCCGGCTGGATGGCGGTCCCGTGCATCTACCTGGCCCACCGCGACCCGGCCGTCTTCCCCGAGCCCGAGCGCTTCCGCCCGGATCGGTTCCTCGAGCGAACGTTCTCGCCGTACGCCTACCTGCCGTTCGGCGGCGGGGCGCGCCGCTGCATCGGCATGTCGTTCGCGCTGCAGGAGATGAAGATCGTGCTCGCCACGATCCTCGCGCGCGCCGGGCTGTCGCTGCGACCCGGCTACCGGCCCGGGATCACCCGGCGCGGCGTCGTGTGGGCGCCGGCGGGCGGCGTGCCGGTCCGTCGCGAGCGGTGATCGCCGCGGCGCCTTGGAGAGGACGATCGAGATGACGACCTACCGTTCGATCTTTCGCGCTGACTTGCTCGCCGGGCAGGTCATCATCGTCACCGGCGGCGGCAGCGGGATCGGCCGCTGCGTCGCCCACGAGGCGGCCAGCCTCGGCGCCCGCGTGGTGCTCGTCGGGCGCAAGCGGGAGCGGCTCGAGGCGACCGCGGCCGAGATCGCCGGCGACGGCGGCGCGGCCGAGGCCGTCCCCTGCGATGTCCGCGACGAGGCCGCGGTGGTGGCGACGGTGAAGGAGCTCGCCGCGCGCCACGGCGTGATCCACGGCCTCGTCAACAACGCGGGCGGGCAGTTCCAGGCGCCGCTCGACGGTCTGACGCAGAACGGCTTCGAGGCGGTGCTGCGCACCAACCTGGTCGGCGGGTTCCTGTTCGCGCGCGAGGTGTTCGCGCGATCGATGCGCGCGCACGGCGGGGCGATCGTCAACATGGCGGCGGACGTCTCGCGCGGCACGCCGTCGGTCGCTCACTCCGGGGCGGCGCGCGCGGCGATGATTCACCTGACGCAGACGGCGGCGGTCGAGTGGGCCCCGTACGGGGTGCGGGTCAACGCGGTGGCGCCCGGCTTCATCGCGACGCACGCGCTCGCCCGCTACGGCGCCCAGGCGCTCGCCGAGGTCCTCGCGCCGCTCGTGCCGCTCGGCCGCCTCGGGACCGAGGCCGAGGTCAGCTCCGCCGTCTGCTACTTGCTGAGCGAGGGGGCGGCGTACATCTCGGGTGCCACGCTGCGGATCGACGGCGCCTTGCCGTCGGCGCACCCGCTGTTCCCGCCGTCGGCGCACGACCGGGCGCGCGTGTACGACGGCTTTCACCGCAGCGGCCGCGGCGGGTCGACCGGCGGCGGAGGGCCCGGATCGGGGGACGGCGCGCCGAGCGGGTGATCGCGCCCGGGCGCGTCTCCCTGCGGGGCACCCGCTCAACCGCCGCGCCGCCGCGCGAACAGGCGCTCGCCCGCGTGGACGACGACGCGGGCGATCTGGGCGGCGCCGAGCGGGAACAGGAAGAACAGCCCGCGCCCGGCCCGCCATTCGGGGTTGGCGGCGGCGTAGGCGGCGTAAAGCCGACGGCTCTCGGGGTCGCCCGATTCGCCGGGCTCGCGGGTCACGATCGGGATCGTCCGCATGTCCACCGTGCCGTCCTCGGGGCGGAACTTGTCGCCCGAGACCCGCGCGCCGAGGTGAAGGAGCAGGTCGCGCTCCCGGGGGGGCAGGTCCGGCGCGCCCACGGTCCAGAACGGGCGGATCGCCCGGCGAAACGCGACGTACCCCGGCGGGTAGGTGCTGGCCGCGACGTAGCGGGGCCGGAGCGGGTGGCGGCCGATACACAGCAGCGTGATCAGCAGCGCGGCGAGGGGCACGATCGGGCGGCCGCGCAGGTGCGGGGCGACGAACCCGTATTCGGGCAACAGGCACAGGATCGGCCGGCCCGCCCAGCGCATCGGCACGCCGCGCTGGAGGAAGAACCCGGCGACGCGCCCGCGGTCGCGCAGGATCCACACGAAGCCCGGCCAGCGGAAGTCGTCGGCGAACGCGGCGAAGTCCTGCTCCGGGCCGACCGTCGGCTTGAGGCGCACCAGCTCGAGCCGGAATCGCCACAGCTCGCGGATGTCGTCCTCGCGCAGCGAGGTCGCGCGGCGGATCGTCGATTTCATCCGCGGCCCCCCAGCGGCACGAGCACGAGCGGCAGGTCGTCCGCCGGGCGGAAGCTCGGCGTCGGCCGCAGCCGCAGCCGGTAGCCCGCGGGCAGCTCGAGGCGATATCGCCGCAGCAGCGGGTGCAACACGGCCTTGATCTGCAGGGCGGCGAAGCGCATCCCCATGCACGCGTGGGCGCCCCCGCCGAACGGCCGGAAGGCGTGCCGGTGGCGGCGATGCTCGGCGCGCCCGTCGGCGAAGCGCTCGGGGTCGAAGGCGTGGGGGCTGCTCCAGAAGTCCGGGTGGCGCTGCGCGAGCAGGACCGAGGCCCGCAGCGGCGTGTTCGCCGGCAGGCGCACGCCGCCGAGCTCGCACGGGCGCAGGGTCCGCCGCGGGAGCGAGCCGACCGGCGGATAGAGCCGCAGCGCCTCGTGGATCACCCACTCCGCCTCGCGCGCCTCGTGCATGCGATCGTAGGGGAGCGCGTCGCCGAGGCGCGCCCCCTCCGCGCGCAGCCGATCCTGCCACGCGGGTCCGCGCGCGAGCTCGTACGCGATCATCGCCAGGGTGCCGGTCGTGGTGTCGTGGGCGGCCATCCACATGAACAGCGTGTGATCGACGATCTCGTCGTCGGTGAAGCGGCGGCCGTCGGCGTCGACGGCCTGGCACAGCAGCCCGAGCAGGTCCGACGACGGGGCCGCGCGGCGGCGGGCGACGAGGGCGCGCAGCCAGGCGACGAGCCGGGCCCGGGCGGCGACGGCGCGCCGCAGCGCGGTGCCCGGTAAGGCCCACGGGACGACCGCGCCGACGCCGTGGGCGAGCTCCTCGAAGGCGCGGGTGAGGGCGGCGAGCTCGGGCCCGAGCTCGGCGCCGAGGAAGAGGATCCCGGCGAGGTCGAGCGTCACCCGGCGGAATGTCGGCACCGCGAGGATCCGCGGCCGCCCGCGCAGGGCGTCCAGCAGCGCCGGGACCCGCTCGTTCATCACCCGCACGTGCTCGCGCAGCGCCGGGGTGGCGAACGCCGATTGCATGAGCTCGCGGTGGTGGCGGTGATCGGCGTGGTCGCGCAGGAGCAGCCCGCCGGGGAGCAGGCGGCCGAAGAACGGCCGCCAGCCGGCGGCGGTCGACAGGTGCTCGCCGGCGTCGGCGAAGATCTGGCCGAGCGCCTCGGGGTGGGCGAACACGACCGGGCGCGCCGAGAGGATGTGGTGCACGAAGACGTCGCCGAGCGCGGCGTGCAGGCGCACGGGCGTGCCGATCGGGTCGCGCAGCCAGGCGAGGGTGTGACCGAGGAGGGGCAGGCCGCGCGCGCGCGGGAGGTCGCGGAGTTGCATCGACGTGGTGGTCCTGGGCTCGCCCGCTCAGGTGAGCGCGCGCGCCGGGGTGGCCGGATCCGCGACGAGCGCCGCGAGCGCGCGGGCGATCGCCGTGGCGAAGCGCTCCATCGTCGCCGGCTCGAAGAGCGCCGCCCGGTAGCGGACGACCCCTTGCAGGAGGCCGGGCAGCTGAAAGACCTGCACGAGGACATCCTGCGTGCTCCACATGCGCGCGTCGCCGACGATGTCGGGCCGCGGCGCGGCGACGACGCCCGGCAGCTCGAAGCCGGAGACCCAGCGGTTGACGTTGAGCACGATCCGGCGGCTCGGCGGGTCGACGGCGGGGACGTAGAGCATCCGCCACGGCTCGTCGTCGCCCAGGAAGGCGCCGGCGCGGGCGACCACGGCGGCGAGCGGCGCGTCGTCGTCGATCCGCACCGCGAACGCGTCGCCCCAGGCGAGGCAGCCGACGATCCGGCGCGACGCCGGATCGCGCCGGCCGCTGCGGATCAGCGTGAAGCCGACGTCGGGGCGGGCGGCGAGGTCCCGCAGGCCGAGCGCCACGGCGGCGAGGATCGGCGCGGTGTCCGGGACCTGCAGCGCGCGCGCGAGCGCCTCGACCGGCTCCGGAGCGCCGAGGGAGAAGTAGGCGCGCGCGCCCGCGGGATCGCGGCCGCCGGGGCGCGACGGATCGGGGCGCAGGGCGAAGCCGTCCGCGGGGTACGGCGCGCACCAGGGGCCCGGCGTCGCGCGGACGGGGGCGAGGCGCGCCTCGACGGCGGCGACGTGCTCGCGTGGCTGCGGCGCCGGGGGTAGGCGCGGCGGAGCCCCGCCCGCGAGCGCGACGTAGGCCGCCGCCAGCTCGCCGAGGACGACGGTGAAGCCGATGCCGTCGAGGGCCGTGTGGTCGCCGTGCGACACGAGCCAGCTGCGCGTCTCGGCGAGCCGGAACAGCAGGACGCGCAACAGCGGCGGGGTCGCGCGGTCGAACGGGACGCGGTGGAGCGCGAGGATCTGCGCGCGGGCGACGTCCTCCGGCGCCGGTTCCGCGCGGCAGTCGATCACCTCGAGCGTGAAGCGGGAGCGCGCGTGGACGACGCGCCGCCAGCCGGCCTCGCCGCGCACGAACCCGGTCCGGAAGGCCTCGTGGCGCTCGCCGAGCCAGCGAAGCGCCCCGTCGAGCCGTTCGACGTCGAGGTCGCCGTGCAGCTCGTGCACGAAGAGGATGTTGTGCGCGTGGCCGTCGCTCTCGCCGGTCGCGAGCAGATCGGCCTCGTTGATCCCGACGGGCCCTTCCCAGGTGCTCGGTGCCACGGATGGTACTCCTATCATAGTTCTCGCGTCCGCGAATCGGCGGATCGAGCGACGAGGGCGGCGAGCGCACGCCGCGTCCGCGAGCGCCGCGACGCCGGCTCCCTGCGAGGGCCGCGGCCGCAGGTCGCGCGAGGCCGGGCCGCCGCAGGACCGGAAAGGGGGGCCTTTCGCGCCTCGTGCGGACCCGCGCGGTGCGATCATGCGCGGAAGGCCGAGGGGCGATCGATGCGTGGGCCCTGGGAGCGGCGGCGGGCTCGGCCCGGGGCGGCCTCGCCGAGGCCGCAGCGGTCCGCCGGGTTCTCGGCGTGCTTCGGCGTCGTCGAGGCAGCGGATCGGGCCCTCCATCGCGCGGGACGCGAGATGCATGTCGCGCCGGGCGAACACCGCGAGATCACGGACTGGCACGAGCTCGATGTCCTCGAGGGGGAGCCGGGCTATCCGGATCGCCGAGCTCGCAGGATCCCGGACCGCGAATTTCACGGCGTGAAGAGTTCGGGTGGGTGGTTCGGGGTCCGCTTCGAGACAGGGGCTCGTGAGCTTGACCGAGGGGGGTATTCTGGGCGAGAAGCGGGGGTGAGTCACGAACGGACGATCGAAGAATTGCGGACCAGGCTCCTGGCGCATCCGTACGACACCACGGCGAACGAAGCGGCATTCGCCGAGGCGATGCGGGTGCCGGGGGCGCAGCGGGCGGTGCTCGGGCTGGCAGACGACACGAATCGGGAGGCGCTGGTGTTCGATCCGCTGACGGAGGCCGAGCTGCACGCGCTCGTCTCGCCGTACATGCTCGACCCGGAGGAGGGCGCAGGTTTCGTCGGGTCGATCGCGTCATACCTCGATCGATACGACCGGGCAAAGTCGTGGGATCTGTGGGTCCCGGCGCTGGTCGGTTGTCTGGCGCTCGCGCTCGATTCGTATCAGCATTGCGTGCTGCACGTGCTCGGGCGGATGATCGAGCGGCGAGGGGCGCCGGCGCCGGAGGTCGTCGAGGCGGTGCTCGCGGCGTGCGAGCGCGACCCGCAGGGCGCGCGGGCGTTCTTTCAATTCGCGCCGGATCCGCGGGCGCTGCCGTACCTGGTGCGGGAGCTGTTCAAAGGGGCAGCCGAGGCGGTCGAGGCGCTGCGGCGCCTGGACCTCGCGCCGGGGGTGGTCGCGCCGGCGATCCGGCAGGCGCTCGCGGCGGCGACGGGGTTCGTGTACAACCGCGAGGACATCGAGAACTACCTGTCGGAGCTCGAGTTCGACGCGCCGCCGGACGGGACGCCGAAGGCGAGCGCGTACCTGATGCGGGAGTTCGTGCGCCGGTGCGACGCGGCGCGGACGCTGCGGGCGCTCGAGGTCGGGGGGCCGCTCGATGTCTGGCCGCCGCTGCTGCTGCAATTGGTGGTGCTGTATTTGTACGGGCACCGCGAGACGCCGCCGGAGCACCGGCTGCACCGGTCCGAGCCGCCGCGGCGCAAGTTCCAGGACGCGGTGACGATCGCGCGGAGGCTGCTCGATCTCGGGGCGAACCCGAAGGCGAAGCTCGGTACGCGCGGGTCGTGGTGGTTCGCGGAGGAGCGGCTGGGGCTCGGCAGTCTGTCGCCGAAGATCACGGCGATCACGACGCTCGAGGCGGCGCTCGCGGGCGAGGGGGAATTTGCGGAGTTCGGGCCGCCGGAGGCGGAGGTGCGGGCGCTGCTCGAGTCGCTCGCGCCGCCGAAGCAGGCGAAGCCGAAGGACGGGGCGAAGAAGGCGGAGAAGAGGGCGAAGCCGAGGGGCGCGGAGGAGCCGGCGCCGGTGGAGCCCCAGTTCCCGCCGCTGCTCGACGCGGCGACCGAGGAGCAGGCGCTGACCCGACTGCGCGCCGACAAGCGCTTCTACGCGTTGCTGGAGAAGGCGGGCAGCGGGGCGACGGAGGGGGAGGTGGCGTGGAACCTTCTGGCGAACAGGAAGCTGCGCGGCGCGGACATCAAGAGGGCGTGGGGGTTCCTCACCATGGGGGAGTCCGAGGTCGATCCGGCGTGGGTCATCGCGTTCGCCAGGCGGTACGAGGATGCGCTGGGGCCGGGCGTGACGGAGGCGCTGCCGGGGCTGGCGGACTTCGTGGTACGGTGGGTCGGGGCCTCGCGCAAGGCGCACCCGGAGGCGTGGGCGGCGGCGATGCCGACGCTGCCGGCCCGGATCCGCGACGCGCTCCATCTCGCCGCGCTGAGGGAGGCGCCGCCGGAGGACAGCGAGCGGCTGCGCGCCGAGCTGGCGAACCATCTGCGGCTGTACTCGCGGCGCGACGCGCTGTGCCTCGGGGATACGCCGGAGCAGTGGGGGCGGCGGGTGGTGCATCACCTCGAGCGGCCGGGGATCCCGGATTCGTTGGGGGAGATCTTCGACGGGGCGCGGTTCGTGTCGTTCGCGCGGTTCGCCGAGCTCGTGCTCGCGGCGGAGCCGAACGTCGCGGACGCGCTGCTCCAATGTTGCATGGACCGGGCGGACGACGCCGAATCGTTGATGTCGCTGGCGGAGCAGCTGCGCGAGCGAGCGATGCTCAACGATCATGCGAAGGCGTCGCGGGCCGAGGCGCTGGCCGCGTTGCTGACGGCGGTGGCCCGGACGGCGCCGTCGTGGGTGCTGCCGGAGTCGTGGGATCGGTGGCTGGTCGACGAGGTGCTGGTGCTCGGGTGGCGGTTCCTGAGCCCGTCGTCGCGGTGCATGGCGAGGCTGTCGTCGGTCCTCGAGCGGATGCCGCGCGCGCGGGCGCTCTCGCTGCTCGACGCGGCCCGCGAGCGCAGCGCGCATGTGAGGTACGGGGTGTATCCTCTGTACGCGGTCGTGTGGTCGGAGGAGACGGGGCGGGCGCTGGTGGAGGACGTGCGCGAGATCCTGCGGACGTCGACGAATCGCGTCGACGATGCGCCGGCGATCCTCGGGCGGCTGGGGGCGCGGACGATCCCGATCTTCGAGGCGCTGCTGGCCGAGGAGCTGGCGCGAAACGAGGTGGACGCATCGGACTACCAGGTGTGCAAGGTCCGCGCAGGGCTGCGCAAGGGGATCGTCGCGGCGATCGCCACGGAGCTGCAGGCAGGGCGAACGGTCGCGCCGGAGACGCTGCGGCACCTCGATCCGGGGCCCGAGGTGATCGACTGGCAGATCGTTGAATTGATGTTCCATGGGTCGTTCTTGACCGAGGCGATCGCGGCGCTGCCCGAGGCCGAGGCGCGGGCGCTCGTGACGGCGTGGTGCGAGCACGACGCGCGCGACCGGATGGGCGTCCGCAGGTACCTGCGGGCGATGCTGCCGGCGGCGCTGCTCGCGACGCTGGCGCCCGAGGAGGCGCCGGCGGGGGTGCTCCGGCGGCTCGCGGCGGAGACGGGGCTGCCGCTCGATACGCGGGTGTACGTGCTCGAGGAGCGAGCGGAGGGGGCCGGGCCGCTGGCGCGGATCGGGGCGGACCGGCTGGCGCTGGCGCCGGAGCGGGTGCCGCGGTTCAGGGACCGGCCGATGCAGCACGTGATCACGTTCGATCTGGCGGAGATTCCGGAGCTGCGGGCGGTGATGCAGGCGCCGGCGGCGCGGGCGTTGGCGGTGTTCGTCAGCCGGCGCGACTCGAACGGCGCGGACCAGCCGGGCAGCGGGCGCACGGCGGTGCTGGCACTGTCGGAGACGGAGGCGGTGCCGGTCGGCGGGGAGCCGTACACCGCGACGGCGGTCGACGTGCCGGCGGCGGTGTTCGGGAAGATCCGCAAGAAGGATCAGGCGCTCCTGGACCTCCGCGCGGGGCTCAAGGTGCTGCCGGGGCGCGTGCTCGGGGCGCCGTTGTGGCTGCAGGACGAGGTGGACGCGCTGCCCCCGTTCGTGGCGCAGCTCGAGCACCGGTTCGTCCATGTCAATTGCGGGGACGAGGGCGAGCTGTACGTGTTCGTCGACGACGCGTTCTGGCAGAGCCACTGACGCGGGGCGGAGCTCGTCCGCGACGTCACGGCGTCGCTGCCGCGGATCCTCGGGATGCGGCCGCCTCGACGCGCTCCGGATCGACCGCGCGGACAGCTACCCGCCCGAGCTCCGGGGCGGGGCGATCGGGTTTCGGGTCGTGCTCGCTCCGGCGCCTCCGCGTGAAGGATAGGCGCGCCGGAGGTCGCTGGCGTGCATGCGGGCTGCCGGTGCCGAGCCGTGGACGAGGTCACGGGATCCAGCACCCGGGGTCGTCGAGGTCGGACAGCCCGTCGCGGTCGTCGTCGAACGCGTTGTCGCAGTTGCCCCGCTCCTGGCTCTCGCAGCTCGTCTCGCCGGGCGGGCAGTCGCAGCCGAACGGGAACAGCTCCGGGCTGAATTCGACCTTCGAGGCGAGGTACGCGGAGCTCGGCGACGGCACCGGCAGCACGTTCTGGTCGGCGCGGACGAACCACCCCGTGCCGAGCGCCCGCATGCTCGGGTAGGACAGCCAACAATACTCCGGGAATTCCCCGGAGGCGGGCAGTCCGACCGTCTCGCGCAGGCGCGAGGACACGCGCCCCCGGAAGTAGGCGAGCGGGTAGATGACCTGGCCGCTCTTGATCCCCGAGAGCGTCACGCCCGCGCTCGCCTCGGCGCAGGTGTAGATGTTCGGATCGAGGTGCAGGACGTCGCGCTCGTCGACGTAGCCGAATTGCACGGACCCGATGTTCCACACGGCGCAGTCGAAGCTCGCCGAGACGTCGTAGAGGCAGAGGCGCGGATCGCAGGACTCGTTGCCGTCGGCGCGCGGGTCGCAGGCCGTGCCGAAGCACAGCGGCGGGCGATCGTAATTGAGGTCCTCGGTCGCGCACGGGTCCGGCACGACGTTGCAATAGAGGTCCTGGGTGTCCTCGCTGATCCCCGAGACCGAGACGGGGTACAGGTCGCACATCTGCGGATCGAACAGGAACTGCCAGAATTCGCCGTCGATCAGGCGGAAGGTCGCGGTCGCCGCGCCGACGACCGCCTCGGGCTGGCTGCGACGCAGGCAGTCGACGACCTCGACGCAGGTGTCGACGGCGCAGAGGTCGTTCAGGAAGGCCGGCAGGAGGCAGTCGAGGACGGCTCGCGCCTCGTCCGCGTCGCTGGCGACGCAGCGGTCGAAGCAGGCGCGGGTGAGCTCGATCGGGTCGTCGTCGACCGCGCCGCCGAGGGTCGACGGGAGGACGCCGCAGCGGGCCGCGGCGTCGCAGGCCGCGAGGCACTCGAGCTCGTCGGCGCGCCGCGTCGGGCAGGCCGCGCTCGCCAGCGCGGACGCGCCGAAGACCGCGAGCGACCAGCGCCTCACGGGGCACCTCCGACGCCGAGGCCGAAGCCGATGAAGAAGCCGCCGCTGTCGCGCACGTCGGTCGGCGAGCGCCGGAGCGGGTCGTGGATCGCGTGCAGCCCGAACAGGAGCGCGTGCTGCAGGACGACCCGGCCGATGTCGTAGCCGACGATCGCCTCGAGGTGCAGGTCGAGGTCGACGTCGAGGTTGCTGCGGCGCGAGCCGCCGAGGAAGGCCGTCAGGTTCCCATCGATCCGCCGCAGGTCGAGCCACCCGACGCCGAGGGTCGGCGTCGCCCGCAGGCGCAGGTCGAACGGCAGGCGCGCGACGCGGGTGCGCAGCTCGACGGACCCGCCGATCAGCAGCGCGTGGCGCCGCCACTCGAGCGGCCCGGTCTCGGGCACGGCGAGGTCCTGCCACGACGGCCGCCCCGCGGGCCAGGCGTAGGCCGTGAGCGCGTAGCCGGCGATCACGCCGACGCCGACGATCGGCCGCGGGTAATGCATGTAGCCGACGCGGGTCCGGAGGTACACCTGATCGGGCGTCGGCGACGGGCGGAGGTGCAGCCCGCCGAACGACATCGCCACGTCGGCCCACACCTCGCGCGCCGGCGCCCGCAGCTCGACGCAGGTCGCGTCGGCCGGCGCCGCGTCGTCGGCCCACCGCGCGACGACGAGGTACCACCCGGGCGCCGACGCCGGCAGCCGGGCCCGATCGCTGCGCGCCTGCAGGTCGCCGCCGCTGCGCGCCGTGTCGCGCTGGATCGGCAGGTCGAGCGGCGCGCCGCGGACCGCCGCGAACGCCCGCTCGGCCTCGGCCAGCGCCTCCGCCCCGCGGAGCGGCGCCCGCTCGAGCTGGCGGCACACCTCGGGCTGCGTGCGCCCGAGGGTCAGGCGGCGGGCCTGGACGACGACCGGCCGCTCGGCGCAGGCCCGCCGGCAGGTCGCGTCCGCGGGTGGGCAGGCGGCGGAGCAGACCGCCCCGGGGTAGCGCTGGACCGTCAGCTCGGCGGCCTCGCGGTACGGCGCGGCGGGGCGGTCGGCGAGCAGCCGCAGGAACGGCGCGCCGACGCTGCGGTCGATCACCGCGGCGAGCGCGACCGGCAGGCGCTCGACGGTCGAGAACTCCTCGGTCGCCGCCTCGATGAAGCGCTCGAGATCGAGCGACTCGCCGCCGTGGCGGCCGCGCCCGAACACCGAGCCGAGGGCGATCCGGGTCGCGGTCAGGCGGTAGATCCAGGCGTCGCCGCGGCGGGTGCACTGCAGCTCGAACGACAGCAGCAGGTCGATGCCCTGGCGCCACGCCTCCTTGGCCGCGGTGCCGAGCAGGTCGCCGCCGTCGGCGCCGCTGCTGGCGCCGGTCGCCGCGCCGGCGGCCGGGTGGAGCCGGGTCCGCAGCGCCACCAGGGCGTCGCTCGCGGCCGCGAAGGCGGCGAGGTCGCGGAACTCGTGCGTCTTGCCGGATGGCCCGGAGGACAGGTGGTCGGCCGCGCCCTGGCGGAGCCCGTCGGCGCGCAGCGGCGCCTCGCGGCAGGCCTCGCCCTGGGTCGCGTCGAGCACTGCGACGGTCGGCCGCGGGCGCGCCGCGAGGTCGAGCCGGATCGGCAGGCACTGGTTCGTCCGGCGCTGCAGCGCGGCCGCCGGCAGCGCCTCGTGGTAGCGGACGTGGCACGCCGCGCCGCCCGGGCACTCGAGCGCGACGATCTCGTGCTCGTCGCGCGTGACGGTGAGGACCCGCGACACGCCGCGCTCGTCCCGCGGCACCGGGGTGCCGTCGACCAGGAGCGTCGCGTCGGCGCCGAGGCGCACGTCGAGGCTCACGCAGGTGCGCGCGGGCGGCTCGGTCCACGCGACCTCGTCGTCGCCCACGATCTCGCGCCAGACCGCCGGGACCTCGGCGTTGGCGACGCGGGCGACCGCGGCGAGCGGCGCGCCGGGCGGCGCGGCGACGACGAAGAACCGGTGGCGCCCGAGCGCCAGCGCGTCGCGCGGCTGCAGCCACGTGAAATAGGCGAAGTCGGGCGCCGCCGCGGCGACGAACAGCTCCTCGACGTCGTCGGCCCGCAGCGCGATCAGCCGCACGCCCTGCAGCGCGCCCGGATCGCCGCCGAGGCAGCGCGCCAGCGCCGGGTCGTCGTGCAGGAACGGCGACCCCGCGGCCTCGCCGGCCTGCGCGTCGGCGACGTACGTCTCGACGGCGCGGCGCAGGTCGACGCAATTCGGGCCCGCGAGCGCGTCCGGCCGCGGCGCGAGGCTGGCCTGGGCGCGCGGCAGGTCCGGCGGGGTCGCCTCGTCGCGGCGCAGCAGGCGGGCCCGGAGCCCGCGCAGCGGCGCGAGCAGGCGGGCCAGCGCGGCGGCGCGTCCGGCCGGCAGCGTCACCGCGCGGAAGATCGCCGCGCGCAGCGCGGTCTCGTCCGGCGCGCCGCCCTCGCACGCCTGGACCAGCGCGCGGCGCTCGGGCTCCGTCAGCTCGGTGAGCGCCGACGCGGCCGCACAGTCCGGCGTCGCCGCGCGGGCGCTCCGCCCCGGGGCCGCCGACGCGGCCGCGGCGAGCAGCAGGCCGAGGGCGGCGCTGCGGCGGGCCGGCGGGCGCCTCCGGGCCGCGTGCGCGGCCGATCGATCTCGAGCGGGAGGGGGCATGCGTCGATTGCCTCGTTGGAGCTCGTTACGTCCGCGAGCGGGCGCCTGTGAATCCGCCGTGTGCGGCGGTCGTGTCGAGCGTCTCCGCGGCGCGGTCGCGCGTCGACGGGTCCGGCGCCCGGCGGTCCGCGGCCGGGCGTCGAGGTGCGGGTGTCGAGGTGCGGGCGTCGAGGTACGAGCGCGGCGCGGCGCGGCGCGCTCGCCACCTTCACGACCGCCGCTGTCCACGAGGTCTGTGTCTCCGAGGACCTGTCCGGGCGTCACGGGCGCGCCGTCGACCCGCGCCGGCGTCACCCGGCGTCGTCGAACTTGGCGCGGGTGCGGGCGGCCCACGCCCCGAACTCCGCGGACCTCAGGACGTGGCGCATCAGTACGTCCTTCAGGTGGAGATCGATGTGCGAATTCAGCTCCTTGAGGACGGGTCCGAACCCCTGACGGGTGCGCATGGCGGTCAGGTAGTCGGTCCGCAGCTGGTCGGTGATGTTGAGCGTCCGAGGCGCGTCCGGGGCGATGAATTCGTCGTAGAACCGGACCGGCACGATCAGCCTTTCGTCGTCCAAATAGCCGGGAGCGCCATTGACGAGTTCGCCGAGGTACTCCAGCGCGTCGGCGGCCTCGATGTTCTCCGACGAGAACTCGAGCGCGCACGAACGGGCGAACATCGCCCTCAGCGTGGGGTGCTCGAGGTGCAGGCGCGGGTTGTTGGGCTCCGTGTAGAGGACCCGGTGCTCGAGCCGGTACCGATTCATCAACCTCTTGCCATAGAAGAAGTTGAGCCCGGTCGTGCCGGAGCCGGGGGTCTTCGCGAGCCGGCGCGCGAGCCGGCGCTGGTTGCTCCTGGAGTGCAGCGAGAGTCGTTCGAACAGTCCCATGACCAGTCTCCTCCGTCAGATCGCGGCGGCCTCGTCCGCGGTGAATCCGGCCTCGATCAGCAGGCCGCGGACCGTCGCGTCCGTCAGGCCGTGGTCGCTGCGCAGGCGCCGGGCGTACTCGCCGAGGCCGGCCCGCCGCTCGTCGCGCCGGCGGGCGTGCTCGCGGAGGCGGGTGCGCAGCAGGGCCTCGTCGTCGCGGAGCCCGAGCATCGTCCGGCCGACCTCCTGGAAGATCAGCGCGGGCAGCTCGGCCGCGAGGTTCTGGATCGGGGTGTCGATCGTCAGCTCGCTGATCCGGGCCGCCTCGCCGCCGCGGACGAAGTCGAGGCTCAGCGCGAGGCCGAAGCGGACGGCGTCGGTCGCGGCGGGCCGGAGCGGGGCGAGCGCGGGGGGGGCCTCGGCGGCGGGGGTCGCCAGGCCGACGAAGGGCAGGCGCCAGCCGTCGAGCGGGCGCACGGCGAGCTCGCGCAGGGCCGCGTCGCGGCAGGCGCGGACGCCGGGGCTGCGGTCGATCACCGGGCGGCCGAGGAGGATCTGGTGGGCGCCGAGCTCCTCCAGGACCCGATCGAACACGTCGCGCCGGGTCGCCTCCTCGGCGCGGAGCGTCGCCTGCAAGAACGCGAGGCCGCGCTCGTCGGCGAGCTTCTCGAGGTCGTAGCGCGGGCCGATCACGCCGATCGCGTCGAGCTCGGCCCCGCTGCGGCCGTGGAGGCCGAGGACCGGGCCGATCGGCGCGAGCGAGAAGGCCTGGGTCCCGCCGCCGCCGCCGTACGGCCCGTGGGTGCGGAGGTTGGTCCGGATCGTCAGGCTGTCGATCCGCGCGCCGCAGCGGCCGGAGATCTCGAGCACCTGCTCGCCGTCGCGCAGCTCGATCAGGGCCGGCGCGCCGCCGTCGCCGCCGCGGCGCGCGCCCCAGACGAGCGGGCCGCCGGGGAGCTGCCAGGCGCACTGGATCGCGTCGACCCGCGCGCCGCTGCGGACGAGGATCGCGGCCAGCCGGGCGCCCGCGGGCGGGCGATCCTCGAAGGGCGCGCCGCCGGGGCCGCCGACCGCGTGCGTCGGGCTGCGGGCGGCCCGGAGCTCGTCGACGAGGCGGTCGTTCGCGGCCCGCAGCGGCAGGAGGACGTGCTGCTCGTGGACCCACCGCAGGTCGGCGAGGGCGGCCTGGAACGCGGCCTCGGCGGCGTCGAGCGCCTGCAGCCGGGCCGCCGCGTCGGCGTCGCCGCCGGCGCGCGCGGCCTCGGCGACGCCGCGGGTGCCCCAGGCGGCCTCGAGCAGGCCGCGTTGCTCGCCGAGCCGGGTCGCCGCGGCCTCGTAGGCCGGCAGGCGGAAGGCGATGTCGAGCCGCGCGGGCAGCTTGGCCCGCAGGCTCGGCAGGGCGTCGTAGGCGGCGGCGCGGGTGCTCGCGCTGCGGGCGGTGTACCCGTCGCGCGCGGTGGCGACGGCGGCGAGCGTCGTCAGGTGGGCCTCCATCCGCTCGGCGTGGCGGCGCGTGGCGCCGTCGCAGAACGCGGCGCAGCCGTCGATCTCGTGCTCGCGGCGCCACGGCGCCTCGGGGTAGAGGGCGCGGGCGTGCAGCGCGCGGACCAGGCCGCGCACGCCGGCGCTCCGCGCGGCGGTGATCGGGTGGTCGGGGGCGGGGCCGTCCTCGACGAGGCGGTCGAGCCGGGCGGTGAACGCGGCGTCGAACGCCCGCTCGGCGGCGTCGAGCGCGGCGGCCTCGGCGTGGCCGCGGTCGACCGCCTGGCGCAGGACGCCGAGGTCGACGCGCAGCCGGGCCCACAGCGCCCGCTCGCCGTCGTCGCGGGCGTCCTCGCCGAGCTCGGCGGCCTGCGCGAGCAGGCGGTCGATCGGGGCGCGCAGGGCGGCGAGCTGGTCGAGGTACACGGCGAGCGCGGCGAGCGGCAGGCGCGACGGGCCGGGGAGGGTCAGGCCGAGGTGCAGCGCGCGGACGTCGGCGAGCGCGCGGCGCAGGCCGGCGAGCTCGCGCCGCGCGGCGTCGGCGTCGGGGCGGGCCGGCAGCGGGGCCGCCAGCAGCGAGCGCTGGGCCGCGACGAGCGCGTCGTGCACGCGGGCGCGCTCGGCGAGCAGCTCCGCGGTCGGCTCGCGCAGGATCCTCAGCCACATCTGCGCGGTGATGCCGGCCTCGAGGGCGAAGGTCTTCGTGACCGGCTTGCCGTCCTCGATCGTCGTCAGCGCGTGCGGCTCGCCGGGGGCGCCGAGCGAGAAGCGGGCGTGGGCCTCGAGGCCGCGCTGGGGGTAGAGGGCGCACCGGAGGGCGGCCTCGCCGATCCAGAAGCTGGTGGCGAGGTCGAAGCGCAGCGCCTCGCGATCGGCGGCGATCCGGGCGGCGAGCGACAGGCCGAGCAGGGTGACCTGGCCGTCGAGCGTGAACGACGTGCCCGCGGGCGAGCTGTGCAGCGCGGCGGTCAGGCCCTTGCCCGGGGACGTGCCGGTGATCGTCAGGAGCGGGCCGAAGGTGATCGGGGAGCACTCGCCGCTCGCCGACAGCGCGCCGTTCTCCTCCTTCAGGTCGAGGGCCATCATCGCGCCGAGCAGGGTCGTCCGGAGCCGCGTCCGGTGGGCCCCGGTGATCGGATCGACGGGCGCGGCGACCTCGATCTCGCCGGCGAGCAGCGGGAAGCACAGGAGCGAGACCTCGCCGGCGCCGGCGAGGGAGAAGCCGGCGCGCGAGAGCCGGCCGCGGACGTGGGCGCGGACCGCCAGCGGGGCGTCGGGCGGGAACAGGTCGACGAGGCCGTCGAGCGCGAGGTGGTCGTCGGCGAGCGAGAAGGCGCCGTGGAGCACGCGCCGGCCGAGCATCGTCAGGGTGGTCGCGCCGGCGAGCTGGAAGCCGCGGCCGTCGCGGGAGAGCCGCACCAGGCCGCGCAGGTCGAGCGCGAGCAGGTCGGCGATCCGCGCCGAGAGCCGGACGGCGGTGGCGAACCCGGTCGCCGCGCCGGCGCGCACCAGCACGAGGCCGTCGGCGAGGAAGCAGCCGCCGACGTCGAAGGCGCCGCGCAGGAGCAGGACGAGGCCGTCGGGGTCGGAGACCCGCGGCTCGCCGGCGTCGCCGAGCGCGAGCGCGGTCGCCGTCGGCATCAGCGCGGTGACCTCGGCCGCGAGGCCGCCGCGGTCGGCCCGGGCGCCGCGGTCGGCGAGCAGGGCGAGGACCTCGGCCTCGCGCGTGGCGCACTCGTCGGGCGTGGCGAGCACCCAGCCGACCTCGGAGGCGAACAGGCCGCACAGGTCGAGGCGGACCTCGCCGATCCGGCGCGCGAGCGGGACCGCGGCGACGACGTGGCGCAGCTCGCCGGTCTTGATCGTGTTGAGGGTGCCGGCGGTCAGCCGGTAGACGTCGGCGATCTCCTCCCACACGCGGGTCCCGATCTCCCGGCCGCCGAGGTAGCTCGGCAGCTTGAGGTAGGCGGCGTCGACCCCGAGGATCAGGTTCATGTGCTGCAGCGGCTGGGTGGCCGGCAGGCGGTAGTCCGGCTCGCGGAGGAAGCGGCCGAGCAGGTTGATCAGCTTGAGCGCCTCGCGGACGTCGATCGAGGGGCGGTGCTCGCGGCCCAGCCGCGGGGCTTTGAAGTAGAGCTGCAGCGAGGTCTCGAGGCCCTCGATGCCGACGTAGGTGAAGCCGAGCTTGGTGTAGAAGACGGGCAGGGGGATCGGGATCCCCGTCTGGTAGACGACGACCATGAACAGGTCGTGCAGGTGCAACGTCCGCTGCAGCAGGGCGCGCGCCGGCAGGGTCCGGCCCATGACGTCGTCGGGCAGCACCTGCGCGAGCAGCAGCGTGGCGACGTCGAAGACGTGGACGTCGGCGTCGATGTCGAGGCGGAACAGCGAGCCGCCGAGCAGCGGGCCGAACGAGAGCCGCCGCAGCTCGATCCCGACCAGCGACGGGAAGCCGGGCAGCAGCGCCCGCACCGGCGCGTCCGGGTCGGCCTCGAGGTCGAAGCGGAGGTTGCCGGCGGCGTCGAGGGTCAGCGCGAAGCGGAGCGTGCGCAGCCGGACGCTGAAGAACGCGCGCAGGGCCGCCGGCAGCTTCTCCGTCAGGTCGCCGAGCTGCGCGAGCAGGCCGCGGACCTCCGCGGGGAGCTCGGCCTCCGGGACGCCGAGCAGGCGCGCCAGGTCGAGCCGGCCGCGGGCGTCGAGCAGGTCGATCGTGTCGACCCGCGCCCGCCGCGGCAGGCGATCGGCGACCTCGCCGAGGCCGGCCTGGCGCAGCAGGTCGTGCAGCGGGGTCAGCGGCAGCCACAGGCCGCGCTCGGGGTCGACGGCGAGCTCACCGCCGGCGTGGAAGCCGGCGCCGTTGGACCGCAGCGTCGGGGCGCCGAGGCTGATCGCGCCGGCCTCGCCGAGGTCGAACAGCCAGCGGCCCTCGCCGGTGATCACCGTCTCGAACGGCGGGTTCTCGACGTCGACGGCGAGGCCGTCGACGAGGTCGAGCTTGAGGGCGATCCGCGTCAGGCTCTCCTCGAGCCGCCGCGGATCGTAGGTGCGGAACACGGCGATCTTCGGGGTGCCGTCGGGGGCGGTGCCGAACAGGTGGTTTAGCCGCGAGGGCAGGCCGATCGCCAGCGTGCCGGCGAGGCCGGGCTTCTTGCCGACCGTCAGCGACAGCTTGCGCAGGTCGATCAGCATGTCGCCGAGGTCGAGCTTGTCCGGGCCGACCTCGCGCAGCTCGAGCCGCTGCGGGGCGAACAGGCGGGTGATGCCGAGCGTCAGGCTGCCGTCCTTGAAGCCGCCGCGCAGGTCGACGTCCGCCGGGATGACCTTGAGGACAGGTTCGGGCAGGCCGACGAGCTTCAGCCCGACGACGACCTCGGCGATCCAGTCGGGGTCCGGCTTCTCGCGGGTCGGGGTCGGCCGGGTGAGCTCGAGGTGCTTGAGCGCGAGGGCGGCGTGCGCGTCGGGGCTGGCCGGGAGCGGCAGCGGGAGCCGGAGGGCGACGTCGGGGGCGGCGAACCGGAGGCCGCGCGCGCGGCCGTCGTCGAACAGGCTGACGGCGAGCGCGAAGCGCTGGCCGAGCATGCTGGCCTGCAGCGTGCCGCGGAGCCGCCACGAGCGCGACCGCGCGGCGGGCTGGCCCGGGGCGACGGGCCGGGCCGGGGCGACGGGCCGGGCCGGGTCGGCGAGCGGGTCGGGGTCGGCGGGGCGGGTGCCGTAGTTGAAGGTCAGGGTGAAGCGATCGAGGGTCAGGATGTCCTCGAACGACGCGGAGACGTCGAGCGCGAGCTCGAGGTCGTCGAACGCGCCCTCCTGCTTGTAGGCGAGGCGCGCCTCGTGGATCCGCAGGCCCGAGCCGCCGAGCGGCAGGTCGACCGCGCCGGCGGCGGTGAGCGTGACGCGGTCCTCGGTCGGCGTCGTCGACATGACGAGGGTCTTCAGCTCGATCCGCGGCAGGTCGACGGGCAGGCCGACGCCGCCGAGCAGCTCCTCGATCAGGACGTCGAGGTAGAGGTTCGCGGTGATCCGCTGGCCGCCGACGCGGAGGTCGGGGGCGAGGCCGCCGGTGAAGGTCAGGGCCCCGGAGGCGTACCCGGCGCGCACGTACAGCGGGACGCCGGCGAGCTGGCAGACGCCGCCGAGCTGGACCGAGACGCCGCTCCGCGGGCCGCGCCGGAGCTGGAGGAACAGCTCGCGCAACGCGAGCTCGCGCCCGGCGATCGAGAGCTCGAACAGGTCCGACATGCGGAGCATGAACCCGCCCTCGCGCTTGCGCGGCGAGACGTCGAACTCGAGGTCGGCGATCGCCATGTCGCGGATCGGCTCCGGCAGCGGCAGGTCGGCGCCGAACAGCTCGAGGACCTCGCGGACGTAGATCTTCGTGCCGTGGACCATGTCGCCGTAGAACACGAGATCGGGCAGCTCGACGCCGACGCGCAGGTCGCCGCTGCCGAGGCGCACGACGCCTTCGAGGCCGATCGTCGGGTCGCGGAGGGCGTGCAGCGGGTTCTCGATCTCGAGCAGGAGCCGCGGGTCGCGGAGCTGCAGCAGGCCGGGCCGGTCGAGCCACGCGGCGCCGATGTCCCAGGTGTGACGCAGCACGAACTCGAGGTCGAGCTCGTGCAGGCGGCGCCGCTTGCGGTCGATCGGCAGCACGACGTCGCGCAGCTCGATCGGCAGGCCCTGCGCCAGCTCGGCCTCGGTGAAGGCGGCCCGCTCGTCGTCGCCGAGCAGCGCGTCGAGGTCGGCGAGGGACAGCGCGATCGGCGGGCCGTCCATCAGCAGCGCGACGTCGTCGGTCCACGCGGCGACGCCGTCGGGCGCGCGGGTGATCCAGGCGGCGTCCTGGCCGGCGTCGAGCGCGGTGCCGGGGACCGCGTGGAGGTTGAGCGCGTCGGCGGCCGGCGTCAGCAGGACGCGGACCGGGACGACGACGCCGCGCAGGACCTCGACGCCGCCGCCGAGGCGCTGCGCGAGCTGGTGGAACGGCGTCGCGGCGACGACGTCGGCGACCGAGACGAGCGGCGCGACGGGGCCGGGCGGGCCGGCGGTCGGCGGGGTCACGAGCGCGGTCATCGCGGCCGCGGCCCTGCCGGTGCGCCGGCGGTTGCTGCGGTCGCGGCCCGGGTTGCTCGCGCTCTCGAGCGGCCACCAGCCGACGAGGTCGGCCTCCTCGCCGACCGGGCGGGCGCTCCTCCAGGTGCCGATCTGCCCGGCCGTGTGCGCGCGGGTCCAGGCGCGCACCTCGGCGAGCGCGCCCTCGAAGCGGTCGGTGTGCTCGACGGTCGCGCCGATCGCCGCCGGGCCGGAGCGCAGGTCGATCGCGGGGGCCCGCGCCTCGCCGGACGACTGGCCGTCGACGTGGAGGCGCAGCAGGCCGTCGTCGGCGACGACGGCGACGTGGTGCCACAGGCCGTCGTGGAGCGCGACGGACGAGACAGGGCCGGCCCAGCCGCGCAGATCGAAGGCGAGCCGCCCCTCGGCGGTGAGGCTCAGGGTGCCGCCCTGGTGCGCCCCGGCGGCGCCGAAGTCGAGGAGGACCATCCGGCGGCCGTGCGCGAGGGTCCGGACCCACGCCTCGAGCGTGAACGGGGCGCGGCCGCGGCCGACCAGGAGGTCGTCGGCGAACAGGCGGATCGCGGCGGTGCGGCCGTCGAAGACGAGGCCCGCGCGCCACAGATCGACGCTCGTCGGCGGGCCGGCGGGGAAGCTCGGCGGGGCCGCGGGCGCGACGGCCGGCGCGAGGTCGCCCGGGGCGGGCGCGGCGGGGGCGGGTCGGGGCGCGAGGGGGTCGCCCGGGACCGCGGGCAGGGGCGCAGGGACCGGGGCGGCGAGGTCCGGGGTCGGCGCGGGCGGGGCGGCGGGGCTCGGGTAGACCGGCGTCCAGCGGGCGCCGATCGAGCGCGCGGCGGTGCGGCCGACGCGATCGAGGATCAGGCCCGGCGCGTCGAGGCGGATCAGCGCGGACAGCCACGCCTCGCCGCCGGCCAGGCGCCCGGGCGCGTAGGCCCGCACGCGCGAGGGGTCGAGCGCGTCGCGCCAGACGGCGATCTCGGCGATCCGGCCGGGGAAGAACTCCGCGTGCGGGCCGTACTGACGGCCGATCCGGAACTCGCCGCCGCGCGGGGAGACGATCGCGCGGCCGAGGCGGGCCCGCTCCTCGCCGTCGAGGTAGAGGACGGTGTCGGCGGCGCCGCGGACGAGCACGAGGGTGTGCCACTGGTCGTCCTCGGGGAAGGCGACGCCGGTGTTCTCCCAGTCGTCGCCGGCGCGGACGTACCCGGCCCAGCTGTTGCCGAGGTAGAACGCCGCGCCGTCGCCGGCGTCCTGCGCGAGCAGCTCGGCGGTGCCGTCGACCCGGCGCGCGGCGAAGCGGACGGCGATCGTGAACGGGCCGTCGATCGGCACGATCGGGCGGGCGAACACCGCGTGCGCGCCGGCGCCGTCGAGCTCGAGCGCGCCGCCGCGGGCGCGCGCCGGGTCGGCCCAGGCGCGCGGTCCCGCCGGGTCTTTCCACCATGTCCCGCCGGACAGGCGCAGCGGGAGCCCGGGATCGAGGCGGTCCGGTCCGTCGAGGCGGATCAGCGCGTGCAGCTCGGCGGCGCTCGCGGTGCCCGGGACGTGGGCCCGGACCTGCGACGGCGCGAGCGCGCCGCGCCAGACGGCGATCTCGGCGATCCGGCCGGCGAAGAACTCCTCGAAGGGGCCGTACTGGCGGCCGATCCGGAGCTCGCCGCCGCGCGGGGCGACGAGCGCCCGGCCGAGGCGGGCCCGCTCCTCGCCGTCGAGGTAGAGGACGGCGTCGCCGTCGCCGCGGACGAGCACGAGGGTGTGCCAGCGGTCGTCCTCGGGGAACGGGACGCCGGTGTGCTGCCAGTCGTCGCCGGCGCGCACGTGGCCCTCGACGGCCTTGCCGAGGTAGAGCGCCTTGCCGTCGCCGGCGTCCTGGGAGACGAGCTCGCGGTGGCCGTCGCTCGGGCGCGCGGCGAACGTGACGGCGATCGAGAACGGGCCGTCGGCGGGGACGACGGCGCGATCGACGACCGCGTGGGCGCCGAGGCCGTCGAGCGCGAGCGCGGCGGCCGGCGGGGCCTGCCACCAGGCGCCGCCGATCAGCCTGGCCGTCGTCGCGCCGAGGCGCTCGAGCACGAGGCCGGGCACGTCGAGCCGGACGAGCGCGTGCAGGCCCGCCTCGCCGCCGATCAGCGCGCCGGGGACGTGGGCCTGGACCTGCGCGCGGTCGAGGGCGATCCGCCAGACGACGATCTCGGCGATCCGGCCGGCGAAGAACTCCTCGAAGGGGCCGTACTGGCGGCCGATCCGGAGCTCGCCGCCGCGCGGGGCGACGAGCGCCCGGCCGAGGCGGGCCCGCTCCTCGCCGTCGAGGTAGAGGACGGCGTCGCCGTCGCCGCGGACGAGCACGAGGGTGTGCCAGCGGTCGTCCTCGGGGAACGGGACGCCGGTGTGCTGCCAGTCGTCGCCGGCGCGCACGTGGCCCTCGACGGCCTTGCCGAGGTAGAGCGCCTTGCCGTCGCCGGCGTCCTGGGAGACGAGCTCGCGGTGGCCGTCGCTCGGGCGCGCGGCGAACGTGACGGCGATCGAAAACGGACCGTCGGACGGGACGAGCGGCCGGTCGAACGCCGCGTGCGCGCCCGCGCCGTCGAGCTGCAGGGCGACCGCGCCGCCGTAGGCCTTCACACCCTCGATACCCCAATCGCTTGTCATGGTGATCTACCCTCGATCGATCGTTCGCACTGTCACGATCGCCGCGCGGCCACGCCGGCGCGGCGCGAATTCACGGCCGACCCGCGTCAGCCGCCGACGAGGCCGACGTTGCCGCCGCCGGTGATGTCCGGCACGACGCCGTCGACGACGTCGCCGAGGCGCCAGCAGGCGACGAGGCCCGGCTCGTCGCCGTCCGCGTAGCGGTGGAGACCGTCGCGCAGGTCGGCCGGGCCGCGCGCGGCGTTCCACACCCGCACCTCGTCGAGGTGGCCGCGCAGGCGGCTCGCCGTGTCGTCGGGCTCCGGCGCGCGCCCGAACCGCAGCGGGTCGGGCGAGCTGCGCAGGCCGGCCGCCGGCAGCGCGACCAGGGCGCCGCCGAGCTCGCGCCGGTTCACCAGCGGCGCGGCGGCTCGCTCCGCGCCGTCGACGAACAGCGCGACCCGCATGCGCACGACGTCGGCGACGCAGGCGATCTGGTGCCAGCGGCCGCGCTGCAGCGCGCCGGGGGGCGTGCGCAGGTCGATCAGCGCGCCGTCGGCGGTGTGCAGCAGGAACGCCGCGGCGCCGTCGCGCAGGACCCACAGGTGATAATCGCGGGCGCCCCAGTCACCCTTGCTCAGCACGCACATCCAGTCGCCGGGCTGCTCGTGCAGCAGGACCCTGGCCTCGAGCGTCCGCGTCGACGGCGGGGTCAGGCGCGCCAGCGCGGGGCCGTCGACGACGGCGAGGCGCGTGTCCCCGTCGAAGCGCAGGCTGGCGGCGCGGCGCCGCTCGATCTCCGCCGGCGTCTGGGCGAGCAGCTCGAGGTCCCGCCGCGCGGCCGCGAGGCCGGCGGCGAGCTGGTCGCGCCGGCGGATCGCGTCGGAGACGCCGGCGCCGTCGCGACCCGCGCGCACGCGGACGTGGAAGGTCTGGACCGTGCCCGGATCGAGCGGGGTGCGATCGAGGAACCAGCGGCCGTTCTTGACCACCGGCGTGACGAAGACCGTCGGATCGTCGGGGTCGTCGCAGACCAGCAGGACGGGGGCGCCGTCGGCGATCGGTCCGGCGTCGCCGGGGGCCCGCGGATCGAGGAAGTAGAACCGCCGGTACGGGGAGTCCTGGCCGTCGTCCGGATCGTGGGTCGCCTCGATCCCGCGATCGATCGCCCGCGAATTGAGCAATTGGCTCGTCGCGGGGTTCAGCAGCGTGACGCGCGTGCAGTACTCGATCGCCCGCGCGGCGCCGTCGACCCGGCGGGCGACCCAGGCCGTCGTCGGATCGCCCGCCGGCGGCGGAGCGATCCTCGCGCGCCGCGAGATCCCTTCGACGGCGGCGGGATCGACCCACATCGCGGCGCCGGTCAGCGCGCTGATCAATTCGAAGGTGCCGCCGTGACACAGGCCCGTCTGCCGCGCCGCGAGCTCGCGCTCGACCGCGTCGAGCTCGGCGAGGGCGCCCCGGACGGGCGCCTGCCGGGCGGTCCATTCGAGGTTCAGCGGGATCGTGGGCGATTGCGGGGAAACACCACGGCTCGGCGACATCGGGCTCCTCCAGGGATTCACCGCACGGCCGCGCGCGACGGAGGGCGCGCGGCTCCTCCGGCGGCCGGAGCGTCGGTTCGGCGGGGACGCAACCTCGCGCCGCCCGAGCTGCATACGCTCCACGTCGACGGGTGTGAACTCGCGGCCGCGGAGGTGCGGCGGCGCCGTCGGGAGCGGCGACGTCCGGGCCCGCGCGCGGCGAGGGGCGACGCGGCCTCGCCGATCGGATAAAGTGGGGCGCGTATGCCTTCGAGTGATACCCCGCTGGAGATCGAGCTCGAGTTCGCCCGGGCGGAGTCGACCGGCGATCCGCACGCGTTCCGCTTCGCGCCGCAGTCGTACATCGTCCGCACGCCGCGCGGGGGGTTCGGCGCGTCGGAGGTCGCGTGGGACGAGGACCTGCTGGCCCGGCTGGCGGCGGTGCGGCTCGCGGGCCAGGACCCGCGGCTGCTCGCGGACGTCGGCGAGCTGATGCGCCGCTTCCTCGCGCCGGCGGGCTGGGAGCTGCACGAGCAGCAGATCACGGCGGCGGTGCAGCAGCGGCGACCCGTACACGTCACCATCCGCTCGGCGGCGGCCGAGCTGTATGCGCTCCCGTGGGAGCTGCTGACGCTCCGCGCGACCGGCCAGAGCCTCGGCGGGCTGCCCGGGGCGCTCATCCGCTACGAATGGCCGGAGACCGCGACGGCGGTATACGCGGACATGTCGTCCGGGTCAGGTCGAGTGTTGGTCGCGTGGTCGGCCGCCGGCGGGGCGGTGCCGGCGAGCGAACACATCGCGGCGATCCGGGCGGCGGCGGCCGCCGGTGGGCTGGCCTTCGGAGCCGAGGACGTGCTGGCGCACGCGTCGCCCGGTCGGATCGCGGCCGAGCTGGCGCGGGCCGAGGCCGCGGGTCGGCCGGTCGCCGCGCTGCACCTGCTCTGCCACGGCGGGGCGGGCCTCTCGACGTTCGGGCTGCAGCTCGACGGCGAGGCCGAGGGCGACGCGCCGGTGCTGCTCGACCCGGCGCGGTTGCAGCAGATCCTCGCCCCGTACGCCGCGACGCTGCGGCTGGTCGTGCTCGCCGCGTGCGACAGCGGGAATCAGGGCGAGCTCGGCGGGCTGCTCGGCAGCGCGGCGCAGATGCTGCACCGCGCCGGGCTGGCCGCGGTCGTGGCGTCGCGCTATCCGCTGTCGGTGGCGGGCTCGCAGCAATTGACGGCGGCGCTGTACCACCGGCTGCTCGCCGAGCGCGCGTCGCTCGAGCAGGCGTTCGTCGCCGCCCGTACGGCCCTCGGCGGCGACGCGCGGCGGCTCGACTGGGCGAGCGTGCAGCTCTACGCGCGCGCGCGCGACGGCTCGGCGACGTTCCCGCTCGTGCCGCCGCGCGAGCCGGCCGCGCCTCCATCGGTCCCGAGCCGGCCGCCGCGCGCGGGGCGGCCGACGGCGCTCGTGGCGGCGGGCGGGGCCGTCGCCGCGACGCTCGCCACGGCGTGGCTCGGCGGGGCCTTCGGAGGGGCGGACCGGACCCCACCCCCTGCGACGGCCCCCCCGGTCGAGGAGGCGCGGCCTGTCGCGGCGGACAGCAGCACGAAGCAGACCGGCGCGCTCGAAGCTGCCCCGAAGGACAGCGCGACGAAGGACAGCGCGACGAAGGACAGTGCGACGATCGAGCCGCCGAGGCCCGCGGCGGTCGAGAAGCCGGCGGCGCCGGGCAAGAAGCGCGAGCCGGCGCCGGCGCGGCCGAGCGTCGAGTGCACGTCCGGGGTGAAGAGCTACGTCCGCGCGCTGCTGCCGCCGGACGGGAGCCGGGTCGTCAAGCTGACGATCAAGGCGGGCTCCGACGGGTCGGTGACGGCGACCGGCGCCGACCCGTCTGCGGTCACGGGGGCGCGCGAGCGGCTGAAGGAGGCGCGCGCCGAGAAGATCAAGCAGGCCGCAGGCGACGCCTTGCCCTGCCATTATTCCTATGAGTGGACGCGGCCCGACGGGGGCTGACTGCGGTGGGCGGCCCTCGTGGAGCCGATGCAGGGCGCGCGGGCGAGCGGGGCGCGTTGAGCAGACCTTGACCGTGCACGACGGACAGACCGCCCGCTGCCGCCGCTCCTCGGACCGGGCGAGCGTCAGCCGAACAGGCGATTCCACAGGCCGCGCCCCTCGGCCCTGGCGAGCAGCCACTCCGCCTTCTTCCGGATCGTCGCCGCCGACTGCGCGCCGATGAGCGCGTCCTTGATGTCGCCGCGGTGGACGAGCAGGAGCGTCGGCAACGACCGGATGTTGAACGCGCGCGCGAGCTCGGGGTGGCGCTCGGTGTCGAGCTTGTAGAACCTGATCGGGCGGCCGGCGAGCTCGGCCGCGACCGCCTCGTACTGCGGCGCCATCATCTTGCAGGGCCCGCACCAGCCGGCCCAGAAGTCGATCATCGCCGCCGGCCCATCCGGCGTCATCAGGGCCTCCACGGCCTCCTGAGTGTCGATACTCTCGACGATCTCGTGCATCCTGGCCGTCAGGGTGCAGTGCGCCGCAGCGCGCGTCAATGCCGCGTTCTGCGCAGGGGCGTCGAGGCGCCCGGGGTCCAGCGTCGGCCGGCGAGGCCCAATTCCCGCGTCGAAACGCTCGAGCGCGAGGACGGGCCCGGTCGTCCTGACCGCCGTCCTTTCCGCTACGATCGACCTGTGCTCCGCGGATCGTGGCGTCCACCCGACGCGGCCCGGCTCGTCGCCTTCAGCCCCGGCCTCGCGTGGGTCGCCGTCCTGGGCGCCGAGGGCCACGTCGAGCTGCTCGATCCATTCGCCGGGGACACGCGCTCTCTCCGTCTCGATCACCCGGCGCTCGCGCTCGCGCTCGCAGACGACGGCGCGACGCTCGCGGCGGTCGACGCTCAGCGCCGCGTCCACATCGTGCCCCTCGCCGCCGCGGCCGAGGCGCGCGTCCTCCCGGTCGACTGTGGCGAGCTCATCCGCCAGCGGGTCGGGCCGGCGCCCGTGACCGAGCGCGTCTCGATCGCCCCGCACGACGTCGTGCTCGCCGCGGGGACGGACGCCGTATTGGTCTCGGAGCGGATCGTCGACGACGAGGAGGAGTACTACGGCGGCGGCTGGATCACGAGCCACGCCCGCACGACGCTGGTGCACTGGCGCACGGGGGCCGGCCGCGTCCTGCGGACCGACGACGCATCGAACGCGATCACGTACACCGTCCGCGACGCGGAGCGATCCGCCGATCATCCGGTGGCGGCCGCGTTCTCGTCGGACGGGCTGCGCCTCGGCATCCTCCTGCGCACGGGACGGCTCGTCCTGTACGACCGCGAGGGCGGCCCGCTCGCGTCGATCGCCGAGCCCGCGCTCCGGGCCTTCGAATTCCTGCCGGGCGACACCGGTCTCGTCACCGCGAGCGGCGCGCGCGTCGTCACCCGTGACCTCGCCGGCCGCCCGCGCCGCGAGTTCTCCGCCACACACGACCTCACCGCGCTCGCGTGCTCCCCGTGCGGCTCGCGGATCGCCTGCCTCGACATCGTCGGCGGCATCACCGTGCTGGACGCCGTCCGTGGCGGCCCGATGGAGGTCATCCCGCCGGCTCTCGCCGGCTCGCCGCGATCGATCGCCTGGCTCGAGGAGCGCCTGCGAATCCGCTGCGCCGACGACACCCTGCTCGAGCTGCGCGCGGGAGAGGACCGGAGCAGCACCACCACGTCGTGACAGCGCGGCCCTGGACCGGGTGGGGCGTCAGCCGCCCCAGCCTGCCCACTTGCCGCCGGCCGCACGACCCGCCGGATCGAGCGCTCGTTGATGCGCGGTCCTATCGATGGGGAGGTGGTTCGGCGCGGCGACGTGGCGTTGGTCGACGAAGATCGCGGCAGCGGTGCCGCCGGCAACCTGAGCTGCTGGCGGGTCAAGGCGCGCGGGCGAAGAGCTCGCGCCTGTCGATGGCCGCGGTCGGGACCTCGCCGGGCCCCGTTCGTCACCGACCGCGGCGCACCCGCGCCTCGCCGGCCCGGCGGCCGCGCGCGGCTCCGCGTCGTGAGCCGTTTCGGCGGTCAGCCCGGACATGGACCACGACGAGGAACCGATGAGCAACTTCGAGTCGACGACAAGACGAACCACCACTCGCGCGGGCTACGAACGCGCCCTCGCGCGCCTGAACGAGGCGCGCCTGCGCTACCTCGCGGTCTGCAGCTCCAACGAGGAGGCCGCCGGCGCGGGCGACTCCTCGGTCTGGCACGACAACTTCGCGTACGAGGAGAACCAGCGCCAGATGCACGCGCTCGCGGCGCGGATCCGCGAGCTCGCCAGCGTGCTGGCGGCGCTCGAGGTCGTGGAGACGCCGCGGGCGCCCACGGTCGTCGGTGTCGGCTGCGCGGTGCGCCTCGCCGATCCGGAGGGCGACGCGGAGCGCCGGATCGTCCTCGGAGGCTGGGACGACAGCGACCCCGAGGTCGGACGGGTCGCGATCAACAGCCCCCTCGGTCAGTCGATCATGGGGGCGTCCGTCGGTGAGACCCGGACGTGCCCCTCGCCTCGCGGACCGCAGGAGTGGGAGATCGTGGCGATCGAGCGCGCCGCGGAGGACGAGCTGTGAGGGCGGGCGACGCCGGGTGCTCCCGGCCCTGGTTCGTCGTCGTGGAAGGGCTCGACGGCGCCGGCAAGTCCACGCTGGTGCAGGGGCTCGGCGCGACCTTCGGCGCGCAGATCCTGTCCAGCTCGAACGCGATCTCCGCCGAGGTGCGCGACGCCTGCGAGCAGAAGCACGGCCTGCGCGGGACCTCGCGCCAGCTCTTTTATGCGTACTCGGTCTCGCTCACGAGCGACGCGGCGGGTCGCGCGCTGGACTGCGGGACCTGTGTCGTCGTCGATCGCTACTGGGCGTCGACGATCGCGTACCCGCGGGTCCTCGGCGACGCCACGGACGCGATCGAGCGGGTCGCGGCGACGCTGCGGACGCCGACGCTGACCCTCTTTCTGGATGTGCCTCGCGCCGTGCGAGCCGCGCGGATCGAGGGCCGAGGGGGAGCGGCCCGCGGCATCGACGCGGCGTCGCTCGCGCGAGACGAGGCGCTACGCACCGCGTATATGGACGCCTTCCAGGTCCCCGGCGCGGTCGGGGAGCTCGTGGTCATCGCGGCCGATCGAGGGCCCGAAGAGGTCCTGGGGCGCGCCTGCGACGCGATTCGTCGGATCACCCTTCGCGGAGGACTCTTGCCATGAGCGCCGGAGATTTCGTGCCAGCGTCTCGGATCGTACGACGCCCAGCGGTCCCGACCCCCGTCCCCGCGCCCATGGCGAGCGCCGGGACCGGGAGGCGTCCGACCTATCTGCGCGTCGTGGCCACGCCCTCGTGCAATCATCGCTGCTCGTACTGTCACATGGAGGGCGACCCCCGGCGCAAGGGCTTCGAGGGGGGCCTCCCCCTGGAGGTCCTGCGGGCCGCCTTCGAGGCGCTCGCGCCCGTGGGCCTCGCCAAGATCAAGTTCGTGGGCGGGGAGCCGCTCCTCCGGCGCGACCTGCCGGAGCTCGTGTCCGCCGCGCGGTCGATCTTCCCGGCGGCGGACCTCTCCGTGATCACGGCGGGCGGCGTGCCCACGAGCGCGCAGGAGCACGCCTTCGCGGCGGGCCTGGACCGCATGAACGTCTCGATCCACGGGTTCGGCGAGCGCGCCTTCGTGCGGCGAGGGAACCGGGCGGGCCTGCTGCACGCGCGCACGCGCTTCCTGGAGGCGCTCCTGCGCCGGGGGCGGCCGACCAAGCTCAACTATGTGTATTCGGGGCCCGAGGAGGACGACGACCTGCGCGCGCTCCTCGCCTTCGCGGCGGATCGCGGCGTGCTGGTGAACGTGCTCGACGATCTCAACGCCGACATCGGACCCTTGCGGCTGATCGCGTTGCTCGAGGGCTGGCTGGGACGACCGGACGAATGCGTCCCCGATCGCGACCCACACAGCCTCGATACCACGCGACTTCGGTGGCAGGCAGGGCCCTGGGTCGAGATCAAGACGGAGCATCTCGGGGAGCACGCACCGTGGAGGGACTGTGCGACCTGCGAGCGTCGCCGGAGCTGTCGCGAGGGGATCTTCGCGCTGCGCCTCACGCACGACGGTCACCTCAGGCCCTGCATGGATCGCAGCGACCTCGGCTATCCGCTCGTCGCGGAGCTGGAGCGGCGCGGGGTCGCGGCGGCGAGCGAGGGGCTCCAGGATTGGCTGGCCCTGCGGACCGGATCGCGAGGTGTGCGGTGAGCGTCGTCGGATCATCGACCTTTGATGTGATCCTCGTCGGCGTCCACGGCTCGGGGAAGACGACGCTCGGCCAGCAGCTGGCACGGGCGCTCGCGGTCCCCTTCGAGCCGGAGCTCGGGCGAGAGGCCATGGAGCGGCTCGGGCCCTCGCGCGCCACCGTCGACGCGGGGCAGGACTTCGACGCCATGTTGTGGGCCGCGGAGGGGGACCGGGATCGGCGGGCGCGACAGGAGCACCGCGGCGTCCGCGGCGTCCGCCGCGTGGTCGAGACCTGGCACATCGGCAACGCGGCCTATGCGATCCGGCGCCCGGGGACATCGACGCGGAGGGACTGGCGCGGCGAGCTCGCGGCCCGGCTGGCGGGGCACGATGTCCCGATCCTCGTGCAGCGCCTCCACGTGGACCGCCCGACCTTCGATCGGCGGTACTCGGAGCACCGCGGCGCCAGGGAGGACGCGCAGCGGGAGTTCCTCTGGAGCGTCGGAGAGCTGCTGGACGGGCTCGTCGCCGGGCTGGCGGGGTCCGGGCGAGGGATCACGCTCTTGCCCCCGATCGACACGAGCGCGTGCACGGAGCGCACGGCCGGCGACGCGATCCTCGCGGCGCTCCGGCCGTGGGCTCGGCCGTGATGTCGGTGCTCGTCGAGCGCGGTTCTCGGAGTGCCTCCAGGCGCGGCGCGCCGAGGTCCCGGCCGTCATTGAACCATCTGTCTCATGCGCGCGTGGTACCGGGTGAACAGCTCGTCGCCCACGAACTTCACGACCACCACCGTGCCTGCGACGTAACGGGCCTGATCGAGGTGCGGGTAGCTGGGCAGCAGGTGCATCGTGATCGGCATGATCAGGACGAGCAGGACGAGCAGGTGCAGCAGCGGCAGCATCATCTCGACCGCCGGGCTGGCCGTCCGGAAGCGACCGTTGAGGAAGAAGTGGACGATCAGGCCGAGCGCGTAGCTCGCCAGCATCAGCCGGCCCTGGACGGCGATGTCGGCGAGGGAACCATCGGCGGCGCCGGCCTCGCTCATGCCCTTGATCGAGAAGGTGACCGCGAGCAGGATCATCGCGCCACCCATGACCGCGCCGAACAGGAGCACCCCGAGCTTCTGCGCCAGGGTCGCGAGGACCGGCTTGCCGTCGAGCGCGAACAGGACCCGCACCAGCGCCGCGCCGACGATGAGGATGGTCTCCCACCAGAACAGGAACACCACCGCTCGCATGCCCCATCCGTGGAACACGATGCCGTTGAGGGCGATCGCCAGGGAGACCGCCGGCTGCCACCACGGGCGCTGGGCCTGAAGGAGCGGGTGTTGCGACAGTTCGGCGGGCATGCTCTCGTCGGCGCTCGGGGCCCCCGGACGCGCCCAGGAGACGATACACGGCGCCGGCGCGAGACGTCTCGATGCGGCCGCCCTGTCCCTCGCTCGCAGCCGCCTGGCTCGGCCTCGCGGTCGCGCACGGGCGCACGATCGCGCAGGCGGTGATCGGCAGCGCCGGCGCGCCGGGAGGCGGGGGGCGAACACACGGAGCACGTCCTCACGCCGAACGCGGGACGTCGGCGTTCCTGGGTTAGCCTCCACGGAGGCTCACCCGTGCCGACAGCCATGACGCGCACCTCCTGTCCCGGCGCAGCACCTGCCTCCGCGGTGCTCCTGGCGCTCTTGCTCGGGTGTCCGCACTCGCCCGGGCCGAGCTCCGCGACGCCCAGGCTCGAGGCCGCGCGCTCGCTCGAGCGCTCGCCCGACCCGCCGCCGCCGCCGTCGCCGCCGCCGCCTCCGTCGACCCCGGAGCCGCTCGCCGCGGGCGAGCCGGGCCTCGTCGTCGTCAACCCGACCGACGTCGACATCGATCTCTACATGGTCTACGTGGTCGACGCGGCCGGGCTCCTCGGCACCCGCGTGCTCTGGCCGCACCGTTACGAATGCAAGGGTCAGACGCACCTGCCCCGCGTCGTCCCCGGAAAGGGCGGTCGGCTCACGCTGCCGCCGCCGACGCGGACGTACCCACCGCGCGGGTGCGAGCTCGGTCCGCCGTTGCCCGAGGGGGAGTACGTGGTGCTCGTCGACAGCGGCCACGGGGCGGAGCTGTACGCCGCGGCGCAGTTCTCCCTGCCGATGCGCCAGCCGGTCGAGCTGCGCATCGAGCCCCATTCGCGGGCGATCCCCTGCACCGACGCCGTCGCTCGCCGCGCGGCCAACCTCGTCACGCGCGGCGCGGGGCCGTCGATCGGGGACGGGGCGCAGCTCCTCGCCCAGATCCTCGACGGCTGCGACGTCGGTCGAGCCCGCTGCGTCGCCAGCGGAGAGGCGCCGTCGCGGCCGCCGGAGCGCTGCGAGATCACCCTCTTCACCCACGAACACGGGGCCCTCCTCCGGGTGTCGCGGCCCGCCGGGAGCGACGCCCTGCGCGGTCTGACGGCCGCGCTCGACCACGAGGTCGTCTACAGCCGGCCGCCGCAGATCGACCGGACCAGCAGCAGCGCCTACGACCTGGAGGGCAAGCAGGTCGTCATCGCCGGCACGAGCAGCTCGCACTGGCACGTGCACGGCGGCGAGGAGGCGAAGATCGGCGGCGTCACGCTTCAGGTCCACAACCCGCTCGATCGACCCGTCGCGTATCGGGTGGACGGCCTCGAGTTCCTGGTCAGCTACTCGTGCGAGCTGCCGGGCAAGGTGAGGGCTCGCCCCGCGCTGCTCCAGGCCACGCCGCTGCATCGGCTGCCGCCCGGATCGAGCGCGCTGCGCCTCTCCTTCGAGGCACAAGGCGCCTATCAGGGGCACTGTGAGCGCTTCGCGACGCGGGTCGTCCTCACCGTCGAGGGGGTGACGCTGGCGATCACGTCGGAGCACCACGTCGGTCGATTCGACATCGCCGACTGACGGGCGCTCACGACGAGGAGGAGGTCGCCGGGCCGAAGTGCTCGGCGATCCGATAGGTCCCGGTCTTCGGCAGGCGCATGAAGCCCGACCAGGCGCCGGCGGCGAGCGTGCCGTCGAGCAGCCACTCGTCGATCCATTGCGCGGTGTGCCGCGGATCCCACTGCTTGAAGCCCGCGCCGGCTTCGAGCAGGAAGCGGCGGTTGATCTTCTCGTGCTGGCCGACCGGCCGGGCGCAGACGACCGGGATCCCGAGCGCGGCGAAGAAGCTCAGCTCGGACGGCTTGGTGTAGAGAATGTCGGTCTCGGCGAGGACGCGGTTGAAGGCGGCGAAGTAGGCGTCGAGCGGCTCGGCGACGATCCGCAGGGTGTCGCCGAGCTGGCCCGCGAGGCCGGCGCGGTGGACCTGCTCGCGGAAGTAGTCGGCGACGTCGCGGCGGACGCCCGCGACGAGCGCGAGGCGCAGTCGGCCGGCCTCGATCGCCGGGCGCATCCGCGGGAGGAACAGCTCGGCCATGCTCGCCTGCGCGCCGGCGCCGCCGACCGCGAAGGTCAGCAGCGGCGGGCCCGACCTGCCCTCGGGGACATCTCCGAGGAAGAGCCGCAGCTCGTCGCGGTATTGCGAGCGGAACGCGCCGGTCGGGTCGAGCCGGACCAGGCGCGCGCGCAGGCGCTCGCGCAGGGCCGGCAGGTCGGGGCCGCCGAGCAGGCCGGGCGGCAGCGGGAAGCCGGTGGCGGTGATCTGCGGCTCGGGGACGCCGTAGACCCGCAATCGACGCAGGGCGCGCGGGCTCGGCACGAAGTAGCGGATCTTGCCGCGCGCCGGATCGATCGGGGCCCAGATCCGGTGGATGTCGGCGTCGGTGACGACGCAGTGGACGCGCTCGAGGCCTCGGTGGTCGGCGATCAGCGCCGGCGCGTAGAACGTGGTCAGCAGGGGACGGCCGGTGCGCTTCAGGTACTGCACGAGGCCCTCGCCGAGGCCGCGATCGATCAGCCGCGCCAGCGCGCGGACGGCGAGGTCCGGGGCGCTCAGGTCGCGGTAGGGGTAGAGGTGCGGGATCGCCGTCAGGGCGTCGAGCACGGCCTTGAACGGGCGGCCGACGAGCGGCAGCTGCGAGCCGCGGGACACCGCCTCGTAGAAGCGCCTCGACCTGGCCCAAAGGTCCTGCTCCTGGGGACCGGCGAGCGGGGCGCGGTCGACCTGCAGGACCTCGACGCCGAGCGCCTCGGCGAGCGCGTGGGCGGCCCGCAGGTGACCGTAGCCCATGTCGATGGCGACGACGGCGGGCCGGTCGTCCCGCGCGGCGCTCACGGGGCCCTCGCTTCGCTCGCCGCGACCGCCGGCGCGGGGGCGGGCGGGGCGTCGGGGACGAGCCGCGACTGCGGGCCGATCCGCATCCAGTGGCCGCGCCACTCGACGCGGCGCCGGAGCAGGCCGACGCACCACAGCGCGAAGATCAGCAGGTCCTTGAGCGGGGCGAGCAGCAGGGCAGGGAGCGGCATCACCTCGCCGCGCAGCCGGTGCCACAGCGCGCCGTCGGCGGTCAGCTTGAGCGCGACGCCGAGCACGGCGAGCTGTGCCGGCGAGCGGCCGAAGACCGTCAGCTCGGGGCGCCACAGCGAGACCGCGAGCAGCGCGAGCAGCAGGACGACGGGCTGACCGAGCGGCTCGACGAGGTACCAGCCGAGCGTCTGGCGCCGTCGCATCTGGGCCCATCGCAGGTGGCGGCCGAGGAAGCGCGCGAGGTCCCAGTCGGCGTTGATCGTCGGCAGGCGGTACGACGACAGCCGGACGGCGCGGCCGCTGGCCTGGATCCGCCGGGCGAGCTGGTAGTCCTCGGCGAGCAGGTCCTTGACCGCCGCGAGCCCGCCGGCGCGCTCGAGGTCGCGCCTGTGCATCAGCATCGACTTGCCGATCACGAGCGGCTGGTCGGTCAGGAGCGCGGCGCCGCACACCGAGGCGCAGACGAAGCTGGCGAGGTGGAGGTTCTCGAGCAGCGCCGCGGTCGTGCGCTCGCCGGTGCCGAGGAGGACGTTGTGGACCAGGCCCACCCGCGGATCGGCGAGCTCGCCGGCGATCGCCGCGAGGTAGCCGGGGCCGGGGCGCACGTTCGAGTCGCTGATCAGCAGGTGCTCGTGGCGGGCGAGCGGGACGAGCTGCGCGAGGTTGTTGACCTTCGGGTTGTGACCGATCGGCGGGCCGCCGGCGACGATCCGGATCGCCACGCCCGGGAAGTCGCGGCGCACCTGGGCCGCGATCAGGAGCGCCGGGTCGTCCGGGTCCTCGGCGCCGACCAGGATCTCGAAGGCGGGGTAGTCCTGGCGCGCGAGCGCGACGAGGTTGTCGTAGAGCCCGTCGTCGAGGCCGCGCACGGGCTTGAGGATCGAGATCGGCGGCCTGGGCCCGCGGCGCCGCGGGTCGCGGGCGAGCACGACGTGCGCGCTCGCGTGCGCGACCAGGGTGAGCGCGAGCGAGGCGCCGCACAGCAGCGTCCACGCGGTGACCAGCGACGAGAGCACGGGCGGCACCTCCAGCGCGGAGAGTCTCGCGGCGGCAGGTCACGGGCGGCCCACGGGCCCGTCGCGTCGCGGCCTCGCCGGCGACAATTCTTCATGACGCCGGGCGCACGATCCGGGCGATCAGGTAATAGCGATAGGGCCCGAGGGACACCTCGGCGCCGCGGGCCGCGAGCCACTCCGGCGCGAGCGGGGCGACGTGGAAGCTCTCGAGCCAGGCGCGCAGGCCGGCGTGCAGGGGGCGCGGGAGGCCGCGCAGGTCGGCGAAGTCGACGACGTGGAGCTCGCCGCCGGGGGCGAGCGCCGCGGTCGCGCGGGCCAGCGCGGCGGCGGGGTCCTGGACCATCGACAGGCAATAGGAGAAGAGGATCCGATGCGGGGGCTCGCCGAGGACGTCGAGATACTCGGCGTCCTCGGCGAAGCCCCGGACGAGGCGAGCCCACGGACAACGGCGGGCGGTGTGTTCGAGCATCGGATCGGCGGCCTCGATGCCGCCGATCCGCGCGGATGGGCGATGACGGTGGAGGATCTCGAGGTTTCGACCGGTCCCGGGGCCGACCTCGACGAGGCTGTCCCACGGGTCCGCGAGCAGGCGCCGCAGCGCGCGGTCGCGGCCGAAGAGGTAGTACTTGCGCGTCCAGTCGTAGATCGGGCGGGCGGCCCGATAATAGCGGTTGAGGAACGCGCGGTGCTGTTCGTGCGAGGCGGTCAATGGACGATCCGGTAGTAGTTGACGCCCTGGTACTGGCGCGAGCGGTCGAGGCGGGCCGCGGCGGCGCTGCGGTCGGTCAGCGGGACGAGGCGGCGCTCGAGGCCGTGGCGGGCGATCAGCGAGCCGCGCTCGACGCTGCGGTACATGACGATCCCGCCGTCGCGGCTGGTCCGCAGGATCTCGGTGAACAGGCGCTGCTGCGCCTGCGGGGGCATCCAGTCGGGCGCGTCGCAGAGCGTGTAGTGCGACCAGGTGTTCGGGCCGGCGTCGGCGAGCACCGAGAAGATGTCGCGCCGGTGGAACTCGACCCGCGTCGGCGCGCCGAACGAGCGCGCGTGACGATCGCGGCGCAGGTACGGCGGGACGGCCTCGGGGTCGTCATGGTTGTATTCGCCGGCGATCGCGGTCCAGGCGAACCAGTTGCGGGCGAGGTCGGTCGCAGCGACGCGCTTGAGGTGCTCGACGAGGTAGTCGACGAAGCGCGTCCCCTCGGCGCGCAGCAGGCGATCGCGCTGGGCGAAGTTGATGCCGAGGGCGATCAACTGGATCGGGCTGGCGAGCAGCGCGGCGACGGCGGGGCGGCGCAGCACGGGCGCGAGGACGTCCTCGATCGCCCGCCAGCGCTGCTCGACCGGCCGGGCGCACAGCTCCCTGAGCCACGCGCCGTCGATGCCGGCGAGGCGGCGCAGCCCGGCGAACATGCGCGCGGTGAGGCCCTCGCGGTAGACGCCGCCGGCGAACAGCCGGGCGTGGCGTCGCCAGTGCTTCTGCATCCACTCGGGCAGGGTGCCGCTGAGCCAGCGGATCAGGGTCGTGTGCTCCGGGTGCGCGCCGCGGCCGAACAGATCGTAGAAGGTGTGGTACGAGCGCAGGCGCTGCGCCGCGGCGACCTTGAGGGCGGTCAAGGCGAGGTGGTGCGGGTTGATGTCGACGGCGTCGATCCGCTGCGGGTGCTGGCTGAGGTGGCCGGCGATCCGGCAGCCGGCGCCCGAGATCCCGAGCACGGCGCTGTCCTCGTCGAGCTCGAGGAAGCGCTCGTCGACCTCGCTGTCTTCCCACAGGATATTGTAGACGAAGAGCCGCGAGAACACGTGCTGAAAGGCAAGGTCGCGCAAGTGCATCTGCAGGCAGGAGACCACACCGATGTCGCGTCCGGGCCGCGCACAGGCAAAGAGTTGGGCATCTCTCGGTGACGCGACGGCGTCGCTCGCCGGCGCGCGAGCGTCACGGGCCTGACCGGACGTGGGGCTGGCACCGGGAGGCTGGCCTGCTTGTGACGGCCACCCCGGGGTGCTAAAGCGTCCTCGCTGCAGTCGGGGACTGGTCACGAGGAGCGCAAGATGGTCATTCGGGAGTCCATCGCGGAGATCACGGAGGAGGCGTTCCGCCTGGCGCTGCCGCGCGGCGGGGCCGTGAGCTTCCATCCGGGCTTCGGTGCGACGGGGCCGTCGGGATGCGCCGGGTGACGCTCACCGTCCACCTTGCCGCGCTCCGCCGGCTCGCGGTGCGGACGATTGCGACCAGGCGGGCCCGGGCATGAGCGCCGCGCAGACGGATCCCGGGGCGACGCCGCCGGCCGACACCCTCGCGGCCACCGCCCGACCCGGGCGCGTCGCCGCCGAGCTCCGCCGCGGCGACGTCGTCGATCGCTACGTCGTGCTCTCGCTGATCGGCCGCGGCGGCATGGGCGTCGTCTACGCCGCCTACGATCCCCAGCTCGATCGCAAGGTCGCGCTCAAGCTGCACATCTCCGGCGAGGGCCCCGCGGCGCGCGCGCGGATGCTGCGCGAGGCGCAGGCGATGGCCCAGATCACGCACCCGAGCGTCGTCGCGGTCCACGACCTCGGCACCCTCGACGACCGGGTCTGGATCGTCATGGAGTTCGTCTCGGGCCGGACGCTGACGCGCTGGCTCGCCGAGCGCCGCCGCGGCTGGCGCGAGGTCCTCGCGCTGTTCGTGCGGATCGGCGAGGGCCTGCAGGTCGCCCACGCGGCCGGGCTGGTCCACCGCGACATCAAGCCCGAGAACATCATGGTCGAAGAGACAGGCGGCGTCCGGATCCTCGACTTCGGCCTCGCGCGCGGCGGCGCGGCGGCGCCGCGGACCGGCAGCCTGCCCGGCAGCCTGCCCGGCGTCCCGCAGGCCTCCGCGCTCGACGTCTCGCTGACCCTCGACGGCGCCGTCCTCGGCACCCCGCGCTACATGGCCCCCGAGCAGTGGGAGAGCGGCGCGATCGACCCGCGGACCGATCAATTCTCGTTCTGCGTCGCGCTGTGGGAGGCCCTCTTCGGCGAGCCCCCGTTCCCCGGCGCCACCGTGCCCGAGCTCGCGCTCGCGGTGCTCGCCGGCCGGATCCGGTCGCCGCCCGCGGGCGCGCGCGTGCCGGCCCGGGTCCGCCGCGCCGTGCAGCGCGGCCTCGCCGTCGACCCGGCGGGCCGCTGGCCGACGATGCAGCTCCTGCTCGCCGAGCTGCGCCGCCTGTCCTCGCGCCGTCGATGGCTCGCCGGCGCCGTCGCCCTCGGCCTCGCGCTCGCCGCCCCGCTCGCGGGGTGGTCGGCCTGGCGCGCCCATCATGCCGCCGCCTGCCGGGCGCAGGCCGACGCGCTCGCCGAGGTCTGGAACCCCGCCGTCGCCGCCACGCTGCGCGCCGCGATGCTCGCGACGGAGCTGCCGTTCGCCCGCGTCAGCGCCGACCAGACGATCCGCTGGTTCGACGCGCACGCCGGCGCGTGGGCGAGCACGCGGCGGACGCTGTGCGAGCGGGCCGACCTCGACGACGACACCCGCGCGCGCGCCGAGGCCTGCCTCGACGAGCGCCGCGCCGAGCTCGCCGAGCTGATCGTCGCCCTGCGCGACGGCGGGCGCGAGGCCGTCCTGCGGGCCGTCGACGCCGCGGCGGGCCTCCTCTCGCCGACGCGCTGCGCCGACCCGCGGGCGCTGCGATCGTACGAGCCCGCGCCGGTGACCGGCGAGGTCGCCGCGGCCCGGCGGGCCCTCGCGCGCGCGCTCGCCGAGCTCGCCGCGAGCCGCTACGACGCCGCCGCCGCCGCGCTCGCCGAGGTCGACGTCCACGCCGCCGCCGTCGACCACCCGGGGCTCGGGGCCCGGATCCGGCTCGTCCGCGGCCTGCTCGCCAGCGCCCGCGGCGACTATCCGGGCGCCGTCGCCGAGCTCGACGCCGTCGTCACCGCCGCCGACGCGCTCGGCGATCCGTGGATGCTCGCCGAGGCCGCCCTCGCCCTCGCGCGGGTCGTCGGCGTGCAGCAGGAGCAGCCCGCGCCGGGCCTCCTGTGGGGCCGGCTCGCCGAGATGTGGCTCGCCCGCAGCGACGACGAGATGCAGCGGATCCGCCTCGCCAACAACCTCGCGGGGATCCACTACGCCCGGGGCGCCTACGACGAGGCGCAGGCCGCGTTCCGGCGCGCCCTCGCGTCCGCCGAGCGCGTCGTCGGCCCCGACCACCCGCTGCTCGCCGACCTGCTCAACAACCTCGGCGCCGTGCAGACCATGCTCGACGACCCCGACGCCGCCGGCGCCTCGCTCGCGCGGGCCCTCGCGCTGGTGACGGGCGCCCGCGGCCCCGACCACCCCGACCGCCTCGAGATCCTGATCAACCTCGGCAACCTCTCCAGCCACCGCCACGAGCTCGACGCCGCCCGCCGGCACTACGAGGAGGCGCTCGCGCTCGGCGCCCGGACCCTCGGCGAGGCCCACCCGAGCCTGCTCCCCGCGTTGCTCGGCCTCGGCTACCTCGCGCACCGTCGCGGCGACCTCGACGCCGCCGAGGCGTCGCTGCGCCGCGCCCTGGCGATCGCCGAGGCCGCGCTCGGCCCCGATCAACCGACCGTCGCCGACGTGCTCAACAACCTCGGCGCGCTCGCCCAGGCGCGCGGCGACCTCGACACCGCCCTCGAGCACCACACCCGCGCGCTCGCCCTGCGCACCCGCGCGCTCGGCCCCGACCACCCCGCGCGGGCCGACTCGCTGCACAACCTCGCCGCCGTGCTCGCCGCCCGCGGCGAGCACCGCCGGGCCCGCGAGCGCTTCGCCGAGTCGCTGGCGCTCCGCGAGCGCGCGCTCGGCCCGAGCCACCGCGACGTCGCCGGCGACCTGGTCGCGCTCGCGCGCGTGGACCTCGAGCTCCGCGACCCCGCGCGCGCCCGCCAGGCGCTCGAACGCGCGCTCGCCGTGCCGGCCCTCGCCGACGATCCGACCGACGCCGCCGAGGCCCGCTTCCTGCTCGCGCGCGCCCTCGCGGGCCCCGACCGCCGGCGCGCGCTCGCGCTCGCCCGCGGGGCCCTCGCCGAGCTCGACCTCGCGAGCCCCGAGGCCCGCGCCCTCCGGGACGCGATCACGGCCTGGCTCGCCGAGGGCGGCCGTCCGTGACGCGGCGCCGGACGACGGCCCGAGGGCGGCGCGTGAGCGCGTGGCTCACGGCATCGGCGGGGCAGGGAGCTTGAGCGTGCGCGCGAACGCGGCCACGATCGGCTCCGACAGCGCTCCGGGCGCGTGACGGCGCACCCACGCCTGCACGCGGTCGAGGAAGTCGCGCAGGTCCTGCTCGAGCGCATCGACGAGGCGCCGGTACTCGGCGACGTCGAGCGTGACGTCTGCCTCGGCCTCGACGAGGCGGACCCGGTCGCCCTCGCGGATCGCCGTCGACATCGGGTCGTGGCCGTTCCATGGGCCCTGGCCGGTCGACAGCAGCTCGCGCCAGCCGACCCATTCGTCGAGCGAGGTGCAGCAGCCGTGGTACATCAGCACCGCGTCGCCCCGGCGAAGGATCCGTCCGCCGGGCAGGTAATAGGTGAGGTCGTCGGCGCTCTCGTCGCCCTGCGGCAGCAGGCAGCGCAGCGCGGTCGCGCGATCGCTGCCGGGGGTCGCTCCGCGATCGCCGGCGACGTCGGCGACCAGCGTGCCGATCTGGATCTCCGATGCGCCGCCCCACACGCGGAAGCGCGCGAACGTGTGTTGATAGTGGTTCCACGGGAAGCCGCTGCGCACGGGGTCGAGGTCGGTCCATGACTCGAGGGACAGGTCGGTCTCGGCCGCGGCGCGGGGGTCGAGCTGGAACCGGGCGGGGCGCGCGGAGCAGGTGTCGAGCACGAACTCCGGGCCGCGCTGCGTCGGGTGCCAGCCGCGCGCGAGCGCCTGCTCGATCAGCCGGCGGACCCGGCCCGGCGGGACCGGGCCGCCGTCGGCGCTGAACCTGTCTCGAAAGACACACAGGAGCCGCTGGCCGGGGCTGGTCGCGTGCTCGACGTGTACGCGCTGGACGAACTCGCGGTCGACGCGGCCGACGACCCAGCGGTACGGCTCGCCGCGGACGGTGATGCCGCGCGACTTGTGGCGGGGGAACGTCACCGGGCGCAGTGTAACGCGGCCCGGCCGCGGGTCGTCGCGCCGCGTTCGAGCCGCCGCAGGAGCGCGGCGGTCCTGCGGCCGGCCGCACGGCGCCCGCGGGTGCGGCCGCGGGTGCGGCTCACATCGTCTTGACGAACGCGATCGCGCGCAGCGGCTGCTCCGCGTACGTGGCGAAGGTCCAGGTCTCGAGCGAGTCGGCCCAGCCGCGGTCGGTCCAGCGGACCCCGACGTGGCGCCCGTTCCCGCGCGCCAGCTCGGTCGGCGAGCCGACGGGCGACACGAGCGGGTCCGACCAGAGCTGACCGTCGCTCGACGTCCGCAGCCCGTCGGACGCGATCAGCACCAGCTGCTCGCCGACCGCGTCGACCCCGAAGAACAGCGGCCCCGCCACCCCGCAGTCGGTCCACGCCGCGCCGTCGGGCGAGCGCAGGCACTGCGTCTCGCCGACCGCGACGAACTGGCCGGCGCCGTACGCCACGTCGTCGATCCGGGCGAACGACTCGTCGAGCGGGCTCCACGTCAGGCCGGCGTCGGCGCTGTACGACAGCGCCGACGCGACCGGCCCGTCGTACATGTACTGCGTCCAGCCGCCGACCACGAACACGCCGCCGCCCGCCGCGACCGCGAGCAGGCGCGCGTTCTCGTTCGCCGCGGGCGCCTCGGTCCAGGTCAGGCCGCCGTCCTCGCTGCGGATCCGCTTGCCGCGCATGCCCGCGGCGACGAACACCCCGGCGTCGTACGCGACCCCGTGCAGCCGCTGCTTCGATCCGAGGTCGGCCGCGGCTAGCAGGTCCTCCTGCCACGATAGGCCGCCGTCGTCGCTGCGCATCACCATCATCGTGCCGGACGAGCCCGTGCCGCCGCCGCCGACCGCGACGACGACCCCGCCGTCGCCGACCGCGAGCGCGCGCAGGGCGTCGGGCGGCGCCATCGCGTCATTGAGGTCGGGCAGCCCGCTGCCGATCTGCGCCGTCCACTCGATCCCGTCGATCGAGCGCGCCCGGACCCCGCCGTCGCCGACTGCGACGAATACCCCGTCGGGCGGCGCGTCGCCGGTGCTCGCGGCGTCCTCGCCGGTGCTCGCGCCGGGATCCGTCGCGCCCGGCGAATCGTCGGTCGCGCCGGTCGCGTCGCCGGTCGCGTCGCCGGTCGAGCCGCCCGGGTCGCCGCTCGTCGACGTCGGCGCGCCGGAGCCGGTCGCCGCGTCCGTGCCGGAGCCCTCGTCGCCGCCGGCGCAGGCCGCCAGCGACGCGAGCGCGGCGATCACGAGCCGCCCGCGATCAACCATACAGCCGCTCCATCCGGCCGGTCAGGCCGACCTCGACCAGCGAATTGTCGGGCGCGCGGCAGGTGATGCTCTTGCGGCCGGTCGAGTCGACCTCCATGCCCATCGCCTGGCACAGCGACGTCAGCAGCGGCTGGTGCGGCTGGCCGACCAGGCCGCCGGGGTTCCAGCCGTCGGTGATCGGGAACGGGCAGGTCTCGGGGAAGCGAAGGTAGCGGCCGCGCTTGAACGGGGTGTTCTTGCCGCCGAGGATCACCACCGGCCATTGATTGTGGCCGTGGCCGCCGTCGGCGAGCTCGGAGACCCACACCAGCAGCGTATTGTCGAACACCGTGCCGTCGCCCTCGGGGATCTGTTGCAGGCGGGTGGCGAACCCGGCGAACGTCTCGGCGAGCACCTTCTCGGCGCTGGTGACGACCGCGACCTTCTCCGGCGGCGCGTCCCAGGCCGACTGGTGCGCGTAGTCGTGGTGGTAGTCGCCGGCGCCGCCGATCATGTCCATCGGCGGGATCCAGCTGAAGATCGTCGCCACGCGCGAGATCCGGCACGAGAACGCCGCGGCGACCAGCTCGACGAAGCTGTCGCGCTTGTAGGCGAAGCGCGACCCGGTCCACTCGGCGTACGGCTGATCCGCGATCGTCGGCGGCGTACACTCGAGGTTCTGGAACGCCTCGATCCGCTGGTGGAGGTCGTGCAGCAGGTCGCGGTGCGACTCGAGCTTGGCCCGGTCGGCGCCGGACAGCTTCGGGGCGAGCTGCTCGTACTGCGCGCGCGCGGCGTCGACGACGCTGAGGCGGGCGGCGCGGACGGGGTCGTTCATGTCGTCCTTGCCGCTGAACAGCGCGTCGAAGGCCTTCTTCGGCTCGGCCTCGAGCGGGACCTTGACCGCGTTGCCCTCGGGGTCGGTCCCGTAGCTGAGGTGGTGGAAGGTGCCGCCCCAGTTGGCGAGGCCGTACTCGAGCGACGTGAAGTCGGTCAGCGACGGGTCCTGGTCGCGGAGGTGCCGCTTGATCTTCTGGTCGATCGACGCGACCTTGGCGTACGACTTGACGCCGTCGTAGGTCTCGCGCGCGAACTCGCCGGTCAGCGAGGCGCACCAGCCCTTCGCGTGGCCGTCGCCGTACGGGTCGCCCATCGCGGTCAGGAGCGCGAGGCCGTCGAGCACGAGCATGTCCTGGCGCAGCGGGTGCAGCGGCCGCAGGATCTCGCTGAACTCCTCCGGCGCGAGGCCGCCGAGCTCGAACTCGTACTCGACGGTCTCCGACTGCGGGGAGTTCGGCAGGCGCATCCGCCAATTGGGGTAGAACGTGCCGTGCTCGGTGAAGAAGAACAGGATCCGCAGCGGCGGCTGGTCGACCTCGGCGCGCGCGCGCGGCAGCAGCGAGGGCAGGAACAGCGAGCCCGCGCCGACGCCGCAGGCCTGCAGGAACAGGCGGCGGTTCAGCGAACGATTGCGTGGCTTGTTCGGTGTCATGGTCGTCCCTCCCTCTCGTCTCACGGCGCGATCCGGTAGCTGGTGAAGCGCGGGTGGGTGGCGATCGCCACCTGCAGCTCGCGCAGGTCGAACTCCGCGGCCGCGAACGCGTCCGCCGTGTCGGTGATCATCTCCGACAGCAGCTGCGGGCCGCCGAGGCCGTAGACCAGCCACTTGCGGCTGAAGCACTTCTGCACGTCGGCGTCGCCGGCGAGCTCGGCCATCATCTCGATCGCGTCGGCCCACGCGAGCGCGCCGAACGAGCCCGAGGCGTCGACCGGCAGGCCCTGATCGAGGCTGCGGAACCGGCCCATCGTGTCGTAGTGCTCGAACGCGAAGCCGATCGGGTTTATCACCTTGTGGCAGCCGATGCACTGCTCGGCCTTGGTGATCTCGGTGTAGACCTCGCGGTTGGTCATGCCGGGCTGGGGCTTCGGCGAGTTCATCGCCTCGGCGATCGGCGGCGGCGAGCCGACGTCGGTGCACAGCAGGTTGCGCAGCACGTAGTCGCCGCGCTTGACCGGCGACGGGTTGAGCGGGTGGCCGTGGCCGGCGAGGAAGGCCGGCTGGGTGAACAGGCCGGCGCGCTGCGTCGGGTCGAGCTCGACCTCGGCCCACATGTCCGGGCCGGGCGGCGCGACGCCGTAGAGCGCGGCCAGTCGGTCGTCGACGAAGGTCCGGTTGCTCTGCAGCAGGTCGGAGAACTTGCCGTCGCCGTGGAACAGGATGTCGCGGACGAACCGATCGAACTCCTCGCGCAGCGAGGCGCGCGTCGCGTCGTCGTAGCCGTCCTCGTCGAGCTTGCTGACGGCGTCGATCTTGCCGAGGTCGCTCCATTGGCGGTAGAAGTGCAGGAACGCGCGCTCGGCCTTCGGGTCGTCGATCATGCGCCGGACCTGCGCCTCGATCTGCGCGGGCGTCGCCAGCTCGCCGGCGCCCGCGGCCGCGAGCAGCTCGGCGTCGGGCATCGAGCTCCACAGGAAGTAGCTGAGCCGCGTCGCCAGCTGGTACGCGTCGAGAGGCGCGAGCTCGCCGGCGGCGCCGCCGGGCTCGTGGAGCTCGAGGCGGTAGAGGAATTGCGGCGACTGCAGCATCAGCTGCAGCGTGACCTCGACGCCGGCCGCGAAGTCGACGTCGCCCGGCGGGCCGTCGAAGAACGCGTGGAAGGCGACGGCCTCGTCGGCGGTCAGCGGGCGCCGGAACGCCTTCGCGCCGAACTCGGCGACGAACCGCGTGCTGCAATTCGGGTCGGTGTCGGGCGTGCAGTCGATCAGCAGCCCGAGGTTCGCCGTGGCGACGTCGGCGATCGCCTCGGCCGCGGCGTTGTACTGGTCGATGTGCAGCTTGCTCGGGATCAGCGCGTCGGCGTTGTTGTCGAAGCCCTCGCGCTTGTCGTCGACCGGCAGCGGGATCTCGGGCAGCGCGATCCCGGCGAACAGATCCTCGACGGTGTTGCGGTACTCGAAGGCGGTCAGCCGACGCAGGGGGACGTCGACGATCGTCGGCGCCGGCTCGCCGGTGTCGCCCTCGCCGGTGGTCGGCGCAGGTCCGTCGGTGGCGCCCTCGGTCGCGCCGCCGCTCGTGGTCGCCGGCGGCGAGCCGTCGCTCGCCGACGCCGGCGTCGCTCCCTCGGTGCCGCACGCGACGACGCCGAGCCACAGGCCGAGCGCCGCGCCGATGCATGTCCTGGGTGCCCTCTCCATCACTCACCTCCCGCGGGGGCATGGGGGGCCCGGCCGCGCGTTCGAGTCTAGGCGGGCGCGAACCGGGCTGTAAAGCGGATCGTCCGCCGCGCGCGATCACGGCGCGCCGATCGACGTGACACTCGCGGATCGTCGCAGTTCGGCGCGCTCGAGCGCGCCGCGGCGAGGTCGGTCGACCACATCGACGCGGCCCGCGGAGCCCTCGCCGAGCTCGACCTCGCGGACCCTGTGTGCGGGGGCGACCTCGCGGACAGGCCGCTGCGCGCTGCGGCGGGCCTTCAGCGGTCCGGGAGGAAACCGGCGCGACGAGCCAGGGCCGCGAAGTCGCGGTGATCGAGGTCTTCGTGCCAGCCCATCGCCACCAGCGGCTCAACGAACGCGCGGGCGTCCTCGTCGCGCCCCAGCTCCAGCAGGATCTGGGCCCGCGCGTCGCGAGCCGTCAGCAGCGAGTCGCTGCGGATGTCGGCGGTGAGCGCCTCGGCTCGCGCCAGCGCGGCGCGAGCCGCCGACTCCTGGCCCTCCGAGCGCTCGACGCGAGCGGCGTGCAAATAGCAGTACCCGAGCAGGACGAGCCAGCGCAGGTGGCCGGGATCGGCCTCGTGGAGCGGCCCCAGCAGCGCCCGCGCGGCCTCCAAGCTCTGCCGCGCCTCCGCGTGCGACCCGCGCGCCTGCTGCACGCGGCCGATCAGCAGGTGTAATTGCCCGAGGGTCGTCGTCAGCCCCGGCAAGTGCGGCAGCTCCCGCACCAGCGCCTCCGTCGAGTCCGCCCCGGTCTGTGCGGTCGTCAGGGCCGCCGCGAGCCGCCCGCCGTGAAAGAGCGCCTCCGCCTGCGCCAGCCGGGCCTCCGAGCGCAGGAAGTGCCAGCGCTGCGCCCGCAGGCTCGCGGCCCGCCGCGCCAATTCGGCGAAGCCCGCCTCCGCCCGCTCGAACGCCGCGACCGCCTCGTCGGGCTCGCGCTGGTGCAGATGGGACCACCCGAGCGCCATCTCGTTGAACGCCAGCGCGCTCATCCAGCGCTCGTCGCGTCCGCCCTCGGCGAGCCGCGCCGCGTAGAAGTCGCGCGCGCGGCGGTAGAAGCGGACCGCGACCGTCGGCTCCGCGCGTCCCTCCTCCGGGGAATGGATCGTCGCCATGCCGGTCACCAGCTGCTCGTGCCATTGCTCCTCGCTCGCCCCGCCGAGGCTGAGATCGTCGAGCCACAGCGCCCGCTCCGCGGCGGCGAGCGCCCCCGCCGAGTCGCCCATGGACAGCCGCATCCGCGCGCTGGTGCGGGTGCGCTGGGCCAGGCGCGCCACGGATTCGCCGCGCAGCGGCCCCGGGAGCTCGCGCAGGTAGTACAGGGGCATCCGCCAGGCCCGGTCGAGGAACGCCTTGCGATCGCGCGTGCTCAGCTTGTTGAACAGGTCGTCGACGAGCATGTCGCCGAGCATCTCGAGCTGGCCGGTGACCACCTCGGCCTGCGCCCACGCCAGCGTGATATCGACGATGTACTTGATCGCGGCGAGGACGGTCAGCGCCAGCACGCCGGTGATCAGCCCGCGCCGGACCCACCGCCGCGGCGTCTCCCGGATCTGCCGGAGCTCCTGGGCGACCTCGAACGCGGTCGGACGTTCGCCGGCCCGCGCCGACAGCATCCGCTGGATCAGCCGCCGGCGTCGGCCCTTCAGCCCCGCCGCCGGCTCGACGAGCCCCGTGCGCAGCCGTTCGAGCAGCGCAGGCAGCGGCAGCTCGCGCGGGTACGCCGGACGCCCCGAGTAGACCTCGAACAGCAGCAGCCCCAGCGCGTAGATGTCCGACGCCGGCGCGACCGGCTCGCCGCGCGCCTGCTCGGGCGACATGTAGTGGAGCGTGCCGAGCACGTGCCCCGCTCGGGTGACGAGCGTCGTCGTGTCTAGCGTGCCGGTCGTGCTCGCCGCGGCGGGCCCGTCCGGCGCGGCCTCTCCGGTCATCGCCTCGATCGTCGCCGCCGCCGCGGGCGCGTCGATCCGCGCGATCCCGAAGTCGAGCACCTTGATCCGCCCCTCGCGGGTCAGCATCACGTTCTCGGGCTTCAGGTCGCGGTGCACCACGCCGGCCGAGTGGGCGATCTGCAGCACCTCCGCCAGCGTGACCGCGAGGTCGTCGCGCTCGCGGAGCGAGAGGCCGACCTCGAGCGCCGCGCGCAGGCTCCGTCCGTCGATGTACTCGAGGACCAGGAGGTCCCCCTCCGGCGTCTCCTCGTAGCCGTAGATCTCGCAGATGTGCTCGTGCCGGAGCTGCGACAGGATCCGCGCCTCGAGCAAGAACCGCGTCCGGGTCTCGGCGTCCATGCGCCGGCCGCTGCGCAGCGCCTTCAGCGCGACGGGGCGGTGCAGTCGCTCGTCGTATCCCAGGTAGACCGTGCTCGTCCCGCCGGTCCCGAGCTCCTTCTCGACGCGGATCCGGCCGATCTGCCGGCCCAGCAGCGTGCCCTCGCCCGGCGCCTGCGGGCGCACGACCGACTCGTTGTAATGATACGCGAGCAGCGACTCGACCTCGCGGCGCAGCTCCGCGTCGCCGTGGCACAGCCGCTCGATCGCCGCGGTCTGCTCGGCCCGCGGCAGCCCGATCACCTGCAGGAACACGCCCTTGATCCGGGCGTGCGCCGCGGCCTCGCCGGCCGCAGCGCTCACGCCGGGCTCAGCTCGCGGCGCAGCCACGCCTTGATCATCGTCCATTCGGCCTCGATGCTCCGCTTCGACACCCCCTGGACCGCCGCGACCTCCTCGACCGACAGCCCGCCGAAGAATCGCATCACCACGATCTCGGCCTGCGCGGCGTCGCGTCGCGCCAGCTTCTCGATCGCCTCGTGCAGCATCAGCACGTCCTCGTCCTGCTCGACCGACAGCGCGAGCGGCTCGCTCAGCGTCACCCGCGTCAGCGCGCCGCCCCGCTTCGCGCGCATGCGAGCGCGCGCGCGATCGACCAGGATCCACCGCATCAGCCGGGAGGCGTACGCGAAGAAGTGGGCGCGGTTCTGCCAGCTCACCGCGCTGTGCCCCATCAGGTGGAGGAAGGCCTCGTGGACCAGCTCGGTCGGGCGCAGGGTCGCCTCGGCGCGCCGCACGAGCGCCGCCGCGCGCCGGCGGAGCTCGCCGTGGATCAGGGGGAGGAGCGCGTCGAGGGCGGCCCGATCGCCCGCGCCGGCGGCGACGAGGAGACCGGTGATGTGACACTGAGCTGTCATGTTCACCGTGCCTCACAGGCGCCCACGGTGGCGCGCGCTTTCGACCGCAGCCGAGCACAGTATCCGGGCCGCGGTCATTTCCTGTCAAGCGGAGGCGACGGGCGGACTTGCCTGTAGGGACAATCGAGCGCCTGTCCTCGGCGCCTGCCGACGGCGGCTCGATTGCGGATCCGCGCGGAGATTGTTTTTTCTGCGGATCCTGGCCCCCGATGACGTTCTCGAGGGAGGTCGCTTCTCCACATTCGCCGGGACGAGCGGCACGTCACCACCCGGAGAAGCGGAGGAGCGAAGCATGCGCACGACAGCGCAGGAACGGCCCATGACGAACAGGCGCTCGTGGCTGCCCTGGACCGGCCTGGCGGCCCTCGCGGCCCTCGCGGCCTGGCTGCTGCGGGAGGCACCTCCGGGGGCGCGCGAGGCGTCCGCGGCGCGAGCGAGCCGGCCCGGCCGGGCGGTGGAGGAGCCGCAGCCGCTCCCGCACATCTCTCCGGCGCTGTTCGCCGCGCTCTCCCTCTCCGCCCAGGAGACGGTCGAGGAGCAGCTCCCTCAGCCCGGGTGCTGGCACGGGGTGCTCGCGCTCGATCGGAGCGGCTCGCTCGCCGAGCTGCGGGAGGCGCTCCGCGCCGCGCTGGCCAGCGGCGACACGTTCCTGCTCGCCTACGTGAAGGACCGCATGGTCGAGGTGGTCGGCGACGACGCGAGCAAGGCGCTCGAGCTGCTCGGCTGGGCGAAGGCGTCGTCGAACCCCGAATTGATGCTCTACATGGAGGTTCTCAAGGATACGTCGGCCGTCCACAAGCCGGAGGTCGCGGACAGGCTCCTCGATCTGGCCACGAGCGGCGAATCCCCGGACCTCCGCTCGGCCGCGCTCTGCGGGCTCGAGACGCAGCGGGAGCTCGACGCGGAGGGCCTCGGCGCGCTGAAGGGGATCGCGTTGAACGACCCGTCGGCGCCGACCGCATGGGTCGCCACGCGCACGCTCGGGCAGGTGATGAAGGAGAACATGGCCCGCGGCGGCGACCCGGCGCCGTACTGGCGCGAGCTCCTCGACATCGGCCGCAGCGGCCCGGACGAGGCGGTCCGCGCGCTCGCCCTCGAGATGCCGTCGTACAGCGAGCTGCTGCTCGACTCCGACTCGGTCACGTCGGTCGGCGCGCTGCTCCGCAACGACCCGGACCCGCTGGTCCGCGAGATGGCGGCGCACCGCCTCTCGGTGTCGGGGGACCCGGAGCGCGCGCTCGCGGCGTTGCGGGCGGCCTTCGCCGGCGAACCGACGCTGTGCGTCCGCTGGGCGATCTTCCGCTTCTCCGTGCGGGCCGCCGGCGCCGAGGCCCTGCCGGCCCTCGCCGAGTTCGCGCGCGTCGATCCGCGGTTCGTCCCGGAGTACCAGGACTTCCAGCGGCTCTACGCGTCGGGGATCGCCGACTTCTCGCGGATCTGGCTCGAGAAGCCCGAGCGGATCCAGTGCGGCCCCGAAGGAGGGGAGGGAGCATGATGCGGCGTATCGTCTGTTCGGGGCTCGTGACGGGCCTGCTGGGCGCGTTCGCGCCGCTCTCGTCCGACGCGATCGCGGCGGCGCCGGCCGAGACCTCCCGCGCGCTCGAGCCGGCCACCTGCAGCCTGGAGGACGGCGTGGCCCAGCTCCGCGAGGCGCTCCGCCACGGCTCGCCGGCCTTCCAGCGGTACGCCCGCGCGTGGCTCAAGGAGTCGGCGCACGCGCTGCCGCTCCGCGAGCTCGAGGCGATGTTCGCGTCCGAGCGCGATCCGGAGGTCGTCGAGGCGCTGAGCGCCGCGCTCGCGGCCCGGTCCGCGCGCACGGGCGAGCACGCGGCGCTCGCGTCGGTGCTCGTGCGCGCGACGTCGGATCGTGACCCGGCGGCGCGAGCCGCCGCGCTCCGCGGGCTCCGACGCACCGGCTCGGTGGAGGCGATGGAGCGCGTCGGCCCGCTGAAATACACCGACCTGATCCAGGACCCCGCCCCGGAGGTCCAGGCGGCGGTCGCCGACAACCTGATCGCCGAGAGCGCCGAGGTGTACTTCGGCCACGATCGCGCAGTCGCGGAGCAGGCGGTCGCGGTCGCCCTCGGCGCCTCCGAGCCGCAGATCGCGGGCAAGCTGCTCCGTGAGACATCGATGGAGGCGATCACGCCGGCGACCGCGAGGACGCTGATCTCGGGGCTCGCCGACGCGGACCGGTCGATGCAGGCGGCGCTCGCCGCGGCGATCGGAGGCGTGCCCGCGCACGCCGCCGGCGACGCCGAGGAGGCGCTGTTCGAGCTCTACAAGGACGTCGCCGACGTCGAGGTGCGCGAGGCCGTGCTCGCGGCGCTCGTCCACCTGAAGCTCGGCGCGGCCCGCGAGACCCTCGAGTCGCTGCGCCCGGTCGACCCGTCGCTCTCCGCCGAGATCGACGTGTGGATCGCCGTGCTCGGGCTCGGGCTGCAGGAGTGGAGCTTGATCCGCAGGGAGAAGGAGCGCCTCTCCCCCTGAGCCCGCGAGGCGGGCGAAGGGGGCGGCGCCGGGAGTCGAACCACAGGAGGCAATGATCATGAGGAAATACGCGCAAGTTGTTTCACTGGCGGCGCTCGCCGCCCTCGGCCTCGCGGCCTCGCCGGAGCCCGCGTCCGCGGCGACGGCGAACGGCCCGATCTGCGACGTGGCCGCGAAGGTCACCTCGACCACCTGGATCTCGTGCAACGGGGCCAGCCACACCGCGCTCGACATCTCCAACAGCACCTGCAACGTGTGGAACTACCGCGCCATGCTCGTCGGGAGCTTCCGCTACACCTACTATGGCGGCTGTGCCAACAGCTGCGGGACCTGTAACGCCGGCGCCGGGTGCTGCAACGGCGGCGCCGGCAACTACTACGTCGTGGCCGGCGCGAACGGCTGGGACTTCCGGCAGCTCCACGTCAACAGCAACGCCAGTTCGGGGACCCAGACGTGCGACCGGTGCGCGCTCGGCCTGGTGGGCAGCACGGGCGCCGTCACGACGAGCGCTCACGCCCACGCCGACAATCGGCAGTACGGGACCCGCAAGTCCGCGTGGTACACCTCCGTGGGCACGACCTGCGGCTCGAGCGGCAACTGCAGCAACAAGGTCGGCGTCCCGACGCTCTGACGCTGCGGCGCCCGGGGTGCGGCCGGTGGCGGCGCCCCGTCGGTTCGCCCGGGAGTGACCGGCGACCGTCCCGTCGGTCCGCGGCGGCGCGTGCCGTCACCCCGCCGGCGTCACCAGCATCAGCTCATAGCCGCAGACGACCACCCCCGGATCGGCGTAGTGCTGCGCCTGCGCGATGATCGCCAGCGATCCGTCGGGCAGCGTCCCCGAGCTCTGGTGCCACAGGCTCACCGTCTCGCCGCCGATCGTGAATTCGACCCGGTCGCTGCTCTCGATCGGGCACGTCCCGCGCACGAGCGTCATGCCCCGGTCGGCGAAGCGCGCGAGCAGGCTGTCCTCGACGACGCACTCGGACGGGTGTTCGCTGCCCGCCGCGCCGACGAGGTACACGAGCTCCTCGCCGCAGGTCAGCCCCGTGTGGAGCGCGTACCGCATTTCGGGGCTCGGGGTATATCCATGTTCGAGGCGGACCGCGTCCCCCTCGGCGACCGCCAGCGCGATCCCCGGCGGCAGCGTGACGTCGACCCCGTGCGTCCGCGGCGTCATCTCCCCGGGATGAAGGCAGGTCAGCTCGAGGCGCTGCACCGCGCCGGGCTCGAACCGCGTGACCGTACAATCGACGCTCAGCGCGTCGGGCTCCGGCCCGTCCCACGTGTACCTCACGGCGAACGCGAGCTCGGGCGAGGCCATCGGGCACGTGGCCGCGTCCCCGTTCGACTCCGGTTGGCAGGCGGCGAGCGCGGACACGAGCGTGAGCAGGGCGGGCGAGGGCGGGCGGCGAACGGCGTGATGTCGCATGTCCGTGTCGTGCCACGACCGGGCCGATCAATTGCGCCGGCCCGCAGGATCCGCGTCGGCGCGCGGCCGCGCTCGGATCTGCGCGCCGCGAGGGCGTCCGCCTCACCGATCGAGCGTGCGATCGTCGGGCCCGAGCAGCGCCTGCCATGCGGGCGTCGCCAGCAGCCGCGCCAGCTCGGGCCGCGCGCGCAGCATGTCGCGCGCGATCTCGATCGCCGGATCGATCCGCAGCGCCGCGCGCGCGTGCTCGAGCGCCGCCGCGTCGTCGCCGTCGGCGGCCGCCAGCGCCGCCAGGTCGACGTGGGTCGCCGCGACGGCGCGCGCCTGCCCGGGCTCGCCGGGCGCGAGCGCGACGGCCCGCTCGAGGTCGCGTCGCGCCCGCTTGCGGTCGCCGGACTGCGCGAGGGCCCGCCCGCGCATCCGCAGCAGCAGCCAGCACGGCGCCGGCGCGGCGCAGCCGCGCTCGAGCCCGCCGAGCCCGGACAGCAGGGCGCGCAGCGTCTCCTGCGTGAATCGCCGCCGGTGGTGCACGTTGACCGTCGACTCGGCGAACCACGCGAAGTAGGCGGGCTCGCCGAGGACCTCGCGCAGCAGCGGCCCGATCGCCGCGGGCCGGGTGCGGAAGAACCGCAGCAGCTCGGCCTTCACGGCCGCGTCCGGGGGGCCCGCGAGCGCGGCGCGCAGCGCCTCGGCGGCGGCCGGCAGCCGGCCGAGCTCGGCCAGCGCGACGGCCCGCCACACCCGCGCGCGCGGCCCGTCGCGGCCGTCGAGCCGCGCGAGCGCCTCGACGGGGTCGCCGTCGATCAGCAGGCGCGCGGCGAGGCCCTCCGGGTCGTCGTCCGCGCCGGGGACCAGCGACGCGCCGGCGATCGCCAGCTCGGTCAGCTCGACGCGCGCGGCGGTGTTCGGATCGGACGAGTGGCCGGCCACGACGCCGATCTCGAGCCGCGCCTGGCCTTCGGGCAATGCGGGCAGTCGGGCGCGGCAGGTGCCGACGAAGCCGCCGCCCGGGCGGAGGACGAAGCAGTCGTAGGTGCCCTGCGCGGGGTCGACGAGCATCCGCAGGGTGTACGGATCGGCGGCGCCGTCGAGCCGGACCTCCTCGAGCCAGATGGAGCCCAAGGTGTGGTTGCAGCGGGCGACGAGCTCGTGGTGGATGTCGCCGCCGCGGTTGCACAGCGAGATGTCGGCGATCGTCGTCTCGCCGACGACGAGCCGCAGCTCGACGCTCGAGCTCCACTGCAGCTCGCGCGGCGTCAGCGTCAGGTCGATCTGCAGCGGCTCGCGCGACCACGCGAGCGGCCACGCGAGGGCGGTCGGGAGCGCGGTGAAGCTGTCGAGGAGCAGCGCCCCGGCCTCGCGGCGCAGCGCCGACGGCTCGGCCAGGCTCGGCCCGTCTGTCCCGGAGACCAGCTTCGAGACCACGACGCGACCGGACACCAGCCGCGCGAGCCGGGCCGCGGCCTGGTCGGCGCGCGCGCGCTCGTCGACCGCCAGCCCCGGGGTCTGCGACCACGCGGCGGCGGCGGCGGCGGCCTGCTCGATCCGGCCGGACGCGAGCTCGAGCGCGACCTGCCGCGCGAGCGCCCCGGCGCGCAGGGACGGCTCCTCCGCGGCGTCCGCCAGCAGCGCGCTCGCCTGCTCGCGCCGCTCGAGGTCCTCGGCGATCCGGGCGGCGGCGAGGTGCAGCCGGCGGCGCGCGGGCGTCGGGACGTGGGCCGCGACCTGGGTCGCGGTCGCCAGGGCGAGCTCGGAGGCCCCGGCCTGCGCGAGCGCGACGACCTCGGCCGGCGCCCCGGCCCCGACGAGCTCCTGCGTGTGCGCCCCGGCCAGCGCGAGGTTCGGGGCCGGCGCAGGCCCGAGCGGCTGTGGGCCGCTGCCGACGAGCCACAGCGTCCGGTCCTCGATCGCGGTGACCAGCAGCTCGCGCCCGGGCTCGCCGTCGAGCTCGACCAGCCCGCTGAAGTGCAGGCCGTGGAGCGACAGCAGGGCGAATCCGCCGTCCGGGAGCTGGCGGAACACCTCGAGGAGCGCCTCCGGCCCGTATTTCCCCCCGCGGAGGAAGTCGGCGACGAGGTCGTCGAGGCCGTCCCCGTCGACGTCGCCGACCCTGAAGGTCCGGCTGCGCCGCGGATCGTCCGGGGTGTCGACGATCGGGAGCGAGCGCTCGAGGACCAGCGCGTCGCCGGCGAGGCGCAGCACGTAGTAGCCCTTGGGCGCGCCGGCCCTGCGCTCCGGCGGGAAGACCGTCGAGTTGCCGAAATTGCCGGTCGTCCGGACGACGAGCCGCGGCCCGGCCGGCGTGCGGAGCACCTGCGCCCCGTCGAGCGCACCGAGCTTGCGGCGCGCGACCAGCGTCAGCTCGCCGGGGCTGCCGGCGCGGAACACCCGGACGTCGTACGCGCTCCACGGGCCGAACGCGACCACCAGCTCCGGCAGGGCGTCGCCGTCGAGGTCGCCCGAGGTGAGCCAGCCGATGTCGGAGTTCGCCGCCTCGGTGCCCGCGTGCGGCCGCGTGCGCCGCCAGCCGTCGCCGTCGCGGACGAGCGCGCGCAGGCTGCGGAACTCGCTGTAGTACAGCTCGGCGTGGCCGTCGCGGTCGAGGTCGACGGCATGGACCCCGAGCGGCGGCCCGACGCCCGGCCAGCGCTGCAGCGGCCGCGGGCCGCCGGCCGCCAGCGCCGCGAGCACGAGGCCGTCGCCGTCGTGGCCGAGCGCCGCGGCCGGTCCGTCCGCGGCGCCGACGACGGGGCCGGGCGCGGGCGCGCGCCAGCGCTCGGCGAGCGCCGGGGTCGCGGTCGTCTCGATCAGCACCCGCGGCACGCCCGGCGGTCCCATGTCGAGCACCAGCGCCGGGCCG
>ERZ1066136.198-NODE-198-length-61538-cov-14.454353_pt1 | contig 61538 bp, 43 predicted proteins | sample MGYA00382783_ERZ1066136 | MGnify/ENA primary metagenome ERZ1066136 (study PRJEB33369, sample SAMEA5778366) | biofilm metagenome | biome: Industrial cooling water; feature: Water cooling tower basin; material: Biofilm | place: United Arab Emirates | collected... | reverse complement strand
CCCCAGGGCCGCCGGAGCGCAGCACGGGCCCCCCCGGCCCCGCGCTTTCGGGGCGCACTGCGGGGCCGCACCCGCGGGATCCGGGGTCCGCGGCCGGCGCCCGCCGGCAATGCCGGCGCAGCTGCCGCGTATGCTCGCCCGGCCGCCCCCCTGCCGCCGAGGGCCCGTCCTCCGCCGGCAGGGCCGCTCGGGGCCAGCGCCCGACCGGGCCCCCGGCCCCGACCGCCGACCTCCAACCACGACCACCATGGCCCTCCGCGCCCTGTCCCTGGCCGCTTTGGCGGCGCTGCTGTTGCCCGGCGACAGCACCGATCTTTACTTCGAACCCGAGGCCGGCACCGTGCTCGAGCGCACGGTCGAGCTGTTCGCTTCCTTCGACCTGGACGACGCCGAGGTCACGGTGATGGGCCAGACGGTCGGCCCGGAGGCCATGGGCCGCGACCTGGCCTCCGCTTCGGCGGAGGGCAGTCTGCGTTTCGAGCAGACCGACACCTACGCCAGCTCGGAGCGGGGCCGCGCCCTGGCGTTGGTGCGCCGCCTGGGGCTGGCCACCTTCAACGGGGAATCCCTGCCGGAGGAGGGACCCAGGGAGGTCGAATTCAACTGGGATGCGAGCCTCGGCCGGCATATCGCCAGCCTGCCGGAGGGCGCCGCGGAGGATCCGGAGGATCCGATGATCCAGCGTGTGCTGGCGGTGATGCGGGCCGATGTGGACGCCGGTTTCCTGCTGCCCGAGGGCCCCGTCGAGCCCGGCGCCACCTGGACGGTGGAGCTCGGGCCCCAGGAGCTGCTCGACCTGCTGCTGCCCGGCCTCGACCTCGAGCAGGCGACGCAGCTGGCTCGGGAGCTGGCCGAAGAGGAGTTCGAGAAGGCGCCCTCGGGCGATCAAGAACAGATCCAGATCGCGCGCCGGCTGACCGAGGATCTCGCGGCCCAGCTGCGCTCGAGCTTCAGGCCGATCGAGGCCGAGGTGACCTTCAGCGGCTTCGAGGCCCAGGACGGCGATTCCCTGGCCAAGCTGGACTTCCGCTTCGACGTGGATTTCAGCTTCGATCCCGCGGCCACGATCCTGGCGGCCCTGGAGGGCTCCGAAGAGGCGCCGCAGCTGAGCGATTTCCGTTTGGAGCTGGCCCTCAGCGCCGAGCTGTCCGGCACGCTGCTGTGGGATGCGCAACGCCACCACAGCCGCGGGCTGCGCCTGAACGGCGACTACAGCGTCGACATCAGCGGCAGCGCCCAGGTGGAGAACGAGGAGATGGGCGAAATGCCCTTCAGCGGCTTGGTGTCGTTCTCCGGAGCCCTGGAATCGAGCCACACCAGCAAAGGGCCGGCCAAACCCGACCCGGCCCAACCGGCGCTGCCCGCCGGCGGTTGACCGGCTGAGGAACGATCGGCTCGGGCTGCGGCCCGAGCCGCCCGACCAGCCCCCGGATGCCCGCGGGCCGCCGCCGGCGGCCGGCCCGGGGCCCGCTTCGCCCCTGCCGTGACCCGTGTTCCGCGGCCCGTGGCCCGCCCGCACGGCGCCTCGGCCCCCCCCGCAGCGGGCCGCCAGCCGCGCCAGGCGCGGGCCGCCGGCACAGTCCGGCAGGCTCCGTCGGGGGCCGAACGCCGGGCAAGCGCCGTCCCAAGGTCCGCCGCGGGGGGATCGCAGGCTCCCCGCAACAGCCGCGCGGGCTGCCGGCCGCCGCCCGCTCCGCGGCGGAGCGCTGCTCCATGGGGCCGGACGGGGGGGCCCTACGGGCGGGCGGCACGGGGGTGCGATACGGGGGTGCGATACGGGGCCCGCGCGCGGGTCAGGCGGTCACGGATTGCTGTCCGGCAGGCGTTCGATGCGGGCGCCCAGGGCCGCCAGCCGCTGCTCGATGGCTTCGTACCCGCGGTCGATGTGGTACACGCGGTGGACCTCGGTCTGGCCTTCGCTCACCAGGGCCGCCAGGACCAGGGCCGCGGAGGCCCGCAGGTCCGAGGCGGTCACGTCGGCCCCCGAGAGCCTGGGGGTGCCCTCGACGATGGCGGTGGCCTCCTGACGGCGGATGCGCGCCCCCATGCGCACCAGCTCCGGCAGATGCATGTAGCGGTCGGGGTAGATGCGCTCGGTGACCAGGGAGACGCCCTCGGCGCGGCACATCAGCGCCATCCATTGGGCTTGCAGGTCCGTGGGGAAACCGGGGTACGGCTGGGTGGTCACGTCCGTCGGCCGGGGGCGGAAGCCGTAGCCCTGGGGGTGGGTCTCGATCCAATCCGCGCCCCGCTCGACCCCGTAACCCGCCTCGCGCAGGCGGTCGACCAGGGCCGAAAGATGGCCCGGGTCGCAGCGCTCGACGCGCACCCGCCCCCCGGTGATCGCCCCGGCGACCAGGTAGGTGCCGGCCTCGATGCGGTCGGGCAGCACCTCGTGCTCGGCGCCGTGCAGCTGGTCGACGCCCTGGATCTCGAGCCGCGGCGAGCCCAGGCCCTCGATGCGAGCGCCCATCTTTTGCAGGCAGCGCCCCAGATCGACCACCTCGGGCTCGCAGGCGGCGCTGTGGATCACCGTGGTGCCCTTGGCCAAGCAGGCGGCCATCATCACGTTCATGGTGCCGGTGACCGAGGAGCCGAAGGCGGTGCCGAGGAAGATCTCGGCGCCCCGCAGGCCGCCGCGCGGCGCGCTGGCCTCCACGTAGCCGTGGCGGATCTCGATCGTGGCGCCCAGGGCCTCGAGCCCCTTGAGGTGCACGTCGATCGGTCGCACCCCGAACACGCAGCCGCCGGGCAAGCTGACCGAAGCCCGGCCGGTGCGCGTCAGCAGCGGCCCCAGGACGCACACGGAGCCGCGCATCTTGCGCACGTTTTCCCAGCCGGCCCGGGGATTGAGCTCCCCGCCCGCCTGCAGGGACAGGCCCCCGCCGCTTTCCAGGCGGCCATCGACGCCCAGTTCCTCGAGCACGGCCATCATCGTGCGCACGTCCGAGAGGTCCGGGGCGTTGGGCAGCCGCAGCGGCTGCCCCGCGAGGATGGCGGCGGCCATGGTGGGCAGCACGGCGTTCTTGGCTCCGGCCGTGGTGACCCTCCCGTCGAGGGCGACGCCGCCCACAATGCTGAACTTGTCCATGGATGGCGCTGGCCGGAGCGGGGTCCGCGACGCCGTGACCAGCGGCTCGGCACAGGCGCCGACCGCCGGGATCCCGGGCTCGAGCCGGACCGACCTGCCGGCGGGGAGCCTAGCGAGCGTCCCGGCGGGACCGGAAGCGCGCGGCCCCCGCCGGCCCAGACTCGCAACCGCCCGGGGCCGCGGGGCCGTTTGACGCGTCGGGCGCCCAGCGCTACCGTGCTCGGTCCGAGCGGCCTGCCCCGTTCCGGCCCTCCGCCGAACGCCGCGCCCCCCTTCCGCCCACGGCCCTCCGACCGTGCGCCCCCGCCCCTTCGGCCCCGCGGAAGCGTCCAGCCAGGCCGCCCCGAGTCCACCCCCGCGCCCGCCCCTCTTCCATGACTCCGGATTCGACGCTCCACGCCGGCTCCACCGGCTCGGCGACCGAGACCCAGCCCGAATTCGACCTGCTGCAGACCGAGAAGCTGAGCTTCGCCGCGCTGCAGACCGGCCGCATCCTGGTGTTCAAAGACCGCAGCGCCCACGAGCAGTTCGTCAAGCTCGTGGAGGGCCTGCCGGCCGAGGGCGAACAGGGCCGCCGCAAGGGCCTCGGGCTGTGGATCCTCGGACGCTTCGCGGAGGCGTCCGCCCTGTTGGCCAAGCACGCCGGCGATGACGTGGCCGACTTCACCCGCGGCCACTGCCTGATGGCCAGCCGCGATTTCGCCGGCGCCGCGCAGCTGTTCGAGCGCTTGACCAAGTCCTACCCCGAGGAACCCCGGCCGCGCGGCGCCGCGATCGACGCCCGCGTGGAGGAGCTCCTGGCCAAGGCGGCGCTCAAGAACGATCCCGAGGCCCACGACCAGGCCGCCCTGCTGATCGAGAAGTCCCTCAAGGCCTCCCCGGAGAGCTTCATCGACAGCGCCGAAGGCCAGTACCTGTCCGGACGCCGGCGGGAGTTCCTGCGCGATCCCCAGGGCGCTCTGGAGCACTACCAGCGCGCCCGCGAATACGATCCGACCCTGCGCGCCAACCTGGTCCGCGCCGCCTACGTGGCCGAGCGGGGCGGGCTGGACCTGACCGCGATCGAGATCTACGAGTCTTTGGTGGCCCTGCGCCAGGCCGATCGCGGCACCCTCTTGAACCTGGGCGTGCTGTACGAAGACCTGGGCCGCGATGCGGAGGCCGCCGCCTGCTACGACATCGTCCTCAAGCAGAACCCCACGGACAGCCGCGCGCGCCTGTACCTGATCGACGCCCAATCGGCGATCGACATGTACTACGACGAGGATCTCGAGCGCAAAGAGGACAAGCTCAACCAGATCCTGCGCACCCCGATCAGCGATTTCGAGCTCTCGGTGCGTGCCCGGAACTGCCTCAACAAGATGCAGATCCATACCCTGGGCGATCTGGTGACCAAGAGCGAGCAGGAGCTGCTCTCGTACAAGAATTTTGGGGAAACCTCCCTGAACGAGATCAAGGAGATCCTGCGCACGAAGGGCCTGCGGCTGGGCATGCCGCGCGAGGAAGCCGTGGCCTCGATCGAGAGCCGCTCCCGTCGCCCCGGCGCGGCCGCCAGCTCGGGCTCGGACACGCTCAACAAGCCGATCGCCGACCTGCAGCTTTCGATCCGGGCCCGGCGCACGGTCGAAGGCCTGGGTTGCCTGACCGTCGGAGACATCGTCAAGCACTCCGCCGAAGAGCTGCTGGGCATGCCCAACTTCGGCACGACCAGCCTCCAGGAGCTGCGCTCCAAGCTCTCGGAGATGGGGCTCAAGCTGGCCGGCGAGTGAGTCCGCGGCGCGGCTCGCCCGGCGGACCGAAACTCCGCCGGACGAGCCGTCGCCGCGGGGCAGCTCCCGGGGGGCAGCGCCCGCCCCTGGAAGCCTCCGCCGAAGGCAGCGACGAGGCCCGCTCCCCCACCTCGCAGCGGCGGCGGTCCCGGCGCCCGCTGCCCGCGACGGCGCTCGCCTGCCCCGAACCGCTCCGCGCCGACGGCGCAGCCCCCGCGCTCCCCCCGAGCCCAGCCCAACGCTCGATCCGTGGCCCCAACCGCCGCGCCCCCCGCGACCGGCCCCCGTGTACGACTTCTTGATCGGAACCCTGTCCGAGCGCCAAGCCAACCGCCTGGTGCTGGATGTTTCCGGGGTCGGCTACGACCTGATCACGCCCCTGGGAGCGAGCTTCGGTCCGGGTCCTAAGCTCAAGGTCTACGTGCACCTGCAGGTGCGCGAGGACGCCCACCTGCTCTACGGGTTCCCCGACCGCGGCACCCGCGAGCTTTTCCGGCTGCTGCTCAAGGTCAAGCAGGTCGGCCCGGCCATGTCGATCGCCATCCTCTCGGGCATGGCACCGGCGGACCTCAAGGCCACGATCCAGGCCAAGGACATGCGGCGCCTGACCTCGATCAAGGGGGTCGGCAAGAAGACCGCCGAGCAGATCCTGCTCGACCTCTCGGACCGGCTGGATGAATTCCCCGCCCTGCCCGGATCCGCGGCCCCGGCTGCCGCGCCGGCCCGTGCGCAGCGCAGCGAAGCGGAGCGGCAAACGCTGCAAGCCCTGGTTTCGATCGGCATGAGCGAACGGGAAGCCGAACATGCCACCGCCCAGGCCGTGGCCGCGGTCGGACGCGACGACCTCGAACTGCTGCTGCGCACCGCTCTCAAGCGTTGACCGGCTGAGAAGGCAAGACCCGGGCCGCGCCCGAGCGGCCATCGCAACCTGTCCGCTGGCCTGCGGGCCGCACCGGCGGCCAGACCGCCCGGGGGCAGCGCGGCGCAGCGGTTTCCTCCCGGGCTGGGAGCGGCCCCAGGCCGGTCCCGGGGGGACCCTGGATGGATGCCGCGCCGGGACAGCACGGGGCGGGCCCGTGCCGCCCGCGGGCTCCGCGCCTGGCGTGCGCCGCAGGCGGACCCGCGCCAGGGGCCGACACCCTGGCGCAGATCGCGGGCCTTCCGCGCCGAAGCGGGCCGCGGGCGCGCGCGGCCCGGGAGATCCGCCGACCGCGCCAACCCGGGCGGCGGCGCAGCGCGCGCTGTGCGGCCCCGCGCTCCGCGGCCGCGGGGCATCGCTGCCCGGAGCGGGAGCAGCGCCGGCCCCGGTCCTGGTTCGATGCTCCCGCGAACGGGCTGACCAGGATCCTTGGCCCGCGCGGACGGCAAGGGCCGCGGAGAGCGCTGAAACCGCAGGTTTGGGGAGCTGCGACGAGATCCCTGCCCCAACGCACCGGGAAGCAGGGCGTCGCCCGCGTCCCTGGGGGCGAGAATCGGCCCTCGGCGGGGCGTTGCGTCGCCTGTTGGCTGGGCTAAGTTTCCGATGCAGGTCCCAGCTCCAGACTCCCGCTCCAGTGCCGCGTCCCTCCCTCCCCGCCGGGGCCCCGTCGCCCCGCTCCGCCGCCCCTGCCCCCAAGCGGCCCACCCCGCGCGTCCCCGGGCGAGCCGGCGCCCCCGCCGATCGAGCGCGGCGCGCCGCCCCGTGGAGCCTTGTTGCGCTGGCCCTGGGGGCGGGCGCGCTGCTCAGCGGCTGCGGAGGCGGAGGCTCGAGCGGGGCTCCGCAGCCTCCCTTCGGCCTGGAGGGGGAGTACGCCCTGGGAAGCCTGGGCTTCGATTTCGGATCCAGCCAGCCGGGGGCCGTGGACCTGGTGCCCGCCTACCCCAACCTGGGCCTGAGCCCGCTGGACCTCGCCGTGCTCCCGGATGGCTCCGGCCGGCTGGTATCGATCGACAAGACCGGTTTTGCCTTGAGCTTCCTCGACGCCCCGACGTCCAGCTCCGCAAGCACCTATTTCGACATCTCCTCGGCCGTGCAGCAGAGCGGCGGCGAAACCGGCCTGCTCGGGCTCGCCTTCGATCCGGCCTTCCCCCAAAACGGCCGGCTGTACGTGTTCTACACAGCGGTCGGCGCGGGCCGCAGTGTCCTGGCCCGCTTGACCAGCCAGAACGGAGTCGTTTCGCCCGCCAGCCTGACCGAACTGCTGAGCATCCCCAAGCAGAACAACTTCCACAACGGCGGCAAACTGGCCTTCGGCCCGGACGGGTTCCTGTACCTGGCGGTCGGAGACGACGGCATCGGCACCAACGCGCAGGACCTGACCAACCTGCACGGCAAGATCCTGCGCCTCGACACCAACGGAGCTGCGGCGCCGGGCAATCCCTTCATCAGCACGCCGGGCGCCAGGGCCGAGATCTGGGCCTACGGCCTGCGCAACCCCTGGCGCTTCTCCTTCGATGCCCAGACCGGAGACCTGTGGGCCGCGGACGTGGGCGAAGTCGAGCGCGAGGAGATCGACCGGATCCTGCCCGGGCGCAACTACGGCTGGCCGGCCTTCGAAGGCTCCCTGCCCTTCGATCCGCTGGTGGGCCTGGACTATGCGAGCACCGAGCCGCCGGTGTTCGAATACGACCACAGCGTGGGTCAAGCGATCATCGGCGGCTTCGTTTACCGCGGCAACCTGCTGCCGTCCCTGAGCGGTGCCTACCTGTTCGCCGACGCGGTCGTCGGGCGCCTGTGGGCCTTGACCATCGACGGGCAAGGCAACGCCAGCAGCACGCTGCTGGCCTCCGGCCTGCCCTTCCCGGTCTGCATCGCCCCGGACACCAGCGGGGAGCCGCGCATCGGCTGCCTGGTGGGCGGCAGCGTGTTCGGCCTCGCAGAGAACGGTTCGGGAGGGCAAGCCCCCACGATCCCCGAATGGCTGTCCCAGACGCTGGTCTTCAGCGACCTGGCCAGCCTGACGCCGGCCCCCGGTTTCGTGCCCTACGAGCCCAACGCTCCGTTTTGGTCCGACGGGGCCGAGAAGCGCCGCTGGATCGGACTGCCGCCCGGGGGCCAGGTGGGCTTCAGCCCCGCGGGCAACTGGACCTTCCCGGTGGGCACGGTGGTGCTCAAGCACTTCGATCTCGAGACCTCCACGGGCCCGCGGCGGCTCGAAACCCGCGTGCTGTACCGCACGGCGGCGGCCTGGCAAGCCTTCGCCTACCGCTGGAACGAGGAGCAGACCGACGCACGCCGCGTGGACCTTCCGGAGCTGGCCTTCTACACCGTGCCGAATCCGGTGAGCCCGGGCTCGACGGTCTCCCAGCCCTGGCTGTACCTGGCCCCCGGTCAGTGCTTCCAGTGCCACACGGCGGCGGCCGGTTACGCCCTCGGGCTGCGCACCCCGCAGCTCAACGGCGATTACCCCTACGCCCTGGCCGAGGACAACCAGCTGCGGGCCTGGAACCACATCGGCTGGTTCAATACGGACATCGGCCTGGCCTCCCAGTACCAGGCCCTGGTGGATCCCTACGACCCGAGCAGCGGCAGCCTCGATCAGCGCGCCCGCAGCTACCTGGAAACCAATTGCGCCAATTGCCACCGCCCCGGGGGCCCGACCGCCCTGGACATGGACCTGCGCGCGGGGATTTCGATCGGCGCGATGAACACCCATGGGGTCCTGGCCAGCGCGGGCAACCTGGGCATCCCCAACGCCAAACGCATCGATCCGTTCCTGAGCGACAGCAGCATCGTCTACCAGCGCATGCTGCGCCTGGACCTGTTCCGCATGCCCCCGGTGGGCAGCTATAGCTTCGATGCGGTCGGTCTGCAGCTGATCCGGGACTGGATCGACCAAGGCGCCCAGTGAGCTCGGCCCGGGCTGCCCCGCCGCCCGGCCGCGGCGGAGCGCAGCGGGCGCGCCCCGAGCGGCGCGCTGTGGCGGGGCCTTCGCGACCGTCGGCGGACACCGCGCCCCGCGGTGGGCCGCGGAGCGGTGGGCGCGCGCATCAAGGCCGCTCCGCAAGCCCCTCGCGGCGAGCCAGTTCGAGGGCCAAGCGCCGGATGGACTCCCGGTCCAGGCGGTGCAGTTGGTGCAGCAAGGTGCGCTCCCGATCGATCCCGGCGAAGTGCTCGCCGCGCGCCAGGCCGCGATCCAGGCTGTCGAGCAGATCCTGGGCCAGGTTGGCGTAGGCGCGCCCGTGGACCGACCGCTCGGCCGGGTGGACCTCGAGGGCGTCCAAGATCTCGGCCAGCACCAGCCGCGGCTCCGCGGCCGCGGCGAGCGCGGTCAGCTCGGCGCGGTACTCGAGCCGCTGTTCGATGCGCCCCGGATCGAATCCGCTGGCGGCCGCGAAGGCGACCACGGCCATGGGTCTGCGGCCCAGGGGCAGGAAGCGCGTGCGATCGCACAGGTGGCCTTCCTCGTGGGTGCGCACCAGGCTGAGGAGCTCATCCAGGCCCAGCCAGGGAGCCGCGGAGGGGTCGGCGCGGCAGCGCTCGTCGAGCAGGGCCAAGCGCACGCGCTGCGCCTGGCCCAGGGGCGCGAGGGCCGAGCGCCGACGCAGGTCGCGGCCGGGTGCCTGAGGGTCCCCGAGGGGCACTCCGCTCACGGCCAGGGCCCGCGCCCGGTGCGGCGCCGCCTCCGGCGTGAACCAGCGCCGGGCCAGCTCGTGCCAAACCGCCAGGCGTCGGCGTTCGATGGAGAGGTCGATCCAATACCCCTCGTGCAGCGCGGCCCCGGCCACGCGGCCCCCCTGCTGGCTGCGCGCGCCATCGGCGTCGGCCCCGTCGGCGTAAAGCACCAGGCCATCGAAGGGCACCCCCAGGTGCTCTCCGCGGCGCTCCTCCACGCCGACCAGCCGGAGCACCGTGCCATCGGTGCTGCGCCCGACCAGCTTGCCGAACAGCCCCACGCGGCCGAGGCGCGCCAAGAACTCGGGCAATCCGGGCACGGCGGCGCCCTCCGGGCCGTGCCCCAGCTCCCCATCGCGGCGGCAGAAGCTTGGGCTCGGGATGGTCACCTCCGCGAAGGCCCCGTAGCGGATGCGGGGGGTGGCCAGGATGCGCTCTGGAAGCTCGGGGTCCAGGCCGAGCGCGGCGGCATGGCGACGGGCCAAGCGCGCGATCGAGTCCAGGACCGCGTCCAGGCTGCGGCCGGGGTCCGCAGCCAAGCCCGCGCCGGGGGGGGTGCCCGCCAGCGGTTCGAGGGCGTAGGAGCGCCCGCCCCGGAACAGGGCCGTGGTGAGCACCGCCAGCTCCTCGAGCACCGCCTCCTGGGCCAGCGCGCGGGCCATCAGGCCGCGGCGCTGCGCTTCGTCCGAGGGGTGCTGCTCGGGGGGCGCCCGCTCGGCCCACAGGTCGAGCAGCGCACGGGCCTCCGAGCTGCGCCCGGCATCGAGCAGGGCGCTGGCCAGGCGCTCCCAATCGGCGGCCTGCGCAGCCGGCCGAGCGCGCTCGAACGCCAGCGCCGCGGCGCGCAGGCTTCGCAGGGCCGGCCAGGTGGGCTGCCCCTCGGCGTCGCGCAGGCTCGCAGGCAAAGCAGCGAACTCCGCTTCGAGCTGTCCCGCGGGAGCGCCGGCCTCGAGCGCGCGTCGGAAAGCCGCGGCCCGGTCCTCCACCGCCGGCGGGGCCACGCCGGTCAAGCGGGCGCGCAGCGCAGGGGAGGCGGACAGTTGCTCGGCGTTGGGGCCGCGCAGCACGGCCATGAAGCACTCGTAGCGCAGCGAGGCCGCGCTGCGGCCCTCGGCCGGCAGGGCGCAGACCAAGGCGACCAAGGACTCCAGCTCCGCGCGCTCGAGCGCCTGGCTTTCGATCGCCCGGAGCGCCCGCCACAATCCGCGCTCCGCCAGGTCGGGGGATCCCGCGCCGCGTTCTCCGAGTTCGATGCGCGCCAGGTCCAGGGTCAGGCCGGTCAAGAGCGGACCGTCCGCCGCGGCGGCGCGCGCCAGGGATTGCTCGAGGATCCGGCGCGCGCGGGCCGGGCTGGGCGCCAGGGCCGCTGCCCGGCGCCCGAACAGCGCCAGCTCGAAATCGCCCCGCGCTGCGGCCAGGGCCATCAGGGCCTGGGCCCGGGCCTCGCCGGTCTGCCCGCGTATCTCGGCCTCGACCGAGAGGCCGTGCGCCGCCCAGGCCAGGGTTGCATCGCGCTGGCGGGCCTCGGAGAAGCGCGCCCGCCCCTGGCCACCCTCCAGGCGCCCGGCGAGATACAGGGCGGTGGCATCAAACGGCGACGCGTCGAGGGCCTCCAGACGCCGCTGCCAAGCCTCGGGACCGAGCAGAAGGCTGCGGTCGAGGTCATCGAGCTGGCGCTGGGGCGCCACCCAGCCCGGGGCGGCGCTGGCCGCGGCCAGGAGCCGTGCTCGGGCCTGATCGAGCCCCGGCCCGAGCTCCGCGTCGGCGAGCAGTTCGAGGGCCTCGGCGAAGGCCGCTTGGGCGGCCTCGGAAGGCGCGGAGGGCCCGCGCCCCGCACGGGCCCCGGCGCAGGAACCGCTGGTCAGCGCGGCGCCGAAGAGCAGCGCCACGCCCACGGCCAGGGTCCTTCGGTCGAGCGCAGCGCGCATGCGCGGCGAGCATAGCGGCCAGCGGCGGCGGCGAGATCTGCCGCCGCGCCGGGCCGGGGGCGCGAACGCAGCCCCTGGGCCAGGCTCGGAGCCGCGAGCGGCGGGGCGCCGCTCCGCGGCGACGCAGCGCGGCGCCGCGGAGAGGCGCGGGCCGCTGGTCTCGACCGGGCGCCGCGTGCGGCTCCACCCCGGACCACGATCGGCCGCGGCGCGGGCGCACGCGCCCGCTCCCGCCCAGCGGCTGGACGCAAGCGCCGGCGCCGCCGGGGCGAGCCGGGACAGACCCGAGGACCGCGGCGAGTTCGTGGCCGGAGCAGCGCCCATCGGCGGTCCTCGGAGCCGCGGACGCCGACGGCCAGGGCGCCGCGCTGCGGCCCGCGGGCGGGGCCGGGCGGGGCCGCGGTCCGCAGCAACCCCCAAGCGCCGGCGCGCGCTGCATAGCGGAGCCCGCGGGGCCGCAGCTCGCCGGCACGGCCGCGGGGGCCAACCGCTGCGGGCGGCCCCCGCAGGCTCCAGCAGGCCCCCGTGCCTCCCGCCGCAAGCACCCGCCGCAAGCACCCGCCGCAAGCACCCGCCGCAAGCACCCGCCCGCACGCTCGCTCGCCGGGGCAGCGCCAGCGCGCGCTCGGAAGCTGGCCGATCGTTCGGCGCGACAACCCGATCCCAGGCTGCGCGGCCGGCGGACGCCGGCCCAGGGGCCCCTGCCCGGTCAGCCCCGGCGGGGTCCCGGGAAGGCTTCGAGGACCGAGTCCGGCCCGACCTCGCGGTCGAGTCGCTCCTGCCATTCGTAGGCGGCCAGGAGCGGCGCCAGCGACTCTCCGCGGCCTCCGCGGACGGCGCCGGTGTAGAGCCGCACCTGGTCGACCAGACCGCTCGAAATCGCTGCGTTGGTGAGCTGGGGACCGGCCTCCAGCAGGGCGCGGCGCACATTGAAGCGCCACATCCATTCCATGGCCTCACGCAGGGAGACGCGTCCATCGGGCCCGGGATGCAGGCCGTGGATGCGCGCGCCGGCCGCGGTCAGCTGCCGGTGCCGCACCGCGCTGGCGCCGGCCCGGCACAGGATGTAGACGGTGCCGCCGACCTCCCCGGCTTCGATGGGCCCCAGCAGGCGCGCGTCCGGCGGGGTGCTGAGCTCGCTATCGAGCACGATGCGCAGCGGCGCCGCTGCGCCGGCGGGCAGCGCCGCCGCCGCTGCGCCGCGCAGGGTCAGGCGCGGGTCGTCGAGCTTGACGGTGCCGACCCCGGTCACGATCGCGTCCACGGAGGCGCGCAGGCGCTGCACTTCCTCCAGGCTCGCGGGGGAGGTGATCCAGCGTCCGCCGCCGACCTCGGCGGGAGGAGTCAAGTGCCCCGAGTAGGTCTGGGCCCACTTGGCGATCAGCCAGGGCCGCGGCCGGCGCACGCGCTCGTAATCCGTCCAGCGCAGGAAGTGGGGTGCGATCCGTTCGAGCGGTGAGGCCCCCGGTTCGTATTGCACCTCGATCCCCGCCTTCTGGAGCAGCTCGAGCCCGCGCCCGCGGTGGCGGCTATCGGGGTCCAGGGCTCCGACCACCACCCGCTGGATGCCGGCCGCCAAAATCGCTTCCGTGCAGGGCGGGGTCTTGCCGTGGCTCGAGCACGGCTCGAGCGTGACGGCCAGGGTGTGCCAGCGCGAGCGCTCGATCCCGGCCGACTCGGCCGCGCGCATGGCCTCGATCTCGGCGTGGGGGCCGCCCCAGCGGCGGTGGAACCCGCGGGCCAGCTCGCGGCCCTCGGAGTCGAGCAGCGCGGCGCCCACGCAGGGGTTGGGGGCCACCTCGAAACGGAAGCCCCGGGCCGGTTCCACCAGATCCCGGAGCAAGCGGTCCAGGACCAGGGGGTCCCTTCGATCGAGCAGGCGGTTCATGGGCTGGCCGGCCGCGGCCGGCTCGGGCGGCTGACCACCATACGCGCCCGGCGAGCCCGGAATGGAGGGGGTCGTAGCCACCATGGGCCTCTATCGGACATGGCGGGCCGCAGTTCCTCAGAAAACCCCGGCTCCCGGCCGCCCCGGGCCCCGCGCCAGCCTTGTTCCGGACCCCGCCGCCCGGACAATGGTCCAAGCCCCTGGAATCCCCTGGGCCAAAGTCGTCCCCGCGGCCCCCGTGGCCCCCACCCTCGCGCCGACCCTTGCGGCGCCCAAGTCCCATGGCCAAAGCCCCGCTCCGCGTCGCCGTCACCGGCGCTGCCGGTCAGATCGGATACGCCCTCCTGCCGCGCATCGCCAGCGGCGCCCTGTTCGGCCCCGACCAACCGGTGATCCTGCAGCTGCTGGAAATCCCCAACGAAAAGGCCCTGGCCGCCCTCAAGGGCGTGGTCATGGAGCTCGAGGACTGCGCCTTCCCGCTGCTCCACGGGGTCGTGCAGACCTCCGATCCCAAGCAGGCCTTCAAGGGTGCCCACTGGTGCCTGCTGGTCGGCAGCAAGCCGCGCGGCCCGGGCATGGAGCGCAACGACCTGATCAAGGAGAACGGCCCGATCTTCGTGGGCCAGGGCCAAGCCATCGCCGAGGTGGCCGACAAGAGCGTGCGTGTCGCCGTGGTCGGCAACCCCTGCAACACCAACGCGCTGATCGCCATGCACGCCGCCAAGGGCCTGCCCAAGGAGCGCTTCACGGCGATGACGCGCCTCGACCAAAACCGTGCCGCCGCCCAGCTGGCCCAAAAGGCCGGCGTGCACGTGACGGCGGTCAGCCACACCCTGATCTGGGGCAACCACTCGGCCACCCAAGTGCCCGACTACGTCAACACCAAGATCAACGGCAAACCCGCCCACCAGGTCATCACCGACACCGCCTGGCTGCAAGGCGACTTCTTCAAGACCGTCCAGCAGCGCGGCGCCGCCATCATCGCCGCCCGCGGCCTCTCCTCCGCCGCCTCGGCCGCCAGCGCCCTGATCGACCACGTGCGCGACCTGCACTTCGCCACCCCGGCCGGGGAATGGCGCTCGATCTGCGTCCCCTCCGACGGCTCCTACGGCATCCCCAAGGGCCTGATCTGCTCCTTCCCCATCCACAGCGATGGCCAGGGCAACTACAAGATCGTCCAGGGCCTGCCGATCGACCCCTTCATCCAGCAGAAGATCAACGCCACGGTGAAGGAACTCGAGGACGAGAAGGCCGTCGTGCGCGACCTGCTCGGCTGACGCTCCCAGGGCGAGGGCCGTCCGGGCCAGGCCCGCGCGGCCCGCCGCCTTCGCCCGCAGTCCCAAGGGCCGCCACGGCAGCGGCAGGCCCCGACGGGGGCCGCTTCCTGCGGACCGGCCGGCCCGCCGGTCCCGGGGGGCCCGGGGGGCCCGGGGGGCCCGGGGGGCACAGAGGCACAGGGGCACAGGGGCACAGGGGCCCGGGGAGCACGCCCGCCTGGATCCTGGGGTCCCCTCCGATGGGCCCCCGCGCGGCCCCGGGGGGCCGCGCAACCGGGCCCAAAACGAGCGGCGCCGGACCGGCGGGCCGCGCCCGGCCCGCCCGGGCCGGGCGCCTCGTCCGGCCCTAGGCGCTCGGCCCCAGCGAAGCTGCCTGCTGGGCCAGCGAGCCGGGAGATTCCGCGCCCGGGGCCTGCGGACCGGCGGGCCGGATCGAGCCGGAAAGGCCGAAGGGCGTCGCTTCTTCGGCCGCGATGCCCTGCAGAGTTCCGATCAGCCCGGCCGGGTCGCCACCCGGGGGGGCCGCGAAGGCGACCGGCAGGCCGTGCTGGCTACGCCCCTGCAGCCAGCCGGGATGGCGCTCGGAGAGACCCTCCACGAAGACCTCGAGGTGCCGCCCGAGGTGCTGCTGGTGGCGCCACAGCTGAACCCGGTGCGCCTTGGCCAGCAGGGCCTGATTGCGCTGCTTCTTGCTCTCGAGCGGCACGTCATCCGGCAGGGCGTGGGCGGCGGTCTCCGGGCGCGGGTCGTACTTGAAGATGTAGTTCTGGGCGAAACCGATCTCGGCCATGAACTCGAGGCTGCGCTCGAAGTCCGGGTCGCTCTCGCCGGGGAAGCCCACGATCCAATCGCTGCCGAGTTCGATGTCCGGGACCACCTCGCGCAACAGGGCCACGCGCTGGCGATAGAGCTCGGTGGTGTAGCCGCGCTTCATGGCGCGCAGCACCGGGTCGCTGCCGGCCTGGGCGGGCAGGGGCAGGAAGCGCTCGACCTTGGGGTTGTCGCGGATGGCCTCGGCCAGGGCGCGCGTCACGTAGGCCGGGTGCAGGGTGATCAGGCGGATGCGCAGCAGCCCTTCGATGCCCTGCAGCTCATACAGCAGGTCCGCCAGGCTGGGCCGCCCCTGACGCCCGCGCAGGCGTGGCTCGCCCGCGCTGGGCACCGGCAGATCCTCGCCATAGCTGTTGACCGTCTGCCCCAGCAGGGTCACCACGCGGGCGCCCTGGGAAACCATCCAGCGCGCTTCGGCCACCAAATCGGAAATCGGCCGGCTCTGCACGCGCCCGCGCGTCTTGGGCACGATGCAGTAGGTGCAGTTGAGGTCGCAGCCGCGCATCACCGCCAGGAAGCCCTCCAGGCCGCCCGTGTAGACCTCGCGCGAGCGATCGACCGCTACGGCGTCGTCCATCTCCACGTCCAGGACGCGGGCGCCCTTGGAATTCCAGGGGGCCAGGCCCGTGCCGCCCTGGGCCAGGGCGGCGCGCCGCTGGCGCACCTCCTCCACCAATTGGGGCAGGTGCTGGAAGCGGCGCGTGCCGACCACCAGGTCCACGTGCCCGGCGCGCTTGAAGACCTCGTCTTCGGCGCGCTGCGCCAAGCAGCCCATGACCCCGATGATCAGCTCGGGCCGGCGGGTCTTCTCGCGCTTGAGTTCCCCCAGCCAGGAGTAGGTGCGCTCCTCGGCGTGCTCGCGCACCGAGCAGGTGTTGAACAGCACCACGTCGGCCTCCTCGATCGTGGGCGCCACGGCGTAGCCCCGCTCGCGGAAGCGGCCTTCGGCCAGCAGCGAGTCGTACTTGTTCATCTGGCAACCGAAGGTCACCAGATGCACCCGGGGGGCCGTCGGGGGGTCCCCGGCGAGAGCGGCGGATTGGAAGCGCGTGAGCGTCATGGCCGAGCCCATGAGCATGGCTCGCCCGCGGCCGAGCGCGCAAGGCGTCCGCAGGGGAACTGCGGCCGCCGCAGTCCCCTTGGGCGGGGGCCGCGGCCCCGGGCCATCCCCGGATCGCCCGCGGCATCGAACGGGACGCCCCGCTCTGGCCGCCGAGGGGCGGCCCCGGGCCTGAGCGGCGTCGCCGGCTCTGGGACGGCGCGGCTCGGGCGGGGCCTGGGCCGCGGGCCGGGAGTTGGGTCCGCGAACCCGGGGCGTGGCGCCCGGCGCCTGGAATCCGGCGCCTGGAATCCGGCGCCTGGAACTCGGCGCCCGGACTGGGTCCCCAGGGTCCGGTGGCTGCCGGAAGCCCTCCGCGGAGGGCCCCGGGGGCCCGAGCTCCCCGGCGCGGGGGCGCCAGCCCCGGGCGGCCCCCGGGGCCGGCGGGTCGATCCCGCCTGGCCCCGCCCTGCGCGGTCAGTCCTGGGCCAGCCGGTAGATGCCGCGCTGGCCGGGGGTCTCCTCGACCTTGACCGTCAGCAGGCGCACGTGCACGTCGGCGAAGCGCTCCGCCAGCCGGCGCACCAGCTCGCGGCCGATCCAGGTGGCGAAGTTCTCGGCGCTGGTGTTGTTGATCGGCAGCACGATCACATCCTCCGCCGGAGCGCGGTAGACCCGCTCGCGATAGCGCACCTCGTAGGCGCCGTCGGCCAGGCGCTCGATCTGGAGGGTCGGGTGCTCCCCGGGCAGGATCCAATGCTCGTCCAGGCTGTCGACCAGCTGGCGGATGACGGGCTTGACCTCCTTGAAGTCGAGCACCAACCCGAAGCGCGAGAGGCGTGCGTCGACCTCGACGAAAACGCGGTAGTTGTGGCCATGCAGGCGTTCGGCCGACCCGTCCGGAAAAATCAAGAAGTGGGCCGCGGAGAACTTGAGGTACTCCTTGTCGATCTCGATCGACCAGGTTTCGTGGTTCATCGGCGGGCGTGGGGCTGGGGGGCGAAGGCGGTGCGCGGCAGGGCGCGGGCCTGCGGGCTGGAAGTCTAGGGGAGAAGATCGTGGCCGGCGGCCGGCTCCAGGGCGGGACCGGGGGACTCGAGGGGCGGGCCCCACAGGGCTCTGGCTGGCTGCGACCCGGCGGCCGCGGGCGGACGGCCGATCTGCCCCTCGGGCGTTTAGGGCCGGCGCCCGCAGCTTTAAAGCGCCTGCCGCGGGGAGTCCTGATCCCAGGGCTCCGGAGCGACTGGCCCCGGCACGGGGGCGACCGGCCAGCCCCGCGGCTGCTAACCTCCTGGCATGGATTTCCGGCCCAAGACCGTGCACCTAGCCCGCCTCGGGCTCGACTTCGACGTGCTGGAAGGCGATTCGATCATCGGGCCGTCGATCGCGCAGGGCGCCTGGGAGGCCCACGAAACGGCCCTGTTCCAAGCCCACCTGACCCCCGGCTGCCGGGTCTTGGACCTGGGCGCCAACGTGGGTTGGTTCGCGGTCCAGGCGATCCTGGCCGGAGCCGAGGTGCACGCCTTCGAACCGGTGCCCGGCATCGCGGCCCTGGCCCGCCGCAACATCGAGCGCGCCAACCAACGGGGCCCCGGCCGCGGCCAGCTTTACGAGATGGCCGCCAGCGATGCCGCAGGTCGGGCCAAGATCGTGCTGGCCGAAAAGAACCATGGGGACAATCGCGTCCTGGACGCAGGCGCGCAAAAGCCCAAGGACCTCTCGGGGGGCGAAACGATCGAGATCCAGCTGGCGCGGGTGGACGACCACGTGCGCGGCCCGGTGCGGGTGATCAAGATCGATACCCAGGGCTCGGAGCTTCTGGCCCTGCGGGGCGCCCAGGCCCTGCTCCAAGCCAGCAGGGAAGCCGCCCTGTTGATCGAGTTTTGGCCCTATGCCCTGCGGGGCGGAAAACCGGAGGAGCTGCTGCACCTGCTCGACCGGGAAGGCTTCACCTTGGGCAAGGCCACGGCAGCCCCCTATCCGATGTCGCCCGCGCGCATCCTGCGGCAGGCCCTGGCCCGCGATCCGGTCAAGGGTGGACTCGATCTCTACGGCACCCGCGGCCTGCCCTTCCACGTGCTCGGAGCCGCCGCGCGTCTCAGGTCGATCTGGCGCTCCCTGCGCGAAGCCTGACGGGCCGCCCATCAGGCCAGGCCAGCGCCGCACCCGGCACCCCGCGGCGCTCCGGGCGGGCAGCGGCCGCCCGCGCTCCGGTCCCGATCAAGCCGAGCAGGCCCTCGCTCCAGCCGGGCCGGCTCCGCAGCGCGCCGCCAGGGCGCCCCTCCGGGACCGCCGGCCCCGGGCGCGGACACCGGCGCCCGGCGGTGCGCGGACGATCGCACGCAGCGGCGGCGCCGGGCCCGGGCGTCGGGGGCCCGGTCGGGAGATGCCGGCGGGAGATGCGGGCGGGAGATGCGGGCGGGAGATGCGGGCGGGAGATGCCGGCGAGCAGGCCTCGCGCCGGGCGCGACGGGCCGCGCGCCTCGGCGGTCCTCAATTGGGCACCGGGCGCGGGCTGTCGTCGATGCGCGGCGTCTGGCCGCGCAGCACGGAGTTGTCGTTGAACAGAGCGCGTTGGTCGATGGCCGGGGTATCCAGCAGCTCGGCCTCCGTGAACTGGCCGGACTGGGAATAGACCGCGATCGCGTTTTTCCACGTGACCAGTTCGACCCAGGCCGGGTCGACGCCCTGCTCGAGCATCAGCTTGGCGGTCTTGGGCACGGAAAGTGGGTCGCTCACGCCCCAGTCGGCGGAGCTGTCGACCAGGATGCGTTCGGGACCGTACTTCTTGACGATCTCGACCATGCGCTGGCTGCCCATCTTGGTGTGCGGGTAGATCGTGAAGGCCGCCCAGGCTCCGCGGGCGAGCACCGCTTCGACGGTCTCCTCGTTGTTGTGGTCGATGACCAACTTGTGCATCGGCACGCCGATGTGACCGGCCACATCCAGGGACCGGATGATGCCGCGCTTCTTGTCGCGGTGCGGCGAGTGCACCATGACCACCTGCTCGACCGAGCGGGCCAGCTCCAGCTGGATCTCGTAGGCGTGCTCCTCGGCCGGGGTGATCTCGTCGTAGCCGATCTCCCCCACCGCGACCACGCCTTCCTTGCACACGTAGCGCGGCAAGACCTCGAGCACCTCTGCGGCCAGGCGTTGGTTGTTGGCCTCCTTGCTGTTGAGGCCCATGGCGCAGAAGTGGCGGATCCCGAACTGCTTGGCCCGGAATCGCTCCCAGCCCAGCAGCATCGAAAAATAGTCCAGGAAGGTGCCCAGCTGGGTGCGCGGCTGGCCGAGCCAGAAGGCCGGCTCGATCACGGCGCGGACGCCGGCGCGGGCCATGGCCTCGTAGTCGTCCGTGGTGCGGCTGATGCAGTGGATGTGCGGATCGAAGAAGCGCATGGGAAGGGCTGCCGAGGACATTTCAGGCTGGCTGGAAGCGTCGTTCCAGATCGGGCAGGGCCGCGAAGGCCTCCGCCGGGACGGGACCGTGGGTCAGCTGCACCATGGCCTGCCGCAGGGCCGCGTCCCGCTCGCCGCTGACCAGGTCGGCGACGGCGCGCCCGTCCGCGCGCCGCGCCAGGGCCAGCAGCGCCGCCAGGCGCTCCACGGGGCGCTCGCTGCGGGCCAGGCCATCGAGCACCAGCGCGGCCCGGGCTCCGCCGTAGGGGCCGATCAAGCACCACAGCCCGAGCGGGACATCGCGGCCGGCGCTGCGGCGCTCCTCGACGTAGTCGAGGGCCATGCGGGCCAGGTCCTCGGACAGGCGCTGGTCGATGCCCTGGATGCGCCACGTGGGGGCCCCCACGAAGACCGACTTGAGCAGCGCCTGCTTCCAGGCGATCTCCCCGAACCGCTCCCGGGGATAGGGGCTGTCGCAGGCCGTGGCCTCGAACACGCTGCGCATGTTGGAGCGGCAGCCCTCCTCGGCCCGGGACAGGAAGCGTTCGGGGCCGGGCAGCAGGCACAGGCAGCGCATGCCGGCGATCCACTCGCCCTCATCGGCGGAGTCGAGCCAGGCCTCGAAGATCGCCTGGCCCCCCGCACCGCCCAGGTCGGGCAGGGACAGCACCAGCGCTGCCCGCCAGGCGTCGCGCGCGCTCCAGCGCTCGGGATTCCAGTGGGCGCGCAGGCTGCGGGCGCGGGCCAGCCCCGCCGCCGTGGGGCGCAGCTCGACCCCGCGGGTGAAACGCGCGGCAGCGGCGGCCCGCTGCGCGAAACGATCGAGGCCCGCGCCCGCGCGGATCTCGCGCAGGTCCGAATCGAGGCGCGCCAGGGCCTCGGCCGGCAGCACCGCCGCCAGCTGGGCGCGCAGGAAATCCACCAGCTCTCCCGGGGCCGGAATCGTGGCTTCGCTCATGGCCGGCAGAGTCTAGCAGCCCCCGCCCTTGCCCGCCGGGCGCGGCTATTCCGGGTCGTCCAAACCGAGCATCAGGGCGTAGGCAGCCATGGCCGTGCCACCGGTGCGCAGGTAGCTGGTCCCGAGGAAATCGGTCGAGGTGCCGTCCGGGCGCTGGATCTTGGCCAGGTGCGGCCGCAGGCGGCGATGCCAGGACTCGCGCTCGGGCGCGGGCAACAGTTCGATCACCTGGGCCGCGTAGAAGTGGGCGAACAGGTAGAAGTAACCCGCATTGGCGTAGAAGGCCTCGTGGGGGATGGGGCGCATGAAGGCCACGTCCAGGAACTTGTGGTGCTCAAAGAACCACTCCAGGCCGCGGCGCAGGTCGTCCGGGGTGACCTCGGGATCCCCCAGCAGCACACGCGCCCAATTGCAGACCTGGATGCGCCCCAGGCTGCCCTTGACCTGATTGATGTGCTCGCCGCCGGAGATGCGCGGGACGGCGTCGGAAACGTCGTAGGTGTAGGCGCCGTTGGGTAGCGCGGCGCGCCGCAGGGCCGCCAGGCCCCGTCGGACCTGATCGCGTCCCTCGATCCAGCCGCGCCGGGTCGCGGTCTCGATCGCCGGGAGCACCAGGGCGGTGCAAAAGCTCGTGGCCCAGTTGGGCCGGCGCGCGTAGGGCGGGTCGTCGTAGTAGGCCCAGCCCCCGCTGGAGGCCTCGTTGCGCTCCAGCAAGGCCCACTGCACGCGCAGGGCCTGTTCCAGGGCCGGGCGGCGCGCGTCGGCTACGAACCGGGGGTCGGCGAGCAGTTCGACCAGGGCCACGAAGCCGTACAGGGCGCTCCAGGAGTAATCGATGTCCCAGTTGCTGCCCCGCGCCGGCACGCGCGTCTCCAGGAGCCAGTCGATGCCCCGATCGAGACCGCGGCGCAGCTCGGGGGTCTCGGGCAGCCGCAGCAGGGCCAGGAGCGCCAAGCCGTGGCTGGCGAACTGCCAGGCGTAGTAGGTCTCGACGGAGAAGCCCATCTCGAGCTGCCCCTCCAGGGCCGAGCTGCCCCAGCTGCCGTCGGGACGCTGCTCGCGCAGGAGGTAGGCGAGCGCCTCCTCCAGGTGCCTGCGAGCCGCATCGCGGTCGAGTTCGCTGGGCACCGCGGGCGGGCGCAGGGGTGCCGGCGCGCCGGCGGGCGGCGCGCCGACCTCCTGGGCGGGCAGCGCGCTCACCGGGCCTGTGGCCAGGGCCCACAGCCAGAGCGGCGCAGCGCGGCTCCAGAGGCGCCGCCAGGGGCCCGGGACCGGGGCGGCTCGCGCGATCGCAGGACCGGCCTTCACGGCTTGGGGGTCTCCGCTTTGGCGCGCTGCTTGGCCTCCAACTTTTCGACCGCGCGGCGCGCCTCGAAGAGTTCGAGATCCTGCTCGACCTGGGCATGCCGCAGGCCCTGTTTGGCCTGGGAGAGGGCGAACTGGGCCGCGGCCAGCGCCCATTCTTTTTCAGCCCGCTCCATGGGCAGCTCCCGGGTGGTGAGCAGGTCCAGCTTTCGGCGATCGAGTTCGAGCTGCTTGCGGGCCACCTCGAGGGCCCTGCGTCCCCGCGTCAGCACCAGCTCCTTGGTCAGCGTGGCGAACTGCTCCTCGGCGTACATCGCCTCCAGCTCGGCCAGCTCGGATTCGGCCTCGCTGGCGCGGTGGCCGGCCTGCTCGAGCTCGAGGACCGCCTCGTCCGCGCGGTGCGAGCTTTCGATCTCGACGAAGGCCGCCAAGGCCCGCTCGGCCTCGGCGACCTCGTACTCGGCCGAGCGCACCTCCTGCTCGGCCTCAGCGAGTGCCTTCTGGGCGCTGAGCTCGGCCAATTCGAGCTTGCCCCGGGCCAGCTTGAGCTCGGCGGCCGGGTCTTCTTCGCCATCCTCCTCCTGCTCCTCGCCGGAGGCCTCCTGCGCGGGCCCTGTACCCTGGAAGCCGCCCCCGGTCTTGCAGGCGGCGGGGACCAGGAGCGCGAGCGGCAGGACCAAGAGGCGGGCGCGGGCAAGCAGCATGGATCGCAGGGGGGGGCCGGGACGGGTCTAGGAACAGCGCCAGCATGGGTCCTGGGGAGCGCCGTGCCTAGACTGAAGCCCGCCCGCAGCCCCATTTCGGGCGCCGGCCCCCTCCGACCCGGCCCCACGAATCGCCCCATGTCCCACGGCGTCTACCACATCCCCACCCCGATCAACGAGCCGGTCCGCAGCTATGCCCCCGGCAGCCCGGAGCGCGCCAGCCTGGCGCGCGAGCTCGAGCGCCAGCGCGGGGAGCTGGTCGAGATCCCGCTGCTGATCGGCGGCCGGGAGGTGCGCACGGGAAAGACGGTCAACGTGGTCATGCCCCACCAACACGGGCATGTCCTGGCCCGGGCCCACCAGGCCGGCCCGGCCGAGGTCCAGGCGGCGATCGAGGCGGCCGAAGCCGCCCGCCCGGCCTGGGAAGGCCTGCCCTTCGAGGCCCGGGCAGCGGTGCTGCTCAAGGCCGCCGAGCTCCTGGCCGGTCCGTGGCGCGACCGGGTCAACGCGGCCACCATGCTGGGCCAGTCGAAGACCTGCCACCAGGCCGAGATCGACTCCGCCTGCGAGCTGATCGACTTCTGGCGCTTCAACCCGGCCTTCGCCCAGCAGCTGTATGCCGAGCAGCCGCGCTCGGCGCCGGGCACCTGGAATCGCATGGAGCACCGCGCCCTGGACGGCTTCGTGCTCGCCATCACCCCGTTCAACTTCACCTCGATCGCCGGCAACCTGCCGACGGCCCCGGCCCTCTTGGGCAACACGCTGCTGTGGAAGCCCAGCGAGACCTCGCTGCTGTCCAACTGGTACGTGATGCGCGTGCTCCAGGAAGCGGGCCTGCCGGCCGGCGTGATCAACTTCCTGCCCAGCCGCGGCTCCGTGATCGGGCCCGCTTCGATCCCCGATCGGCGCTTCGCTGGCCTGCATTTCACCGGCTCCACGGCCACCTTCCGCAATCTGTGGCGCCAGGTCGGCGAGAACCTCGAGCGCTACCGCGCCTATCCGCGCCTGGTGGGCGAGACCGGCGGCAAAGACTTCGTCTTCGCCCACCCCAGCGCCGACAACCAGGCGCTGGCCGTGGCCCTGCTGCGCGGCGCCTTCGAGTACCAGGGTCAGAAGTGCTCGGCGGCTAGCCGGGCGTACATTCCGCGCAGCCTGTGGGGCGACCTCCACGAGCGCCTGCGGGCGGGCATGGAAGCGATGCGCATGGGCGACCCCAGCGACTTCCAGAATTTCATCGGCGCGGTCATCGACCGCCCGGCCTTCGAACAGCATGCCGAAGCCATCGCCGCGGCCCAGGATTCCAAGGACGCCGACGTACTGATCGGGGGGCGAACCGACGCCTCGCGGGGTTACTTCGTGGAGCCCACCGTGATCCTCGCCAAGCATCCGCGCTACGACACCATGCTGCGCGAGCTGTTCGGACCGATCCTGACCGTGTTCGTGTACGAGGACCGCGAGCTCGAGCAGGCTCTGCAGCATTGCGCGGAAGATTCCGAGTACGCCTTGACCGGGGCCATCTTCGCCCAAGAACGCGGAGTGATCGAACGGCTCTCGGCCCGCTTGCGCTCCGCCGCGGGCAACTTCTACATCAACGACAAGCCGACCGGTGCGGTCGTCGGCCAGCAGCCCTTCGGCGGTAGCCGGGCCTCCGGCACCAACGACAAAGCCGGTTCCGTGCTGAACCTCTTGCGCTGGACCAGCCCCCGGGCGATCAAGGAGACCTTCGTGCCGCCCACGGACTGGCGCTACCCCTTCCTGGGGTGATGGCTCCGGGTCGCGATGGGCCGCGCCCGGGCGGCGCCGACGCAGGCCCCGGCGCAGCTCGATGTCCGAGCCGCGCCGGGCGCATCGTCCGCCGCCGCTGGGCGCTGTTCCTCGCCGCAGCGCTGCTCCCGCCCCTGCTGGCCGATCAATGGGTCGGCTCGAGCGGTCCGGTGCAGCGCGATCCGGCGCGCCTCGAGCCGGCGCCGGTGGGCCTGGTGCTCGGTACCGCCCCCACCGTGCAGGGCCGCCCCAACCTGTTCTACCGCGCGCGCATCGAGGCGGCACAGCGCCTGTGGGCCTCCGGGCGGGTGCAGCGTTTGCTGCTCTCGGGCGACGGCCAGCGGCGCGGCTACGACGAAACGCGCGCCATGCAGACGGACCTCCTGGCTGCCGGGGTGCCGCCCGAAGCCCTGATCTGCGACCCCGGGGGGCTGCGCACGCGCGACTCGCTCTGGAACGCCCGCGAGCTGTTCGGGCAGCGCCGGCTGATCGTGGTAAGCCAAGCCTTCCACGCCCGCCGGGCCCTGTTCCTGGCGCGCAGCCTGGACATCGACGCCCAAGCCTTGGCCGCCTCCGATCCGCACCTCGGCGCCTGGGCCAAGGTGCGCTGGCGTGAGCTGGGGGCCCGCAACAAGGCCGTCTTCGAACTGCTCTGGCGCGGACTCGGGGGCTGAACCTGCCCGGGGGCCGCCCGCGGCCCGACCTCACGGGGGACGATCGTGGCCGGGGCCGCCGGTCCGCCGGGCGCGGATGCCCGTCCAGGGCCCTCGGGCCTAATGCCCGTGCCGACGGGGGGTGGCGTGCCAGACCCTGAACGCCAGGAACAGGCCCAAGGCCGCGACCGGAACCATCGCCAGGGGCCAGGCCAGCCAGTTGGACGGATCGAGCACCGGCCCGGTCAGACGGCCCCCCCCATCGAACTGCTCTCCGGGCAGGAGCAGTCCGTAGGTCAGCGACATGCAACCGGTGCCCAGGTAGACAAAGCCGTCGATCAGGCCCACCGCGATGCCGGCGTTCTTGGCCCCGCCGAAGTCCATCGATGCGGTGCCGGACAGCATGCCGTGCACGCCGATCACGGCCATCGACAGGAAGATCACCAACCAGCCCACGGCCGGCGTGGTGTACAGGAAGCACAGGGCCAGGGAGCCCAGGGTCAAAATGCCATACAGCACGGCGCTCACCGGCCCGCGGCGGCTCTTGAACAGGTGGTCGGAGATCGAGCCGGCGAAGACGCCGCCGAGGATGCCCGCGCAGCACAGCAGCAGCCCCCAGTTCTGGTAGACGAACCCTTGCTTGAGCCCGAGCACCCCATCGGTCTGCTTGGCGAAGGTCTGGAACCACTGCATGATCGCCTGGCGCAGGAACCCGGAGCAGAATTCGATCCCGGCGATGGTCAGGATCACCGGGTTGCGCAGCATCATCGCGAACACCTGCAGGGCCGGCTTGCGCGGGCCTTCGTCGCCGTCGCTGGCATCGCCCGTGGCGAAGTCCGGGTGCCCGGCGAGCCCCGGGGTATCCCGCACCGCCACCCAGCTCAACAGCCAGAACAACGCCAGCAGCAGGGCCGGCATGGCGTAGACCCACACCAGGCCGAGATCCTCGTGGGCCAGGATCGCCTGTCCCCAGTCGTAGGCGAAATAGACCCCCAGGGAGATCAGGATGCCGAAGATCGCGCCGAACACGCCGCGTTCGCGCACGTGGAACCAGGGGGCATTGACCTTGACGATCGCCACGGCCCCAAAGCTCTGGAAGTACATGTTGAGCATGTACAGGAGGCCGATCGCGAGCGCGAAGCGACCCTCCAGGGGGCCCGGCAGCCCCGCGCCGGAGACCACGGCCGAAGTCGCCAAGGCCATGGCCAGGTTGACCAGGGCAGAGCCCCCGGCCCCGATCAGCATGGCGCGCTTGCCCCCGATCAGGTCGGTCAGGGGACCGTTGATCAGGAACGCAAACCCATAGACCCAGGTGCCCGCGGCGAAAATCCAGCCGAAGTCCTGATTGCTCATCAAGGCGCCGCCGTCCCGATCGACCATCTCCCCGAAGGCATTCTTGGAGACGGTCAGGTTGTAGCGCCCCATGTACATGAAGGCGTACAGCAGCCCCAGCGGCAGCCAGTTGCGCACGCGCCGGGCCCGGAAGGCTGTGCTGTGGCCGACGTCGATCGTCGGCAGGCGCCGCAGCACGGCGGCGATCGCCGCCAGCAAAATCAGCAGCGGCAGCAGCTTTTGGAGCCAGGGCGGCAGGTAGCCGCCCAGGTCCAGGGCCACGAAAAAAAGCGGGAGGCTCATCGGACCGGGAGGGGCGCGGTCGGAACCCGGCCTGGCCGTTGGCCGCCGCGCAGCAGGCCAGCCAATTCCGCGGGGTCCTCGATCAAGCGGTCGATCGGCCCGCCCTGGGCCCCAGCGAGCACCCAGCCGGGGGTGTGCCCATGGCGGCGCAGGATCAGCCCGGCAGGCGCTCCGGGTGCCCCCTCGCGGCGCAGGGACTCCGGCAGGGCCAGATCGAGGGAGAACACGTCGCCGACCACCCAGTCGGGGCGCTCCTGCTCCAGGATGGTTCGGTAGGACGGTCGGTCGACCAACACGCGGCGGCCGCCGAGCTCGAAGCCCGCCGCCGAGGGCCCCAGGGCGAATTTGCGCGCCGAACCGCGCACGCGGAAGCGCGGCTCGCCCGGCAGTTCGAGCCCCAGGCCCGCGAACCAGCCTTGGATCTTCTCGGCGGGGGAATTCGAGACGATCGCGATTTCGATGCCGGCCTCGAACAGCTCGCGCAGGGCGGACTCGGCCCCCGGCACCAAGGCGGGAGGATGATCGCGCCTGAAGCGTTCGGTCGCCCCCAGGAAACAGCGATCCGCGAAGGCCCCCACGGAGGCGAATCCGGCGGCCTCGATCGCCTCCCGATAGGCCCGCGGGCGACCGTCGCGGGCCCGCTCGAGCAGGCCTGCGATCGCATTCGAGCGGCAGAAAGGGTCCTCGTCCACGTAGGCGCTGATGCGCCCATCGGGGGCCCAGCCATGCTGCTCGGGGCTGGCCAGGACCTCGGCTTCGAAAGCCCGGAAGTCCGCCAGGGCTCGATTCTGGGCGATGCCAGCGATGCGCGCGGCTTCCGCCGCGGTGTAGAGCAACACCCCCTCCGCCTCGATGGCTTGGTCGGTCCAGACGCCGTCGAAATCGGAGAGCAGCTTGATGGGCATGGGCTGGACCGCGGGCGCGCCATGCTAGCAGCGGGGCGGAATCCGCGCCCGTGGCAGCGGCCCCCCTGGCGAGTCTTCCAGGCCGACGGCGCGCGGGCGGCCCGACCCGCAGAGGCCCCGCACGGCGCCGACCCGGGGAAGCTCCGACCGCCCAAGCGGCGGGATCCGCGGCCCGACCCGATTTTCAGGCCCGCTCCGAGCGCCGATGGACTACCAATAGGAGCGCCGCCGCCCCGCGGCCCCGCCCATGACGCCCCCGCGCCCGTCCGCCGGCGAGTCCGGCCTGGTCCTGGCCCCCGAGCTGCCCCTGTGCCAAACGGCCCTGCCCCTGGACTGGTACCAGCCCGAGTTTCGCCCCTACGCCGAGGAGTTCCTGGCCCTCCCGGACCACCGCGCCGAGACGGTCGTGCGCTGGATGGACGGCTACATCAAGCCGGCCCGGGCCCACTTCGGCGACAGCCTGCTGCTGCTGGCCCACTATTACATGGGCGGCGAGATCGTGAAGCTCGTCGAACACTACGGCGGCCGGATCGCCGACAGCTATGCCCTCGCTCTGGCGGCTCGCAACGCTCCGGAGAAGAAGGTCATCGTGGAGTCCGCGGTGCACTTCATGGCCGAGTCGATCGCGATCTTGGCCCACCCGGACCAAAGCGTCTGGATCACCAATCCCAAGGCCGGCTGCACCATGGAGATGCTGGCCAAGGATTGGATGGTGTTGCCGGTGGCGGACCAGCTGCTCGAGCGCTACGGCGACGACCTGTTGGTGATCGCCTACATGAACACCGGCGGCCGGCTCAAGGCCCTGGCCGGCCGCACGGGCGGCGGGGTCTGCACCAGTTCGAACGCCCACCTGCTGGTCGACTGGGCCCGCCGCCAGGGCAAGAAGATCCTGTTCGTGCCCGACCAGCACCTGGGGCGCAACACCGCCGCCCGCCTGGGCATGGACCTCTCCCGGCTGGTGACCCTCCCGGATCCCTCCCACGGCGCGATCGACATCGCTCCGCAGCTCCCCGAGCTGGACCGGGCCGAGATGATCCTGTGGGGCTCGGCCTGCGGCGTGCATACGATCTTTACCCCGGAGATGGTGCGCTGGTGGCAGGCGCGCGGCTACCGCGTGTTGATCCACCCCGAATCGCCCCTGGAGGCCGTGCGCGCCGCGGACGGTGAAGGCAGCACCGCTTATCTCTGGAAGGAGGTCATGCGCGCGCCCGCCGGCGCCAAGCTCGCGATCGGCACCGAGGGCCACTTCGTGCGCAATGCCCGCGAGCAGGCCGCCCTGCGCGGGGTCGAGGTGGTGCACCTCGCCGAGATTCCGGAAGCGGGCCTGGGCGTGGGCGGCTGCGGCTGCGCGACGATGAGCCGCAACGACCCGCCGCACCTGGTCGGACTGCTCGACCTGCTGCGCCGGGGCCAAGCGCCCGAGATCAACTGCGTCTACGCGGGCGACATGGTCGACGAGCGCAGCATGCGCCGCGAGCGCCTGGTGCCGCGCGAACGCCAGATCCTGGTCGAAGAGGCGCGCCTGGCCATGGAACGCATGATCGCCGTGGTCGAAGCCCAGGGCGGCCGCGATTCGGGCTGATCTGCGCGCAGCGCACGGCGCCGGCCCCCCCGCGCGGCACCGGGCCGGCGAGCGGCGCCGCCTGCCGGACGCGCCGGGCGCCCCACGCTCAATTCTGGCGTTCGAAGGCGCCGCGGTCCGTGAAGCCGTAGCCCGGCAGGGTCAAGCCCAGATTGGGCGCGCTGGGCAGATCGACGAAGCGCGGTTTCCCTGCCAGGTCGAGGGGCAGGCGCTCGAACACATCCCCGTCCCGATCGAGGTCGTAGACATCCAAAGGCACCTCGCCCGTGCTGCCCGCATCGAGCGCGGGTGAGCCGCTGGCCAGGGCCAGGTTCTCGTCGCCGGTCCAGGCGAGACCGTCGGGCCCGAGCGGGTCCACGAACAGGGGGTAGAGGGCGTCCACCGCCGTGCCGGGCAGCCCGGGAATCCAGCCGGAGACGCTGCTATGCCCCAGGATCAGCGTCGAGCCCGCGGTCAGGTTCGCAGCGAAGCCCTGGCCGCCCTGGTCCTGGTTCTCCCAGAGGATCGAATTGTGGATGCGCGGCTTGGCCAGGGAGCTGGCCCACAGGCCCCCGGCGAGCTGGGTGCTGCGGTTGCCGGCCAGGGTGCAATGACCGAGCGTCAAGCCCACGTCGAGGGCCAGGATCGCCCCACCCCGCTCGGCGGCCTGGTTGGCGCTGAGCAGGCACCCGTGCAGGGACAGTCCATCCGAGCTGGCCCCGCGCGAATACAGGCCTCCGCCCTCGAGCGCCGAATTGCCGACCAATCGACAGCGCAGGAACTCGGGCTCCGCACCGATATCGGCGTACAACCCGCCCCCTTGCAGTGCGAAGTTGTCCTCGAACGAGCACTCGATGAACAGGGGCGCCGCGGTGGTGTAGACGGCGCCCCCGTGGTGCCCGCCGAAGTTCTCCAGGAATCGGCAGCGGCGGACGGTCGGGCTGCCCATGCTGTAGATGCCCCCGCCCTCGCAGGCGGCGAAGTAAACGGCCCATTTGGCGCACCCGCCCAGGCCGGACGAGTTCCCGCCGCGCAGGGTGAAGCCGTCGAGCACGGCATCCCGCTGCACCTCGGTCCCGATCACCACGACCGACCAGTTGTTTTCGTCGAAGCCCTGGAAGCCGGGCTGGTCGTTGCCCAACAGGTCGGCGTCAAGGATGGTCGGGTTGGCGGCGATGTCGCGCTGGTAGATCGAGGTCTCGCCGCCGGCGAAGCCGCCGTACAAGCCGACCCGATCCTTGAGCACGAAGGCCGGGCTGCCGGTGAACGGGGCGGTGCCCGTGGTGTAGCGGCCTGCGCGCACCCAAACCCGGGTGTAGGGTGGGGCGCTGTCGAGCACCGTGCGCAGGTCCACGAAGGCGTTGGCCCAGCTGCTGCCGTCGTTGAGGCCCGTGGCGGACCGATCGACGTACACGGTCGATTGGCATTCGTCGGGGAGCCGATCCTGATCGAGGTCCAGGCTGGTGCCGGCGGCGATATCGCACTCGTCGGGCAGTCCGTTGCCGTTGCAGTCGTAGCTGCTGCCCTGGGCCAGGTCGCAGCTGTCCTTGATGCCGTTGCGATTGCAGTCCTGCGCCAGGGAGGTGGCCGTGCACTGGTCCTCGATGAATCCGAGCGGCACGGGGTTCGAGAACGCGCTGAGCGGCAGTCCGGGGGCGCCCAGGTCCAGGGCCACCCAGGCATAGGTCAGGGACAGCTGGGTCAGGGCCGAATTGGACCCCGGGGGCAAGGCGACCGCCGCCTGGGCGCGGCCCGCGCCGTCGAGCACGCCGTTGAAGGCGATCAACTCCCCCGCCGAGGCGAGCGTGTAGTAGGTGTACCAGTCGAGGTTGAGCGGCACCGTCCCGGCGCCCGTCGGGGTTCCCGGCGCGCTGCCGGAGGCCGACCCCAAGACGAAGTAGACCAACCCTGCGTTGGCCGGGCCCGCGTCCAGGCTGAACAGGCTCTGGCCACCGGAATCGACCGCGATCAGGTGCGCGCTGGCGGCCAGGCGCAGCTTCGCTCCGGAGAGCACGCTGACGCGGCCCTCGGCGGCCGGGCCTTCCTGGGGCACGCCCACCAGCAGCTCGGCCGCGCCATCGCCGTTGATGTCGGCCGAGAGCTCGAGGGCCAGGCCGAAGCGCCCGCCCAGGGACGGGCCCCAGTAGGACCCCAGGGCAGCGCCGTTCGCCCCCGACCACAGGGCCACCCGGGCCTGGCTGCCGGTCGCCCCGAACGAGAGGCTCGTCCCCGCCAAATCGCCCACCCCATCGCCGTTGAGGTCGCCCCCCCCGACGAGCGCCGAGCCGAGCCCCTCGCCGGGCGCGGCCCCTTGGCGGCTCCACAGCTCGAGGGCCGGACCGGAGCTGCCTTGCACCAGCGCCGCCAACGCTTGCCCGCGCAGCAGGGCGATCCGGCCGCGGCGCGCCGCAGCCCCCGGGGCGGACAAGCCCAGCTCGGGCAGGCCGTCCCCATCGACATCTCCCGGGTTCGACAGGCATTCCGCAAAGCGCTCGCCCGCCGCCGCCCCCGCCAGGCTGCCGAGCACCGAGCCGGTCCGTCCGGAGAGCAGCCACAAACGTCCGGCGGGGCCGTCGGCGGGACCGTCGAAGGGTGCCCCCACGGCCAGGTCGGCCACGCCGTCCTGGTCCAGATCTCCGAGACGGGCCAGAGCCCGCCCCAGATCGCTGCCGCTGGCGCCCGCGTGGCTCCAGAGCACGGGCGCGCCGACGGGCGTCTGACCGGCGGCGATGGCCGCGATCCACGCGCCCGACCAGGCGCGCACCTGGGAAGCGAAGGCGGAAGCCGCAACCAGGTCGGGCACCCCATCCTGGTTGAGGTCCCCGGGCGAGAGCAGGACCTCGCCGCTGCGCGTCTCCAGGCCCGGGCTCGACAGGCGCGCGAGCAGGCTGCCGTCCGCCAAGGAGTGCACCGAGATCGCGCCGCTCTGGCTGCCGCCGTCATCGTCGAGCGGCGCGCCGATGGCGAGCTCCGGACGGCCATCGCCATCCAGATCCGGTAGCAATGCCAGGGCGCTGCCGAAGCGGTCTCCCAGGCCGTCGGCACCCGCTTCCCCATCGATCGTCAGCAGGGGGCGTCCGGTGCGACCGGAGCAGACCTCGACGCGACCGCGCAGGTTGGTGAACGCCCCGGGCGCCGCGACCGCAAACTCGCGGAACTGGTCGCCATCGAGGTCCGGGAGCGTGAGCAAGGCGCTCCCCAGCCCAGCCCGGGCCGCCTCCCCGCGGTAGGTATACAGGTGGTGCTGGGCGGGGTCCTGGGACGCGCCGGCCGGTCCGCCACAAAGCAGCAGCAGGGCCACGGTTGCCCAGGGCGAGATCCCGCACAAGGACCGAGACGCGAGGCCGCGCACAGCAGGGCGAAAGCGGAAGTGCATGGCGGCGGTCCTCACTGGAAGGAGTGCAGGATCAGGTTGCTCGTCTCGCAGGTCCCGAAGTCGACCGCATGGAAGTGGTCGCTGGTCCCGACCTGGCCGCCGCCGACGGGGAAGGTCACGCTGGCCACGCCGTTGGCCCCCGCGACCGCGCTGCCGATCGTCTGCCAATCGGTCAGCTGCCCGAGCAGCCCCGGACAGCCCGGCAGCGGGAAGGTCCCGGGCTGGTCGCCGCGGAAGAAATACACCGTGCTGCCTGGCTCGGCTCCGTGGCAGCTCAGCTGCAGGTTGCCGCCGCTGGGTCCGATCGAGCCCTGGGGCGGAGTCAGCCAGAGCCCATCAAAGTCCTCCGCCAGCCGCTTGACGCACCAGACCACCACGGCGAGTTCGGCCTCCGGCAGCAGGTCCACGTCGATAGCGGAGCAGCGGCGCCGGAACTCGGTGTCTCCCGAAAGGCGTGTGTACGTCTCGATGGCCTGCAGCATCAGATCCCCGAACAGGCCCGAATGCACGTCGACGTTGGTGTCGCAAGCATCCGTGTACCCCTGGGCGTAGACCACGCACAGGGGCGGCGTCCGCTGGCGATCGAAGAGCTCCGGATTGATCAGCCACCAGGTGGCCGACTCGGCCAATCGTTCCGCATCCGAGCTCTCGCTGAACACCTTGCCGGGGAAGAAGAAGGTGTTGAGGATCGGCGCCCAGGAGCCTACGTCGTCGGCGAAGCAGGTCAGTTGGGACGGACCGAAGCGCGGTGCGTAGTAGTCCGGGCGCGAGGATTGCGACAGCAGCGGATCGCTGGAGCCCGGGACGCGGTAGTCCTCGCGCAGGGCCAGGCCGTAGCCCACCACCGTGCCGAAACTGCGGCCCACGGTGAAGACCTGCGCTGGATCGATATTGAGTTGGACCGCATGGGCGCGCAGGTATTGGATCAAGCGCGCCACGGAGGCCACCGCCACCTTGTAGTCCTCGCCGTTCTCGACCACGGCGAAATTGCAGGAGACGCCGATCATCCCGCCCAGGTGGGCGACCTTGGCCTGATTGTCGAACTCGATCTGGCCCGGTCCGAACTTGTTCGCGTTGCCGCCCCGAAAGAAGACCAGCACGGGAAGGGGCTCCTGGGGGAACCCATGGGACGCGGGCCCCTTGCCGGCCGGATAGATCAGGTTGGCCAGGGTCTCCGAGGCCTCCGGACTGCCCGGCAACGCGGCCGGGTCGTACTGGATCTGGAAGCTGAACTGCGGAGCCGGCGCTTGGGCCGCCGAGGGGCGCAGCGGGCCCGCCGCGAGCAGCAGCAGCGCCGCGAGGGCAGCGCGCGCCGCCCAACGCTTCCGGCGAGGGGGTTGGGGCATGGCGAGGGTCTCTGGGAAGCGGCGCCGCCCGGCCGAGAGGCACGAGAGCCGGTGCGCGGCTCGGGCGGGAAGCGGGGTTGCTGGGGGTGGGCAGCTTCGGGGTGGAGCCCCCGTGGGATCGACCTGGAGCGGGCCGACCCTCGGCCCAGCCTAGCTGCACCGGGCTCCAGGGAACCTCCAAAGGCCCAGCGGAACCCGAATTGGGCGAAAATGCCGCGCTCCCACCAGCCCCGAGGGGCCCCGGCGCCGGCCCCAGCAAGAAATCGGCGCGCCGGCCTCTGGGGCGCCCGTCAGGCCCGATGGCCCGCCACACCAGCGCGCTCGGACGGCCGCTGGCTGCCGCGGGGCAACGCCCCCCCGCGCCCGCGCGGCACAGGAGGGCGCCGCCGCGAGCCCGGGCCCTGGGCGCGCCCGCGCCGCGGCTGTGCCGCCCCGCGGGGTCGCGGGGCGGCGCGCTCAGCCGCGCTCGACTTCCCAGACCTTTTCGCCGAAGTGGTTCCAGGGCAGACGGCCCTCGTCGCAGTGCTCATCGGTCGAGAACTGCACGTCCACGAAGTAGATGATCGCCAAGGGCGCGTTGGGTCGCAGGTTGCGCACCCCGTGGGCCACCCCGGGCGGGATGCGCACCAGGAAGGAACGGGTGTCGCCCAGCACCAGGCGTTGCACCAGGCCCTCGGTCGGCGAGCCCGCGCGCACGTCGGCGACCACCAGCAGGGCCTTGTCCGAGGGCGGCACATACCAGACGTCGGTCTGGCGCTTGTGCAGGTGGAAGGCCTTGATCGCCAAGGGCTCCATGATCGAGTAGTTGACCTGGCGCACCTGGAATCCCGGCAGCTGCTTGTGCAGGCCGCCATCCAGTCGGCCGAGTTCGGTCATCGCCCCGCCATCGTCGTTGAAGCGCTTGAGCTCGACGATCTCGAGGCCGTGGATGCGCGGCTTGGCGCTGTAGTCCTGGACGGCGTAGGCGGCCTGCGCCTGGGGGCTGAACTGGGTCATCGGGGGGGAGTGGGTGCGCCGGGGGGAAGCGGCCGCCCAGGATAAAACGGCCCTCGAGCTACGGCGACCCTGGAGCGCCGTGGCGCGGCGTGGACCGGGATTCTTCGGGCCGGACCCCCGGACTCCCCCGGCGGGCTGCGGACCGAGCGGCCGGCCCGCCCGGGGGCGTCCTCGGGCCGGGCCTCCCGTGCGCGACGGGGCTCCCGGGCCCGGCGGCGGCGCTCTTCGCGGCGGGGCCCCGGCGGCCAGGACGCGGGCGGCTCGCGGGCCTGCGGACAGGACCTGCTCGGGGCCCCCGATCAATCCAAGCCTGTGCGGCAAGTCCAAGCCTCTGCGGCCGCCGGGGGCGGCCCGAAGGGCATCGCGACAGGCTTCCGTGGCGGCGCGGGCGCAGCCCGAGCCGCCACGGAAACCGGTCAGGTGGGACGGGAGCCCCGGCGCAGCAGCACCCGCCGCACGGGGTCGCCCACGATCGGAGAGAGGCGCGCGCGCTCGCCGGGCTCCAAGATCCAACCGAGGCGCCGGGCCGTTTCGGTCATCAGGGGCAATTCTTCGTCGGTCGTGAACAGCTCGGCTGGAGCTTCCATGCGCCCGAGGGCCGCTTCGAGCAGGGCCGCGGCCCGCTCGCGGTCCCGGGCCAGGGGCGCCGGCCGCGGTCGACGCTCGCTGTAGGCCAGCCGCGACAGGGCCGGGAAGGTCTCCGGGTCGGTCAGCACGGACACGAACCAGAGCAATCCGAAGCCGCGCCGGGCGAGCCCGCTGAGGGGCCGGGTGGACCAGCGCGGCAGGGGCACACCCAGGCGGGCTTCGACCGCCGAAAGCGCCCGGTTGAGCTCGCGGGGCTCGGGTCCGGGAAGGGCCACGATCGAGAGCTCGCGACGCAGCAGCAGCCGCTCGCACAGGATCGGGGCCAGCTCGGCCACGCCGGCGCCCACGTACAGGGACGGTTTGGCCTTGGGCAGCCCGGCGACCGCCTCGGCCACATCCGCGGCGAAGCGCAGGCCCGCCTCGCGCTGGGCCTCGATCTGCTCGGCCGAAAAAAAGTCCTCGCCACCCTCGTGGCAGTAGTGCTGGCCCAGGGCGCGCCAGTCGAGCTCCTGCTCCAGCGCCAGCAGGGCCGCGGCGAAGCGGGCCTGATCGCTTTCCAGGGGCGCAGGGGGACCGCCCGCCGCGCCGGAACCCGTCTCGGATGCGCTGTTCAACGGGGGACCTCCCCGGCGCCGGGGTCGGGGGCCTGGCGCAGGGCCTCGAGCTGTTGCGCGAGCTCCTCCTCGGAGATGTAGCCCAGCGCGAACAGGACTTGCAGCTCCTCCGCCGATTGCTGCCGCCGGCCGGAGCCGCGGCTCGGCAGGCTGCGCTCGAGGTCCAGCAGGCGACCGAGCAGGCGCTCGAGCTCCGCGGCGCCGGCGGGGTCCGCGGACAGATCGCGCAGCTCGCCCGGATCCCGCTCGAGGTCGTAGAGCTCGATGCGTTCGGGCTCGAGCTGGCGGATCAGCTTGAAGCGTCCGTCGAAGATCGCCTGGCGATGCTCGAGCCAGCGCCCCTGCTGGTCCTTGGGGAGCCGCAGGTCGCTTTCTTTCGCGGCGCGCGTCTGGGTCTGGGCGAACAGCGGCACTTCGCTCGCATCGGAGCCCTCGAGCACCGCCAATAGGCTGCGACCCTGGACCTCGAGGGCCTCGACACCGGCCGCATCGACCAGCGTCGGCAGCACGTCGATGCCGCGCGCCAGCACCCGGCTGCGCACCCCGGCGAAGCGTTTCTTGGGGAAGCGGAACAGCAGCGGGACGCGCAGGGTTTCCTCGTACAGGTAGGGATCGTGGGTGAACCAGCAGCCGGGCCGCTCGGTCAGCGTTTCCCCGTGGTCCGAGGTCACGCACAGGACGGTGCGCTCGAGCAGTCCGCGCTGCTCCAGCCCGCGCAGCAGCGCGCCCAGGCCCTGGTCCGCGTAGCGCACGCCGTTGTCGTAGCGGTCGGAGATCGCGCGCCAATCCGCGGGTCCGAACACCCGCGCGCCCTCCCCGGTGAGCGGCAGGGGGCGCTCGCGCCGCGCGGCGTTCACGTTGTAGTGTTCCTCGAGGCGTCCGACGCGCGCATCGTGTTCCGGGCCGAAGCCGCGCTCGGCGAAGGACAGCTGGAGGTCCGACCCGCGGCGCGCCGTGTGCGCCTCGAACGGCTTCCAGTCCCGGAAACCGTAGGGGCGGTGCACGTCCCAGAAGTGCAACCAAACCGCGAAGGGCTGCTCTCCGGGCAACCCCTTGCGGTCGGCGTCGGTCCAGGCCCACAGCGCCTCGAGCGTGCGCTCGTAGGTGTCGAAGGCCAGCTTGGACTCGTGCTCGAAACCGCGCAGCAGCCCGGTCACGGGCAGGCTGGCGTGGTTGTAGAAGGCGCCGGTGCGGTAGCCCTGTCCGGCGAAATGCTCGGCGAAGGTGATCGCCTGCCGATCGAGCTGGCTCGACCAGTGCAGCAGCCCGTGGGATTGGCTGACCAGGCCGGTGAACAGGCTGGCGTGGGAAGGGGCGGTGAAGGGGGCCTGGGAATAGGCCCGTTCGAACAGGGCCGAGGAGCGCGCCAGGCCCTCGAGTTCGGGCGTCGTGGGCCGCCCATAGCCGTAGGCGCTGGTGCGGTCGGCGCGCAGCGTGTCGATCGTCAGCAGCAGCAGGTTCGGGGCCGGGTCCGGAGCCCGGCGGCAGGAGGCCAGGAGCCCGGCCGCCGCCAGGCACAGGGGCAGGCTCGCCCAGCGCATCGGGTGCATGCCGGCATCCTATCCCGATCCGGCACGGGAACGCCCCTCCCCGCCCCCGCCTCCCCCGGGCGGCGCTGAAGGGGCCGCTAGACTGGCGCCATGCACCGCACGGCGCTCCTCCCCAGCGCGCTGCTCTTGGCCGCCTGTGGCAACGGCGCCCCGGAGCCCGCCGCCAGCCTGCGCACGCGCAACGCGGTCGTGTTCACGGTCGACACGCTGCGCGCCGACCAACTGGGCGCCTACGGCAGACAGCCCTCCCACACCCCCCACTTCGACGCCCTGGCCCGCACGGCGCTGCTGTTCGAGCGCTGCTACAGCCCGGCCACCCTGACCAATCCGGCCCTGACGTCCCTGTGGACCGGGTTGCTGCCCTTCCAGCACGGCGTCCACGAGCAGAGCATGGGCTTTGCCAAGGGCATCGTCCCGATCCCCCACCTGCTGGCCGAACACGGCCTGGCGACCGGCGCGTTCCTGGCCAACATGTGCAAACTGCAGGAGATCCCGGGCACCGTCTTCCACGACGGCTGGCAGGAGCGCTTCTGCGGCATGTTGGACGCGCCCGAGGCCTACTCCGACCAATACCTGTGGGATGAGGCCGTGGTGGGCGCTTGCTTGACCTGGATCGAAGCCCAGGCGGGGCGCCCCTTCGTGGCCTGGGCCCACCTGATGGACCCCCACGCGGAGCACCGCCCGCCCCCCCGCCGCTGGGACGTCGCGGCGAGGCCGCTGGAGGATCGGCTCGAGCAGTACGCCTATTACAACCGCTTCGAAGAGCTGCGCCAGATGCCGCCGCCCGAGGCCATCGAGCGCTTGCTCGAGCTGTATGCCGCCGAGGTGGCCGGCGCCGACGACCAGCTGGGCCGACTGCTCGCCGGTCTCGAACGCCTGGGCCTATCCGAGGACACGGCCCTGATCGTCAGCGCGGACCATGGCGAGGAGCTGTTCGAGAGCTGGGTGCGCTACGACCATGGCCTGTCGATGACCGAGGGCGTGTTCCACGTTCCGCTGCTGCTGCGGGTGCCCGGGCTGGCCGCGCGCCGGGTGGCGGAGCCCGTGGAACTGGGTCAGATCGCCCCGACGCTGCTCGAGCTGCTGGGGGTCGAAGCGCTGTACGAGCTCCCCGCGGGAAGCCTGCTCGCGCCCGCTCCGAGCCGGGGTTTCGCGCTGTCCTACGCGGGGCGTTTCGCCGCGTCCTTGCGCTCGCCGAAGTTTCGCTATTGGAAGCGCCTCAAAGCCCCCCTGCCCGAGCGGGACAGCTCGCCCTGGCGCCTGGAAGCCCCCTGGTTCACCGAGCCCGAGCTGCTGGCGCGCTACGACTCCCCCGGGTCCTTGGTGCCCACCTACCTGCCGCTCGAGGCCGAATTCGCCCGCGACGCGGATCGCCTCGCCCGCCGGTTGGATCAGTTCCACGCCGGGCTGCGCCGATTCGGCAAGGCCGCCCGGATCGACAGCCCGGAGCTCGAACGCATGCTGGCGCAGCTCAACTACCTGCGCTATTCCGGCGTGGAAGAGGATGGGCCAGGCGCGGAGAACGGCGCGCCGGCCGCTGCGGAGCCAAAACCCGGGGCCGACGCGGCCCCGCAGCCTGAGAACCGCCCGCCCAGCGCCGCCGGGGACTGGCAGGACGGCTGAGGCGCCCCTGGAAGCCGGGCCGAACGGCGGGCCCGGTCGCGGCCGCCCGGGGTCCGCGCCGGCCAGGCCGCCGCAGGCCCCGGCGGCGATTCACTCCTCGAGCTTGCCGCCGGGCGGACCGCCGCGGGTGTCGTACAGCCACACCGACCAGCCCAGGCGCTCGTAGGGCACGTAGGGCTCGAGCCAGGCGTACCGCTGCGGCTGGCGGAAGTAGCTGTTCACATGCACGGCGACGATGCCCTGGACGTTGGGGCGCACCGGCTGGGCCGCCTCGAGCCCCAGGGCTTGGGGATCAGCCTTGAGGTAATGGTCGTAGAACAACCCTCCCGCGGCGTCGATCGCCGCGCGGTGGCTGCGCACGTAACGTCCCAGGGTGCGCGCGTCCTGGCCCCAGTCGTCCCCCAGCACGGTGATCGCCGGGCCATGTTTCGGACCCCCGGCGACGGCGTTGTAGTACATCAACTGATGCGGATGGATCCAGATCGATTCGCCCAGGGCGGCGACCCCCAGGGCCAAGCCGAGCCGCGGCAGCAGCAGCTCGACGCGCGCCGCCAGCACCGCCAGGAACGGGAAGAGCGGCAGGAGATAGCGCACACCCATCAGGGCGTTGCTGCTCGAGAACAGGTAGAACAACCCCAGCGGCAGGCCCACGAATCCGAGCAGGTACAGCAGGGTCCAGCGCCGCAGCACGACCAGCGCCGAGAGCAGGCCGAGGCCCGCCGCGGCCACGAAGGCGACCGGATTCTTCACCCAGAGCACATCCGCGTAGTACCAGGGGTGGGGATTGCCGCCTTCGAAATCGACGCCGGGCACCAGCACTTTGCCGCGGTAATAGGAGGCGTGTCCCTTGGAGCCGTGGGCCAGCTGGTAGTCGATGCCCTTGAGCGCCGAGAACAGCGGGATCGGCCGCGCATCGCCGAACAGGCCGCGCACCCAGCGCGCCAGCAGCGGGTGCTGGAACAGGACCCGGTCCCAATCCTCGTCGCGGTGCGCGTCGTACCATTCGGACCAGGCCTGCTGGCCGCGCGGGTCGTCGGGCAGGACCGAGCCGTTCTCGTAAAACAAGCGCCGGTCGGCCAGCTGCGGCAGCAGCTCGAGCTTGGTCGCGTAGGGCACGCGCTCGGGGTTCGCGTCGAGCACCAGCTCGAAGGCGCGCTTGCGCAGGATCTCGGGCGCCGGGAGCCGGCCGGCGGCCCCATCCGGGGCCAGGCAGGCGAGGGCCCGGGCGGCCCGGTCCGCCAGGCCCTTGGGCTCGGCCGCGCTCAACAGGCCGCGCCACTCTTCGAGGGCCGCCTCGGCGCTCGGGGCCTGCTCGACCCGCCGCACGCGGGGTGCGGCCTCGGAAGCCAACGGGCCGCCGAGGCTGGCGGCCAGAGCCTGGGCCAGTTCCGCGGCCGTCTTCGGCTGCGGCTCGATCGGCGTCGCGTAGCGCGGATCGCCCCAGGCCTCGTTGATGCTGCGCGCCTCGAAGCCGTAGCCCGCCGCGAACACCGCAAGGCCGACCAAGCCCACCCGCAGCCCCTGCCAGAGCGGGCCGGGCGAGAACCGGCGCAAGGCCTGGACCAGGCTCAGCAAGCCGAACAGCGGGATCGCCACCAGGTTCGAGAACTTGGCCGACAGCGCCAGCCCGAACAGCAGGCCCGCCCCGAGCACGCGCCAGGCGCTGGGCCGCTCCAGCAGGCTCACAAAACTGGCCACCGCGAAAAACAGCAGGGCGCCCGCGCCGGCATCCAGGGCGGCCAGCCGGCCGTGGGCCAGAAGGTTCGGATTGAAGGCGAACAGCAGCAGGCCGGCGAAGGCGGCCCGCGGGCCGAACAGGCGCCGGGCGGTGCGGAACACCCCCCAGGCGCAGGCCACCGTCAGCAGGCAGAAGGGCAGGCGCCCCAGGAACAGCAGCCGATCGAGGTGCTCCGCGTGGCGCTGGTAGAAGAACTCGACCGGATAATTGAGCAGATCGCTGGCGTGCGGCAGCGCGGGCACGGAGGCCAGGTAGCGCAGGGGCGCGCCGGCCAGCAGCTTGAGCAGCGGCGGGTGCTCGCGGTTGAGGCTGAAGTCGCCGTCCTCCAGGTAGGCCTGGCCCGCGGCGATGTAGAAGTGCTCGTCGTAGGTCGGCCCGACCCGCCAGGCGCCGTGCAACAGCAACAGCAACAGGGCCAGCAGCGACCAGCGGGCGAGCCAGTCCCAAACGGAAGCCCCCACGCGCAGGTCGGCCTCCGGATCGAAAAAACGCGCCCCCAGGGAGGGCCGGCTGCCGGCCTGGCGCGGGCCGCGGCCGGGGGCGGCGGGCGCCGGGTCGGGCTGGGGAGCGGAGGGGGGGCTGGCTCGAGCGGCCGACATCAGGTCATAGGGAAACGGCTGGGAACCCGCGAGGCAAGCGCGCAGGCCGGCTTCCGGGCGTTGCCGCTGTCCAGGGGCTGGCGCTACAGTCTCCAGATCCCCGAGGCCCCGCGGCGGTTGACGCCCGGCCCCGGGTAGCGCCGCGTCCCGGGTCTGAAACCGCGCGCGGACGGCCCGCCGACGACCATGCCTGCCCCGGGGCTAGCGACCGCCCTCCCGAGCACCAGCGAGCGCCCGCGCTCGTGCGATCCCGCCGTGCCCCGGCGCGGAGCGCAAACGGGGCGGGACGGCCGCGTCCGCTCCGGCCTCGCAGACCCCCGCCGACCGCTGCCCCCCGCGGCGGGAACGGCGCGGGCGGAGCGCACGGCGGTGCCCCGCGCCGCGGACGGGTCGGGGAGCTCGGGGGGGCCGCAGGGCGGCCCGCCCGTTCCCGCCGCCGGGAGCGCGCAGTCCGGCTCACGGGAGCAGCCCAGCTCCCCGCAGGCCCCGGGTATCCCCCGGGATTTCCGAGGTCGCCGCATCGTCTGCACGGTGCCCACCTACAACGAGGTCCTGAACATCGTCGACCTGTGCCGGGAGTTGATCGCCCTGGGACCCGAGGTCGAGGTGCTTGTGATCGACGACAATTCGCCGGATGGCACCGCCCGGGCGGTCGCCGAGCTGGCCGCTGCCGAGCCGCGCGTGCATCTGCTGCTGCGCACCAGCGACAAGGGCCGGGGCCGCGCCGGCCGCGATGGCTTCGTGCGCGCCCTCGAGATGGGCGCGCAGGTCGTGGTCGAGATGGACGCGGACTTCTCCCACCACCCCCGGTTCATCCCGGCGCTGCTGGCGCGCCTGGCCGAATCCCCGGCCGGCAAACGGCGGGGCGGCGAGCCGCCGCGGCCCTACGGCCTGGTGCTCGGCTCCCGCGCGGTGCTCGGCGGCAGCGACATGGACCGCGGATTCGTGCGCCGGCAGGTCACCCGGCTGGCGAACCTCTACATCCGCCTGCTGCTCGGAGTGCCGGTCAAGGACTGCAACTCGGGCTTCCGCTGCTGGCGCGCCGAGACCCTGCGCGCGATCCAGGTGGAGCAGACCTTCTCGAAGGGCCCCGCCATCGTGCAGGAGCTGCTCTACAAGACCGCCCGGGCCCGCATCCCGATCTCCGAGGTGGGCATCGAATTCATCGACCGCGTGCGCGGTGAATCGACCCTGACGCTCAAGATCCTGATGCAGGGCTACACCACCGTGCTCAAACTGCGCTGGATGGCCCTCTGGCGCCGGCTGTGAGGCCGCGCCCGTCCCCATGCCCGCCAACGAAGACAAACCGCGCGCCGAGGGCTTGGCTCGCTTCCTGCTGGCGCTGTCGATGCTGCTCGCGCCCTGCGTGTATGTGGCACGCCTGGCCCTGGCCGAGCCCGTCACCGCCCCGCGCAGCAGCCGGCCCCTGTGGGCCAACACCCTGCTCCTGACCGTCGGCCGCTGGCCGACCCCCGCGCGGCTGCCCGAGGGCCCGAGCTTCGCCGCCCTGTCGAGCTCCGGCATCGACCTGGCGGGACTCTTCGCCGCCTCTGACCGGCCGGGCCCCGCAGCCGTATCCCTGCTGACCGGCCGCTTCGTCCTGAACCACGGCGTGGCCAGCCCGGACCAGTCGCTGCCGCCGGGCGCCTGGACCCTGGCCTCCTCCGCCCTGGAGAGCGGTGCGCGCACGGCCGCGTTCCTGCAGGCGGACTTCGTCAGCCGCCACGGGATCGGCGGCTTCGAGACCGCGCGCGAGGCTCCCGACGTCTCCCTGGCCGACTTGGCGGCCCAGGCCGGGGACTGGCTCGCCGCCCACGCCGGGGAACGCCGCTTCCTGTGGCTGCACGCCGAGCGGCCCGGCCAGGGCGGCGCCGAGCTGGAAGCGGCCCTGGGACAGCTCTGGTCGCGCTTGGGGGAGCGCAAGGAACAATTCCAGACCCTGACGGTGTTCACGGCCTTGGCGGGCCCCGAGCGCGGGGAGCCGGATCTAGGCCTGCGGGTGCCCCTGCGCCTGCAACTGCCCAACGGGGTCAACGCCCGGCGCCGCGCCGAGGTGCTGCTGAGCCAGGTGGACCTGGCGGGAACCCTGCGCGAGTTGCTGCGCCTGCCTGGACCCAGCCGCGCGCGCGGTCAGGCGGCGCTGCAATCCCGCTCCGAGTCCGGCTATCAGGCCCTCGAGGGCGCCGACGTGCAGGAGCCCCTGTGGATCGACGGGAGCTTCGGCAGCCTGGCCCGCTGGCCGGACCTGCGCGCCGTGGCCCGCCCCACCAGCCCCGGGGCGGCCCCGGCGCTCGACCTGTTCCGGCTGCCCCGCTGGAACGCCGGGCCCGAGGCCGCGGAACCCCTGGCCTCCGGAGAGCGCTCCGCGGCCGAGGACCGCTTCTGGCGGCTGCGCAGCCGGCTGCTCGAGGGCGCGACCAGCGCCGTGCCGAGCGGCGCTGCAGCGAGCGGCGCGGTACCGAGCGGGGACTGAAGGCGGGGCGGCCCGCGGCGGCCGGGACCGGCGCGCCGCCCCGCTATCCCAAGCCCCTGGCAGGCCGGCGGGGAGCCCGCTCACCGGTCGGAGGCCGGAGCCGGGCCGCGCGTGGCGCGACCCAGGCGCCCTCACCACAGCCAGCAGCCGCCCGGGGCCAGGCGCTCGGCGACCACCCGCCGACCGAGCAGCCCGTCCAGGGTGCCCTGGGCCTTGGCGGCCACGCCGCGCCAGCGGCCATCGAACAGGCCCAAGAGGAACAGCGGCGGAAGGCTGGCGACGTCGAACCACAAGAACCGCACCCAGTGCCGGGGCCGGCCGTGGCGGCGCAGGAACCAGATCGTATTGACGCCCATCATGTACTTGCGCCGCGGGTTGTAGCCGCCGCCGGTCGAGTGGTGGGCGTCGTGGTAGGCGGCCCGGGCCCCCAGGTGCAGGACCTCGAAGCCCGCAGCGCGCGCGCGCACGCAGAAATCGAGGTCCTCGTGGTAGGCGAAGTAGGCGCCGTCCAGCAGGCCGATGCGCTCGAAGGTCTCGCGCCGCGCCAGCAGGGCGCAGCCGACCACATAGTCGACCGGTTCCTCGCGCCGCCAAGCGGGGCCGTCGGGCGCCCCGTGGCCACGCAGGGTCGAGAGATTCTGGCGCCAGTCGAGCCGCCCACCGGCGGCCCAGACACGCTCGGGCCGCCGCGCTTCGAGCACGCGCGGACCGACGATGCCGACCCCCGGGTTGCGCTCGAGCTGCGACAGCAGGTAGTCGAGGCAGCCGGCTTCGAGGGTCACGTCGTTGTTGACCAGCAGCACCGCCGCCGCGCCGCGCTCGAGCGCCAGCCGGATGCCCTGGTTGTTGCCCTCCCCGTAGCCCAGGTTTTCTCGATTGCGGATCTGCGGCAGGTACGGGAAGCGCTCCTGGAGCCGCTCGGAGATGCCGTCCGCGGAGCCGTTGTCGACGAACACGATCCGTTCCGCCGGCAGGCCCTGGGCCAGCAGGGATTCGACCGCGGCCAGGTTCTGTTCCCCGCCGTTCCAGTTGACCAGCACCGCGTAGGTCTGGGCCTTCATGGCCGCTGGGGGTCGAGCGCTTCGACGCGCGCGGACGCGCGGCCCGCGGCGAAGCGCAGATCGAGCAGCTCCCCGGGCCGGAGCTGGTCCGCGGACCGCACCGGGCTGCCGTCGGCCCGCCGCGCCAGGGTGTAGCCCCGGGCCAGAACCGCCAGCGGCGAGATCGCCTCGAGCCGCGCCGCGGCGTTGGACAGCCGCTGGCCCGGTCGCTCCAGCAGCGAGCGGCCGGCGAAGGCGAGCGCTGGCCCGAGGGCGGCCAGGCGCTCGGAGGAGCGCCACAGCCGGCGTTGCGGACTCTGGGGTTCCAGGCGTTTGCGCAGCGCGTCGAGCCGCTGGGCACAGCGCAGCAGGCCCTGCTGGGGAGCGGCGTCGAGGCGTGCCTCGAAGGCCGCCAGCAGCGCCGCGCGGCGCTCGATCAGGCGCCCGGGATCGGCCAGGGCGCCGCGGTCGGAGAGGCGCTCCAGGCGCTCGAAGCGGCGCTGCAGCAGCCGGTCGAGCGCCTGCCCCAGGTGCAGGCCCGCGCGCTGCACGGAGTCCAGCAGCCGGGCCCGATCGGGGATCGCGGTCTGCGCGCCATCGGTGGGCGTGTGCGCGCGGTGGTCGGCGACGAAGTCCGCCAGGGTCACGTCGGTTTCGTGCCCGACGGCGCTGATCACCGGCACCGGGCACTCGAAGATCGCGCGCGCCACCGGCTCCTCGTTGAAGGCCCACAGGTCCTCCAGGGAGCCCCCTCCCCGGGTCACCACGATCAGGTCCACCCCCGAGGCCGCCAGGGCGCGGATCGCCGCCGCCACCGCAGCCGCGGCGCCGGGCCCTTGCACCGGCGTGTGGCACAAACGCAATGGATAGCCAGGCCAGCGCAGGCTGCGCGTGCGCAGGAAGTCCTGCAGGGCGGCGCCGTCGCGGCTGGTGGCCAGCCCGACGCAGCGCGGCAGCCGCGGCAAGGGACGCTTGCGCTCGAACCAGCCACGCGCCGCCAGCTCGCGGCGCAGGGCCTCGAAGCGCTCCAGCAGCTGGCCGATTCCGACCGGTTCGAGCCGCTCGACCACCAGCGAATAGGACCCCCGCGGCGCGTAGACGTCGAGCTTGCCGTGGACCACCACGCGGTCGCCTTCCTTGGGATTGCTGCGGGCGGCGCGCGCAACCTGGCTGCGCCAGACCACGCAGGCGATGCGGGCGGATTCGTCCTTGAGGTCAAAGTAGACATGCCCCGAGGCGGCGCGCTTGAGCCCGGAGAGCTCGCCCTCGATCGCCAGGCGCCCAAAGCCCTCGAGCTGCGTCTGGATCGCCCGGGTCAGGCCGCTGACCGACCAGGGCTGCTGCGCATCGAACAGGCCGGCCTGGGGGCGGCTCTCGGGGGCGGCCATGGGCGCGGTTATCGCCGCTCGGACGGCGCCGGGTCAAGCTCGCCCGCGGGCGCCGGCGCGCTGCCCGGCAGCCCGGAAGCCCTCCAGGCGGCCGCATCCGCCCGCGGCAGGTGGATCCACAGGCGACCGTCCAGGAAGGGCATCGGTTCTCCCGCGCGCACGCTGGCGCCCTGCTCCAGCAGCAGCGAGACCCGCTCGCCGTCGATGCGGATCGCCAGACGGTCCGCGAACAGGCGTCGGACTTCCCGTCCAGCGGCGTCGAACTCGGCCAGCTCGACCCCGCGCAGCAGCTCCTCGGCGACCCCGTCGAAGCGCACCAGCCGGAAGCGGGCGCCGGGTCCAGCGGCGGCCAGCAGACGATTCAAGCTGTATTCGAGCCAGGCCTTCGGGTAGCGCCCGTCGTCGGCGACCGCCCGAGGCGCCTCGGAGAACAGCTCGCCGCAGGCGGCCACGAAGGGCGTCGGGTCCACGCGCCGCAGGGGCAGCACCAGGCGCCCCCCGGGGAAGTCCTGGCGCGTTCCGCCGCTGGAGCTGTGGCCGTCCTCCAGGGTCACCGTCAGGGTGTGCGCCGCCCGGCTGCCGGACAGCCACAGGCGCTTGGCGAACAGGTGCCCGGTCAAGCGGCCCTCGGCATCGAAGCGCCTAAGGACCGCCGGTCCAGCCCCCGCCGGGGCGCCCGCATCGATCGCCCTGGCCACGCTGCCGACCTCGAGCAGATCGAAGCTGCGCACCCCCTCGAGCCGCAGCAGGGCGTTGAAGGCCGTGGCCAGTTCGCGCCCGCGGGCCAGGTCAGCGGGCTCGGTCGGCGGCGCCGCCCCCGCGGCCGGGGCCGGCTCGGGCAGGCCCAGGGCCGCCGAAAGCCCGCTGCCCAGGGCCCCGGCCCGCGTGCCCTCGCCGGCCTCGAGCTCGGCCAGCTCGCGCTGCACCCGCAGGACCGAGAGCTCGCGCTCGATCCAGCGGTCGGAGAGCCGCGCCAGCTCGGACTGCAGCGCCGAGGTCCGCGCGCGGGCCCCGCGCAGCTCGGCCTCGAGGGCCTGGGCGCGCGCCCTCCAGGCCGCTTCCCCCTGGAGCAAGCCCGGCTCGAGCCGCGGCTCGGCCCCGGGGCCTCCAGAGAAGCGCACCCGCCCCCAGGCCGGCGCGGGGCGCTCTTCATCCGGGGCGCTGCGCGCCTCGGGCGGCTCCTGTGGAGCGGCGGTCTGCTGGGGATCCAGGGCCAGCACAGACAGGCAGCCGAACAGCAGTAGCATGGGCGCAACCGAGGCGGTGGACGTCGGGTCAAGGCGGCATCTTCCCGCCGGCGGCCGCAGGGCGGCCGGAGGACCGCCGCGGGGCCCAGGCGCCCAGGCGGAGGCGACCGAAAAAGAACGCCTGCCTGCGCCGATCCCGGCCCGTCGCCGCTGCGGGAGCAGCGGCGGACGGCGACCTCGACGGGACCGCCGGGACCCGTTGCGGCGGACCGCGCGGAGGCGATCAGCGGCCCACGGGGGGCGGCCCCGGGGCTGCCGGGATCCCCGGGGATCCCGCGGGCGTGCAGTTTGCCCCGTCCCCCGCCGCAGGAGGCCTCAGAGGCTGTGAAAAATCGGCGCGCAGCGCCGATCCCAGCCTCTGCAGCCGGCGGACGCCGGCCCAAAGGCATGCTGGCAGGTTGGTATCGACGCTCGCGCGCAGCCCGAGTCGATAGTTTCCAACCCGCCGCAGCCTGGGAAAAATCGGCGCGCAGCGCCGATCCCAGGCTGCGCGGCCGCCGGACGGCGGCCCAAAGGCATCTGACGGGTTGGTATCGCGGCCCGGGCGCAGCCCGAGTCGATAGTTCTCAACCCGTCGCCGCCTGGGAAAAATCGGCGCGCAGCGCCGATCCCAGGCTGCGTGGCCGCCGGACGGCGGCCCAAAGGCATCTGACGGGTTGGTATCACGGCTCGGGCGCAGCCCGAGTCGATAGTTGTCAATCCGTCAGGCGCTGGCGTCCCAGTCCTTCTTCTTGTTGTCGTTCCACCAGGAGCGCCACTGCAGGAAGCCCTGTTCGCTGTGCTTGGACAGCTTCTCGAGGGTCGAGCGAATCGGGCCGCGCAGGATCTCGAACTCCTTGACCATCTGCTCGTAGTCGTTGGCGCCGCCGAAGTTGTTCTGGCCCTGGTCGGTTTCGATCACATCGGCCAGGTGGATGATGCGGTTCAGCAGCTCGTCGAAGATCGCCTTGCGCACCTTTTGGTCCACGGCGGTGAAGTTGCCCAGGGCTTCGGCCCCCGCGGCGGCCACGGTCCACTCGCCGTCGTTGATCAGCTTGAGCAGCGGCTTGATGGCCTTCTCGACCTGGGTCTGGCCCAGGGCCAGCACGACCGCGCGGTGCGCCTTGGGGCACTCGCGCAGCTTCTTGTTGCCCAGGTGGCCGATCAACTCATCGGCCGACTCCGGGCCCATACGCCCGAGGATCACCCCGGCGTAGGTCTTGAGCTCTTCATCGGGCAGGTCCTTGGCCAGGTCCTTGCGCGGCACGGTCAGAATGCGCGCCACGGCCTTGACCATCGCCGCGCGGTCCTTGGGCCCGCTCTTGGCGAACTCCGTCGACAGGCTGTCCAGGGTCCCCTGGGCCTCGCGGTCCTGTTTGCCCTTGGCGTCCACCTGTTCGGCCAAGGCCTTGATCAACCCGGCCACCTCCGGCCGCTCGTCCTGGATCGGCTGCTCTTCCTTGGGGGGCTCCTGCTCCGCGAGCGCCCAGGCCGGGGCGGGGACCCACAGCGCCGGCAGCAGCAGGGTCAGCAGGGACAGGGTCGTGCGCAGTTGGACTTTCATGGCTGGAATCGCGGAACGGGTGGCCGGCGCGGGGTGCGCGCCAACCTATCGGACGGAGGCGTACGGAAGAACCCGGGTCTTGTGAACCAGGGCGGCCCGGCCCCCGGCTGCGAATCGCGTGCAAACGGGGTGCCGGCCCGCCGCGGGCCCGTCCTTGTCCCTAGGACGGGCCGGCCAGTCGCTGCAGCCCCTCGGAAAGGGCCCGGAAAGCGCTTCCTTCGGGCCCGGGGAGCTGCCGGCTGGATCCGATCGCCCCCCGCACGGGGCAGGCCAGCCAGAGGGCGTTGCTGAGGGCCAGCTCCGCGGCCGATTCCAGCAGCGTCCTCTCCAGGGGACGCTCGTGCACCAGCCCGGCTTCCAGCAGCAGCCCGCGCACGACCCCCGGCAGAGCGCCCGCCGCGCCGGGCGGCGTCCACCAGGCTCCCTCGGCGTAGGCGTAGAGGTTGCTGCGCGAGCCGCAGGCCAGCCCGCCGGAGCTCGAGGGCAGCAGGGCTTCGAAGGCGCCGGCCCCTTGGGCCGCCCGGAGGGCGCGCTCCTTGAGCCAGCGGCCGGCATGTTTGTGGGCGTTGCCCGGATCCCCTGCGGCCAGGGCCAGCTCCGGCGGGGCGATCCACAGCAGGGCGCCCTCCGCCGGGGGCCGCGGCAGCTCGCGGGTGCTGAACCAGCAGCCCGGACCGAGGCCGAGGCTGATGCGCAGGGCGAAATCCACCGGACCCAAACGCTGGCACAGCGCCCGCAGGCCGGCCTCGATCTCGTCGCGCTGGAACAGCTCCAGGTCGGGGGCCAGCGCCCGCGCTGCGCGTTCGAGGCGCGCCAGGTGCCGCGCCCAAAGCCAGGCCCGGCCGGCGCGCACGCCGACGGTCTCGAACACCATGGCGCCCGTGGCAAAGGCGGGCCAGCGCGGGTCGAAGGGCGGCGGAGCGTCGAACACCCGGCCGTTCCACCACAGGGGCCAACACGCGCTCATCGCGCCGGTTCCCCCAGGCAGGCGAGCAGCGCCGCGGCCTTGTGCAGGGTCTCGGCCTCCTCGGCCTCGGGATCCGAGCGCACGGTGATCCCGCCGCCCACCAAGAACTCGAGCCGCGCGTCGCGCTCGCCCCCGGCCCAGACCAGGGTGCGGATCAGGATGTTGAACAGGGCTCGCCCGCGCAGGTCCACGAAGCCCAGGGAGCCGCAGAAGAAGCCGCGTCCCCGGCCCTCCAAGGCCGCGATGTGTTCCATCGCCGCGCGCTTGGGGGCACCGGTGATCGAGGCCCCGGGGAACAGGGCGGTCAGCAGCCCCAGGGCGCCGATGCCGCCCCTCGGGCGTCCCTCCACCTCGGCCACCAGGTGGTGCACCGCGCGGTAGCTCTCGAGCAGCGGAAAGCCTGGCACGCGCACGCTGCCTGGCTCGCAGACCTGGCCCAGATCGTTGCGGGAGAGGTCCACGATCATGGTCAACTCGGCGCGGTCCTTGACGCTCTCCTGCAAGGCCTGCGCTGCGCGCCGGTCGCGTTCGGGATCCACCTCGCGGCGCGCGGTGCCCTTGATCGGGCGCGTGCGCGCCCGCTGGCCATCGAAGGACAGCAACAGCTCGGGCGAGCTCGAAAGCAGCGCCCCGCCGGGGAACTCCAGGAAGGCGCCATAGGGCGCCGGATTGCTGCGCCGCAGGCGCAGGTACAAACCCAGGGCCTGCCCCTCGGCGCGGCCCACGAAAGCGTGGGCCAGGTTGGCCTGATAGACCTCCCCCGCGGTGATCGCCTCGATCAGCGCGCGGACGCGCCCGCGGTGCTGCTCGGGGGGCACCTGGCGTTCGAGGTCCGCGACAACCGCCTGCGGCGGCCCGGACGGGGCGGCGGCCAGGGCCGCCCGCACGCGCGCGCGGCGCTGGCTCCAATCCGGGCGGGCGCGGTTGGTGACCAGCACCAGCTGCCCCAGGGCGCGGTTCCAAACCAGCCAGTCGGTGTAGATCCCGCCGACGATCCGGGGCAGCGGCAGCGCGGGCTCGGGCAGCTCGAGCCCGCTCCCGGCCAGGCCGAGTTCATAGGCGAGGGCGCCCAGGAATCCGCCCTGGAACGGGCCCGGCAACCACCCGGCCGGCTTGAGACCCTCGAGTTCGCGCTCCAAGGACGCGATCGAATCCAGGCCTTCGAGGCGCCGCGGGGGATCGAAGGCCAGCAGGTCGAAGCGCGCGGGCTTGCCGCCGCAGGAATCGAGCGCGGCCAGCCCCGGCTCACCCGCCAGGGCCGCCAGCGCGCTGGCGAGATCGGGCCCTGCCGCGCCCAGGGGCCAGCTCTCGACCCAAGGGTCGAACTCCAGCTGCGCTGCCCGCGGTCCGGTGTGCATGTCGAGAGCATCATGCCAAGCGCGGCGTCGGGGCGGGCGCCGCGCGCCTGGCGCGGGCCGGCCCGCGAGGGGTACAAAGGGCCCGTGACCCAAACTCGTGCCTCCCGCTCGGTGCTCGGATTGGTGTTCCTGACCGTGTTCATCGACCTGGTCGGGTTCTCGATCCTGTTCCCGCTCTTCCCCGCGCTGCTCGAACACTACCTGGCCCGGGAAGGGCCCGAGGGCCCGGTCGGCGCGCTGGTGGCCAAGCTGACCGCCTGGATCGGCGATCGGCCGCGGGCGGACCTGGCCGTGGCCACGCTCTTCGGCGGCCTCCTGGGCAGCCTCTACAGCGGGCTGCAGTTCGCCGCGGCGCCCCTGTGGGGCGCGCTCTCCGACCGGATCGGTCGGCGTCCGACCCTGCTCGTGACCCTGTTCGGCACCGCCCTGGCCTACGCCCTGTGGAGCGTCGCGGCGGCGTTCCACTGGCTGGTGGTTTCGCGCCTGCTGGCGGGCGTCATGGCCGGCAACATCTCGACCGCCAGCGCGGTGATCGCCGACGTATCGCCGCGCGAGGCCCGCGGCCGCAACATGGCCGTGATCGGCATGGCGGTGGGGCTCGGGTTCGTGCTCGGGCCGGCGATCGGGGCCCTGGCGCAGGTGTACGGCCCCCGGCTCGGCGACTCCCCCGAGGCCTTCGGCTGGCACCCGTTCTCTTTCCCGGCCTTGGTGGCGCTGGGCCTGGCCAGCGTCAACTTCCTGTGGGCCCTGCTGCGTTTTCCAGAAACCCGCCGGCCGGGGGAAGAAAGCGCCGAGCGGCGGCCCCTGCGCCCGTTCGAAGCCCTGCGCGAATTGGGGCTGCCGGGGGTGACGCGCACCCACGCGATCTACCTGGCCTACGGCACGGCCTTCTCGGCCATGGAGTTCACGCTGGTGTTCCTGGCCGCCGAGCGCCTCGGCTACGGGCCGGCGGAAAACGGCTGGATGTTCGGCTTCATCGGGCTGCTGATCGCCCTGACCCAGGGAGGTCTGGTGCGCCGCCTGGCTCCGCGGGTCGGCGAGCGCCGGCTGGCGCGGCTGGGCCTGGTGCTGTTGATCCCCGGCTTCGTGCTGGTGGGTCTCTCCGATTCGAGCCTGCTGCTCTATGGGGGACTTTCGCTGCTGGCCGTGGGCAGCGCCCTGGAGATGCCCTCCCTATCCGGCCTGGTTTCGCTCTACGCGCCCCCCGATCGTCAGGGTCTGGCCCTGGGGACGTTCCGCTCCATGGGCGCCCTGAGCCGCGCGGTCGGCCCCCTGCTCGGCGCCGGCCTCTACTGGGCCCTATCCCCCTCGGCCCCCTACCTGATCGGCGCCGTGGCCCTGCTTTGGCCCCTGTGGCTGGCCCAAGGCTTGCCGGAGCCCGAGCGCGGCCAAGGGGCCTGAGACCGGCGCGGCCCCGGACGGGCGCGCCGCGCCAGCTCGGCCCCGGGGCCCCCGGGACCCCGGCCGCCCGGCCTGGGACCGCCCGGGCTTGGATCCTCGCCCCCCCCGCGGCCCGCCGGGCTGGGCTGGCCGCGGCCGACGCCGGCCCGCCCGGGCCGCCCGCCGCCGCCCGGGCCTGATTTTCCCGGGTCTGATCCAGCGCGGAATCGAACGCCGCGCCGATCGCCAGGGCGGGGGCCTCCGGCTTCGATGGAGTTTCCGGGTTCCAGACCGCTCCCCGTTGCCACCATGCTCTCCCCCCGCGCCGTTCGCCCCCTGTCCTTCGCTTGCCTGCTCCTTCCGGCCGCGGCCCTGAGTTTGGGCCTCTCCGCGCGGCCGGGCGCAATCCAGGAAACCGACCTCTCCCCGCGTGTGGCCGCCCTGGAGCAGGCCCTGGCGGCACAGACCCAGCGCCTGGAGCTGGCGGATCAGGAGCGCCAGCAGATGCTGGCCAAGCTGGGCACCCTGGAGGCTTGCCTCAACGGGCAAGCCAAGTCGATCGACGAGCTGGTCGCCAGCCTTGGGCGGGTCGAGAGCCAGGGTTTCACCGCGGGCATCAATCCGAAATCCCGGGAAGAGCTCCTGGCCGGCCTGCGCAGTTATCTCGCCGCCCAGAAGGAGGCGCTCGGCAAACTCGAGGCCAAACCGAAGGCCGCCGCGCCCGCGGGGCGTGGCACCGCCCGCTGACCGCGGGCAGCGGCGTGCGCGGAGTTTCCTAGGGCGGCCGCTCCGCTGGCGGCGCGCCCTCGCCGTGCGCGCGCGGCGAGCGGCACCGCGCGGGCATCCGGCGCACGATCGGGAGGGCCTGGCGGGGCACCGCCGGCCCGGGCCGCTGCTAGGCTCCTGGGATCATGCAGGCCGATGGGAACGGATCGAACGCTCGCGCTCCGCAGGCCTGGCGCGCTGCGATCGAGGATTGCCTGCAGACCAAGGCTGCGCAGCGCGGCGCCTCCGCCCACACCCTGCGCGCCTACCGCTCGGACCTGACCGATCTGGCCGCCGCCCTGGCGGACTCCGGGCTCGAGGATCCGGCCGGGCTGAACTCGCGGCATCTGCGCCTGTACCTGGCCCGGCTCGACGAGCGCGGGCTCGAGCGCAGCTCGATCCAGCGCAAACTCTCGGCGGCCCGGGGCCTGTGCAGGCACCTGCTGCAGCGCGGCCGCCTGCAGCGGGACCCGACCCTGTCCCTGCGCCGAGCGCGGCGGGCCGCTCGGCTGCCGAAGGCCCTCTCGGAGAGCGAGGTCGAGGCCCTGCTGCGCGCCCCGGACGTGAGCAACCCGGCGGGGCGCCGCGATCGCGCGCTGCTCGAGGTGCTCTACTCGGCCGGAACCCGAGCCTCCGAAACGGTGGCCCTCGACCTCGGGGACCTGGACTTGGAAGCGGGCCAGGCGCGTGTGATCGGCAAGGGCAACAAGCAGCGGCTGGTGGCCCTGGGCCCCCTGGCGGTCGCCGCGCTGATCGATTACCTGGAGGATCCGGGGCGGCCGAAGCCCGCGCCCGGCGCGGCCGGGGCCCTGTTCCTGAACCTGCGCGGCGGCCGCCTGACCACGCGCTCGCTGCAGCGCATCGTGGCCGGCCTGGCGCTGGCGGCGGGGCTCGGGCGGCGGCCGAGCCCGCACACCCTGAGGCACTCCTTCGCGACCCACCTGCTCGATCGCGGCGCCGATCTGCGCGCCGTGCAGGAGCTGCTCGGGCACGCCCATCTGGCGACCACCCAGATCTACACCCATGTCAGCATGGAGCGGCTGAGGCGCATCTACGAGCGCGCCCACCCGCGGGCCTGAGGCGTTCGCCGGCCCGCTGCCGCCGACCCCTCGGGACCGTTCCGGCCTGAACCCGGGCGCGGGCCCGCGCAGCGCGGCAGCGGCCCGCTCGAACGCTGCAATGCCGGGCGGACTGGAGCCGGCGCCCCGCCGCGGAGCCGGGCTGCCCTGCGCTTCCGCGGCGGGCTAGCAGCCCGAGCAGCCCGCGCACCGAGCGGATCCGTCCGCAGCTCCGCCCCGGGCAGTCGCTCCCGGAGGAGCGCCAACCGGGCATCGCCCCCTGCCAGCGATCGCCTGGCGGCGATCTCGGCGCGCGAACTCGGCGCGCGAACTCGGCTGGGTATCTCAGCGCACGATCTCAGCGCACCAACTCAGCGCACCAACTCAGCGCACCAACTCGGCGCACCAACTCGGCGCCCCCGCTCCCCGCAGGACTTCGGCGGCGATCCAAGCGTCGAGCCTCAGCGCCGGTATCCGTTCCGGCTTGCCGGCGCCGGCTTGTCGACTCTCGCTCGCCGCACGCTTGGCGACCCGGACCCTCTCGGCCGCCCGGACCACCCTGGCCACAGGGACAGCCTTGGAGACCTGGACCGCCTTGGACACCTGGACCGCCTTGCACTCCCTGACAACCCTGCCTGCTCCCCGGACGCGGCCCGGCGCTCGGCGGGCGACCGCGCGGCCCGCTCCGGCGAGCTGCTCGGGGGGCTTCGCGATTGGTGACCCGTAGGGGATTTGAACCCCTGTCGCCAGGATGAAAACCTGGTGTCCTAGGCCTGACTAGACGAACGGGCCAGTCGCGAGGCGGGGAAGATAGGCAGGCCCGGGGGGCGAGTCAATGCGAATCTCGCGCTGCGTTGCGCCCGGGGGTGCTGGTGCGGGGCGGCGCTGCGCGTCCGCGGGCGCGGATCGGGCGGTGGCCCGGCGGCTGGGAGCTCGGGATCCCGGGGCCGGCCCGGCGCGCGGCGCAGCGCCCGCGGCCCCAGGGCTGCGGCGCGCTGTCGCAGACTCAGGCGGCGCGCGTCCAGCCGCGGGCCTGCAGGCGCTCGAGGGCATGGGCATACTCGGCCGCCAGGCGATCGACCAGCGAGCCCGCTCCCTGGGCCGCCTGCCCCAGCAGACTCCAGGTGTAGGTCTCGAGTTCGAGGTGCAGCTCGGGCAGACCCCAGCGGTCCGGATCGGAGAGCAGTTCGTCCAGCAGGCGGTCGGCGTGGGCCTGGGTGGTGGTCAGTCCGCCGGCCGATTCGAACGCCTGGCGCCTGCCCAGGGGCACATGGAAGTGGCAGCGCCACTCCGCGGCCGCCAGCCAATCCGGCTCGTCGGCGAGCCGCCGGGCCAGCTCCGGAAGATCCCCGGCGCGCAGCACCCGCCCATCGGGCAGCTGGGCGCTGGTCTGGTGCAGGAAGACCGGCTCGTCGAGGGCCAGCAGACGGGCGCGGCCCAGGGCATCCGCCCCGGGCCGGGGCAGGCTCAAGGCGCTCGTGAACTGGAACTTGCCCAGGGGACGCCCGGCGCGGCGGGCCCGGTCCGCGGCCTCCACGGGGGCCTCGAATTCGACCGCCGCATGGCAGGCGTCGAGGCACAGGCCGAAGGCGCCCTGGTCCGGGCCGGCCTCGGGCCCCAGGCCGGCGGCGGCGCGCCAGGCCGGCACGCGCTGCAGCCATTCCGCGCTGTCGTTGGCGCTGGAGCGCGGTTCGGGCTCGATGGCCAAAACCAGGCGCGGGTCCCCCGGGCCGCGCAGGCTGTCGAGCTCGCGGGACGTGCGGCCCAGGCCGCTCGCCAAGGCCGGGCTGTGCGGGGGCGCGGCGCCCGCGTGGGCGCCGGCGTGGGTGCTGATCGACAGGTGCCGCGCGGCGGGCGTCGGCCCGCGCCGCAGGCCGCGCTCGAGATCGAGGGCGATCCGGGCCACATCCAGCGTGTAGCGCTGGCGCTGCGGATCGTCCCAGCGCGGCTCGAACACCGCCGCCTTGAGGCCCGCGCGGTGGAAGCGGCCGATCGGGAAGGCGTTGAAGGTGAAGGGGTCGAGGCCGCCCAAGCGGCACAGCTCGCGCAGCGCGACGCGGGCCGGGTCGCGCTCGAGCAGCTCGCCCACGGCGGGCTCGGGCAGGTACAGGCCGATCCCGAAAGGCCGGCCTTCCCCCAGCCGCCCGGCCAGGGGCAACGCCACCCCGGTCAGGCCCTCGAGCACGCCGGTCAGATCCTCGGCCGGGTGCACATTGAGGCAGTAGGCCAACAGCACCGCCCGGCCCGGTTGGTCGCGATGGACGAAGCGCATCGGGGCTGCGGGACGGGGCCGGGCTGCACCCCGGCGCCGGACGACCTCACAGGGGCAGGCCCTCGTCCACCAGCAGCACGGGGATCCCGTCGCGGATCGGGTAGCAGAGCTTGCCGTCGGCGCGCACCAGGGCGGCCTCCACGGGCTCCTTCACCGCCTGGCCGGCGACGTTCTTTTGGCGCCCCTCGGCGATGGCCCGCCCCAGGCGCTGGAGCAGCTCGGGGCCGGCCTCCGCCAGGGACTGGTGGCTGGCCGGGCAGGCCAGGATTTCGAGCAGGTCCTTGTCGATCATCGAAAGCGCGGAACAGGGCGTACGGCGGCACGGGGCTGCCGTGCGGCAGACTAACGTATCGGCATGAAGCTCTCGGCGCTGGTTGCCCTGTGGGCCCTTGCGGGGCTGGCCGCTCCGTCCCCGGGAGACGGGACCTTGACCGGACTCGAGGGCTGGGGCCTCGAGCAGCTCGGCCCGCGCTTGGTCGAGCCCCCCGCCGGCCCCTGCCCGGTGGAGCGCTGGCCCGCTGCCTTCGAGCCCCTGGAGTTCGCCCGTCTGCGGCCCTTCGAGCGCTGGGCCGAACTCGTGCAGGCGGCCCAGGTTCAGCCCCGCGATCCGGCGCTGGCCGCCGAGCATTGCCTGCTGATGCTCGCCCAGGGCCGGCAGGACGAGGCCTGGCGCGCCCTGGCGTCCCTGCCGGGCGCGGGTCAGGCCTCCGCCCTGTGGCCCCGCTTTCTGCCGGGGCTCCCGGCGGGCACGCCCGCCGGCGCGCTCCAGCTCGCTCCGGGCGGCGTGCTGCGGCCGGCGCTCCCGCCGCCGGTCTCCGGCGATCCCCGGGTGCTGCTCGAGCCGCGCCGGGCCCAGGTGCGCGGCTTGCAGGTCGGGGAGGCGCGCGTGGATCTCGACTTCGAGCTGCGCCTCGAGGGCTTCGAGGTCAGCGCCCGCCTGGTCAGCGGGCCGGCGGTCGAATTCGCCTGCGTCCTGCCCTGCCCGCCCGGCTTCGAGCGCTTCAGCGAGTACGCGGACTGGACCCGCGTCGATCCGCCCGGCAGCCCGCTGCCGATCCGGCTCGAGCCGGGCGCGGAACCCTGGAAGCTCTGGGGCCGCTTCCTGCAGGTCCCCCAAGCGTTCCCAGGCGAACTCGGCCCCGGCGCGCAGCTGCCCGCCCGGGTCGAGGCAGCCGGCCTGGCCTTGGTGCTGGCCGAGGGCACGCCCGAGGCCCGCTGCCTGGCGTCCCTGGCACCGGCCCTCGGCGCCCTGTTCGAGGTGCCGGTGGCGATCGAATTCCAAGGCGCGCGCCCCCTGCCAGGCGATCCGGTCCGGCTGCGGTTGACGCCGGATGCGGGGCTGCCCGACAAGCTGGGCAAGCTGCTCTCCCTGGCCGAGGCGAGCTACCGCGCGCGCGCCCCGCGCTGAGCGCGCCGCCCGATGCCCCCCAGCCCCCTTGCGCTGCCCAGCCACGTGTTCGCCGGGCACCGGGAAGTGCTGCTCGAGCGGCTGCGGGCGCGCGGTGCGGCGGCGCTCTTGTGGTCCGGCCGACGCCAGGCCCGGGAGCCGGGGCTGTTCGAGCGCTTCCGGCCCGACAGCGATTTCTTCTACCTGACCGGTCTGCGCGAGCCCGAGGCGGCTCTGGTCCTGATCCCGGACCGCCCTGGGGGCCAAAGCCTGCTGTTCCTGCGTCCGAACGACCCCCGGGAGGAGGCCTGGGACGCGCCGCGGCTCGGGCTGGCGGCGGCCCGCGAAACGCTGGCGCTGGACGAAGCCCGCTCCCTGGAGGCGCTGCCCGCGGATCTGCCCGGCCTGCTGCGCGGCCGGCAGCAGCTGTTGCTGGGAACCGGCGGGGACGAGAGCTTTGCGCCGCGGGCGCTGCGCCATCTGTCCGGCAGCGGACTCGACCAACCGCGGGCCTGGATCGAGCCCCAGACCCTGTTGCTCGAGCAGCGCCTGATCAAGGGGCGCAGCGAGCTCGAGCTGCTGCGCCGCTGTGCGGCGCTCGCCGCCGAGGCGCATCTCGAAGTGATGCGCCATCTGCGGCCCGGGATGCTGGCCCTCGAGCTCGAGGGACGCTTCGGTCTCTCCCTGCGGCGGGGCGGCGCCCGGGAGGCCTTCCCGACCCTGATCGCCGCGGGCGACACCGCCCAGTGCCTGCATGACGCCGCGAACCTGGGTCGGCTAGAGGCGGGTCAGCTGCTGCTGGTCGACGGCGGCGCAGAGCTCGGCGGCTATCGCAGCGACGTGACCCGCAGTTTGCCGGTGGGCGGCCGGCTCGACCCGGCCCAGCGGGCGCTGCTCGAAGCCTTGTTCGCGATCCAGGAGCGCCTGCTGCGCGCCCTGCGGCCGGGGCTCTCCGTGGGGGCCCTCGAACAGCTCGGGGCCCGCCTGCAGTGCGAAGCCCTGATCGAGCTGGGGCTGCTCCGGGGCGACCCCGAGGCGCTCTGCGCCGCGGGGGCCCAACGCGGCTTCACCCGGCACCGCCTGTGCCATTTCGTGGGCATCGACGTGCACGAGGGGGGCGCGCAGGCCCTGACCCCCGGCCGGCGCCTCGAGCCGGGCATGTTGCTGGCGATCGAACCCGGCTTCTACCTGCCCCGCGACGACCCCCGCGTGCCGGGCCCCTATCGGGGGCTGTGCGCGCGCCTCGAGGACCAAGCCTTGATCACGGCCACGGGGGCCGACCTGTGGACCTACGGGGCCCCCCGGGCGCCGGCCGAGGTCGAGGCCGCCTGTGGGCTGGGCTCGCCTTGAGCGGGCCCGCCGGTGGCCGTTCAAGGGCGGGGACCGGCCCAGGAAATCCGCCCCCGGCGGGACCGTAGCATGGGCTGATGGCCGACCGTTCCCCCGCGGAAGAGCTGATCCAGGGCGTGCGCCGTGGGCTGCTCGGTTTTGCGCCGATCGCGCTGCAGGCCGCCCGCGAGGCGGGAGCCCCCTGCTGGGCGTGGCTGCTATGCCTGTGGGCGCCCCTGTTTGGTTATCCGCTGCTGGTCGGGGATCCGGGCACCCACCGCGATCCGATCACGGTCCTGGCGGACTATTCCCCGCTGCTCGACGAAACGCCGGTCAGCTCCTGGCTCGATGGCTCGCCGGTGGAGCTGGACCTGATCTCGTTGTTGCTCTGCGCTTGGCTGACCTCCGGCCTGGTGGCCTGGAGCCTGGCCAAGGAGGACTGGCTCGAGGGCGACCGCGGGCCGGGCTTCGGGCGGGTGCGGCGCGCCGGGCGCGGATTGTTCCTTTCCTGCCTGGCCCTGGCCACGACCCGGCTCCTGTTCGGCACCCTGGCGCTGTTCCTGCTCGCCAGCCTGCCGATCTCGCTGGTGTATCGACTCGGCCAGGACGCCCTGGGCCCCCTGGGCGTGGTCCTGATGCTGGTGGTGCTCGGTTTGTTCGGGCTGGGCCTGCTCTACGTGCTCACGCTCGACGCGGCGGTCTGGCTGGCCTTCTACAGCCTGGCCGCGAACCGGCGCGGCGCGGGCTCCGCGTTCCAACACGCCTGGCGACTGCTCAGCCACGACCCGAGCCAAGCGATCCGCGCCGTGGGGCTCTACGGCGGGGTGATCGGCATCGGCCACGGGCTGCTGCTGCCCCTCCTGCTCAGCTGGTCGGGCGAATTCCGGGATTTCGGCGGCGCCCTCGCGAGCGGACTCTTCGGCTGGTGGAGCGTGCGCTATTGGCTGCACGCTTACCGCGCCCTGGGGGGCGTCCAGACCGCGCAGCCGCATCCCAAACCGGGCCGCCAGAGACCCCATCGACAGGCGGCTCAGGCTGCCGGGTGAGAGGTTCCGCATCGATCGACTCGGGCTGCGCCACAGCCGCGAAACCAACCGGTCAGCGCGCCTCTGGGCCGGCGTCCGCCGGCCGGGGAACGCCGGGGCCGGAAAACTCAGGGGCCGAGATCGCGGCCCGGTGGCCTGCCGGGCGCTCGCTGCGGAGCCGGCCCGGGGTGGTGAGTGCACTAGGGCTCGAACCTAGGACCTACTGGTTAAAAGCCAGTTGCTCTACCGACTGAGCTATGCACCCAGGGGTACCGACGGAGGCCGCGCGGTGCGCGGCCCGCACCGCGTGGCGGTGCGGGGGCAGAAGATACGCAAAGCGCCTCGATCCGCAAGCGCTCGAGGGCACGAAAATCCCCCGCCTGCGCAGCGCCGATCGGCCCCGCGCGCCCCTGGCCGTCCAGCGGGGCCAGGCGGCCCAGGTCGGCCTGCCCCAGCGCGCGGCGGATGCGCTCTCCGCGGTCGCCGGGCACCCGGCCCCCCCGGTCCACAGCCGCCCGGTCCACAACCGCCCGGTCCACACCCGCTCGGTCCACAGGCCCTGCCGCCAGGGAACC
>ERZ1066136.193-NODE-193-length-62770-cov-16.131484_pt1 | contig 62770 bp, 50 predicted proteins | sample MGYA00382783_ERZ1066136 | MGnify/ENA primary metagenome ERZ1066136 (study PRJEB33369, sample SAMEA5778366) | biofilm metagenome | biome: Industrial cooling water; feature: Water cooling tower basin; material: Biofilm | place: United Arab Emirates | collected... | reverse complement strand
CACCGAGGAGGGCGACCAATTGCGCCTGCGGCTCGAGCGGCCCCTGCAACACCTGCGCGACCGTTGGTCGTGGCGCGCGGAGGTCTCCTCCTTCGACACCATCGTCGATTACTTCGAGGGCGGGGACGAGGTGATCGAGGTCCCCGAGGCCATCGAGGAGCTGGCCTTCGGACTGCAGCGCGCCTACGGGCCCCCCGACCAACGTCTGCGCCTGGGCCTGTCGACGCGCTTCACCGAGCGCCGCTATGGCCCCGCCGAGGGGCCCCAGGCCGGCCAGATCGTCGTTCCCGGGGACACGCGCAACCTGTTCGTGGGACCGCTGATCGCCTTCGATCGCGCCAAAGCCTTCAACCGGGAAACGAACCTGGACACGCTCGGTTTCGTGCAGGACCTGCGCCTCGGTTACGCGGCCGAGCTCCTGGTCGGCAGCCTGTACCGCGCCGAGGACGGAGAGTCCGACGAGCTCCAGCCGCAGGTTTTCTTCGACACCAACTACTCCGCGCAGCCCTGGCGGGGCAGCTATGTGACCGCCACCGCCGGCGGCTCCCTGCGCAGCGACGGCTCCGAGGCGGTCGGCTGGCTGGCGGACACCAGCGTGCACGGCTACCTGCTGCTGCCCGCCGGCCACACCCTGGCCTCGAGCTTGACCTTCGACCAGGCGTTCGAGTCCCAGGATCTGCCCATCGAGCTGACCCTGGGGGTCGACAACGGCCTGCGCGGCTATCCGACGCGCGAGTTCGCCGGCGAGCGCCGCATCCAGCTCAACTTCGAGGACCGCTGGGACACCGGCCTCGATTTCGCCGAGTTCAACCTGGGCCTGGTGGGCTTCTACGATGCCGGCCTGATCGCCGATGTGGATCAGCCCTTCGGCTCGCTGCTGCACGCCGTGGGCTTCGGCATCCGGCTGGGCTCGCCCAGCATCCTCGGCTCGACGGTGCTGCGGCTCGACGTGGGTTTTCCGCTTTACGAGCCCGACGGCGCCGACTACGGCCCGACGCTCTCCCTGGGCACGGGCCAGGTGTTCAGCTTCTTCGGCCGCCAGGCGGCCTTGGCTACCCGTTGAGCCCCGGCGACCGGGCGCCGTTTCCGGGGGCCGCGCTCGCGAGCGGCTCGGGCGGCTGCGCCGGCGGCGCGGGCGCGGGGCGGGCGCTGCGCAGCTGGCCGCAGGCGGCCTCGGCCTCGAGGCCGGCCGACCAACGCAGCTTGGTCAGGATGCCGGCCTGCATCAGGAGGCGCACGGCGGCCCGGCAGCGCTCGCGCTCGGGCCGTTCGAAGGGCAGGCCCGGGAGCGGATTCCAGGGGATCAGGTTCAGCACGGCGCGCTTGCCGCGCAGCAGCTCCGCGGCGGCCAGCAGCTCCCGGTCGGAGTCGTTGACGCCCGCCAGCAGGGCCCATTGGTATTGGATCGGGTAGCCCCCGCGGCGGGCGTAGGACTCCCCGGCGGCCACCAGCTCGGCGGGGGACAGCGCTGCCGCGTGGGGCAGCAGGCGGCGGCGCAGATCGGGGTCCGCGCTGTGCAGGGAAAGCGCCAGGGCCGGCCGGAACGGTCCGCTTTCGAGGCGATCGAACAGGCGCGGGTCGCCGACGCTCGAGACCACCACGTGGTGGCGGCCGAGCTCGGCGCGCTCGGCCAGGGCCTGGCCCGCGGCGAGCACGGCGGACAGGTTGTGGGCCGGCTCGCCCATGCCCATGAACAGCGCCCGGCGCAGGGGGCGAGCCCGGGCCAGGCGCAGCCAGCAGGCCAGGATCTCGAACGCCGTGAGCTGGCGCTCGAGCCCGCCTTGGCCGGTCATGCAGAAGCGGCAGGCGACCGCGCAGCCGACCTGGGAGGACAGGCAGGCGCTGCCGCTGGGCAGGGCCACGGCCTCCACGCGCCGGCCGTCCGCCAAGCCCAGCACCAGCCGCTCGGCGCCGTCGGCGCTGGGGAAGCGCTCAAGGGGCCGGGCGGCGCGGTCGAGCTCCGCTTCGAAGCGCGCCACCTCGGCCAGCAGCCGGCGGCCGAAGGGCGCGCCGCGCTGGGCGGCCGGGCCGGACGCCGGGCGCCCCCGCAGGGCGTGGAACCAAAGGCGCTGGAACTGGGCCGGGCTGGCTCCGGCCTCGGCGAAGCTGCGATCCCAGTCCTCCAGCCCGGGGGCTGCCGGCCCGCTGGCGGGTCTGACCGCACGTTCATCCCGCGGGCTTTCCACCGGCGCAGGATAAAGGCCGAAAGCCGACCCCGGCTCGCCGTCCCTCCCGCTTCCCCCGTTTCGCCGCCGATGCGCCTCCTGATCCCCCTGGCTGCCCTCCTCACCGGTGCCCTGGCCTCGGTCGGGCCGCAGCCCGGTCCCGCCGCCCCCGGCCTGCCCCCCGCCCAGGCCCCCGCCCAGGCCCCCGAGGCCGACCTCGACGCCGTGATCGGGCCGGCCCTGGACTCGGTCTACATGCTCGGCGTGGCCCGGCGCTCCAGCAGCGGCCCGGAGACCTTCCAGTTCATCGGCACGGGCTGGGTCGTGGCCGCGGGCAAGCTGGCCACCAATGCCCACGTGGCCGAGGCCCTGCTCGAGGGCGCGCTCGACGGCCGCCTGGTGGCCAAACGCTCCTGGAGCGACCGCGAGGAGCTGGCCCTGTCCCCGCGCAGCGTGCGCATCCACCCCGCTTACGGTCCCTGGAACGCGCGCCTCAAGCGCACCGTGGTGCGCGCCCAGCAGGACCCCGACGCGGCGATGAACCTGTCCTTCATCCCCGTCGGCGACCTGGCCGTGATCGACGTGGAGGCCGGCGCCACCGGCAAGCCCCTGCCCCTGGCCGATCCGCGCAGCAGCGAGCCCAAGCTCTCCGAGCGCGTCGTCTACCTGGGCTTCCCCTCGGAGGGCATCTCGGGCTTCCCGACCCTGCATGCCGTGCCGGGCCATGTGACCGCCAAGACCGATTTCTTCTTCCAGCGCGCGCCCTGGGCCGATTGCCACCTGATCCACTACTGCGGCCCGGTGGTGGGCGGGGCCAGCGGCAGCCCGATCCTCGACCGCAGCGGGCGCGTGATCGGCGTGATCTCCGCAGCCGAGCACAACACCGGCGGCTCCGGGGAGCGCACCAGCTTCGGCTTCGCCTACGGCCAGCGCGTCGACCTGGTCGCGGAGCTGCTCGAGCCCGAGTACGACCTGCGCCAGCGCCAGCGCGACCAGGCCTGGAGCCTGCGCCTGGGCGAGCTGCTGCTGCCGCCCCAGGAGCTGCTCGAGCTGCTGGCCAGCCAGCGCGCCGCCCAGGACGGCATCTCGGGCCTGGATTCCTCGCACCTGGTCCTGCGCCGCAATCTGGCCCTATCGGCCGACGGCTTATCCCTGCCGGTCAACCTGGAGCCGGGTTTCCGTTATCTGTTCCTGGCGGCCAGCTCCGACGGCACCGACGTGGATGGCTACCTCTTCGACGACAGCGGGGACGACGAGCCCCTGGCCCTCGACAATTCCAGCGACTACTTCCCGCTGGTCGCCGCGGGCCCCTTCGACGAGCGCATCGAACTGCGCTACCACCTCACCGTCGCCGACCAGCTGATGGGCCAGCCCACGGCCCAGCTGCTGATCTACAAGTACGAGCCGGCCGAGGTCAGCTTCGACGGGGCCGGGGTCGACGTGGGCCTGTTCTTCGAGCGCACCCACCTCGCCAACGGCGGCCCGGAACGGCCTACCTGGCGCTTCCTGTGCAGCGGCCAAGGCATGATCACGCTCCAAGCCCTGGCCGAGCCCGAACTCGACATCGACCTTTGTCTGCGCGTCGACGGCGAGGTGGTCGCCAGCGACACGGCTTCGGACTCGGTGCCGGTCGTGACCTACTTCCCCGAGGAGGGCGACCTGCTCGAGGTGGAATTGGTGCTGCCCGAGGGCACTCCGCCGGGAGCGGAGGTCTACCTGAGCGGCCTGGCCTCCGATGGGATCAAGGCCGAGCTCATCGACGGGCAGGATCGCCCGCTCGAGATCGACGATGCGGAGCTGTTCGCCCAGATGGAGGCCCACTATGCCGCCAGCCTGGCGGAGAACGGCCTCGAGTTCGAGGTGCTCTACCAGGGCCGCCATGTGCTGGTCGATCAAGCGCTCAGCTTCGAGCACGAGCTGCCCGCCGATCAGTTGGTCGTCTTCATGGCGTATTCTCCGGCCGGCATCGATATCGACCTCTCGGTCAGCCAGGACGGGCAGGTGCTCGCCAGCGACACCCAGGCCGACGCGGTGCCCTTCGTGACCCTGGAGGCGGCGCCGGGCCCGCGCCCGGTGCGCGTCGACGTGTTCCAGGGCTCGAACCGCAGCGTCGATCCGGTCGGCTACCAGTGCCTGCGCATCTTCCGCCGCGGGTGATGCGCAGCCCCGGGCCCGGGGTCTCCGGCGGCTCTGCGCGAGCGGCGCAGTCCCCCGGCGGCGGGACGCTCAGGGTCGGCCGCCAGGCCCCGGGCGGGAGCCAGACCCCTGCCGCTGGTAGATCCAGGAGACCAGCACCAGGCTGCTCGCCAGGCCGGCGATCGAGGCCACGCGGTACAGGCCGCGCAGGTCCGACAGGTCGAACAGGAACAGCTTGGCCAGGGCCAGGCTGAGCACGGCCAGGGAGCCCTTGCGCAGGGCGGCCAGGCCCCGGCGCTGTCCGAACACCAGCAGGCCCAAAGCGTAGGCGCCCCAGGCCAGGGAAACTGCGGTTTGCGCGTTGCTGCTGCCGGTCGCGGACAGGCTGATGCGCTCGCCGTCGCTGGCTCCGGCGTCGAGGGCCAAGGCCGTGGCCGAGAGCAATCCGAACCACAGCGCGGCCACGCCCACGGGCAGGCTCAGGGCCCGAGCGCCCAGCCAGAGCCGCGGGCCCGGTTCTGCGCTGCCAGCCAGGCGCCGGGCGGCGGCGCCGGCCACCAGGGCCAGGGCGGCCAACACCGCCGCCTCCAGGGACACGAAGCGCGGGTCGAAGGCCTGATGGCCCTCCAGCAGCACGCGCCAGGTGCCCAGCAGCAGCTCCAGGGCCGCGATCGAGGCGGTCAGGGCGGGCGCCAGGCTGGGCCGGGCGGAATCGAAGCGCAGTCCGAGCCCGGCCGCGCCGAACAGCGCGCCGGCCAGGGCGATCAGCGCGCTCGGGCCCTCGAGCAAACGCCCCAGGGCGGCGCCCGCCAGCAGGCCCGCCAGCGCCCAGGCCAGGCGCCGGCCGGGCACGGCCTCCTCCGCCGCGGGCCCGAAGCGGGCCACCAGCGCGCACAGCAGGGCCAGGGCCGCCGGCCAGCCGAAGGCGCCCTGACCGCCGAGCAGGGCCTCCGGCAAGATCCGGTAGGGCGCGCGATACCCCTGGCCAAGGAAGTCGAGGGCCGGCAGCAGCGCCAGGGGCGTCAGGGCCCACGCGGCGCCGCTGGCCGGATGGGCGGGCCGCCGGCGCAGCGACAGCCAGGCGACGCCGAGCCCGAGCAGGGCCAAGGCCAGCAGGGCCGCGGGCGGGTCGAAATCCTGGCTGCCAAAGGCGCGCGCCCAGGCGCCCTGCGAAAAAGCCATGCAGGGCAGCGCCAGCCAAGAGAACAACGGCAGGCCGCCCGCCAGGGACAGCCCCGCGGCCAGCACCAAGGCGGCGCTGCACAGCAGCGGCAGGCCCGGCAGGGCCGGGGCCTGGGCGGGCCCCAGCAGGGTCCAGGCGGCGAGCGCCAGCCCGGCGTAGGCGCCGCGCGCGCGTCCCAGCTCGGGCGAGCCGGCCCAGCGCGCGCTGAGCGCCGCCAGCAGGGCCAGCGCACCCAGGATCGCCAGCGGCCAGGGCCAGAGGCCCGGAGCCGGCCCCAGCAGGGTCCGGAACCCGAGGCTGCCCGGGACCGCGACCAAGGCCGCCGCGGCCGCCAGGGGGCTCGGCCCGAGCCCGCTTGAGAGCGCGGGCGAGCGCCGCGTCCACAGCACCAGCAGCGCCAGGCAGAAGGGCAGCAGCAGCGCCAGTTGGCCCGGGGCCATCAGGCCCGCGCTCGGCAGCAGCGCCGCCAGGGCTCCGACCACCCCGCCGACGGCGCCGGGCATGGCGCGCCGCCAGGTCGGGTTCGATTCGCGGCCGATCAGACCCTCGATCCACAGCACGAACAGCGGCAGGGAGCCCACCAGCACCGCCCGCAGGCAAGCCGAGAAAGTCCAGGGCCCCAGCGCCCAGAGCTGCTCCCAGGAGATGGACATGGCCAGCGCGCTGGCGGCGGACAGGAAGGGCGCGAGCGGCAGCGCCGGCGCGAGGCGCCGGTCGACGTACAGCGCCGCGCCCAGCACCAGCCCGAGCAGCAGGCCCAGCCCCGGCCCGATCCCGAGCCAGTCGCCGTCGCCGCTCAGCAGCGTGGCCCACAGGCCGATGCCCGCCAAGGTCAGGTAGCGCGCCAGATCGAGCAGCGGCCAGCGCTCGCACAGGCCGAGCGCCGTGGCCAGCAGCGCCTGCAGCCCGAGCGCCAGCAGCAGCACCGGCCCCTGTTCGGCGCCCTGGAAGCGCAGCCACCAGAACACCTGCAGACCGCCGCCCAGGAACAACGCCGCCAGGGGCAGCCAGGTCAGGCGGCTGCGCAGGCAGACCCACAGCACGCCGGCCTGCATCAGCAGCATGTAGCCGAAGAAGCCGGGGGCGCTGGGCTCCTCGACCAGCAGCAGCAGCGGGGTCGCATAACCGCCCAACAGGCCGATCGCCGCCGTGGCTTGGCTGCGGCGCCGCACCGCCAGCCAGCCCCCCAGGGCGGTGATGGCCACGAACAGCGGCATGGCGCCCAATTCGTTCAGATAGCCATACAGGCGATGGGCGGCCCAGGTCGACGCGTAGGCGGCCACCAACCCCGCGCCCGCCAGGGCCCCCGGCAGGGCCAGCAGCTTGGAGCGCGACAGGGCGGTGCTGGCGCCGAGACCGGCCAGCGCGGCGGCGTAGCCCAGGGCCACGCGCACCGGCGGCTTGATCCAGCCCTCGTCGAAGGCGTGCTTGAACAGCAACACCGCCGCCAGCGCGAACAACAAGCCTCCCAACAAGGCCGCGCCGCGCACGCCCAGCAGCTGCTCCCAGGCGATCGGCCTGCGGCGGAGACGGCTGGTCATCGTCGGCGCTTGGGCGCCCTGCCCCGCCCTGGGCGGGATCGGCGGGGGCGACACGAGCGGCTGCGGCGCCTCGGCCGTCTGGCCCGGCGCCGGGCGGCCTGGGGCACCCGCTTGGGCGGACATCGCCGCCGCACCCGGGGCGACCGCCGCGGCCGCATTCGGCTGCTCGCCGGGCACGGCCGGGATCGCTGCGCGCGCGGCCTCGAGAGCGCCGGAACCGATGCGCTCGAGCGGCGACGGCTGCGGCCGGGGCAGCCGTGCCTCGCGGACCTCGGCGGCGGGATCGACCGCGTCCGGCACCTGCAGCCGCTCCCCGCTGGCCGCGCGCGCCCCCAGCAACAGCTCCAGGTCGCGGGTGTGTTTGCGCAGCAGCCGCAGCTGGTCGCCCAGCTCGCGCACGCGGTTCTGGGCCCGCACGGCGATCACCAGGCCCGCGATCGGGCCGAACACGACCCATGCGAGCGCGAGCAAGGCGAGGAGTTCCATGGGCGAGGGCAAGGCACCGAAAGCCCGCCCAGTATAGTCGCCGGGCATGAAGCCCTATGGAATCGCGGCCCCGCCGCAGCATGATCCCAGCGCGCCGCTCGATGAAGTCGGCGGTTCGGCAGCGGGCTCGGTCGCTCGGATCGCTCCCGATGCGGGCCCCGGGCCGGCCGTGGGCTCCGGGCTAAAGACGGCGCCCGCTGCATCCCGCGCGATCGGGCGGTTCCGCCAGCGATCCCGACCGCATCGGGGCCTTTTGCTGGCGGGTGCCGTGCTCTGGGGCTGCCGCGGGACGCCGCTGCCAGACTCGGCAGCGCCCGCGGCCGAGAACGCCCAGAGTTCCCGCGAGCCGGCCTGGATCGAGCTGTTCAACGGCCGCGACCTGAGCGGCTGGACGCCCAAATTCAGCGGCTTGCCCCTGGGCGTGGATCCGGGCCCGCACTTCAGCGTGCGCGCGGGGCTCTTGTGCGTGGAGTACGCCCCCGGACAAGCTTGGGACGGGCGCTTCGGCCACCTCTACCACGAGGGCGAGTTTTCGCGTTATCGGCTGCGGGCCGAGTACCGCTTCGTCGGCGAACAGGCCTCCGGCGGCCCCGGCTGGGCCTGGCGCAACAACGGCCTGATGCTGCACTGCCAACCGCCGGCCACCCTGGCGCTCGGTCAGGAGTTCCCGGTGTCGCTCGAGGCCCAGCTGCTCGGGGCGGATCTGGAGGGCGAGCGCCCGACCCTGAACCTGTGCACCCCGGGCACGCTGGTGATGCTCGGCGGGGCGCTCGAACGGCGCCACTGCATCGATTCCGTCTCGCGCAGCTGCCGCGGCGAGGGCTGGGTCGCGGTCGAAATCTGGGTCGACGGCGCCGAGCGCATCGAGCACCGCCTGGACGGTCAGAGCGTGCTCGCCTACGGCCAGCCGACCCTGGATCCCGCCGATCCCGACGCCGCGCGCCTGCTGGCGCTCGGCTTCCCCGCAGTCCTCGAGCGCGGCGCCATCGCCATCCAGGCCGAGAGCGCCCCGATCGAGTTCCGGCGCATCGCCGTGCAGCCCTGGCCCTGAGCGCGGCTTGATCGCCCCCGGGCGCCGGCGCCCCGGCCAGGCCCTGGCCGAGACCCGCGGCGGCCGGGCCGCCGGCGGTCAGCCCGCCGACGGACCCGCGCCGCAATCCGGTCCGGCCGCGCCCGGGCCCGGGGGTAGAGTTGCCGCCCCGAGCCCACCATGAGCCCCGCCGCGCCGCGCGACCACCTCCGCTCCCTGCAGGCGCTGCGCGGCGTGGCCGCCGGCGCGGTGGTGTTCGAGCACCTGCACTTCCATTCCGAGCTGCGCCAGGGACCCGGGCTGGTGCCGCCTTGGTTCGCCGCCGGACACCTGGGCGTCGACCTGTTCTTCGTGCTCTCGGGGTTCATCCTGCTGCACGTGCACCGGGCCGACCTGGGCCGATCCGGGCGCGTCGGGGCCTATTTCTGGCGGCGCTTCGTGCGCATCTGGCCGCTGCTGGCGCTGCTCTCGACGCTCAAGCTCGGTTATCTGCTGCTCGGAGGCCCCGGCGCCAGCCCGCACAAGACCGAGCCCGCGGTGATCCTGACCTCGTACCTGCTGCTGCCGCACCCGGATTGGCCGCTGCTCGACGTGGCCTGGACCCTGCGCCACGAGGCCCTGTTCTACGCCTTGTTCGGCCTGGCGGTGTGGGGCGGAGTTCGCCTGGGTCTGGCCCTGTGCGGCCTGGCGGCGATCGGGCTCCTGTGCGTCCCGCTCGCCGGCGGCCCCTCCGGCTGGCCCTGGTGGGCCGCCTTCCTGGCCACGCCCCTGCACTGGCACTTCCTGTTCGGCCTGGCGGTGGCCTGGCTCGCTCGGCAGCCCGCAGCCGCCGTGCTGCTGCGTCCGATCCCCGCCGCGCTCCTGATCGCCGCCAGCCTGGCGGCGCTGTGGTTCGGAGCCCGGGCGCACCTGCACACCGGCCGCGACGAGCCGCGCATCCTGTTCGCGCTCGGCTCCGCCGCCCTGGTCCTGTGGCTGGTGCTGGTCGAGCGCCGGCGCCCCTTGCCGGTCCCCGGCTGGCTGGCCCACCTGGGCGACGCCAGCTACTCGCTCTACCTCTGGCACGGCTTCGTGATCGTCGCCGCCCTGACCCCCTGGGCCCACCTGCCGGCCGCTGTCCTAGCCTGGCCGCGCTGCTACCTGACCGGGGTCGCGCTCCTGGCCTTCGCGAGCTCCCTGGCCCTCTACCGCTGGGTCGAACGCCCGCTCCTCTCCGCCCTGAAGCGCTGAGCGCACGCGACCCGACCCTGCGCGGATCGCTCCCGCCCTCGCGCCCGCTGCCGGCGGACCGCCCCCCGACGGCCGCGGAGACCGGAAAGGAGTTCCCGGGCAGCTTGGCCGGGGGGCCCGAAAGTTGTTCGCTCGGGCGGCGGGTGCGCGGGCCGCGTCGGGCCCGCCAGGGGGCCTCGGCGGGGGCTGGGGGCCGGGGGCGGGGAGGGGCCGGGGGCTTGGCATGGGGCCTGCGAGGGGGCGGGTATGGACCGCGGTCTCTACCTCGCCGTCAGTTCGATGCGCTCGGCCGAGCGCCGCATCGACTTCACGGCCCACAACCTGGCCAACCTGAACACGGCCGGCTTCAAGCGCACCCAGGCCACCCACAGGAGCTTCCTGGTCAACCACCCGGCGGGCCAGAACCAAACCGTCGGCATCCGCGGCCGCCAGGATTTCTCCCAGGGCAACCTGCAGCGCACCGGGCATCCCTTTCACCTCTCGCTGCGCGGCGGCGGCTTCTTCGCGGTCGAATCGCCGAGCGGGGAGCTCTACACCCGCGACGGCAGCTTCGCGGTCACCGCCGAGGGCGAATGGGTCAACGACCAGGGCTGGCCGGTGGCCTGGGAAACGCGCCTCGGTCCGCTCGACCCGGCGCGCGGCGATCCGGTGGTCGAGCCCAGCGGCGAGGTGATGCAGGGCAACCAGCGCCTGGGCCGGCTCAAGCTGGTGGACTTCGAGGATTACGACCGCCTGGAGGAACTGGACCGCGGCCTGTGGCGCCCGCGCCCGGGCGCCCGCGAGATCACCTCCGATGCGGAGGTGGTGCAGGGCAGCCTCGAGGCCTCCAACGCCAGCGCCATCGAGGAGATGGTGCAGCTGATCGCCAATCAACGCGCCTACGAGATCTCGTCCAAGGTCGTGGAGACCATGGACCAGAGCTACCAGCGCCTGTATCGCCCGAACTGATCCCGGCCCCCCCAGCCCCCTCGCCGCTCCATGATCCGCGCCATGCGCACCGCCGCGTCCGGCATGCTCGCCCAGCAGATGCAGGTCGACGCGATCGCGAACAACATCGCCAACGCCAACACCACGGCGTACAAGAAGGACCACCTGTCCTTCCGCTCGCTGCTGTACCGCACCTACCGCGAGCCCGGTGCCCTGACCGGCAGCAACATCGCCGCACCCACCGGACTGCAGATCGGCTCCGGTACCGAGGTCGGATCCTCGATCAAGCTGCAGACCCAGGGCGACCTGGAGCTGACCGGCAACGAGTTCGACCTGGGCATCCAGGGCGACGGCTTCTTCCGGGTGGCCCTCGGCAACGGCGAGTTCCGCTACACCCGCGACGGCACCTTCCGCCGCGATGCCGTGGGCCAGATCGTGACCGTCGACGGCTACTTCTTGGAGCCGCGCATCGTGGTGCCGGAGGGCACCACGGCGATCACGATCGGCCAGGACGGCACGGTCTCCGGCCAGACCCCGGGCGGCCAGATCAACAGCTTCGGCCAGATCCTGCTGTTCGACTTCACCAACCCGGCCGGCCTGAAGGCCTCCGGCGGCAACCTGTACCAGGAGACCGGCAGCTCGGGCCCCGCGGTGCAGCGCGTGCCGGGCCAGGATGGGACCGGCTTCCTGCGCCAGGCGATGCGCGAGCGTTCCAACGTCCAGGTCGTGGAGGAGCTGATCGAGCTGATCCAGGCCCAGCGCAACTACGAGGTCAACAGCCGCACGATCCGCGTCGGCGATGAGATGCTCCAACAGGTTTCCAACCTGGTGCGCTGATGGTCACCGCCCTGCTGCGCATCCTGGTCCTGCTCGCGAGCCTGCTGGGCCTTTGCGCCGGCCCGGCCTCGGCCGCCCAGGCCACCCTCAGCCTGCCGCGCGAGGCGCATGTCGCTGGACGCCAGCTGTCCCTCGGTCAAGTCGCCCACATCGAAGGCCCCGAGCAGGGTCTGGTCGAGCGCCTGCGGGCGCACCCGCTGGGCTACACCCCGGCGCCGGGCTTCAGCCGCGTGCTGCACGCCGAGCGCCTGGCCCAGGAGCTTGCGCGCGCCTTCCCCGGGGAGGCCCTGCGCTTCAGCGGCGAGCGCCAGGTGCGGGTCTGGCCGCAGGTCGAGACGATCTCGGCCGCGGCCCAGCGCGAGGCCAGCCAGGCCGCGCTGACCGAGCTGCAGCGGGGCCGCACGATCGAGTTCCTGCCGCTGGCCGAGCCGGCCGAACTGGCGGTGCCGAAGGGCGCCGAACCGGCCCGCCTCGTGGCCCGGGCCGCGGGTCAGAACCTGGCCAGCAACGCGGTCGAGATCAGCCTCGAGGTCTATGCCGACGGGGCGCTCTACCGCACCGTGCGCCTGCCCTACCGCGCGGTCGAGTGGGTCGAATTGCCGGTGCTGGTGCGCGACGTGGGCCCCGGGGAGACCCTGGGCGCCCAGGACTTCAAGCTCGAACGCCTGCCCAAGCAGCCGGGGCAGGTGGCGGCGCTGACGCTTTCGATGGCCACGGGCGCGCTCAGCTCGCGCGCTCTGCGCGCCGGGCAGCCGATCAGCGCCCAGGACGTGCACCGCCCCCTGGCGATCCTGGCCGGCAACAGCCTGTTCGTCGAGGTGCGCCGCGGCGCCGTGGCCGCGCGCTCGCTGGGGGTGGCCCTGGACTCGGGCTCGCTCGGCGACCGCATCCGCATCCAACTGGCCGGCACCCAGCGCGAGATGCGCGCCGTGGTGCAAAGCCGCGACCTGGTCGTGGTCTGCCTCGATCCCGAACCCGCCCTGCTCGGACAGCGCTGAAAACCCCGCCAACGCACGCCCCATGAACCCCATCCTCTCCGGCCGCGCCCTGCACCTCCTGGGGGCCCTCGCGCTGCTCGCCTGCTGGCCCGCGCCGGCCGCGGCCCAGACCCGTCCGGGCTCGATCTACGACGCCTCGCGCGGCCCGATCGGCCCGATCGCCGACAAGACCGCGCGCCGGCCCGGCGACCTGCTGACGGTGATCATCCTCGAGCGCCAGAACGTGACCAACGAGGACCAGACCGACATCGCCAAGTCCACGAACCTCAACTACGAGATGACCAGCTTCAACCTGAAGCCGGGCTTCTTCAACACCCTGCCGGACCTGGCCGCCAACAGCAACGACCAGTTCTCCGGCCAGGCCCAGGTCAACAAGCGCGACAGCTTCGAAGCGCGCCTGACCGCGATGGTCGTCGACGTGCTGCCGAACGGCAACATGGTGCTCTCCGGGCGGCGCGAGATCCGCATCGAGAACCAGACCAAATTGATCGAATTCACGGGAGTCGTGCGCCGCTTCGACGTGACCCCGGCCAACACGGTCGCCAGCGAGCTGGTCGCCGACGCGCGCATCTCCTACGTCGGTGACGGCCCCTTGACCCGCGCCACGCGCCGCAACGGCCTGGGCGCCAAGATCCACCAGGCCATGGACTGGCTCTGGCCCTTCTGAGGCCCGCTCCCTTTCGCCGTGATGTCGATCTTCTCTTCCTCGCTGCGCGGCTGCCTGCCGCTGCTGCTGGCTCTGCCGCTGGCGGGCCAGCAGGCCCAGACGGCGCTCTGGCCGCTGCCCCCCGGCGCCCCGGATCCGCTGCCGGCCAGCGCGCCGGCCCAGCCCGCGGCCGCCGCCAGCCCCTTGCAGGTCCCGACCCCCGGCGCCGGCCTCGAACTCGAGCTGCCGCCGGGCTTGGACGCACAGACGCGCCTGCACCTGTGGCAGATGGGCATCCAGGCTCCGCAGCAACCGGTGCTCGAGTCGCGCGCGGCGGTCGTGCGCGGGGAGCGCATCGACCCCGCCCTGGCGCGCGGCAGCGATGGCCGCACCCGCGTGCGCGTGCGCGACCTGGCCACGGTGCGCGGCCAGGAGACCAACCAGGTCTACGGCATCGGCCTGGTGACCGGCCTCTCGGGCACCGGCGACTCGGGCAACGCGGCGCGCATCAAGCTCAGCAACCTGCTCAAGATCACCAACATCAACCTCGACCCGGCCCAGCTCGCCTCCAACAACATCGCCGTGGTGTGGGTCGAGGCCAGCCTGCCCCCCGGGGTCAAGCCCGGCCGGCGTCTCGATGCACGCGTCTCGTCGCTCTACGACGCCGAGAGCCTGGTGGGCGGCACGCTGGTCTGGTGCGAGCTGACCGACCCGACCGGCTCGACCGTGTACGCCACCGCCGCCGGCCCGGTCACCACGGGCGCCTTCTCCGCCGGCGGCGACGGCGCCAACGCGCGCCGCAACTTCCTGACGGTCGGGATGGTCTCCCAGGGCTGCAAGGTCGAGCGCGAGGTGCCGACCCAGCTGTTCACCGACCAGGGCGTGGTCTATCTCGATCTGGACGCCAAGTCGGCGGGCTTCGGCAACGCGGTGCGCATCGCCGATGCGATCTCTTCGGTCTACCCGGGCAGCGCCATGCCGCTCGACTCCTCCAGCGTGCGCGTCGTGCCGCCCAGCGGCTTCGCCGAGGAGGACCGCGTGCGCTTCGTGAGCTCGCTGCTGGCGATCCAGTTCGAGCCCGAGGCCAGCTCGCGCATCGTGGTCAACGAGCGCACCGGCGTGATCGTGCTGGGCGAGGAGGTGCGCATCTCGCGCGGGGCGATCACCAAGGGCAACCTGACCGTGACCGTCTCCGAGACGCCCGAGGCCAGCCAGCCTGGGCCCTTGAGCCAGGGCCAGACCGCGGTCCTGCCGCGCACCGACCTGGTGATCGAGGAGGAGAATCGCGGGCTGGCCCTGGTGCAGGGCGCCGCCGACCTGCAGCAGGTCGTCGAGGTGCTCAACGTGCTCGGGGTGACCCCGCGCGACATGATCGACATCCTGCAGTCCATGGCCCAGTCGGGCATGCTGCACGGCGAATTGATCGTCCAGTGACCCGAGGAGCCGTCATGAATCTGCGACCGATCGAAACCCCCGGCCTGGACGGCCTGCAGGCCGAACTGGCCCGCCGCCGCGGGCGCGAAGCCGAACTGCAGCGCCTCGGGCAGGGGGCCGAGGGCCAGCGGCCCGAGGCGGCCCAGCAGCGCTTCGAGGAGTACTTCTCGACCCTGATGGTCAAGGAGCTGCGCCGCGGCCTGGGCGAGGGCTTCTTCGGCAGCGGGGCCGGCAGCGACACCTACGACGCCTGGATGGACGACTTCCTGGGCCAGAGCCTGGCCAAGTCCGGCGCCATCGACCTGTCGAGCATGCTGGAGAGCTTCCGGGCGGCGGCCCTGGCCGAGCCGCGCGGGGAGGGGGCCCAGTGAACTGGCTGGCTGAACTGCGCCAGGTCGAAGCCTGGGTCCAGCGCGAAGTGCAGGCCGAGGAGCGTCTGACCGCCGCGCTGAGCAACCATCGAGACGAGCTGGCCAGCGCCGCGGCCGCCGCGATCCAAGCGGGCTCCGAAGCCCTGGCCGAACTGGCCCGGGGCCGCGAAGGCCGCCTGTCCGAGCTGAGGCAGCTGTTCGAGCGCATCGGCCGGGCTGTCGGCGTGCGCGGCAGCACGCTCAGCTTGGGCTCGCTGGTCGAGCGCGCCGGGCCCGAGGGCGAGCGCCTGGCGCGGCTGCGGGGCGAGCTGCTGCGCGCCCACCAGGCCGGCCGCAAGGCGCTGCTCGACGCGCTCGCCATCGGCCGCGCCCAGGGCCAGGTCCTGCGCGCCGTGCTGGTCGAGCTGCTCGGTGTCGACCCCCTGACCGAGCCCGAGCGGGCCGCCGGCCGTTTCGTGGAGGTGCGCGCGTGAGCTTCCAAGGCATCTCCACGGGCCTCAAGGCCCTGATCGCCGCGCAGTCCTCCCTGGACACGATCGGCAACAACCTGGCCAACATCAACACGCCGGGCTATTCGCGCCAGCGGGTCGAGCTGGTCCAGGCCCTGGGCATCGAGCGCAACGGCGTGCGCATCGGCACCGGCGTCGACGCCCTGACGATCACGCGCGCCATCGACAACCTGCTCGAGAGCCGCATCCTGACCCAGCTTGGGGTGCGCGCCCAGTTGGCCGAGCGCTACGCCGCGGCCCAGGAGATCGAGTTCGCCCTGGGCGAGTTCGACGGCACCGGTGTCGGGCAGTCGATGGACAGCTTCTTCGCCGCCGCCAAGCAGCTCGCCGGCGATCCCGCCGACGGCATCCTGCGCAGCAACCTGGTCCAGGGCGGCATCCAGCTCGGCCAGCGCTTCAACCAGGTCTACGGGCAGCTGGAGGCGGTCGGCGGATCGGTCGAGGACGCCCTGCGCACCAGCGTGGCCGAGGCCAACGCCCTGGCGGAGCAGATCGCCGAGCTCAACCGCCAGATCCGCACCCTCGAGCCCGGGGGCGATCCGGCCAATCAGCTGCGCGACCAGCGCCAGGTGGCCGTGCAGGCCCTGGCCAACCTGGCCCAGGTCGAGGTGCGCGAGGATCCCGACGGCACCTACCGCGTCTATGTGGAAGGCAACCTGGTGGTCGCCGCGGACCGCGCCATGCGCCTGACCACCAGCGACCAGCCGGAGGGCGGGCTGGCCCTGCGCCTCGAAGGCTCGGCCTACGACCTGACCCCCAGGAGCGGCAAGATCGCCGCGCTCCTGGCCCTGCAGGACCAGGACATCACCGATCTGACCGGCGGCCTCGACCAGCTCGCCAAGGGCCTGATCCACGCGGTCAACAGCGCCCACTCGACCGGCATCCCCAGCGGCGGCGGCTTCACCTCCCTGGTGGCCAGCAATGCGCTCGTGGACCTGGACGGCAACGGGCAGCTCGAGGACCAGTTGCTGGCCGACTCGGGCCTGCCCTTCGACCTGACCGCCGGCGAGCTGACCATCAACGTGGTCGACGAGGAGAGCGGCGAGCAGTGGAGCCAGCAGATCGCGATCGATCCCGCCACCACCACGGTGGGCGAGTTCCTCTCCGCACTCGGCGCGGTGCCGGGCATCGGCGCCAGCCTCAACGCCGAGAACCAGCTCTCGATCGTGGCCGAGGCCGGCCTGCGCTTCGACTTCTCGAACCGGCTCGATCCCGATCCCGACGGCGCCGGCACCCTCTCCGGCGGCAAGGCCAAGCTGGGCTCGGCCTTGGCTGGCCCGTACAACCTCTCGGCGGGCGGCAGCCTCGACTTCGCCGTGCCCGCCGGGGGCCCGACCAACCTGTCCGTCGCCTTCCCGATCGGCAGCTTCCCGGACGCCGGCGAGGTCAGCGCGCAGCAGCTGGCCGACTTCCTCAACGCGGACGCGGGCTTCTCCGGAGCCGGCCTCGAGGCCCATGCCGTGGGCGGCTATCTGCAGCTGGCCAGCGCTGGAGCCGGCAGCAGCCAGAGCTTCAGCCTGACCGGCGGCGGCGCCGCGGCCGCCCTGGGCTTGTCCGGAAAGGTGGGGCAGACGGCCGTGGGCAGCGACGATCCGGTCGAGATCAGCATCTCCGGGGCCTTCACGGGCGCGGTCGGCAAGGAGCTGGTCTTCAAGGTCGCCGGTGCGGGCACCGTCGGCACCACGCCCGGCCTCGGGCTGCAGGTGTTCGATTCCGCCGGCGCCCTGGTGGCGACCCTCGACATCGGTGCGGGCTATCAGCCGGGCACGCCCCTGGCTGTGATCGATGGCATCGAGGTGGCCGTGTCCCTGGGCGAATTGTCCGCGGCCGACGACGGCCGCTTCGCGGTCGAAGCCCGCGCCGACTCGGACAGCGCCGATGTGCTGGTGGCCTTCGGGCTGAACGGCTTCTTCGTGGGCTCCGACGCCCAGACGATCGCGGTGCGCCCCGATCTCGCCGCCGACCCGGACCTGATCGCCGCCTCCTGGACCGGCACCAGCGGCGGCAACCAGGCGCTGCTGGCCCTGGGCGAGATCGAGACCCAGGAGCTGGCCCTGCTCGATGGCCGCACCCTGGGTTCGAGCTACGGCGAGCTGATCGGCGGCCTCGGTTTCGACCTGGCCACGATGGAGCTGTCGCTGGACACCGCGGACCAGGTGCTCGGGTCCCTGCAACAGCGCCGCGATTCGGTCTCCGGCGTCAACGCCGACGAGGAACTGGTCGACCTGACGCGCTTCCAGCAGGCCTACGCCACCGCGGCCCAATACCTGTCGGTGGTCACGCGCCTGCAGGACGAGCTGCTTTCGATCCTGTGAGGAGCCTCCGATGACGATCCAGCGCTACACCACCCGGCAACCCTACGACCGCCTGCTGGCGGGCCTGCGCAGCAACTTCGCGCGGCTGTTGACCTCCCAGCAGCAGATCTCGACCGGCGTGCGCGTCGCCAAGCCCTCCGACGATCCGGCCGTGGCCGCGCGCATCCTGCGCGGCCAGCGCGACCTGTCGAGCATCGGCGCCACGCGCCAGGCGATCGATTCCGGCGGCGATCTGCTCGATGCGGCCTCCTCGAACCTGCTCGACGTCAGCGGGCTGGTGGCCGAGGCCCGCGCCAACCTGATCCAGGCCATGAACGGCACCCTGGACGAGGGCGCCCGCAAGGTCCTGGCGACCCAGTTCCGCGGCCTGTCCGAGCAGTTGCTCGAGATGGCCAACAGCCGCGTCGGCGATCGCTACCTGTTCGCCGGCACGAGCACCACCACCACGCCGTTCGTGAGCCAATCCGGCCAGGTCGTCTATCGGGGGGATGGCTTCGAACAGTCCCTCGACGTGGGCGGTGCGCCGGTGCCGATCAACATCCCCGGCAGCGAGATCTTCGCCAAGTTCGAGCCGCAGGGCCTGTCGCTGGTGGGGGACACCGGGCTGACCTTGGGCGCCACGGCCAACCAAGGAATGGGGGAGAGCCAGCTTTCGGTGGTGCGCAGCGGCAGCGACCTTTCGGCCCTGGCGGCCTTCGGCATCCTGCCGGTGGCGGGCGGAGCCGGCGACAGCTTCGTCGGTCCCCGCGCCCTGGTGATCGACGCGACCTTGGGCACGCTCAGCCTGGGGGGCTCCGATCCCGTGCCCCTGCCGGCTCCCGGCAGCCCGGAGGCGGCCGATTTCGCCGTGTATGACGCCAACGGCGAGGTCCTGCACCTCGACCTGTCCGGCTTCACGCTCCAAGACGTCTCCGCCACGGTCACCGGCGAGGCCACGATCTCGATCGGCGGCGCCCCGCCCCAAGCGCTCGATTTCAGCGAGGCGGACCTCGAACTGGTCGATCCCGCTAGCGGCAATCGTCTGCACGTGGACGCGACGCAGATGGTGCGCGCCGGCAGCGAGCTGGCCCTGTTCAACGGAGCCAGCGACCTGTTCGCGGTGCTGGCCGGCATCGCCGACGACCTCGAGGATTCGGGCCAATGGAGCCTCGACGAGCTCACCGACCGTCTCGATGCGCGCCTCGGGGAACTGACCCGCCATGAGGAGAACGTGACCCGCGCCCTGGGGGTGCTCGGCGCCCGCAGCCAGCGCCTGTCGGTCTCGGGCGAGCGCTTCCAAAACCTCGAATTGCGCGTCGGCGCGGAGCTCGGCGAGCTGCGCGACGCCGACCTGGCCCAGGCGATCAGCGACCTGTCCCAGGCCGAACTGGCCGTGCAGCTGTCCCAGTCCGCGGGCTCGCGCCTGCTGAACCTGAGCCTGCTGAACTACCTGCGTTGAGCCCGCAAGCGGCCCCGCGGCGCGCCTTCCAGCGCCGCGCCCGCCCACCCGCCCACCCGCCCACCCGCCCGCCCACCCGCCCGCCCGCGAATGCCCCGCGCCTCCGTGCCCCCATGAGCGACCCCAAGATCCCCGCCGCCGGCCCCTTGGCCGGCCCCCTGCCGGCCGGCCCCGCCCCGGCCGCGCCCGCCTCTGGGACTCGCCAGGGGCATCTCTTCGCGGCGCTGCTCGAGGATCTCGAGCGCCGCGCCGATGAGGTCCGCACCAGCGGCGCCCAGGTGCGCTCCGCCGGCGAGCTGTCCCAGGCGGTCGAATCCGCCCGGGCCTCCCTGGAGGACGCGCTGACCGTCAAGGAACGCCTGTTGGAAGCCTTCCGGCAGGCGGCGCTGGCCCGCGGCCCGCAGGCCACCGATTGACCCCGTCCCCACCGCCATGAACACCACCCTCGCCCTGCGCGCTGGCATCGAACCGGCCCTCGCCCTGATGGAGCGCGTGCTCCACCCGGTCCATCCCCTGGCGGAGGCCTACCCCCTGGCCTTCCAAGAGGGCTTCCCCGGCAAGGTGGTGCAGCTCGCCGACGACCAGGCCGCGCGCTGCGCCCTGGCGGTGGTGCCGCGGGTCTTCGTGTTGCCCGGCGGAGCGATCAAGCTCGGCCTGATCGGCTCGGTGGTCACCGATCCCGCCTTCCGGCAGCAGGGCCTGGCCAGCCAGGCCCTGGCCGCGGCCGAAGAGTACGCCCGCCGCGAGGGCTGCCTGGCCACCCTGCTGTGGGCCGACGACGCCGGCTTCTACCTGGCCCGCGGCTACCGCGCCGTCGGCGTCGAGGTCGACATCCCGCTGCCGCCCGAGGCGCTGAACCGCCTGCCGGTGGCCCAGGGGGTGCGCGAGTTCGAGGCCCGCGATCTGCGCCTGATGCACGTGCTGCACGTCTCCCAGCCGGTGCGCGTGCACCGCTCCCTGGACGAGACCCGCGCGCTGCTGGCGGTGCCGGGCTGCCGCATCCTGGTGGCGACGCGCGACGATCTGCCGATCGCCTACGCGATCCTGGGCCGCGGCGAGGACCTCGGCCACGTGATCCACGAATGGGCCGGCGAAGCCCAGGCCGTCCTGGGCCTGATCCGCGCCCACGGCGAGCGCTACTACGCCGAGCGCGGCGCCCAGTCCCAGTGCCTGTTCGTGATCGCCCCGGAGTTCCCCCAGCCGGTGACCCAGACCCTGTGCGACCTGGATACCCAGGCGCGCCGCGGCGTGCTCGGCTTCGGCAAGCTGGTCGATCGCCGCCAAGCCCTCGAGCGCATCGCCGCGGCGATGAACTGCGACCTCAACACGGCCCAGGACCGGCTCCAGGGCTTCTCCGACCGGGAGCTGCTCGAAGCCCTGCTGCCCCCCCGCGCCGAGAGCCAGAACGCGATCCACATCGCGCGCGCCCTCGGCGGCGCCCCGAACCAGCTCCCGCGCTTCCCCTTCGCCTGGGGCCTGGACTCGATCTGAGCTCCGGCCCCCTCCTGAACGGCGGCGGCTCGCCCGGGCTCGGGCGGGCCGCTGTCGTTCGCGCGGCCCCCGGCGGTCCCTGGCGTTCCAGCGGCCCGCGCCAGCCCGCTCCTGCGGCGCCGGGCAGGTCCGCCTGCGGGCAGGCCGCGGCGGCGCTGTGGCCGCGCCTCGGATCCGATATCTTCCCGGAATGATCGCGCTGGCGCTCTGCTGCATCCTAGCCACCGAGCTGGGGGAGCCTTTTCGGCTCGAGATCGCCGGGCAGCCGCTGAGCCTGCCGCTCGGCCACGCGGCCCCGCTGTTCGCCGACTGGGACGGCGACGGCCTGACCGACCTGCTGCTGGGTCGGTTCGAGGGCGGCCGCCTGGCGATCCATCGCAACCTGGGGCGCGCCGGCCAGCCGCGCTTCGGCCCCGCGGTCTGGTTCGAGGCCGGGGGCGGGCCCGGCACCATCCCCGCGGGGTGATGCGTCGGTTTCGGTCCGCAGTTGGCGGACCTCGACGGCGACGGGCGCCGCGATCTCATCAGCGGAGACTTCTTCGGTCACGTGCATTGGTTCGCACGCCTGCCCGATGGCTGCTTCGCGGCCGCAGAGCTCCTGCGCACGCCGGACGGTGCCCTGCTGGACGCGGTCGACGCTTCGACCCCGCTGCCCTGCGACGTGGACGGCGACGGCCAGCTCGACCTGCTGATCGGCAACATGGACGGCGAGCTGCTCTGGGCCCGCGGCATCCCGCGCCCGCCCGAGCCGCTCGCGCCCGCTGACGGATCCTCGGCGCCAGAGGACCCGGCGCGCTCCGCGCCGCCCGCCGCCGGCGACAGGCCCGCCCCGAGCGAGCCGCCCGCGGGCTCCGCGCTCGCGGGCCTTGCCCCGCTCCCCGCCCCGCGCTTCGAGCTCCCGCGGCCGTTTTTGGTCCAGGGCCAGCCGGTGCGCCGGGAAAGCGGCGACTCGGCCCCGACCCTGGGCGACTGGGACCGGGACGGCGATCTGGACCTGATCCTCGGCGCCCAGGACGGCTCGGTGGTCTGGTACCCGAACCTGGGGGGTCCCGGCCTCGCGGCCCTGGGAGCGGAGCAGCTGCTGATCGAGCCCTTGGCCTGGGGCGAGCGCGGCCAGGGCCGCAGCGACAAGCGCGTCAAGCCGGCCCTGTTCGATTGGAACGGCGACGGCTGGCTCGACCTCGTGCTCGGCGACTACACCGTCTGGGAGGGTCCGCCCAGCGACCCGGCCGCGCTCGCCGCCCCGCAGGCGGAGCTGACCGCCGCCGAGCTGGGGCTCGAGCCCTGGACGCGCTCCCAGGCCCAGCGCGCGGAGCAGCTGCTCGCCCTGTGGCGCGGCAGCCCCGCGCCGCCGCCCAGCGGCGACGACCCGCGCATGTACGCCGAGGCCCACCGCCAGGCGATGGCCGAGGCCGAACGGGACCCGGCCTACCGCCGGGCGATGCGGGCCCAACTGGCGGCCCTCGAACGCCTGGCCCTGGCCGACACGCGCTTCGACGAGCGCGGCCACGTCTGGATCCACCTGCGGGAGCCCCCTGCTGAGCGCTGAGCGGGTCGAGCAGCCGTCGACTCGCGCAGCGCGCGCCCCGAGACCAACCTGGCAGCGCTGCAGCGGGGCGCGGTCAGGCGGCCTCAAGGGTTCCGGGCATGCCGGTGCCGAAGCCAGCGGGCCTCCGGTTCGTCGCTCAGCGGGACCAAGGAATGAGCAGGTTGCCATCGAGGGCAACGTCGCTGGCCACGCCCGCGATCTCCACGGCCACGACGGCCGGCAGTCGCTCGGCAAAGACCAACAAGCGTCGCTCTCCGTCCTCAGTGGTCCCCAGGGCCCAGCCGACTCCCTCGGGTCCCGAGACCCGGATTTCGGGTCCCGTGTAGATCATGAAATCCTTGGCTAGCGGCTCGAGGCGCGGAGCTGGATCGAAGCGCAACTCGCGCCACTCCAGGGCCGCTCCGAGTTGCAGGGTGCCCAGCTGCGCGACCCCGCCGGATTCGATGCGCACGTCTTCGAACCGCAGGCTCGGCAGCTCCAGGCCCCCAAGCACGAGCCGGGCCCGATAGCGGCCTTCGGGCAGGCGATCCCAGCGCAGCTGCCCGCCGCCCTTGGTCGAAGGCGCAGCCGCGAGCGTCTGCGGCGGCGCCCGGCCCGAGGTGTGCCCGGGGAGCTCCTCGAGCTGGAGCTCGAACTGGCTCAGGTAGGGATCCAGTTCCGCAGCTGCGGCCGGGTCGAGTTCGGCCGCCAGCGCCCCGAGGCCCAGCGCCACCAGCCGCACATCTGCCGAGCCGGTGGCCAAGCGTTCGGGGACCGGCATGGCCCGATTCGGTCCGATGAATTGCACCGCGATGTGGCTGGAGCTGGAGCCTTCGCGTAGCTCGAAGACCCCGTCCTGGCCCGTTTCGATCTCCCAGATGCCCTGTGGCAGCGGGTTGGGCAGCTCTTCCTCCGCAGTGCAGGGCATGGCGCGCAGCCGGCCGCGCAGGGGCCGGCCCAGGGAATCCACCAGCGTCCCCGAAAGCAGGGCCTGGATTTCGACGAAATAGAGGTCCCCCAGGTCGATCGAGACCGCCGGACCTCGGAATATCTCGGTCCCGAGCTCGAGTTCCTGCAGCTTGCGTTGGCCGCGGCCGGCTTCCACCCGGATGCCGACCACGATCTGCTCCGCGATGCGTTCGCGGAGCAAGCCGATCTGATCCAGGTCGAGCTCGAAACGCCCCTGCGAGTCGGTCCGCCCGCTGAGCCACAGCTCGTACTGGCTGCCCGCGGCGGCGCCTTCGGGGCCCAGGGCCCGATACAAGCTGCGTCCCGGCGCAAGGACGAAGGAAAAGCGCAGCCAAAAGCGTTCTAGGGGCAGGCCTTGCGGGTTCAAGGCCCGGCCCACCAGCCGGCCAGGTGTCCCGGCCCCCAGCAGGTATTCCACGACCGGATTCTCGGCCGTAGGCCCCTCGAAGCGGCCCACCAGCGAGCGCTCGAACTGCCCGTTGTTCGAGCTGGCCCGATAGACCTCCAGGCTTTGGCCGAATTCGACGCAAGCGCTCCGGGCGCGGCCGTTTTCGAGCAGCAAAGGCAGCGGCCGCAGGTTGCTGCCCGCGGCGTGCAGTTCGTAGCTGCGCGGCCCCCCCGGGGGCTCGGCGCCGGGTGCGGAGCGCAGGATCACCGTCCCGACAGGCGGCAGGCTGAAGCGCAGGCTCGGCCCGCCGGCCTCGAGCGCCGACCAGGGAGCCTCCAGCGGGCTCCGGAGCAGACCCATGACCCAGACCGACCACCGCTCGGGAGGCGGCTGCAAATGGGCGAAGCGCGGGGCGCTGGCGGGCGGCAGCAGCGCCTGGGCCGGGTCTCCGGCGGTCAGGGCGCTCTCGAGCACAGCCACGGGGCGGCCCTCGAATCGGCCCTGTTCGTCGAGGACCAGCGCGACCGGTACTCCCGCGAGCGGCTGGCCTCCGGAATCGCTGACCACCACCGGCAGACGGCGCAGGGCGGAGGCCTCGACACGCAGGCGCCCCGTCGCGCCCGCGACCCGGCTGGCCCAGCCTTCGAGGCCCGCTCCGCGGGCCAAGGCGAACAATGTCCCGTCGGGCTCAGGGACCGAGCAAAGCCCGTCCGAATCGGTGGTGCGCTCGAGCCCGAAACGCCCCAAGACCGCCGGTATGCCGCCCTGCTGCATCACCGCGAGGCGCTCGCTGTCGAGCCCACCCTGGGCGGACCACTCGAGCGCCTGCACCCGCATGCCGGACAGGGGTTCGCCGCTGTCCGCTCGCACCACCTCGATCTCGAGCGCTGGCCGAGCCTCGATCCCAGGTGCGGTCTGCTCGCCAGCGGACGCAGCGACAGCGCTGGGGAGCGCTGTGCGCCCGTCGGTCGAGTCCGGCGCCGGGCTGCTCTGGACCAAGGCGGTCGCCGGATTCAGGGTCGCAGGCAGCTGCTGGGGTGGCTGCTCGCCCTCGGGCGCGGTCGCCCCCGATTCTGGAGTTTCGCTTCGCTGGGAGAAAGAGAACCAGCCGAGCAAGGCCAGGGCTGCCGTGATCAGCAGCGCGAAGAGTCGAGCTTTCATCGAGGTGCAAAGGACGCGGGATCCGCTGCGAGCGGCGCGCCTGGTTGTCGGGTGCGAGGCGGATCGACCCCAGGCGCGGAATCGGCCCCGCGCTTGGAACCTCGAGCTTAGCCCGTCTCCCCGGGCCCGGTGGGCGGACGACGTCCTGGCCCGAGCGACAGGTCCGGGATCCGAGGTCTGCCCGCGCTCCCCGCGCCCCGCGGGTCCTGCCCGCCTCGGATTTCCGTGGCCTGGCGGCAGCGAGTCGCCCCACCATGGGGCCCATGTCGAAGGATGCCATCAGTCAACGGGTCGCGCGCCTGCGGGCGGGCCAGGACCCGCAGTGTCTGGCGCGACTGCGCTCGGGGTGGGCGATCTTGGGCAAGCACCAGCCGGCGGCGGTCCGGGGCTGCTGCATGCTGCTGCCCGATCCGGTCGTGCCGAGCCCGAACCACCTGGACGAGGCGGCGCGCGCGGCCTTCTTCAGCGATCTGGTGCGCCTGGGCGACGCGATCCTGGCCGCCACCGGCGCCGAGCGCATCAATTACCTGGTGCTCTGCAACCAGGTGCCCGAGCTGCACGGTCACGCGATTCCGCGTTTCGCCAGCGAGGACCCCAAGCAGCGCCTGCAAGGGCCCTTCGAAGCCTACGATTTCGCCGCCGCGCCGATCGCCGACGCCCTGGGCCCCGACCGCGAGCTGTTCGAGCGCCTGCGCGCGGCCCTGACCGGCGACGCTGGTCCGCGGCGCTGAGCTGCGGCGCTGAAGGGCGTTGCCGGGGATCCCGCTCGCGCCGCCCTGGCGGCTTCAGCCCGCGGTCTCGCCGCCCAGCCACCAGGCGCCGATCCACAGGCCGATCCAGGTGCCGGAGGCGGTGCCGAGGGCGCCGATCAGCACCGCGCCGGGGCCCAGGTCGGGGCGCGCCAGGGCGCGGGCCAGGGCCAGGGCCGAGGAGCCGCCGCCGATGTTGGCTTGGCTGGCGATGGCGGCCAGTTCGGGGGCCCAGCCCAGCAGGCGTGCGGCGCCGAAGGTGCACAGGCCGTGGAACAGGAAGGTGATCGAAACCAGGGCCAGCAGCTTCAAGGCGATGGGCCCCGCGTCGATCAGGGCCTGCACATCGCACAGGGCGCCGATCGCCGCCAAGAACAGGTACACCAGCAATAGACCCAAGGTGCGCGTGCCCTGCAGCCGCCCGATGGCGGGGATCTGGGCCAGGGCCAGAGCCAGGGCGGTCAGGGTCAGCGCGGGCGGCAGGCTGAAGCCGAGCGTCGCCGGGGAGTGCTCCTTGATGAGGCCGGCCACGTACAGCGCGGTCGCGCCCAGGGCCAGCAGCAGGGCCAGGTCCGTCAGCGCCAGGCGCTCCGCGCCGGGCTCCGCGGCGGAGCTCCCCTCGGCTTCGAAGCGCTTGCCGCCCGGCAGCCAGCGCGGCAGCAGCACCCCCAGCGCCATCCACAGGGCGGTCATGAGGCCATCGACGACCGTGGCCGCGGCCACGAGAGCCGGCTGCTCCTGCACACGGAAAATCTCGGCCAGGGCGAAGAAGTTGGGGCTGCCGCCGATGTAGGTGCCCACGAACATGGCGCCCAGCCCCGCACCGCGCTCGCCGAAGACCTCGGCGCCGCCCACGGCCGCCAGGCCCAGGGGCACGCCGATGGCCACGCTGGCGGCGCCGATCCAGAACAACAGCAGCAGCGCCGGACCGACGCGCAGCAGCGCGCGCAGCTCGACGCGCAGCAGCAGCCAGAAGATCGCCAGTTGGATCCCGGGCCCGAACAGGGCGTCGTAGGTCGGATGGCCGTTGGCCGAGGTCGGCAGCAGGCCCAGGTTGGCCGCCAGGGCCCCCAGCAGGATCGCCCAGGTGGCCGCCCCGAGCTGGCCGATGCGCGGCACCCGCTCCAGGCGTTCGCTCAGCCACACCAGGGCCGCCAGGGCCCCGAGCACGGCGAACGGAGCTTCGAGGAGCGGCATGGGGCGGCGCGTCGGCGCTGGGCCGCCGGGCGCGACACGCTAACCGAAGCGGGCTGCGGCCGACCGGCGCCCCGCGCTCCCTGCGATCCGGGTTCTCCCTGGCCAGGCTGCCCCGCTCGCGCCGCTTCCACCGGGTCTCAACGGGCCCGCTCCGGGACGTTCCCGGAGCGGCCCCGGCGCCGCCAGGGGGGCCTTCGGGCCCCGGTCGTGGTCAGCCCGCAGCCCCCTGGCAAGGGCCCGCCGCGCGCTTCCCAGGGGGCCTAGGGCGGCCCCTGGGCCGGGCCCGGGCGGCCGCTTGTCCGGGCGCACGGAACGGGATCGCCGCGCCGCGGGAACCCGGGCCCCTGCGGCCGCGGGATGCAGGCCCCAGGCCCCGTTCGCCGCGCTGCAGCGCGGCCCGGACCCAGCCCGAGCCGCGCCTCCAAAGCCGGTCAGCGCACGCGCACCCGCAGGGCGCGCAGCTGGCCTGCGACCGGGCTCGGTTCCAGCTCGAGGTCCAGCACCTGCCCGGGCCGCAGCTCGGCCAGGGACAGGACCCGTCCGCCGAAGCGCGCCTCTTCGATGCGGGCCGCGCTCGCATCCACCGGCAGCTGCGCCGCGCCCGGCAGGCGCTCGAGACCGCCGCCCAGCTCGCCGCCGTGCAGGTTCAGCAGCTTGAGCTCGGGCACCACGGCGCCGATCGTCGCGCCGCGCAGGCTGGCCGGGTGCAGCCGTAGAGCGCGCACTTCGATCCCGCCTCCGGCCAGGGCCTGCCCTTCGAAACCAAGGCGCTGGCCGACCCGCGGCGCCGCGGCCAAGGGCAGATCCTGCCCGGCGGGGGCGCGCAGTTCGATCGGGGCCGCGCTGCCGAGCAGTTTGGCCGTGGCGGCATCCGGCGCGACCCACAGCGACGCGGGCAGGCCGCCCAGGTCGGTGACATCGCCCGCCAGCAGCCCCGGGGTGTTGTCGATCTCGATCTCGATCGCCGGGAAGGGCTCGCCGGCGAACACCGCAAACTCGACATCCAGCTCCTTGCCGACCGCCAGGGAGGCCGAGGTGGTGGGGGTGTCGTCGTCGAGCTCGAACAGCGTGTTCTCCGAGTAGGAGATGGTCACGGAAGCGGGATTGCCGAGCCCCGCCAGCACCGGGCCGGCGACCGCGGCGCCTTTTTCGATTTCCTGGATCAGGAGCTCGAAGGAACCCGGCCCGTTGATCGCGCTGACCACGCCCTCGAGCTCCACCAGCGTGTTGCCTCCGCCGATGCCGCCGAGCTGGTCTTCGACCTCGATGCGGGTCGCGGAAACCGCGCCGTTGGCCAGGTTGCCGTGCACTTCGAGCAGCGTCTGGCCGGCCACCAGGAATTGGAAGAAGGCCGCGGCGCTGGCGAAGGGCTGGTCGTCGTCCCCGACCAAGACCGTGCCGCCGCTGACGCTGACCGAGACGTTGCCGAGCGGCACGATCAGGTCGTCGTCCACATAGGCCGAAACCACCAGGGTCTGAGCCTGGGAGTCGAAGGACTGCACCACGCCCTTGAATTCGTCGATGGCGGACTCGGGGCTGTCGTCGTCGAAGCACGATCCGCTCGGGTTGAACACCAGCGAGCCGCTCGACACCAGGCCGCTCAGGGAATCATCGATGTTGATGTCGGTGGCGAAGCGCACGTACCCGCCCTCCAGGACCTCGACCGGCGCCGGCAGCGCCGCGACCAGGGTGTTCGAGCCGCTGGTGATGGCCACGTCGTCGCCGGAGAGGTCCTTGGCGCTGATCGAGGAGGCGTCGAAGCGCAGCACCACCGCGCTGTAGGTGCCGGTCGGGATCGGCGCCGAGGCCAGCCACAGGTTGACGCCCTGCAGGCCCAGGATCTCCAGGGTGATCGGCGCCTTGAGGTAGTTGCCGGTTTCGGCGCCGGCGGGGGTGCGCAGGCGCAATTCGGTCAGCCGCGCGCTGAAGGACAGCAGCTCGTCGCTGGGGGCGTCGGTGACCAGGAAGTCCGCCGACCCGCTGGGGCCGCCGCCGCCCCCTCCGCAGGCGGACAGGAACAGCAGGGGCGCGATCAGGGGGGTCAGCCAGCGGTCGAACTTCATCGGAAGATGGGGAACGGCGGGGGAGTCAACGCCCCGGTCCAGCACCGGCCGGGGCCGGTGCCACCCTTGGCAAGCCCCGTGCCGGCCAAGGAAATCGGATCTGAAGCCCCGGAGCTGGCCCCGAGGGCCGCCCCGTTCCAGTGCTTGGATCCTATCCAAACTCTAGACGACACCGGCCCTGGCCGCCCGCGGTCCCCGGGCTCGATGCGGAGCTTCCCCGGGTCCCGGTCCCCCTGGAACCCGATTCCCTCCCTAGGCTCATGCCTGCCGTCCGCCCGCGGCAGGACTCGACCATGCATCGCCGCTCGCTGCTGCTCTCGGCCCTGGTGGGGTTGCTCCTGCTGGCCCTGTGGTTCGCCGCGCGCCCGCGCTCCGAAACGGCAGCCGCACCGCGCGCCCCGGCGGCGGCGGAGCCGCCCCCTGCCGCGCGCGCCCTGACCCTCGACCCGGCCCTCGACTCGGTCCTCGACCCGGGGGCGGCCGCGGAGGCGGCCCCCGCCGCCCCTGTGCAGCGCCTCGCCGCTCCCGCGGACGCAGCGCTGGCGCCTTCGACCCCGGACGCGGAGCTGTGCCGCCTGACCGGCCGCTTGGTCGACGAGCACGGCCGGGCCCTCGAGGGTTTGCCTGTGGTCGTGTTTTCCCAAGGACCCTGGCCCGAAGCCAAAGAGGCCAAGCCCTTTAGCCCGCTGAGCAAACTCCCCGGCTTCAAGACGCGCACCGACGCCGCCGGGCGTTTTCGATTCGAATTCCCGCCGCCTGCGGTGATCGCGACGCTCAACGCCGGGGAGGACCCCCTGCGGGAGCGCCTGGTCGTCCTATTCAGCGGCCCCCCCGGGCCGATCCCGTCTCGCTCGATCTCGCGGCCGAAGCTGCAGCCAGGGGACGTGGACCTCGGCGATTTCGTGTTGGGCACGGCCAGTTCGATCGTCGGGAGGGTCCTGACCGAGAGCGGCGATCCGCTCGCGGGCGCGCTGATCACCCTGACCTCCTCAGGGTTTTCCTTCGATCCGCCCCGGGTCCGCAGCGGCCCCGACGGCGCTTTCGTGCTCGGCGGGCTGACCGAACCCCGGGCCGCGCTCGAAGTCGTCGCCGACGGCTGGCAGAGCGCTTCGGTCGAGCCCTTCGACCTGACCTTGGGGCGCACCCATGGCCCGCTCGAGGTGCGCCTCGAACCGGGTCGCCGCGTCGCCGGGCGCGTGCTCGCAGCGGATGGGCGGCCCCTCGCGGGCGCAAAGCTGCAGTTCCTGCCCCTGGAGGGCGGCCGTTGCGCCTTCGATGAGCACGGCGTCTCCGCCGAGAGCGACTCCGAGGGCCGCTTCGAGGCGATCCTCAAGAAGTCCGCTCCCCACCGTGTGTGCGGCTCCCTGCCGGGCTACCTGCCCCTCGGTTCCGAGCAGGAGCTCGAGATCCATCCCGGAGCGACCCTCGACATCACACTCGAATCCCTGCCGGGGACAGTGTTCCTGGTCACGGATCGGTTCAGCGGCGCGCCGATCGAGCGCTTTCTGCTCGAGGTGCATTCTCCGGGAGCCTTTGTCCCCGGCCCCCGCGCCAGGGAGCTGGGCGCCGCCGCGGACCTGCCGCTGCACCCGGGCGGCCGCATCGAAGTTCCCGCGACCCCCGCCGAATGGGTCTTGGTACAAGCGCCCGGGTACGCGCCCTTCGAGGGCCCGGTCGCTTGGATCGGCGCGCAGGAGCGCACCTGCCGGGTGCAGCTCGCGCCCCTGGCGCGCCTGCGCGGCCAGGCCTGGCTTGCGGGCGTCGGCGCCGCGGGAGCGCGCTGGGAGCTGCGCGACCTCGCGCGCGGCCCGCTGTGCACCGGAAACACCGATTCCGAAGGTCGCTTTGTGATCGCCGGCCTCGGCCCCGGAGTTTTTGCGCTAAAGCTCAGCGCCGCAGGAGCGGTGCTGCTGCGGGAGGGCATCGAGATCCAGGGCGGCATGGACCTCGATCTGGGGGCGCTCGACCTCGCCTCCGCGGGTTCCCTGAGCGTGCGCTTGCTGCCCCCCGCAGGCCGCTCCGCGGGCGGGCTCCCCGTGCAACTCAAACAGGGCCATCCGGCGGCCGCGCTGACCTCGGACGCCCAGGGGCAGGTGCTGTTCACCGGGCTGGCCCCGGGCAGCTACCAGGTGTGTTTCGATGGTCTTCCGCAACACTTCGATGCCGCGCAGCCGCTCGAGGTGCAGGTCGAGCCCGGGGGCGTGGCGCAGGCCCAGATCGACCTGGCCCCGCTGGCGCTGAGCCGGATCGAGGTGCAATTCACAGGCCTGAGGCTGGATGGAGCGCCCGTGAAGCTCGGCTTGTTCGATCTGGACGCCACGCCTTCGTCCCGCTGGCAGCTGATCGCCCCCAGCCCGCCCGACTCCCAGGGGCTGTGGGTCGGCTACGGAGCTCCAAAGGGCCGCGCCACGCTGCTGGCCCAGGTGGACAGCGCTCCGAGCTGGCATTGGCCCGGCGCGGTGCTGGAGCCCGCGCGCGGCGACCGCGTGCAAGCGCGCTTCGACCTGCCCGCCGCCGAGCTGCTGCTGCAATGGGAATCTGCCCAGGACTGGCCCTCCGACCTGAGCCTCAGCCTCTGGCTAGAGGTCCTGGATTCACGCGCCCGGGGCGGCCCCGGGGAAGACTCGCAGTTTTCGGCCTCCGTGTCCTTCGACGGGAACCGGCCCGGCCGCCTGCACGGCGCCGCCGCCGAGCTGCTCGGGCCCGGTCGCCTGCGCTGGTCGGCGCTGCCCCCGGGCCGCTTCCAGGCCCGCCTCGAACTCCACGCGGCGGAAGGACTGCCGCCCTTGCGCCGCATCGAAACCGAGTTGATCCTGCCGCAGGACGGCAGCGCCGAACTCCGCCTGCGCTGACAGGTCGAGAGAGGATCGGCTCGGGCTCCGCCCGAGCCGCGATCCCAACCCGTCAGCGGCCCCTGAGCCACCGCCGAGCCCACAGCCCCGAACGCGCCGGAAGCGCCGCGCGCCCTTCCGACCCACCGAAAGCTCGCCCATGCGACGAAAACCGCTGCTGATCGTGGCCGCCCTAGGCTTGATCCCCCTGGCGCTGTGGCTGTCGTTCGGAGATTCCGACAACGCAGCGCCGTCCGCCCCCGGGGCGCCCGCAGCGGCGCTGAGCGCGCCGGATGCAGCGCTCGACCTGGCCACCGCCGCGGTTTCGGACCCCGCGGCCGCAGACAGCGGCGCGGCGGCCGCGCGCCAGGCCCTGCCTTCCCCCGCAAGCTCCGAACCCGCGCCCGAGGCGCCGCGCTTCGATGGGCTTTGCCGCCTGAGCGGCCGCCTGGTCGATCCCTACCAGCGGCCTCTTCCGGGGCTCGCGGTGCAGATCTACTCGCACCGCGGCTGGCCCCAGGCCCTTGCAGCCAAGCCCTCGCCGGTTTCCCCCGAATCCCGGGGCTTCGAGACCCGCACCGATGACCAGGGCCGCTTTGGCTTCGAATTCCCGCCGCCGCCGGTCGGCGCGACCTTGAGCGCGGGCGACGACCCGCTGCGCAGCCGAGCGGTGGTCCAGTTCATCCAGCGGCCGCTGCCCCTCCAGGCCTCCAATCCGACCACCTACCTGTCCAGCCTGCTGCCGGGGGAGCGCGACCTCGGCGATCTGGTGCTGGTCCCCGCCGCGGCGCTCGAGGGCCGCGTCCTGGACGCGTCCGGGCAGCCGCTCGCCGGTGTCAGCATTTCGAGCGCCGACCAGGACCGCAGCTCCTTAGGGCAATATTGCCGCAGCGCCGCGGATGGCAGTTTAGTGCTCGGGGGCATCATCGCCCCGAAGGTGTGGGCCTGGACCCTGGCGGATGGGTACCTCGCTCAGCTCGTGGGTCCCTTCGAGCTGCGCACCGGCCAGATCGGAGGACCGCTCGAGATCCGGCTCGAGCCCGCTCCGCGGGTCCGGGGTCGGCTGCTGAATTCCCGAGGCGAGCCGTTGGTCGGAGGTCTGGTCGACCTGTTCCCGGCCACGGAACAGGGTGCCGTGGTGCGCACCCGCTCCGGCCCCGAGGGGCGCTTCGAGGTCGGCCTGCAGAGCGACTCTCCGTACCACCTTTTGGCCGACATGCCGGGCTACGCGCCGCGGCAGTTCGCCAATTCCCTGCGGGTCGCGCCCGGGGCCGAGGTCGACGTGGTGCTCGAGCCCCTGCCGACGACTCTGTTCGTGGTCGAGGACCAGCGCAGCGGGCTGCCGATCGAGACCTTCCACCTGGAGATCCGCGCCGGCGGCAGCGGCTGGTTCGGCAACAGCCGCCTGGTGCCCGCCGCGCCGCGCAGTTTTCCCACGCACCCCGCGGGCCGCCTGGAGCTGGCCGCCTGCGAACAGGACGCGGTCTGGGTCTTCGCGCCGGGCTACGGGCAGGTCGAGCTGCCCGTGTCCTGGGAAAACCCAGACACGCGCCTGTGCCGCATCCGGCTGGAGCCGGCGGCGCGCCTGCTGGGCCGGGTGCTGCGTGCGGAGGCCCCGGCGGCGGGCACCGCCTTGGCGCTCACCTCCGTCGACGGCGCCCAGCGCCGCGACGCGCGCTCCGATGCCGCCGGACGCTTCGAAATCGCGGACCTCCCGGCCGGCGTTTATGACCTGGAGGTCGGCGACCAGAGCGCCAAGCTGGTCCGCAGCGCCATCGCGCTGGCCCAAGGCCAGATCCTGGACCTGGGTTTTCTGGAGCTGCAGCCGACCGGGTCCCTGCGCGTGCGCCTGATCCCGCCGCCCGGGCAGTCGGCGTCGGGCCTGCGCCTGCGGCTCGACGATGCGAAGCGCGGCCCCGCGGTGTTCACCGACGCGCTCGGCACGGCGCGCTTCACCGGCTTGTCGAGCGGCCCGCACCGCGTGTTCTTTCCCGGCGTTCCGCAGCGCTTCGATCCGGCGCCGCCGCTCGAGGCGCTGGTGAATCCGGGACAGGAGCGCGAGCTGAGCCTCGAGCTGGCGCCGCTCGAGTGGTGTCGCCTCGAAGTCGAGTTGGACGCCCCGCGCCGCGGCGCCGCAGCGATCGAGCTGCTGATCCTGGATCTCGAGCCCCGCCGCGATTCCGAAGGCTTCCTGGATTCCATCCTGGTGCCGCCTTCGCCGCTGGAACCGGCCAGCCCCTGGATCGCGCACCTGGCTCCGGCGGCCAAGGGCCAGCTGATCGCCGCGGTGCGTTCGGAGCCGTGCTGGACCTGGGATGGGCCAAAGGTGGAGGCCGCGCCGGGCGCCTCCCTGCGCGAAGCCATGGCGCTGCCCGCGAGCGAGCTCTGGCTGCGCTTCGATCAAGACCCCGATTGGCCCAGCCAGCTGCGCCTCGAGCTGCGTCTCGAGGTCATCGAAACCCAGGCGCACCTCGCGAACAGCGCAGAAATCGAGGCGCTGAGACTGCAGCTCTCCGCGACGACCGAGCTGGTCTTCGACCGCCGCCGGCCCGGAGCGCTGGCCCCCGCCGCCGCCGAACTCCTGGCCCCCGGGGAACTGCGCTGGTCCGCCCTGCCCCCGGGGCGCTTCCGCGCCGGTCTGCGCCTCTTCTCCGCCGCGGACGATTCGCCCCTCTGTTCCCTCGACACCGAACTGACCCTGCCTGCGAACGGCTCCCTCGACCTGACCCTGCGCTGACCCTCCGCGCGCCTGCGTCGAGGTTTTTGACTGGATTTCACCCCCGGATCGCGCGCGAGAGAGATAAGCGTCAGGTGCCCGGGAGGTAGCCTTTATTGCCTGTCTCAGCGTTGCTTGCAGCGTCCCGTGAGTCCTCGGTGCACTCCCCAGAATCCTGAGAATTCTCTGATCCGGGAGCGAGCCTCGTATCGCGGTCTTCGGAATCGGGCTCTGCGGGCCTCTGGGCAGCGCCTTGCGCGCATCCCTTGAGGTGCTACTCTGGCGTTGGCGACGGTGCAGTCGCCGAGTCCTGCACCCGATCACGCATAGCCCTTCCCCATGCTTACCCTCGCCGGCTGCATTCTGCTTACGCTCCCGATTTTCCACGACGTGCTGGTGGTCTCTACGACGCCCGGTCCGGATGTGGATTTCGATTCCATTTCGGCGGCCATCTCAGCGGCCAGCGAAGGGGATCTCATCTTGGTGCGCAGCGGTCAATATGGACCCATCCAGATCAACGGCAAGGGGCTGACGGTCGCCGCCGACACGGGTGCGGAGGTGATCCTTAGCGGTCCCACCCACGGAATCTTTGTGAGTGGATTGGCAGCGGATCAGAGTGTGGTCATCCAGGGATTGAAGCTCAAGGCGACCCAGGCAACCTGGAGCAGCGTCTACGACTCTGTCATCGTGAGCGGCAACAGCGGATCAGTTTGGCTCGAAAGTCTGCAGGCTTCGAACTGGGTCTGCAAGCTGAGAGTCTTGGATAGCGATTCGGTGATCCTCTCTGGCTGCAAGTTCCGAGGCGAAAACGGGCCCTGGATCTCGGGCTACTGGTCGACTTCCAGCGACGGTGGCACCGCGATGTGGGTGCAGCGCAGCTGCGTTCATCTTTTTGGCACCAGCGCCATGGGAGGAGAGGGCGGCCTTGCCCCGGACAACCCTCAATGTGGAGGCGCAGACGGCGATGGCGGGCACGGCATCAGGTCTTATGCATCGGAGTTGCGGATGGAAGCGTCGACCGCGGTGGGCGGCGACGCTCTCGATGGCTGGGGGGTTACCGCGGGATCTGGAGTGTTGCTCGCAACGGGCTCCAAGTTCGTCGGTCGACAGTCCACCATCATGGGCGGCAAATCGTCGACGGGAGTCCTCTGTGCCCCGAGCTACTCCGGTGTGCGCTTTTTGAACGATGGCAGCAGTTCAGTCGAATCCATCCCAGGCCCGGCCGCCCTGTTCGATGGGCCTGGTGTCGTGCGGCCGGGGGAATCGTTGGCCTTCAACTTCCAGGCCGGTCCGGGCAGCTGGGCTTATCTGCTGGTGAGCGAATCCACGGCCGACTTGCCGCTTGGAGACGCTGGGATCTTGCACCTGCTCTCGCCTCAGATCCTGGATCTCGGGCCGGTGGGCGCGAACGGAAAATTGACCTGGCCCACGACCCTCGGGCTACCCCCCGCGCCTGTGACGCTGCTGGGACTCCAGGCTGTCGCCGCCGATCCGAGCATCGGAGCCGTGATCGGGCAAGTCCGTTCGCTGGCCTGGTTGGCCCAGTGACCGGCTAAACGTCGCCAGGAATAGCCTGTCGAGAACTCGGGGGAGGTCCGTTTCGGACTTCCTGGCCTTGCCCCGAGTCGTGCCCCTGGCCTGTGACGGCCTCGCGGCACAAGGCGACCTCCGTCTTTGGCGCTGCTGCGCGGATCCCCGAGGCCCCTTCTTGAGAGCCCTGACCGGCCCGGCCTGGTTGTTCACGGACCGCGGGATCCCAGCGGCCTTGCAAAAGGCACGCTGGGTGAGAAGTACCGCCAGGAAGCGTTCCATTGCCCTCCGTTCAAGCGGCCGTGAAGTTGTCACCCTTTGGGGACCTGACTAGGCTGGATTGGATGGCGGGGTGCCCTTCGGCCCGCCCTCGGTCCTTAGGCCTTGGTGCCGCCCGCCAGGACCCCTCCTCCTGCTCGCTTCCCTGGTCCCAGACATCGATGGCTTCCCGTTCTCAGTGGCTCGCGGCCCTCGCGGGGCTGGCTCTGCTCGGCCTGTGGCTCCTGTTGGGGCGCGAGCCGGGCGCGGTGCGGCCCGAAGGGGCGGCGCCGCCCGTCGGCGCGAGCGATGATCGGCGGCCAGAGACCCGCGAAACCCTGGAACTGGGCGCGCCTGGGCCGGTCGGCGCCGCGGCGGAGCGCGCCTTGGCCAGCGCCTCCACGGAGCCCGCGGCGGACGCCGGGCAGGAAGCCGATCTGGGCCCGGGCCTGTGCCGGCTGCGCGGGCGTCTGGTCGACGGCCAGGGACGCCCCTTGGCCGGGCAGGTCGTGGTGCTCTACGCCCTCGGAATGTGGCCGGAAGCGACCGGCACGCAGCCGATCGCCGCGTCGCGCGGGCTGCCCGGCTTCGAGACGCGCAGCGATGCCGAGGGGGCCTTCCGCTTCGAGTTCCCCCGCCCGCCGTCGGCGCCAACCTGATCGCCGGCTTCGATCCCCTGGTTGGGCAGCGGGTGCTGCTATTCAGCGCCGGTCGGCCGGATGCGCTGGCTCCCCTGGAGCCCGGCATCCGCGAGCTCGGCGATCTGGTGCTGCCGGCCGCCGCGGCGATCTCCGGGCGCGTGCTGAGCAGCGAAGGGAGGCCTCTGGCCCAGGTGCTCTTGAGCAGCTCGGGCCAAGGCTGGGACACCTTGGGCCAGTCTGCCACCAGCGACGCCGAGGGCCGGTTCGTGTTGGGCGGCATCCAGGCCTCCCGGGCCGGCGTGTCCGCGAGTGCGCTGGAACACCAGAGCGCTTTCGCCGGGCCCTTCGATCTCACCCCCGGCCAGATCCACGGGCCGATCGAGATCCGCCTCGAACCCGGGGGACGCCTCGAGGGTCGGGTGGTGGGAGCCCAGGGCGAGCCCCTGGCCGGGGTGCGCATCGATCTGCTGCCCAACGGCGGCAGGATCGTCACGACGGAAAGCGACGCACAGGGCCGCTTCGAGGCCGTATTGCAGACGCCGGGCGCGCACCGCTTGCTGGCCCGGCGGGAGGGATATCGGGCGCGGGATATCGGTGAAGGCCTCTTGGAAGTGGAAGCGGGGACACCGGTGGAGCTGGTGCTCGAGCCAGAGGCAGTGACCGAGTTCCTGGTGCAGGACGCCCTGACCGGCGCCGCGATCGAGCGCTTCACCTTGACCGTCCAGCCGGGCCGCAGCGGCTATTTCGCCGCCGGTCCGGCCCCGGGCAGCCCCGCCCCGGAGCCCGGCTTCCATGCGCAGGGCCGGCTCCGAACCGCCGCTGGCGAGCAGGACCGCGTGCGCGTCCAGGCTCCGGGCTACGCCGCGCTCCAAGCGCGCGTGGTTTGGGACGCTCCCGGCCAGGCGACCTGCACCCTGCGCCTCGAGCCCGCCGCACGCTTGAGCGGCCGAATCCAAAGCGCGGGCAGCGGCGTGGCCGACGTGCGCCTGATACTCGCGCAGTCGCGCAGCCAAACCAACCTGGAAGCCCGCACAGGGCCGGAGGGCGGTTTCGAATTCGCCGAGCTAGCGCCCGGCTCCTACACCCTCGAGGCGCACGCAAGCACAGGCGTGCTGCGCCGCGCAGACATCCGCCTGCAAGCGGCCGAACGGCGCGATCTGGGCCCCCTGGAGCTGGCGGCCTCCGGCAGCCTGCGCGTGCGCCTGCGGCCGCCCCCGGGGCAGTCCGCGGCGGGCCTGGGCCTGCGCCTGGAGGACAGCCTGCAGAGCCCCCTAGCCAGCTCCGATGGGGACGGGCTGGCCCGTTTCGAGGGCCTGCCGCCGGGGCCTGCCCGGGTCCGTTTCGAAGGGGCGGCGCAGCGCTTTGCGGCCTCCTCCTGGATGCCGGTCGAGATCGAGCCCGGGCGCGAGACCCAGCTGGAGATCGACCTGGCGCCCCTGGCCGCCTGCCGCATCGAGGTCGAGCTCGTGGCGCCCAAGCTCGGCGGGGCGGCCGTGCGCTTGTCCCTGGCGGCGCCCAAGGAGCTGCGCGACGAGGGCATCCCCTGGCTGGTGCATCCGTCCCTGGTCGATGCCGAGGGCCGCTGGGTCGGATTCGCTTTCCCGGCGGGCCAGGCCAGCATCGATGCCTGGGTGGATTCGTTGCCCGATTGGAACTGGACCGGCCCAGAGGTGCGGCCGTCCCCGGGCGGCTTGATCCAGGAGCGCCTCGAACTGCCGGCCGCCGAACTGCTGCTCGACTGGCAGGAAGCCCAGGATTGGCCCTTGGACCTGCGCCTGGAGCTGGCGCTCTCCGCGCTCGAAGCCCCCGCCGAAGCGGGCAGCGCGGCGCGCCGCGAGCTGAGCGCGACCCTGCCCTTCGACCGCCGGACCCCCGGCGCGCTGCAGGGCTCCGCCGCGGAACTGCTGGCCCCCGGCCGCCTGCGCTGGTCGGCGCTGCCTCCTGGCCGCTGGCGGGTCGGTCTGCGTTTGTGCTCCGCGTCCGGCGAGACCCTTCTGCGCAGCGCCAGCGCCGATCTGGATTTGCCCGCCAACGGCAACGCCGAGCTGAGCCTGCGCTGAGTGCGCACGCCCGGGCGTGCGCTGCCCGCTGTCCGAGGATTTTTCGGGTCCCTTCCACCTCAACGGCAGGCGGGGGAGGCGAATCGGTCCGGATGAGGCTTGCGGTCTGCTGGATTGCAGTTAGGTTAGGTGCGGTTTGCTTGCCATCGCCTCCAACATGAACGAGAACCGCAGCCTCCATCCGGTCTCCTATGCAGCCGCAGCTCTGCTCTTCATGGTCGCCCCTGCGGCGCTGGCTCAGGGCCAGCTTTGGATCGTGGACGACGACGCTGGCCCGGGTGCGCAATTCACCACGATCCAAGCGGCCATCGATGCAGCCAACGATGGTGACTCGATCCTGATTCGCGAAGGAATCTATTCAGGTTTTACGATCGCCGGAAAGTCGCTCGAGCTGATGGGCGCAGGGTCGGCTTCGATCGAACCCTCTTCCGTGATCAATCTGAGTGTCCATCAATGGGTATCGCTGTATCAGTTGAATTTTATTCAATTGAATCAGCACTTGATCGGGCCGACCCTGCGATTCGATTCTTGCTCCGGCCGCGTTTGGATGGAAAAAACGGTGGTCAGGGCGGGCTCGAACTTCAATGGGGCGAACACGACCGGCATGCGGATCAGCGCATGCCAAGCCGTGGATCTACTGGATTGCTTGGTGACCGGCGCTTTCGGCAAGGATGGGATGCTCGGCTCCCAGTCGACCGGCGATGGCAGCGTCGCGCTGCAGATCGAGTTCTCTCGACTGTTCGCCTACAACACCACTTTCCTCGGCGGGTCGGGTGGCTCTGGGCTTCCGTTTCCGACTTCGACCACCGAACCGACCGAAACCCACCGGGGTGGAGATGGAGCGCCGGGATTGACGGCCAAGGCCGCCGAGCTCTACCTGGAGCAGTGCTTCGTGTACGGGGGGAGCGGTGGCCAAGGCTCGCTGGGAGGCTTGGGAGTCCCGTGCGGCAGCGGCGGTGACGCTGCCCATGCGCTCGTGCTCGATTCGGGTCCCGGTTGGATGCGCGGAAGCCAGCTCCAGCAGGGTGCTGCCGGCAGCCCAGGACTGGCCTCGTCGCTGCTTTGCAGCCACGGCGCCGCTCCGTCCGGACCGATCAGCGGTCCGGTCCCCAACGAGCTGCCCGGTCCCGTCCGTCGCCTCGAGTTCTCGGGCCTCGCCCAGGAGGGCCAGGGCGTCCCGCTGGTGTTCCGCGGGCTGCCGGGCGACTTCGCTTTCCTGCTGTTCGCGCCGGCGCCGGCGGGCGAGTTCTTGCCGGCCTACCAGGGGGCCCGGCTGGTCTCCTACCCGGGCCTGACCGTCGTGCCCACGGGCTTCCTCGATGCCAGCGGCAGCCTGCAGGTGAACCTGACCATGCCCCAGCTCCCCGCGGGCCTGCTGGCCAACAGCGCCTTCCTGCAGGGGGCCTTCTACGCCCAAGACCAGCTCTGGCTCGGCTCGGGCATCCACCTGCACCTGCTCGACAGCAGCCTCTGACAGGCTGAGAACAAAAAGTCGCCGCGGGCTGCGCCCGAGCCGCAATACCAACCCGTCAGATGCCTTTGGGCCGCCATCCGGCGGCCACAGAGGCTGGAGAACAAATCGGCGCTGCGCGCCGATTTATATTCAGCCTCTGAGCGCGGGCATGCGGCTTGGGCCGGCGCTTCAGCGCGAGCCGCGGCGCTGCTCGGCGATCCCGAGCAGCGCCGGCAGGGCGGCGAAGATTAGCAGCGCGAGCAGGTAGGCGCTGCCGGCGATCGGATCGCGCTCCGCGGCGTAGCGCGCCAGGCTCTGGCCGCGCAGGGCGACGACCACCAGGGCCTCCGCGCCGAGCATCAGGGCCAGGGCGACCGCGCCCACGACAGCCCGCGGCAAGGGCTGCGCCGGAACCCGGAAGCGCCGCAGGACCCAGCGCGCCAGGAAGGCGCAGGCGACCAGCATCAGCGGCAGCTCCAGCAGCTCCGCCGTGCGCTCCCCGAGCCGCGGCACCAGCAGCGGCACCAGCAGCGGCACGCGCACCAATCCCAGGGCGAAGCCGACCCCGAAGGCCGTTCCAAAGTAAGCGAGGGCGGCGCAAAGCAGATCTTTCACCGGTGGATCAGGAGTTTCCCAGAAGCTCCTGCAAGCTGGTCTGGAGGTGTGCTTGCAGCCGCTGCCAGCGGGGGCCGCCGCGGCGGGGGAAGAGTTGGTTGATCTCGAGTTCGAGGCCGGCGTAGCGCGTGGGTGGGTAGCGGTGGCGCAGGGCGGTGGTGTGGCCGTCGTCGGTGCCGCGGTAGGGGCGGTTGAAGGCGATTTCGAGGCGCGGTTCGCGGCGTTGCAGGGCGCGGCGCCAGCGGCGCGCCAGGCGCGCCTCCAGGGGGCGCGCGGGATCGAACAGCAGGGCCACGTGCATCGACCGGCGCTGGCCGCGGCGCAGGGGGGTGAAGCTGTGCACGGAGACGTGCAGGACGGCGCAGCCCGGCTGGCCGGCGAGGCGCCCGTCGATGGCGGCGCGGGTGGCGTCGCGGAAGGGCCGGTGGCGCTGCTCGATCAGCCTCCGGCGTTCGGCGGCGGGCAGGGCCGCGCTCCACGGACTCCACAGCTCGGCTCGATCCTCGGAGCGATTCAAGTCGATCAGCAGCCGCGTGGCCGTGCCGACGAGCAGCGGCGCCCCGGTCGCCCGCGCCAGCCGGCGGGCCAGTTCCAGGGCTCCGGGGTCGCTGGCCCGGTGGGTGTGCAAGAGGTGCTTCGCCCCGGCCAGGGCGGTCCGATAGCGCCCCGGCACCGCGGCGCTGGCGTGCTCGCAGGTCAGCACCAGCGACAGGGACTGCGCGGGCGCCTGGGCCCGGCGCCGCTCGCCCGAGCCCGCGCTCACGCCCCGAAGGCCACGTCGCTGCGCAGGCAGCGCGACAGCTCGTGGATCAGTTCGACCAAGCGCGAGACGCTGGGGGCTACGCCGCTGAAGCGCAGCATGCGCTCGGCCAGGGTGCCCTTCTCGAGCACGTGGGCCAGGGCGGCCTGCAATTCGGGCGGGCCGGCGAAGGTGCCCTGGGCGATGTGGCGCCACAGATCCCCGGCGCTTTTGGCCGCGGGCGCGCCGAACAGGGCGGCGAGCCCGCTGTCGCCGAGCTCCGCCGCCGGCCCGAGCTTCGTGGTGCGCTCGAGCAGCTGCACCAGGGGCGTTTGCGGCAGGGCCATCAATCGCCCGAGGGGCGCGTAGCGCTCCTGGGCCAGGGCCTGCACGGCCAGGAGGTGCGCCAGGGCCAGGGCCAGGTCTGCCGCGGGGCGCTCCTGGGCGTCGGCGAGGCGCAGCTCGATCGAGCCGCGGTCGAAGCGCGCGATCGCGCCGCGGGCGTTGAGCCATTCGTTGCCGAGCAGCACCTCCGGCGCCCCCAGGGCGCGCAAGCCGGCGCTGATCGGCGCCAGCACTTCGCTGCGATAGCGCGCGATCTCGAAGATCGGCTCCGGGATCACCTGCCCGGCCATGGCCGGCAGGCGCTCCGCATTGGTCGCATAGTGGGCGAGGCGCGTGTCGAGCAGACCGGTGACCCGGCCCTGCTCGAAGGGCGAGGCCGCGCACAGGGCCGGCGTCAGCGGCAGCACCGCGCGCACGGCGGCCATCAAGCGCCCGAACTCGAGGTCCGTGGCGAAGGGCAGGTTCAAGTGACAGCTCTGCACGTTCGCCCAGCCGTGGCGATGGCAATCGAACAGGCCGTGGTAGGCCTGGTAGACCTCGGAGTACTCCCCGCGCCAGAGGAAGGTCTCCTTGCGCGGGTCCATCAGCGGGTGCATGCCCCCCGGAACCAGCTCGGCATCGAAGCGCTTGAGCTGCTGGAAGGCCTTCTGGACGCTGGCCTGGAAGCGCTGCGCCAGGCCGGCCGCGGAGCGCGCCGGAGCGGTCAGCTTGAATTCGACCACGTGGTCGACCAGCTCGTTGGACCAGGTGATCGGTCCATCGACGAAATCGGCCGCGGCGTGCCCCGCGGCCCGTTCGAGCAGGCTGGCCGCCAGCGGGCGAACGGAGCCCTTGGTCGAGTCCGCGATCGCGTACTCGACCTCGATCCCGAATACGGAGAACAGGGCGTGCGCCCCAGCGTCGCTGGCCATGGTCAGGGGCTGCTGCGCTTGAGCGCCTCCAGCCGGACCAGGAAGCTCTCGACCACGCGGTCGTAGAGCGCCTTGCCGAGGACGGTGTCCTCGAAGCCGGCGTCGATGTTGGGGTTGTCGTTGACCTCCATGACGTAGATCTGCTTGCCAAATTGCTTGAGATCGACGCCGTAGAGCCCATCGCCGATCGCGTCCGCGGCCGCCAGGGCCGTCTTGAGCACGTTCTTGGGCACCACCTCGACCGACAGGGGCTCGACCTTGCCGTAGTCGATCTCCCCGTTGGCCTCGCGCCGCACCACCTGCCAGTGGCCCTCGGCCATGTGGTAACGCGCCGCGAAGATCGGCTTGCGGTCGAGCACGCCGATGCGCCAGTCAAACTGGCTGGGCACGTACTTCTGGGCGATGTAGAGCTCGCTTTCCTCCAGGATCGCTGCGGCGTTCTTGCGCAGGTCCTCTTCGGTGTCGCAGCGCAGCACGCCCTGGCTGAAGGCGCTGTCGGGGTACTTGATCACGCAGGGCAGGCCGATCTTCTGCAGCACCTCGTCGATCTGGCCCTCGCCGACCACCAGGGTCGGCGGGGTCGGGATCTTGCGCTGTTCCATGGCGTTGGCCAGGAACACCTTGTTGGTGCAGCGCAGGATCGACTGGGGATCGTCGATCACCGCCAGGCCGGCCTGGGCCGCGCGTTGGGCGAAACGGAAGGTGTGGTGGTTGACCGCGGTGTTTTCGCGGATGAACAGCGCATCGAATTCGAGCAGCCGGCCGTAATCGTCCTTGTCGACGATCTCTACGGCGAAATCGTGGCGCTCGAAGGCCTTCTCGAAGCGCTCGATCGCCTTGGGGTTGCTCGGCCGCAGCTGGTCCTTCTCGTTCCACAGGATCGCGACCTGATAGCGCGGCGCCTTCTGCTTGCTGGAGTGGAAACGATCGCGGGAGAAGTACTCCTCGATGCGCGCCAGCACGAACGCGTGGTGGCTGTCGGGGATCTCGCGCGCCGGGATCGGCTCGACCGAGGTCAGCTTCCAGCGACCCTTGAAGGCGAAATTGGCGCGCAGGAACGGAGCGGGGAAGGCGTTGAACAGGCGCAGCGCGAGCTGGTCGTGGCGCTTGGCGATGTTCTTGCCCAGGTAAATGGAGAGCGAGAAACGCTCGCCCTTGATCGGGGTCAGCGAGCGCTGCATCAGCTCGTCCAGGTCGTCGTCCAGCTCGTGGACCTGGCTGCGGCTCTTCATGTCCAGCACAGTCATCAGGCTGGGGAAGGGCCGATGGCGGCGCGCTGCGGCCAGCAGGGAGACGTAGTAGCCTTCGCTCTGGTAGGCGTAGGACCGGCACAGGTTGAACAGGCGCAGGCGGCGGGCCTGGGTCCAGCGCGGATCGGTCAGGTAGGCGCGCGCTTCGACCACCTCCACATTAGGCAGTCGGATCGGCCAGTCCTCGACGTCGTTGACGACGATCAGGGTCTGCATCGCCCGTGTTCCGTCGTCGGGGCCCTCGCCGGCCGCCGTCCGTCGTCGGCGCGGGGCAGCGCTCCCCGGGGTGCCTCCCGGGGACGCGGTGGCCGAGGCCGAGTACTCACTTGGCGGTGGGCTCGGGTCCGTGGGCAGGGCGGACGGGGTTTCGAACGGCGTGGCCTCGGGCTTCATGCGTCGGTGGGCGGGCGCGAGCCCGCCGGTTCGAGGATCAGCATGTTGGCGTCGTGGGTCAAGGCTCCCAGGAAGACCGCCCCGACCACGCGATGGATCTCGACCGCGTAGGTGTGGGCCTCCGAGAGGGCGTTGGGGTGCATCGGATCGGTGACGTAGACCGCCCGGCGGTCCGGGTCGTAGCCGGAGAGCAGCACGAAGTGGCCCTGGGGCTCCCCGCGGACATCGTCCGGTATCATCTCGGGACCGGACTCCGCGTTGCGTTCGCGCGGCTCGCGGTACAGGAAGGTGGACGAAAGCCCGGTCAGGATCGGGAGGCGGCGTCTGAGATAGCGCCGCAGCAGGGCCGGTTCCAGGTCTTCGAACAGCAGTTCGCCCCCCAGGGTCAGGAAACGCTGGTAGGCGGCCGTGGCTTCCCGGATCCGGGGCGTAGGCTTGGCCTCCAGCTGCAGGCCCAGGCGCCCGATCATGGCCCGCGGACCCAGGGTGAACCAGGAGGGGTCGAAGACCTCGAGGTTCCAGGTCACCAGGGTGGCCCGGTAGCCGCGCTCCAGGGCGTGGTTGGCCAGGTGCACCACCAGGGTCCCGCCGTGCCCCAGGGTCGGGACCTCCCGGACCAGCTCGGACAGGTCCTGGCGGTCGCCGAAATACTCGTAGAGCGCGTGCAGGCAGGTCGGCCCGCAGGTCGAGTCGTCCGGCTGGCGCCGCATGTCGATCGGCAGGGGCTCCATGGCGATCAGGCGAACTTCTCGGCCAGGGACATGGCGATCTCGAAAGCGATCAGCAGGATGATGATCCACTCGAGGATCTCGGCCCGCCGGGTGGAAGCGAGGTCCGAGAGCTTCTGGTGGATCGAGTCGAGGGTCTCGAGCTTGCGCTCGATGGCCGCGTCCCATTCGCCGAAGTGGAAGCGTTCCTGCGCCGCGCGGTAGAGGCGCGCCAGGTAGTCGTCCCCCAGCAGCTTGAGCGGGTTGTCGACGCCCTCGTGCAACAGGGCCTGGTCCGCTTGGATGCGGGCGATGCGGGCCAGGTCGCCGCCCAGGGGCGCCAGGTTGCGCAGGAAGCGGCCGCGGCGCGAGAGGATCTCGTAGGCCTCTTCGATGCCGCGGTAGAGCTTGCCGTCGAGCACGCGCAGCTCGAGCAACTCGACCGTGGCCAGCTCGAGCACGAACAGCTCGTCGGCCACGTCCGCGCCGACCAGCAGCGCCGCGGACCAGTCCACGAACACGACCTCCCCCGGCGCGTAGCTGATCGATTGGGCCAGGGCATCCTGGACCTCCTGCTCGGACAGCTCGGCCTGCTCGGCGCGCAGCAGCCGCGCCAGCGCGTGTTCCTCGCCTCCGCGGCCTCCGGGCGCCGCCCAGAGCGGCTCGGGCGCGCGCTGCCAGCCGCGCGGCACCTCGGGCAGATGGAAGGCGAAATAGTCCTCGAAATCGGGCGCCATCCGGGGCCGCTCGATGCTGTCCCCGAGGCTGTCCTGGATGCCGGCGGCGATGCGCCGCGAGGCCTGTTCGAGGGTCTGGTCGTCGTAGAGTTCGCTCGATAGGGCGATCAGCGCCTCGAAGCTGCGCTCGAACGGCAGGCGCCAGGCCACGCTCAGGGCGCCCGACTGGTAGACCGAGACCACCACCTCGGAGAGCGGCCGTTCGCTCGCCCCCGGCAACACCCCCGCCGCCTGCGCGCCTGCGGCCAGCTCGAACACCAGGGGGAACGGCTGCTCCTGGCTGGCGGTGTGCGTGGCGCTGCGGTGCCGGAAGCGCCGCCCGTGCCCCACGGCGCTCAGGCGCTGGCGGGCGCGCCCCAGGTCGACCTCGTACCCGACGTCGAACACGAACAGGGCGTGGCACGTTCCGGCGCAGCGGGCCGCCCCGGGTTCTGGTGGCCGCGGCGTGCGCTCGGACGCGGTGGACGCATCCTGATCGGCCCTGGCCGTGCCTTCGGGATCGAGCGTGGCGGCGACCACGGGGGCTCAGTAGTTGTTCGGGAACAGCCGGCGCTCGACCGCTTCGATCACGATGTGCAGCACCTTGATGTGCAGCTCCTGGATGCGGTCCGAGGTGCTGGCCAGGGGCACCACGATCGGGATGTCGACCAGGGACTTGAGCTTGCCACCGCCCTTGCCCAGCAGCCCGACGCTGGTCACACCGCGCGCCCGGGCGACCTCGACCGCGCGCAGCACGTTCGGGGAGTTCCCGGATGTCGAGAGGGCCACCAGCAGATCCCCTTCGCGCCCATGGGCCTCGACCTGCCGCGCGAAGACCTCGTCGTAGCCGAAGTCGTTGGCGATGCAGGTCAGGTGACTCGGGTCCGAGAAGGCGATGGCCGGCACCGCTTCCCGGTTGCCCCGGAAGCGCCCGGTCCACTCCTCGGCGAAGTGCATCGCGTCGCACATCGAGCCCCCGTTCCCGCAGCTCATCAGCAGCCCCCGCCGGACCACCGTGGCGTAGACCGCCTCGACGAAGCGGTCCACGGCCGGGAGGGCCTCCGGGTCCGCCAGGAAGGCCTGAAGGGTGGCGAGGGACTCCTGGAACGAGGCGCGCACCGGGGAAGCCATGGGCCGGCATTCTCGCTTCCGGGCCGCCGGCAAGCAACTTCCTGTCTGGGGGGGGCAGTCCGGATGGCCCCGGGCCGAGGAAAGGGAGGTGGGGGGGCCTCCCAGCCGGTCCGCCGCCACCCCCCCGGACCCAGCCCCGCCGCCCCATGAAGCTCCCGCCCCTCAGCCTTCTCCCGGCCCTCCTGCTGGCCGCCTGCAACGACAAGCAGACCGTGGCCGGCAGCACCGCCGAAACCGAGCCCAACGACACCTTCGCCACCAGCGACTTCCTGGGCGCCCTGGGCAATGCGACCTCCGCCGACGTCACCGGCAACATCGAGCACGACGACGGCAACAACGACGACCTCGAGGACCACTTCTCGATCCTGCCCAGCTTCAGCGGCCAGATCACGGTCACGCTCACCCCGGTCGAGCCGACGGCCAACGTGAGTTTCACCGAGGAGTTGACCTCGACCACCGACGGCGTGGTCACCGACGCCGCCGGTCCGGGCCAGCCGGAAAGCGCCCAATTCAACGTCACCTCGGGCATCACCTTCCGGCTGCGCGTCGAAACCGCCGCCGCCGCGACCGACTACACGCTCAACTTCCTCTCGCCGCCCGCGCCGCTCAGCGCCGGCGAACCGCCGCGCCTCGAACTCCACACCTGGTGGGCCGACCACCAGACCGGAAAGCTCGAACACCGCCTGCAGTCGCTGCCCTTGACCGATTGAGGCCTAGACGGCGCGCGCTAGGCGCCCGCTGCTCGACCCTCCTCCGCGCTCGCCTCCGGGCCGCCATCGGGCGGCCCGGGCTGCTGTGAGCTAGCGACGCACACACTCCAGCCGCTCTCCACGCGGATCGTCCCGCGATCGGGTTCGATCCAGAGCCCCTCGACGGCCCCCCTTCGCCAAGCGCGGATTTTGAACTCCTGCTCGCAGGGAACATAAAGGTTCGGCCCACCCGCCCAGTCCCGTGGTGCTGGCGAAAGCCTGAACCCTGGGGCACAGTCCGGGCAGTTTCCTCACACGCTGATACCGATTCGAAGCTCGCCCAGCGAGGTTTGCAGGCGACGGGCAACCTCGCTGGGGTCTTGGGTCCATGCTCAGGCAAAGCCGAGCTGTCTGCTGGAGCACGCCGAATTCCGTAGCTTTGCTGTGAGCGGCTGCCGCGCGGCTCCAAGACACGGCGATGGGCTTCCGGTAGGCAATATCTGGATCGGATCCTCGAAAATCCCTGTTGACAGGTCCAACCTTCGCAGTAAGCTCAAATCGACACGAGGCTCGCCGCAGGGCCTCGCCGCAGGGCCTCGCCGCGAACCCGAGGCAATGCGCGCCCGCCGGTTCGCAGAGGATTTATGGCTCGCTCCAAGCGTCTCTGGGTGGTCTTTGCCGCCATCTTCTCCGTCCTGGGTCTGCTGGCGACCTTGCCGCCGCGTGCTCACAGTAGCAGCCCGGCTTCGGCGCTGCCTGCCACCCCTGGGGTGGCAAGTCCAGACGTGTGCCTGCCCTGGTACGGGTTTGCGACAGTTCCGCATACCTGCCCATGCTCCATGTCGCTCGGCGGCGATGGGGTGAATGTCAACACCTTCTTCAGTGGCACCTCCAAGCCCAACTGCGAAGGATGTTACTCCTCCCTTGAGCTAAAGCTGACCTGCCCAAACTACACCACGACTAGCAACATGATCTTCAACGGGGCCTGCTGGACCGGCACGAATCGAGTCAAGCAGTATTGCCCTACCGCTCCGACGATGCAGATCGCCGTGGCCGAGGTCTTCTGCTGGCAATGCAACGAGCCGCTGCCGCAATGAGCAGTTCGTCCACGGCTCGAGGCGCAGGTATTCGAGATCCGCTGATCGTAGGCGTGCTGCTGGCTACGCTGGGCGCAGCCCTGGTGTGGTCTTTGGTGAGAAGGGGCTCCGAGGACGCAGAACTCGGCGCGGGTCTGGAGCCTGCGGCAAAGCAGGTGCCCGGTCAGGAACGGTCGGTAACGCTCATCACTCCAGAGCCCGCGCCGGCCGACCGGGACTTGATCGAGCCCACCCATGTGTCTCCGCAACCGGCGGAGACCCTTCCGGAAGATGCGTTCGCTACGAAATACGGGCATCTGAGTTTGCTAGAGCTCGAGCTGGCCGCCGCAGAAATCGCAGCATCCAACAGCACCAAGTTCAAAGTGCTCCTGGAAGACCGCTACGCCAAGGGTCACTTCTCGCTTCTTCAGGGCAAGTGGAATGAAGAGGTCGGTGGCTACTGGTTCACCGGAGGCGGTCTTCGATACCAAGCGACCTTCCAGGTTCCGGGGTCCATGGACACCCGTCACTACGTGGACTTGCCCGAGGATGAATACCCGGAAATGTATGCACTGAAAGCCGAGGAGTTCTACCTGACAGAGCGAATCAGAGCCATCAAGAAGGGGCAGTCGCCGAAATAGTCATCCGCAACCCTACCCGGTCATGCGACTCGACCCAGCGCGTTTCAAGCCAGGACGGAAGGCCGGCCATGCAGCCAATCGCAGTCTCGGAGCGCATCCACCGCACCTCGCTCGAGGGGTATCCAGGGTCGTGGCGTTGCTCGGAGCCACCGGTCTGCTGATCTCTGCGCAGATTCCTGCTTCGACTCCGGCGGCAGCGCTGCCCGAAGCGGCTCCGAGCAGGCTGGATGTCGGTCGGCCGTGGTTCGGCTTTTCCGTTGTCGGAACAGAGTGTTCGTGCGATTTCGGCCGGGCGACCGAAAGAGTCCAGGTGCATGTCTATTTCAGCGGAACGGTCGACCCAGGCGCTGCGGGCAACCTGGGCAGGCTCCGACTGGCACTCGACTGCGGCTCAACGGACTACGAGGCCACCACCACTTTTCCGGGGGCCTGCGGCACCAGCACCGGGCCGGTGCCACAGAACTGCCCCTGGGCGCCGTATGCACCTCTGGTGATCTCAGAAGTCGGGTTCTCTGCGATCCGGCCCAACTCCGGGGGGCGCTAGAGCGGGCCCCATGGTTTCCCCTCGAGCTCGCCGATTGTGGCTCCTAGCACTCGCCGCGTGCATGGCCGCCACGGCCTGGGTGTATTGGAAGACCGCGGACCTCGGAGGCAAGCACCGCGAGAACCGGCAGAGGCCCTCCGATCCAGTGGACGGCCCGCTGCATGGACTGCGCTCCGAGCCCGCCGTCGGCGCTGCCATCATGCCACCGCAGGCCTCCCTCCCGAACTTCATCGCCAAATACGGCGATCGCACAGCGGCTCAACTCGAGCTGGAGCTGGAGGTACTGGACAAGCTGATCGAGCGCAAGTACGTCGCGCTGCTCAACGCCCGGCACGCGGACGGAACATTCACTGTGGTGCGCGCCCGCCCCGCGGGCAGCGATGGGGGCTACCAATTCATGGGCGGTGGCCACCTGTTTCAGGCCTTCCTTGCGGTGGCAGGCAGACCCGAGGTGCGCCACTACGTCGAGCTCCCGGTGGATGAGTATCCGGAGATCTACGCTCTGCGCGACGAAGCGACCTATCTGTATGGATTGGTCCAGCAGGGCAAGGCCAACAAATGAGGCCCGGCCGTGGGATTCGCCCCGGCTAGGCCCGCGCCTTCCCCTGGCGCGAGCCCGGGCGGTTCGGGCTCTCGGAAGCCTTCGCGGCGGACCCGGAGATCGACGCCGGGGGCAGTCCTGAGGGGGTCTACCCCTCCCTCTCGGCCGCCACAGCAGCGTCGACCGCCACAGGTGCGTGCGGCAGGTTACGCTCCGGACTGTCCCCGCCCCCCGGTCGCCTGCAACCCCGCCATGAAACTAGAACTGCCCCGCTGCCTGCTGCTGCTCGCTGGGTCCCTGCTCGCGGTCCCGGCGCACTCCCAGCAGGTCTGGACCGTCGACTCCCAGGGTCCGCTCAAGACGATCCAAGCCGCGGTCGACCTGGCCGGCAACGGCGACGTGATCCTGGTGCGGCCGGGCACGTACGCGCCCTTCGACGTGGTCGCCAAGTCCCTGACGATCGTGGGCGACCCGGCCGCCGAAGTTTCCCTGTTTGCGATCTTCCCTCCCGGGATCCCCTTCGATCGCGCCCTCGAAATCCGCCAGCTGGCCGCGGATCAGCGTGTGGTCCTGCGCGGGATCGACTTTCGCATCGCGGTTCTCGATCCGCTGCCCACGGTCGAGCTCGCCGGCAACGCCGGTTCGGTCTTGTTCGAGGACTGCGAGATCCAAGGCTCGGTCGGCGCCGCCGTTTCGGTCGGCGGGTCCCAGTCGGTCACCTTCGTACGCTGCCGGCTCGCTGCGGGCGGGCCCTTCTTGTCGGCGGGCAGTTCGGTGTTCCAGACCGCTGCCGGCTTGCAGGCGCTGAACTCCAACGTCTACCTGTTCGAAAGCGACGTGCGCGGATCCCAAGGCAAGGATTGGGTCTTGATCAGCCCGACCACCAGCGCCGGCGGGCCCGGGCTCGCCCTGAAGAGCGGCTTCGTGCTGGCCCAGGGATCCAGCCTGCAAGGCGGCCGCGGCGGTCAGGTGGGTCCGGTCGGCTTCCAGCCCTGTATTCCGCTCCAGGCGGGCGGTGCCGGTGCGGTCCTGGAAGAGACCCTGGGCAGTGCCCGGCTGGTGCTGCTGAGCAGCGATCTCAGCGGCGGTCCCGGCGGCCAACCGGTCGCGGGCTGCCCGGAGCTCCCGGGCCCGACGGGGCCGGCCCAGGTGGTGCTCGGGGGGCAGCTGCAGAGCTTCGGCGCCGAGGCGCGGGCCTTCGGCTGGTCCGGGCTGGTGCGCGAGGGCCAAAGCGCGGAGCTGTTCTTGGCCGGTCAGCCCGGCGACCAGGCCCTGCTGTTCGTGGCCGCGAGCGGCTCGCCCGGCAGTTTCCTCGAACCGGCGCTGCTCGCGCCGCACCTGGAGCTGGGCAGCTTGGTGCTGCTGCCGCTTCCCGCCCTGCCCGCTTCCGGGGTGTTGGCGAGCGCCCTGACCGCCCCCAACCTGCCCGCGGGGGTCCAGGTGCGCGCCCTCTGCGCCCAGGCGTTGTTCCTGGCTTCGAACGGGGAACTGTTCCTGAGCGGTCCCTCGGAACTGCGCCTGCTCGACGCGGCCCTCTGAAGCGCGCCGCAGCGAACGCCGCGCGCCTACCCGGGGCGGCCCGTCAACCCGCCGCGGCGTCGGCCAGCGCGCCGTCGGCTGCGTCCAGCACCCGGTCGATCACGGCGTCGTCGTGGGCCGTGGACAGGAACCAGGCCTCGAAGGGCGAGGGCGGGATCAGCACGCCGCGCGCCACCAGCCCGTGGAAGAAGCGCGTCCACGCGGCGCGGTCCGTGGCCATCACCTGCGCGAGTCGCCGCACCGGCTCGGCGGCGAAGTAGGGGCACAGCATCGAGCCCTGGCGTCCGACCACGAGCGGCACGCCGCGGCGCGCTGCGCGTTCGAGCAGTCCGGCTTCCAGGCGCGCGCCGGAGCGCTCCAGGCGCGCATACACGCCCGGCTCCTGCAGCGCCGTCAGCATCGCCAGCCCCGCGGCCACCGCCAGGGGATTTCCAGACAGGGTTCCGGCCTGGTACATGCGGCCCGCGGGCGCCACATGGTCCATCAGGTCCGCGCGTCCGCCATAGGCCCCGATCGGCAACCCACCGCCGATGACCTTGCCCAGGGTGATCAGGTCCGGGCGCACCCCGCACAGCTCCGTGTAGCCGCCGGGCGCCACCCGGAAGCCGGTCATGACCTCATCGAACACCAGCAGCGCCCCGTGGCGATCGCACAGGCACCGCAGGCCCTCGAGGAAGCCGGGATCGGGCCGCACCAGGCCGATGTTGCCGGCCACGGGCTCGACGAACACCGCCGCGATCCCACGCCCGTGGGCCGCGAACAGGTGCTCGACGCTGGACAGATCGTTGTAGTCCGCCACCAGCGTGCGCTCCGCCAGGGCCGCGGGCACCCCGGGCGAATCGGGCGCCCCCAGCGTCAAGGCGCCGGAGCCGGCCTTGACCAGGAACGAATCCCCGTGGCCGTGGTAGCAGCCGTCGAACTTGAGCAGCAGGTCGCGCCCGGTGGCGGCCCGCGCCAGCCGCAGGGCGCTCATGGTCGCTTCGGTTCCGCTGCTGACCAGGCGCACCTTCTCGACCACCGGCACCAGCCGGCGGATCGTCTCCGCCATCAGCAGCTCGCCCCCGGTCGGCGCGCCGAAGGTCGTGCCGCGCCCCGCCGCGGAGCGGATCGCCTCGGTGACCACGGCGGGCGCGTGCCCGAGCAGCAGCGGCCCATAGCTCATCACCAGGTCGATGAAGCGGTTGCCGTCCACGTCGGTGATCTCGGCTCCGCGCCCCTCCGCCATGTGCAGCGGCACGCCGCCCAGGCCGCGCCAGGCGCGCACGGGGCTGTTGACGCCCCCGGGGATCAGGCTCAAGGCGCGCGCGAACAGGCTCTGACTGGTCGAGGTATTCAAGGCATCGGAGCGCGGCCCGCCCGCCGCCGCCAGCCCCGACCGGAGCCAGCCGACCGCAGGCCAGGACAGCCGCTGGAAGTCTGGGATCCTCGCACATCCCGTGCCCCGCCCAAGCCCCCCGGCGCGGCCCCCGCCCCCCCGGGCGCCGCCCCGGGCCCGCCCGCCTTCGTCTCCCGCCCCGGATTCTCGCCCGCTCGCCGCGGATGCGTCCCAAGCTCGTGCCGCGCCGCTCGCCGCACTCGCCGCGGGCCGGCTGGCTGGCTGCACCCCGACTGCAGGGGCGCCAGCAGGCCTGGCAGAGCGATTAGAGGCTCCGCCCCTGGTTCCCGGGGGGCTTGACCGGCTGTGCGGGGGGGGGTAGCATCTTCAAAGCTGCTCGGAAGTCCTCCGGGTCTGCGGGCCAGGCCACATCGGCATCGCCTCCCGCAGGTCAACGTTCTCTCCCTCGCTGCGCCCGCGTCCCATGAAATCGATCCTTGCCAGTCTGCTTGCCACGACCTTCGCCCTCTGCACTCTGCTGAACACGGGCACGGCTCAAGTCCCTTCCTTTCCACCGTGCCCCGGCTGTCAGACGACGGACGTGACCTACGTAGCGGTATTCGACGGGGTCCTTGACCCCAGCTTCGACGGCGGCCCGCATTCGGAGGCGGATGGCACCACGATCATGGTCTCGATCACGAATCCAGCTTCGGGCAAATGCTGGCAGATCCCGAAGATCGTGGACGGGGAGCCCGTCTGGGTCTGCGTCGACGAGGCTCCCTGTGCCTATCGTCTCCAGTGGTCTTTTAACGTCGGTACCTCCGGCGGCAGCGCCACCGGCAAGGTCATCATCGAAGACGGTGACGATGCACCCGGAACAGGCCCCAACGATGTCAGTTTGGAGGAAACCTGGAGCGGTCCGGCGGGCACGGGCGACTCGGGCGATGGTCGCGTCCAAGCGTGGTGCAATTCCAACTCCTACTACACATTGCGGGTCACGTCCAATTCGGGGCACAACCTCAGCATCGACGCCTCCCTGGGCTGCGGCCAATGCGGCTCCTGAGGGCAACCGGCGCCGGCCAGCGGAGTCGACAATCTGTGCCTGGGCGAGGCCAATCTGGGGCTGGACGCTGGTCCCTGGTCCTGGTCCTCGCCCTGGGTGTGGCCCTGGGGATGATTTCAAGCAACTGGTTCGCTCAGGAATCGGGTCCGGAACGCGCCGCCCAGCCGCAGCGGATCGAACCCCTGCTGGGGAACCGCGAAGCCGCCATCGAGCTGCAGGAATCCGCCCGGTCTCTGGTGCCTGCGGTGGTTCCGGCCCCGTTGGCGGAAACCCGTCCCGACTCCGAGCGTTGGATTCCGCGCTTGGATTCTTCGGAGGGCGGGGGGCGCACCCCCGACCAAATTTTCCAAGCATTCTGGAAGGGTAGACACGTCGAAGCGGACTTTCCACCCGATTACCGGGTCGCCTCGCCTGGCCCCTGGGATGGTTATCTCGGGGATGCGGACAAGTGCCTGGTCTTACTCCGCGACGCCATCGTGCAAGCCTATCGCGACGGCAGCATCCGCGGAGGGCCCGAATTTCAAGTTCTCGGAACCAGCTTCGGCGGCATCGAGGAAGGTGTGGTGGACGAGCTTCTTCGGCGGCGTAAGCGCCTGAGCTGGCCCTCGCCTAGCGAGGTCGATCGAGAGTCCCAGCCGTACCGTGCGCTGCTGGAGTTCCTGCGCGAAGAGACGCGCAATCTCTCGAAAATGCGCCAGCATCTGGTCGACGTCAAAGCTGAGGCGATCCGGGCCGATGTCGCCGGCCTCGACGCTTGGGTTCGTCCGACCCGGGGTCACCTGCACTTCAGCCCGATCCACGCCCGCAATACCTTCAAACCGGAGGTGAAGGCTCGCATCCGCCAGCCCATGGACCTGTGGTCTGAGCAGTTTCCGATCTTCGGTGTGCGTGTCTCCCCGGAATGCCGGGTCTTCAACGCCGTCTATCTCGCCGACTGGCAGGATTTCCCCGAGGTCGCCGCGGAGATCGAGAACGTGCTGGCTTTCCTCGCGGCCCTCGGGGAAGACCTGGATTTGCGCCTCCAGGCGCTGCCCAGGATCTGAACCGCAGACCTCGCCCGGGCCCTTCGCCGCACTCGAGGCGTGTCGCGGGCGCCGCTTCTGGGCCCAGTTCGAGGGCCGTCCAAGGAGTCTGAACCGGCCCGCCCGCCACCGCCGGGCCCCCCCAATGCCCCCGGGATACGGTTTCATCCGGAGGGGCCGCGGGCTGACTCCGCGCCGCGCTCCGGAGCGAGCCGATCACTCCACTTCGGCGAACTGCTCGGCCCAGTGCTGTAGGAAGAAGCGCTTCTCCTGGGGCAGGAAGGTCTCGGCGGTGCCGATCAGCGGGCGCAGGGAGGTCGCCATCTGCAGGGTCACGACGGTGAAGATCACCATCCACAGGCGGATGAAGCTGGAGGAGCGGGCCCCCAGGGCTTCGGAGGCTCCCGAGAGGATCCGGCGCCCGAAGTACAGGCCGATCAGCCAGAAGGTCAGCACCAGGGTGCCGATGAAGGCCAGGGAATCCGTGGACACGCAGAAGACCCAGATCACCGGCGCGAAGCCCAGCAGCAGCAGCGCGGTCAGGGCGATCGTGGAGAGGAGCAGCGTGGCCAGCTGGGCGGGCCGGGCCTCCAGCCCGTCCATGGCGCTGAAGATGTAAAGGCTCGGGAAGCAGATCAGCCCGGCCACGGCCATTCCCAGGATCAGCTTGAGCGGGGCTGCCCACAGCTGGGTGCCGCCCGAGTAGGTGCCAAGGATCAGGCCGAAGATCGCCAGGGAGGCGGCGCAGACCAAGAACAGCTTGCTGCGCAGCTCGACGCCTTGGCTGGCCGCGTGCAGCAGCCGCCCGGGCCGGCGCAGCAAGGCCTCGGTCACGCTGCTGATGTTGACCGGGCCGGGCATCGGCTCGATCTCGAGCGCCAGGCCCAGGGATCGGGCGCGCTGCAGCGGAGCGGCGCTAGGGGGCAGGACGACGGGCTGGGTCGATTCGGGTTTCGCTTCTTCGGGGCTCATGGGATGCGGCTGGGGCTGGGGGATTTCGGCGGCCCGCTGGCGGGGTCTTGGGCCGCTGAGAGGGCGTGGCCGAGCGCGAAGAGCCCGGCGAGCACGACGGCAGCGACCAGGAAGCCTGTAGCGTCAGACAGCTGCGGATCGATCGATTCCTTCAGCATGTACCAGACGGTCTGGTAGAAATTGCCGTCCAGGGGATCGGGCCGCAGGAACTGCACCGGCAGGCGTGGATTGCCGAAGAACGGCCGGAAGATGAACGAAAGCTGCGCGCCCACGAACAGGTTGCCCGACAGCCAGGCGAACAGGGTGCGCGCGGCGATGGTGCGCTCGCCCGTGAATTCCTGAATCAGCCGCAGCAGGCGCACATTGGCGATGATGCCGGCGACCGCGATGATCCCGGTGTTGACCAGCAGGAAATAGCGGTACCAGGCGCGCCCCTCCGCCGCCAACGGATCGGGTGCATCCAGCACCCACAGGCACACGATCGGACTCAGGGAGCCCACCAGCAGAGCGAAGGTGGCGAAGCTCATCAGGCAGCACACCAGGGTCTGCCGGAAGGTCATCCCGCTGCCGAGCAGCTGGCCGAGCATGCCGTTGATGCCGCCGTTGACCAGCAGGGTCAGGAACACCAGGCAGGGCAGCTTGATCGCGACGTACAACCCTTGCAGCGGCGCGCGCCAGAAGCCCAGGCTGAAGCCATACAGGGCCGCACCCCCGACGATCGCCACCATCAACGCCGGCAGCGTGCCCCGCCCTGCGCCCCCCGGCCCAGCCCCCTCGCGACCCACGGGCTCCCGCAGCCAAAGGGACAGCTCGCGGGGATCCCCGCGGGTCAAAAGCCGCAAGCGGCCGATCCAACCGGCTTCGGAGTGCATGGCGAGCGCACGCTCCAACCAACCCATCTTGGCACCCCCGCCCCATTCCGTGGGCCCCAACTTGGCCCGCTCTCTCCAAATTCGCTTACCCGCCGCCAGTCCGATTCTGCACCGGAGCCCCCTCCCGGCACCCAACCCGCCCCCCGCCCAGGCGAAAAGGCCCGCCCGCCATCCCCCTTGCCGCCCCCAGGCACCGCTTCTCCAAAGCGATCGAGACTCCGATGCCACCGCCGCAGGGCACAAGCCCCCCCAGGCCACCCCTTGGACCGTGGAGACCGAAACTCATCTCCGTCAGCACCCCATTCCAGGCCCCCAGGGGAACAGCGGGCCGCTCTGATCCCTCCGGTCTCGAGCGAACCTTGCCGCTTCGGCAGAATGGGTATATGCCCTTCGACCTAACCCTCGAAGTCGAGTGCCGCGCCGCTGCCTTCGCTTGGCTCGGCCAGCAGGTGGTCGAACACGGAGAGCTACTGCCGGCGGGGTTGCTCCGTCGCGGCTTCGAATTCCGCGGCGAGTCCGTCGCCCTCGCGGTCCAGCAGGGGATCCACAAGCCGAGATTCCTCACCGCAGCCATCAGTCTGCGCACCGCCCTCGATTCTCCCTATCACGACGCATTCGACGGGGAAGACGCGCTGCTCTACCGCTATCGCGGCCAGGATCCCGAGAGCTGGGACAACCGGGCCGCTCGCGCCGCAGCCCACCACGGGCTGCCGCTGATCTATCTCCATGAGCTTCCCGCGGCGGACAAGCGCTACCTGGCGCTTTGGCCGATCTTCATCGTCGAGGACCGGCCAGCGGACTTGACTTTCCGCCTGCAAGCCCAGCCCGACGGCGTGCTGTCGTCACCTAAGCCCTTTGGGGCCGCGATAGGTCCCGGAACGAGGTCCCAGGTCCTTCCGGAGATCCTCCATCTGCGCGATGGCCCGCAGGCACCCATCGAGCGCCGCTACGCCACCGCCTTGACCTTGCGTCGCCTGCACCAGGCTTCTTTCCGAGCCGCCGTGCTGTCCGCCTACGCCGAAAGTTGCGCCATGTGCCGGCTGCGTCATCCGAAGCTGCTCGACGCGGCCCACATCGTCCCCGACGCGGATCCCCAGGGTTCCCCGCGGATCGAAAACGGCATCAGCCTGTGCCGCATCCATCACGGCGCCTTCGACATCCATTACGTCTCGATCGAGCCCCGCAGCCTGCGCATCCGCGTGCGCGGCGATCTCTTACGCGAACACGACGGCCCGATGCTGCGCCACGGCCTGCAGGCCCTCGAAGGCCAGCCCCTCGTGCTGCCGCGCCGGTCTGAACACCGACCGGCTCCGGAGCTCCTCGAACGCCATTTCGAGCGCTTCAACTCCGCGGGCTGAGTCCCGCGGGCTGTCGGACCGGGATCCAAGCGGCTGGGTTCACGATCCGCGTCGCGGCTGTTCAAGGCGCGGCGCTGGCTGCCTGAAGGTCAGCCTTGCGCGTGCAGCAATTCGGTCAATCCGCGTGGGGTGGGGGAGGGCAGGGAGCGGGGCGGGGCGGCGCTGGACAGGGGCAGGTCGAGGATGCGGCGGGTGGTGGTGGGGCCGATGGCGATCGGTAGCCAGCCGCCGGGGGGCGCGGGCAGGCGGGCCAGGGCGTCGACGGCGCTCGGGCTGGCCAAGAGGACCCAGGCGGTGTCGGGCGGGGGCGCGGGGTGCAGGGCCCGGTTTTGGTAGGCCAGGCGCGGCAGGACCTCGAAACCCAGGGCGAAGAGGGTCTGCGCCAGGGCGCTGGAGCGGTCGCCGTGGGGCACCAGCACGCGCGGGCCCAGGGCCGAGCGCGAGGGCAGCGGCGCATTCGGTGGGGGAGTCGTGCCGGGTGCGCTCGACGCACGCCGCTCGGAACGGTGGCCGCCGGCCTGGGGCGGCGTCAGCCCTTCGCGCTCCAGCTTGGAGAGCAGCGCTTGGGCGTCTTCGCTGGCGGGCAGCAGCGCGTGCGCGCCGAGTTGGGCCAGCGCGGCCGAGGTGCGCTCGCCCACGGCGGCGAAGGGGAGTCCGGCGAGGCGGTCCGGGGCCGTCTGGGCATGGCGGGTGAGGGCCGGGAGCGCCGAGGCGCTGGCGACGCACAGCCAGTCGGGCGCGGGGCTCGGCCAGTCGAAGTCGAGCGGGGCGATCTCGATCAACGGCGCCAGGGCGGTCTCCCAGCCGGCGGCCCGCGCGGCGGCCGCGTATTCCTCGAGACGCCCGACCGGGCCGCTGATCCACAGGCGCCGCGGCTTCACGGCGCGCGCGCGGCCTCGATCAGCCGCCCAGCTCCCTGGGCCAGGAGGTCCTGCGCCAGGGCCTGGCCCAGGCCCTCGGCCTCGTCGCGCGGGCCCACGATCTGGCCGCCGACCTGCTCGCGGCCGTCCAGGGACAGCACGCGCGCGCGCAGCAGCAGCTGGCCTTCGACCACCCGCGCGTGGGCCCCCGCGGGCACGTTGCAGCCGCCGCGCAGGGCGCGCAGCAGGGCGCGCTCCGCCAGGGCTTCGTGCCAGCCTTCGAGGTCGCGCACCGCCGCCAGCTTGGCGGCCGTGTCCCAATCGCCGTGGCGGCTGCACAGGCCCACCAGGCCCTGGCCCACCGCCGGCAGGAAGCGTTCCGTGTCGAGCACCTCGCTGATCGCGGCGGAGAGCCCCAGGCGCGCCAGTCCCGCGCGCGCCATCAGCAGCGCCTCGCACTGCCCCGCGCGCAGCTTTTCGAGCCGCGTGTGCACGTTGCCGCGGATCTCGACCACCTGCAGGTCCGGCCGCAGGGCCAGCAGCATCGCCCGCCGCCGCTGGCTGCCGGTGGCCACGCGCGCCCCCTCCGGCAGCTCGGCGAGCCGCTCGCCGCCGCGCGCGATCAGCGCGTCCTCGACCGGCCCGCGCCCGAGCACCCCCGCCAGGGACACGCCCTCGTGCAGGGTCGTGGTCATGTCCTTGAGGCTGTGCACGGCCGCCTCGGCGCGCCCCTCGAGCACCGCCCGATCGACCTCGACCGTGAAGATGCCGATGCGCCCGAAGCGCGTCAGGGCGCTGCTCTGGTCCTGATCGCCGCCGCTCTTGATCTCGACCAGCTCGGTCTCGAGCCCGGCGTAGGCCGCCGCCAGGGCGCGGCCGGCCGCCTGCGCCTGCCACAGGGCCAGGGGGGATCCGCGGGTCGCCAGGCGCAGTTTCACAGGTCGTCCAGGTATTGCTTGTATTCGGCCTCCAGCGCCTCGCTGGAGCGCCCGGCGCGCACGCCGGCCTTGAACACCGTGAAGGTCGCGTCCAGCAGCCGCTTGGTCAACTCGTGGGCCAGGCGCAGGGCCTCCGGGCTCGAAGCGGGGCCGAACAGGCCGTCCAGGACCTCCTCGCGCACGCGCTCGAAGCGCTCCGGCAGGGCCTTGAGCTGCGGCGCCGCCGCCTGGAATTCGCGCCGGCCCAGGTACTTGTGCAGCTCGGCGATCAGGATCTGCGCGCTTTCTTCGTCGCTCTCCCGGCGCTTGCCGCGGTTTTTTTCGACCACCCCGGCCAGGTCGTCCAGGTCGTAGTACAGCACGCCATCGAGCGCCGCCACCGCCGGGTCGATGGCGCGCGGCACCGAGAGATCGATGCACAGCAGCGGCCGGTCGCGGCGCTGCAGCCCGCCGCCGCGCAGCGTGCGCGGCGTGACCAGGTGCCGCGCGCCGTCCACGCAGGCCACGATCAGGTGCGTGCCTTCGATCACGCGCGGCAGCTCCTCGAGCCCCAGGGACAGCCCGCCGAACTCGGCCGCCGCCTGGGCCGCGCGCTCGACGGTGCGGTTGGCGAACAAGAGCCGCTCGACCCCGCGCTCGCGCAGGTGCCGCGCCACCAGCAGCCCGGTCTCCCCGGCCCCGACGATCAGGGCCTGCACGCGCCCGAAATCGCCGAAAACCTGCGCCGCCACGTCCACGCCGACCTGGGCGACCGAAAGGGTCCCGCGCCCGAGGGGCGTCTCGGTGTGCACGCGCTTGGCCGCCGAGAGCGCTTGGCTCAGCAGCGGAAACAGCTCGCTGCCGAGGGCTTTGGCGCGCCGCGCCGCCTCCATGGCCTCCTTCATCTGGCCGAGGATCTGCGTTTCCCCGAGCACCAGGGAGTCGAGCCCCGCCGCGACGCGGAAGACGTGCAGCAGCGCGCGCACGCCCGTGTGCGCGTAGAGCTCGTCCGGCCGCGCGCTCGGGAATACCAGCCGTTCCACGTGCGCGCGCGCCGCTTCGGGCTCCGCCGTGGCGACCAGCACCTCGGTGCGGTTGCAGGTCGAAAGCAGGAAGGCCTCCTGGACCGCCGGCAGCCCCAGCAGGCTCGCCAGGCGCGCCTCCAGCTCGACCGGCTGCACGGCGTGGCGCTCGCGGGCCTCGAGCCCCGCGCTGCGGTGCGAGAGGCCCACCAGCAAGAGGCGCGGATCGGGGCTCAGTTCACCCAATGGAAGCTCCTCGGCAGCAGCGAGTAGCCCAGCGCCACCAGCAGCAGGGCCAGGCCCGAGACCGCCGCCAGCGAAGCCCGCCGCGCGGTCAAAAACGGAATGAAGCCCGAGGCCGCCACCAGCCCGAAGTGCAGCATCAGGGCGATCAGGGCCAGCACGAAGGGGTCGCGGTAGCTGAAGCCCGGCACGTCGGCGCGGTGGGCCCACCAGATCCCGGCGTTGACGCCGACCGCCAGCAGCAGGCAGGCAAAGCCCGCCGCGCGCCGCATGCGCCGCGCCAATTGGTCCAGGGACGGCAAGGCGTCGAACAGCGGCCCGAAGCGGCGCCGGCGCATCTGCCGGTAGAGCGCCAGGTACAGCACGCCATCGATGCCCGAGATGGCCAGGGCCGCGCTGGCGATCAGCGCGCTGCCGACGTGCAGCGCATAAAACAGCGGCGGCCGATCGTGGGCCTCGACCACCTCCAGCGGCGCGAAGGCCGAGGAGGCGAGCTGCAGCAGGAAGGCCACGCCGTAGGTGATCGCCGCGGAGGCCGCTTGGCCGCGCTCGACCCGCGCGAACCAGGCGTGCAGGGCCGCGATCGACAGGGCCAGGGGCGAGAGCGCCGCAAAGCCCCCCAGGAAGGGCATGCCCGGGACCGCCGCGAAGCGCGCTGCCAGCAGCCCCGTGTGGGCCGCCAGCAGGGTCAGCAGCAGCACCCGCCGCGCCGCCAGCAGGCGCGTCTCGTCCGCCGCGCTGAAAGCCGACCAGCACAGCACCACCAGCCCGAGATACAGGCAGGGCAGCAGGGTCGAGAGGGCCTGGATCATCGCGGGGAGCGCCATCGTCCGGGGCACCCTCTAGGACGCTGGGGCATCGGACGAATCGGCCCCCAGCCTAAGTTTCCGCGCGCCCCCGGAAAGCCGCGCCGCCCCAGGTACGCCCCCGGGAGCGACCCTGCCACGCCGCGCCGGCGGCGGCGCGGCCAGCGCGGCGGGGGCGCCGCAGCCCGGCCGCACCCCCGCC
>ERZ1066136.192-NODE-192-length-62934-cov-15.997917_pt1 | contig 62934 bp, 58 predicted proteins | sample MGYA00382783_ERZ1066136 | MGnify/ENA primary metagenome ERZ1066136 (study PRJEB33369, sample SAMEA5778366) | biofilm metagenome | biome: Industrial cooling water; feature: Water cooling tower basin; material: Biofilm | place: United Arab Emirates | collected... | reverse complement strand
CCTGTGTGGCATCGGACAGGTGGGTGGGCAGGTCGGTGGGGACGCTCCGCTCGAGGTCGCTGGGGACAGTCCCCTCTGTCCCCAACGGGGGACAGAGGGGACTGTCCCCAGCGACCTCGTCAGCAGATCGCCGACGCGCCCCCCCTCACACCGCCGTCCGGCGGCTCCGGATCGGGTCGTGGAGTGCGCCGATGATCCGCGCCGCGGTCGCGTCGAGCATCTGCCGGCGCACGGGCTCACCCTGCGTGAAGGGGAGCGGCACGTCGAACCCATCGCCGTGGCGACGCGGGATGACGTGCACGTGATAGTGGAAGACGTCCTGCCCGGCCGCGCTGCCGCTCGACACGAGCAGGTTCATGCCGTCGCACTTGATCACGTCGCGGATGACCTCGGACAGCCGCCATGCCACGTCGAAGAGGTGCTTGCCGAGCGGGCCCGGGAGATCCTCGAGCGACTCGAAGTGCTGCCGCGGGACGACGAGCACGTGCCCCGGATTGACCGGCTGGATGTCCATGAACGCGACCGCGTCGGCGTCCTCGTAGCAGATCGAGACTTCGCCAGCGCCCTTGATCAGGTCGCAGAAGATGCAGTGCTGGGGCATGACGGCACACGCAGAGGGAGCAGGCCGCGGCGGTGCGTCGCGGGCCCGTGGGCCAAATGTGCGGCGCGGCGCGACCCCCGTGAACCGGGGCCGCGCCGCGCGCGCGTGCTCGATGCCGACGTCGCCGCGCTCAGCGCTTCACGAGCTCGACGCGCCGGTTCTGCTGACGCCCTTCGGACGAGGCGTTGGACGCGGCCGGCTTCGATGCCCCGAAGCCGCGTGTCTCGAGGCGCGAGCCGTCGATGCCGCCTCTTGCCACGAGTGCCGCCTTCACCGCGGCCGCACGCTTCTCGGAGAGCGCCTGGTTGTCCCGTCCGTTGCCGACGTCGTCGGTGTGCCCTTCGATGAGGAGCGACAGTTCCGGGTGATCGCGGAGCATGGCCGCGATCTCGTCGAGCGTCGGCGTGCTCTCGATCCGGATCCGGTCGGAGCCGGTCGCGAAGAAGATGCCCTGTGTTGCGACACGCCCGTTCGCCACGAGCGCGTCGTAGAGTGCGCGACCGCCGGCCATCACGCGAATCGCGCCGATGTACGCAGGACGGTCGGCCGTCGCGTAGAGCGCGAGCGAGATGGACTTGCCACGCGGAATCACGGCATTCGGCACGTTGACGAGCCGTTCGCCGCCAAGATAGCCCTTGAGGTACCGGCCATCCACGAGCAGGCGGAGCGGCTGGACATCCACGCCCTTCGCATACTCGGCGCGCGTGGCGGCGACCGCACGTACGCCACCGCCGCCCGCCGTGAGCTGCGGCCGGCGCGTGCTGGTCACGTCGCGACGGAGCATCACGGTCGTGGAGCGTCCACCCACGTTCCACGCTTCCCAGCTCCCGACCTCGCCGAGCGCCACGAACACCTGATCGTAGGTGTCGAAGGCGGGGACGAGGTCGATCTCGACGGTGAAGCGTTCCGGCAGCGCCTCCGGCAGCGGGATCAGCAGGCGCGACTTGTCCGTGGCACGGAGCAGGCGCTGCCCGTTCCATTCGACGATCTCGAGACCGCCCTCCTTGAACTCGAGCCGGCGCGGGAAGTTGCCGACGCGATCGCGCGTGTAGTCCTCGACGAAGAGAGGACGGTCACCGGGCACGAAGTCGAAGTCGACGAGGGCACCCTCGCCGACCGGAGCGCGCGTGCTCGCCGTGGCCGCCGCCCCGGTACCGACCGCGCCGCTGCGGCCCTGACTCGAGTCGATGCGAACCGTGCGCCCCTCGCGGCGGGCGCGTTCGATGCAGGCGCGATCGCCCATCGCACAATCGACCAGTTCGTCCACGCGTCGATTCACGTTCTGCTCGGCGCGGCGCCGGACGCGATCGAGGATCGACTGCGCATCGAGGTCGGCGACGGCCGACGCGAGAAGGACGAGCATCGAGGCGGACGCGGCGCGCATGCGGGACTCCGTGAACGGGGGAGCGCGCCATCGCGTGCGACCGACCGCATCGCGACGACGCTCCACCGTGCAGCATCGTCGCCGAGGGGGCAAGCGGTCGCGACCGGGAGACGCGCGCCTCGTTCCTCGTTCGTGACCGCGGGCGGTATCTTGCGCCGCGGCGACGCACGGATCGCGACCGCCGTCCGGGGCCCTGCCCCGTCACCCTCAGACACGAGACACGGGATGGCCACCGTCACCCCGACCGAGACCGCCTACACCGCCGGCCTCTCGCGCGAGCAGCTGCTCGCCGCATACCGGACGATGCTCCTGTCGCGCCGCGTCGACGACAAGGAGGTCCAGCTCAAGCGGCAGAACAAGATCTTCTTCCAGATCAGCGGCGCCGGCCACGAGGCGGTGCTGGTGGCGGCCGGCCTCGCGCTCCGGCCGGGACACGACTGGTTCTACCTCTACTATCGCGATCGCGCGCTCTGCCTGCAGCTCGGCCTGACCGCGCGCGAGATGCTCTACAGCGCCGTCGGTGCGGCGGCGGATCCGAATTCGGGCGGGCGGCAGATGCCGTCGCACTGGGGCAAGCCCGAGCTCAACATCGTCAGCACGTCGTCGCCGACGGGGACGCAGTTCCTGCAGGCGGTCGGGTCGGCCGAGGCGTCGCTGCGACGCAAGCTGATCGACGGCGTGTCGGGCGACGAAGTCGTGCTCGTCACCACCGGCGACGGCACGACCTCCGAAGGCGAGTTCTGGGAATCCCTCAACACCGCGTGCAACCTCGGCCTGCCGGTCGTCTATCTCGTCGAGGACAACGGCTACGCGATCTCGGTGCCGGTCGAGGTGAACACGGCCGGCGGGTCGATCTCGCAGCTCGTGCGCTCGTTCCCCGGGCTCTACGTGCAGGAAGTGGACGGCTGCGACCTGGTCGCGAGCTACGAGGCGATGTCGCGCGCGGTGCGTTACGCGCGCGAGCGGCAGGGGCCCGCGTTCGTGCACGCGAAGGTGATCCGCCCGTACTCGCACTCGCTCTCCGACGACGAGACGATGTACCGGCCGCCCGAGGAGCGCGACGCCGACGCCGAGCGCGATCCGGTGACGACCTTTCCGCGGTGGCTGGTGCAGTCCGGCATCGCGACCGACGAGGAACTCGAGGCGATCCGTGCGTCGGTCGAGGACGAGCTGCAGGCGGCGACCGACGACGCGCTCGCGCAGCCGCAGCCCGGCCCCGAGACGGTGACGTACGCCGTCCACTCGCCGACGGTCGATCCCACGAGCGAACGCTTCGACACCGAGGACGACCCGCAGTTCTCGGGGCAGGAGACGACGATGGTCGACCTGCTCAACCAGTGCATGAAGGACGAGATGCGGCGCGATCCGCGCATCGTCGTCTTCGGCGAGGACGTGGCCGACGCGAGCCGCGAGCAGTATCTCGACCGCGTGAAGGGCAAGGGCGGCGTCTTCAAGGTGACGTGGGGGCTGCAGAAGGAGTTCGGCTCGGCACGCGTCTACAACTCGCCGCTGGCCGAGGCGAACATCGTCGGCCGGGCGATCGGGCTGGCGATCCGCGGCTTCAAGCCGGTCGTCGAGATCCAGTTCTTCGACTACATCTGGCCCGCGTACATGCAGCTCCGCGACGAGCTGGCGACGATGCGCTGGCGGTCGAACAACGCCTTCGCGGCGCCGGTCGTGGTGCGCGTGACGTACGGCGGCTACATCCGCGGCGGCGTCTACCACTCGCAGACGGGGGCGTCGCTGTTCACGCACACGCCGGGGCTCCGCGTGGTGTGCCCGAGCACCGCGCTCGATGCGAGCGGGCTGTTGCGCACCGCGATCCGCTGCGAGGATCCGGTGATCTTCCTCGAGCACAAGCACCTCTACCGCCAGACGTACAACAAGGGCGCCAACCCGGGCCCGAACTTCATGATCCCCTTCGGCAAGGCGCGCACGGTGCGGCGCGGCTCGTCGCTGACGGTCGTGACGTACGGCGCCACGGTGCAGCGCGCGCTCGCCGCGGCGACGCAGGCCGCCGACGAGGGCATCGACGTCGAGGTGATCGACCTGCGCTCGCTCTCGCCGTGGGACCGCGAGACGGTGTTCGAGAGCGTGCGGCGCACGAACCGGGTGATCGTCGCCTACGAGGACTCGCTCTCGTGGGGCTACGGCGCCGAGATCGCGGCGGCGATCGCCGACGAGTGCTTCGCCTGGCTCGACGCCCCGGTCGTGCGCGTGGCGAGCGCCGACACCTTCGTCGGCTACGCCCCCTCGCTCGAGGACGCGACGCTGCCGCAGGTCGAAACCTTCAAGCAGGCGTACGCGAAGCTGATGGCGTACTGAGGTCGCGTCGATCCGCAACGGCGTGAGTGCAGCCGACGCCCGAGCAGAGGCAGGACCGCAACGACGGGAACGCAGCCGACGCCCGAGCAACGGCGAGACCGCAACAACGGGAACGCAGAGGTCGCAGAACGAAGGGTGAGGTCGCAGACGTACGAATCGGGGAGTCCGTCGACTTCCCCAAGCGCACCTCTGTGACCTCGCCCTTCGTTCTGCGACCTCTGCGTTCCTGTCGTTGCCGTTGCCGTTGCCGTTGCCGTTGCCGATGCTGTCGCGCCGACCCGCGCCTACTGGAGCGATTCGACAGGGACCGGACCCGTGTCGCCGATCATGAACAGCGCCGCGAGGTCGCCACGTGCGATGGGGGTACCCTCGGCGCCGGTCAGCGTCGCGCCGCGGGCGTCGACGACGTGCGCGTCGGGGCCGGCGAGCTTGCGGGCTTCGGCGCTCGCGCCGAGCAGGAGCACCACACCGTCGCGCACCACGACGGCGTCGGCGACGCGGCGTGGGTCGGCGGTGCGGACGCGGGCGTTCACGACGACCAGCGTGCGGTGCGTCATCGCGGTCCGGCGTGACGCCGGCGCTCAGCGCTTCTCGACGGCGTCGCGGATGTCGAGGAGGATCTCGAAGTAGAGCTGCTCGCGACGGTAGGCGAAGTCGAGGGCGGCCAGCTGGCCCGGGTCCTCGGTCGTCTTGGCCCGCTCGAAGGCCTCGCGATACATCTCCTCGAGGTTGGACAGGATGCGGTCGCGGGAACGGGACATGCGCGTGAGCTCGAGGTTGCGGGGCGTGAGGCGCGGGACGTCGTCGCCGGCCGGGGCGCGGCGCTGCTCGGGCGGGGCCTCGAGCAGGTATTTCTTCGCGGTGCCGAGGAACACGCGGCGGGGATCGGGGAATTCGACCATCGTGACGCGAGAGGAGCTCTTCGCCCGGGACGGGTGGCGCTGCGTGTACTGCGGCGGAATCTACGCCGTCGAGGCACTCACGGTGGACCACGTGCAACCGCGCTCGCGCGGGGGCGATGCGTCGCCGGGCAACCTCGTCACCGCCTGTGCGCCGTGCAACGCGCGCAAGGGACGCGCACGACTCGCCGAGTTCCTGCTTGCCGAGCCGGACGCGCATGCGCACTTCCGTCGCCTGGCCGTGCACGTCTGGCCACGCCATCTGCGTACGCTCGACGAGGCGATCACCGCGCTCCGGCGTCGCGGTACCGCCACGCCGGGAACGCCCCGCCTCGGCGGCCGGTAGAACACGGGAGATGCGCGCGCGCCCGCGCGGCCACTCCGGCCGGGCGGGCGTCGCGCGACGGTGCACGCCTGCCTGCCATGTCGAACATCAAGGTCTTCGTCCTCCTCGCCGCGCTCACCGCCCTCATCGGCGTCGTCGGCGGCGCCGTGGGCGGCCAGTCGGGGATGCTCGTCGCCCTCGGACTCGCCGCGGCGATGAACGTCTTCATGTACTACAACTCGGCCAGGGCCGTCCTGCGCGCGTACGGGGCGCAGGTCGTGACCGCGGCCGAAGCGCCCGAGCTGTACGCGATGGTCGATCGCCTGCGCCAGCGCGCGCAGCTCCCGATGCCGACCGTCGCGATCGTGCCGAGCGAGCAGCCCAACGCCTTCGCGACCGGGCGCAATCCCGAGCACGCGGTCGTCGCGGTGACCACGGGGCTCGTGCGCACCCTGAACGAGCCGGAGCTCGAAGGGGTGATCGCGCACGAGCTGGCACACATCAAGAACCGCGACATGCTGTTGCAGACGATCGCGGCGACGCTGGCCGGCGCGATCGCGAACCTGGGGCAGTTCGCGTTCTTCTTCGGCGGCCGCGACGACGACGGCGAATCGCATCCGTTCGCCGCCCTCGCCGCGATGCTCGTCGCGCCGATCGCCGCGAGCCTGCTGCAGTTCGCGATCAGCCGGCAGCGCGAGTTCAAGGCCGACGCCGTCGGCGCCATGATCGCCGGCCGCCCCGACGGCCTCGCGAGCGCGCTCCTGCGTCTCGAGGCGATGGCCCAGCGCGTCCCGCTCCCCGTCACCCCCGCGATGGCCTCGCTCGCGATCGTGAACCCGCTCGCGGCATTTCGTGGCAAGGCGCTGCTCTCCCTCTTCAGCACCCACCCCAGCACCGACGAACGCGTCGCCCGCCTCCGTTCGCTCGCGACGGGCGCGACGAACTGACGACGGGCGCGACGGGCGCGACGGGCGCGACGAACGCGACGAACTGCGAAAGACCTGAACGCGACGGCCGCGACGGCGCGACGGGCGTCGGCGCGGGCGGCGGACATCGGTGCTCGGGCCAGTCGAACGGCAACCGATAGGAACAGCAGGAACGACAGGGTACGGCAGGAACGGCAGGAACGGCAGGAACCGCGGCGCTTCATCAGCTCGTGGCGCGCGCGGGCGCCGTCGCTCGCCGCGAACCCATCAAAAGCCTTGGATGGGTCCCGTGTGGACGACGGCTGACGGTGCGCGTGGATGCTCGCGCCGTCCTGCCGTTCCTGCCGTTCCTGCCGTACCCTGTGGTTCCTGCTGTCCCGAGCAGTTGCTGTTACCTGCCTGCCGGACTGACGCCCCAGCAGACGCGCCGACCCCGTCGCGGCGTCGCGTTCGTCGCGTTCAGGTCTTCAGCGGTTCGTCGCGCCCGTCGCGCCCGTCGCGCCCCGTCGCGTTGGTCGCGCGAGGATCAGGGGGTGTCGGAGGGGAAGGTGACGGTGAAGGTCGAGCCGGTGCCGGCGGTGCTGCGGACGGTGAGGAGGTGGCCCATGCGATCGCAGAGCGCGCGCGAGATCGCGAGGCCGAGGCCGGTGCCACCGAAGCGGCGCTGCGTGCCGCGCTCGGCCTGTTCGAACTTGTCGAAGATCTGCGCCAGCCGATCGGCGGGGATGCCGATGCCGGTGTCGATCACCTCGATGGCGGTCGGGCGATGCGTGGTCGTGTCGGTGACGACGCGCACGCGCACGCTCCCCTCGGCCGTGAACTTGAGCGCGTTGCCCACGAGGTTGACGAGCACCTGCCGCAGGCGGCGGCTGTCGGAGCGTACGGGGGCGAGATCGTCGGGCGTCTCGAGCAGCAGCGCGACGGCCGGCGCGCGCGGTGCGGCCTCGAGTTGCGTGACGACTTCGGCGCAGAGCGTGCCGATGTCCGTCGGCGCGAGCTCGACGTCGAGTCGCCCGGCCTCGATGCGCGAGATGTCGAGGATGTCGTCGATGACGGCGAGGAGGTGGCGGCCGTTCGACGCGATCCGTTCCACGAAGAGACGATCCCGGTCGGCGAGCGTCGCCCCCACCGGGAGGCGTTCGAGGCGCTGGGCGAAGCCGATCACCGCGTTGAGCGGCGTGCGCAGCTCGTGGCTCATGCTCGCGAGGAAGTCGCTCTTGGCGCGACTCGACGCCTCGGCCGCCTCCTTCGCGTCACGCAGTGCGCGTTCGGTCGCCTTGTGCGGCGTGATGTCGAGCACCGTCCCGGCGAGCGTGTGCGCGCTGCCGTCCGGGTGATGCGTCACGAGCCCCATCGCCGCGAAGGTGAGCACGGTACCGTCCGCACGCAGCACGCGGTGCTCGACCAGATAGCGCACACCGCCGCACAGCGCCGCGTCGACCGCGGCGACGATCGCGTCACGGTCGTCGGGATGCACGTAGTCGAGATAGGTCGCGTAGTCGGGCGGACCGAGCGCGGGATCGCGATCGAAGAGCCGGTAGGTGCCGTCGGACCACCAGAGTTCGCCAGTCGCCGGCGTGTACGTCCAGACGCCGACGCGTGCCATGTGGAAGGCCTGCTCCATCCGGTCGTGCGCGACGTGCAGCGCCTGCGCCGCCTCGCGCCGCGCGGTCACCTCGCGATGGCTGCCGACCATCCGCACCGGTCGGCCGTCGGCATCGCACGCGACCTTCCCCTGCTGCTCGATCCACCGCCAGGCGCCGTCACGCCGCTGCACCCGCAGCTCGGTGCGGTACGGCGTGCCGTGCGCGAGATGGGCGGCGAACGCCGCATCGACAGCCGGCAGGTCGTCGGGATGCACGATCGCGCGCAGCTGCTCGATGTGGTCGTACTGCGCCGGATCGTCGATGCCGACCAGCTCCAGCGCGCGCGGCGAATGCCAGACGGCACCCGTCGCGAGATCGTAGTCGAAGATGCCGTCCTCGGTCGCGCCCAGCAGCAGTTCGTGCCGCGCCTCGATCTCGCGCAGCCGCGCTTCGGCGCGCACGCGCCGCGTCATGTCGCGCGCGACGCAGCGGACCCCCGTGATCGTGCCATCGGCATCGCGTCGCGGCCGCAGGCGGATCTCGCATCGCACGGTCGGCGCATCCGGCGCGAGGCGGAGGTCCGCTTCGGCGCTCACCCGCTCGCCCGTGGCGAGGACGTGGCGGTAGAGCCGTTCCCACGCATCACGCTCCCCGTCGCGCAGCAGTGGCGTGCGGATGGCGCTGAAGCCGATCGTCATCTCGGGCGGCACGCCGAGCCGCGCGAGCATCGTCCGCGAGGCATCGCAACATTCGGCCATGCGGAGCGCCGTGTCCACCACCCAGATCAGGTCGTCGGGCGCATCGGTGCCGGCGCGGCGCCAGTCCAGCAGCGCGATCGAGGTGGGGAGGACTGGGATGGTGACCGGGTCGGACATGCGGCCGGGGGCCGAAGTGATACCCGGAGGTTTCGGACGAGCGTCGTGCCCGCTGAAACTGCCTCCGTCACGCGCCCGGCACGAGCCGATGGAAGATCGCCTCGCTCACCTCGCGGCCATGCTTGAGATGCTCCACGACGATGCGCTCGAGCAGCTCGGGCGTGACGTTCGCATACCACGTCCCTTCCGGGTAGACGACCACGATCGGTCCCTGCGCGCAGACGCCGAGGCAGGGCGTCTCGCCGCGCTTGACGCGCGTCGGTCCGAAGAGGAGCTCCTCGCGCTGGAGCAACCGAGCGAGGAGCGCGTAGAGCGCTCGACCCCGCCGATCGGGGGCGCAGTAGCCACCGGTGCAGACGATCACGTGGCGCGAGTAGGCATCCATCACCGGTGCAGGCATGCGGGAGAAGGTAGCGAGGGCGGCCATCCCGTCCGGGCCGCGGCACGCGCCCGACGTCGCGCGTCGTCCGATTCGCCCCCGTCCGGCGGCGACCCGACGACGCGACCGCGACACCCGTGGCATCTTTGGCACAGGGGCCGGCATCACCCGGTGTGGTGTCCCGCTGGCCCGCGTCGCCTGCGTCGATCGCACCAGCTCCGACGACATCCACCGCATCGACCGCATCCACCCATCCGCTCCGATGACGTCGCACGTCTTTCCGCACGACCCCACCATCGCCGCCAAGGGATACGCCCATCCCGAGATGCTCGTGAGCACCGCGTGGCTCGCCGAGCATCTCGAGCACCCGCAGCTCCGACTGCTCGAATGCGACGAGGACGTGCTCCTCTTCGACATCGGGCACATCCCCGGCGCGCAGAAGATCGACTGGCACACGGACCTCAACGATCCGCTGGTGCGCGACTACGTCGATCGCAGCGGCTTCGAAGCGCTGATGCGACGCCTCGGCATCGACGACGACACGCTCGTCGTGCTCTACGGCGACAAGAACAACTGGTGGGCGGCGTACGCGTTCTGGGTGCTGCGCCTGTTCGGCGTGACGAACGTGCGCCTGCTGGACGGTGGTCGGCTCAAGTGGGAACAGGAAGGACGCCCGCTGGTGACGGAGCTCGTGACGCGCGCCCCGTCGACGTACGTCGCCCGCGAGCGCGACGACGCGGCGATCCGCGCCTTCCTCCCCGACGTGCTCGCGCACACGAAGGCCGGTGGCCAACTGGTGGACGTGCGTTCGCAGCCCGAGTACACGGGCGAGAAGCTCCACATGCCGGACTATCCGCAGGAGGGGGCGCTGCGCGGCGGCCACGTGCCGGGGGCGCGCAGCGTGCCGTGGGCGCGCGCCGCGAACCCAGACGGGAGCTTCCGCACCGCCGACGAACTGCGCGCGATCTACGAGCGCGAACAGGGGCTTTCGCCCGCATCGCCGACGATCACGTACTGCCGCATCGGTGAACGCTCGAGCCACACCTGGTTCGCGCTCACCTTCCTGCTCGGCCACACGCAGGTGCGCAACTACGATGGGAGCTGGACGGAGTACGGCAACGCGGTGCGCACGCCGATCGAGACGGGGATGCCCGCGGCGAGGCCGGCATGAGCGCGCCGACGCAGGGCAAGCCGCCGTCGCGCACGGTCATCACGTGGGCCGGCGATCAGCGCTTCGACGCGTCGCGTCCCGGCGGCCCGACGATCCGCATGGACGGCAGCGGCGAGACGGGGCCGAGCCCCGTGGACACGCTCATGACGGCACTCGCGGCGTGCACCGCGGTCGACGTGACGATGATCCTCGAGAAGCGACGCACGCCCGTGCGCGCGCTCCGCATCGAGGCGACCGGCACGCGCGCCGACGCGACGCCGGCGCGCATCGTGGCCGCGGAGCTCGACTACCACATCGACGGCGACGGGATCGACCGCGCGCACGCCGAGCGTGCGGTGCACCTGGCGATCACGAAGTACTGCTCGGTGCGCGACTCGCTCGATCCGGCGTTGCCGATCCGCTACGCGGTGATCCTCAACGGCGAGATGGGCGCTCGACTCGACGGCGTGGCCTGACACCGTGCCGCCGCTCGTGCGCGTCGACGACGTTCGACGTGCACGAGCGCATGGCGTTCACGTCGTTCGGCGCGCGGTCGGTGCGCGATCAGTGCGCGTGGCCGGGTGCGCGGCAGGTGCCGGCGACGACGTGCCGGCGATTGCGCCAGTGCGCCCACACCAGGCAGCCCGCACCGATGACGACGATCGCCGCCTCGAGGAGCGGGAGCTCGGGGCCGACGAGGCGCGTGGCGAGGAGCACGGCCATCCCGGCGGCGAACGCACGCAGCGGTGCGCGATCGCGGTGACGGAGGAAGGCCGGGACGAGGGCGGCGAGACCGATGGCCCCGCTCACCGCGAGGAAGCTCCACTCGATCCGCGGATCGGCGAAGACGCCGAGCACCGGGAGCGCGCCCAGGGCGAGTGCGACGAGCACGCAGTGCACCGCGCAGATGATGGACGCCGTCGCCCCGAGCGTGTCGAGCGTCGAGCGTCCGCAGGACGTCGGCGCCGGCGTGTCGGACAGCGGGGCGGCGGGGGAACGCACGAGCGGAGGGGCGGTCACGGCGCGCGAGAAGTGGAGCCGGCACTTGCCACCGGCGATCCACGCAAGCTACTTCCTGATACTTGAGAAGCAAGTATCACTAAGCGATCGCCCTCGTCATGCTCGCCACCCGGATCATCGCGTCGCCGTCACCGTCGCCGCTCGCCTGTCCCTGGCACGGTGCCGACTGCCGTCACCTCGGTCGTGCCCTGCTCGACGCCCAGCTCTGGTGTCTGGGGCAGGACATCCTGCACGCCGACGGCAACCTGCTCGCCGCCTACGGGGCGCGGCGCTGGCGCGAGGGGCTCACCGATCGGCAGCCGTCCTCCTATCGCCACGATCGCGCGAGCGGCGAGCGCGTCGCCCTCTGGGGCTACGGCCTGTGGCTCGGCGACGCGACGGTGGGCGCCGGCTGCTTCGTGCGGCGGAAGCAGTTCGTGCCGGTGCTGACCGACGACGCGTGGCCGGGCGCGGCGGCCTTCGTGCGCGACGATCGGCCCGGGCGCCGCCCGACGACCGCGGCCGAGCGCGACCGCCTCGCGGCCCTGCTCTGCCACCTCGCCAGGTGGTGTGGCGACTACGAGCGCTGGGTCGCCGCGACGCAGCCCGCGTCGTGGCGGCGGGAGTGCGAGCTGCGACGACCCCGTGCGACGCGGCGTCGCGGGCGGCTGGCGCCGGCCGATTCGCTCGTCGCGGGGTGGGATCGCCTCGCGGCGCTCGTCGCCCCGCCCGTGGATGCCGGCGCCCTGCCCGACGCCGCCTGACCCGCGCCACGGGTCGTGACGGCCCGTCCGGCTTGGCAGGCACGCGACATCGGGCTAGCTTAAGAGGCTCGCCGGGGTTGGTGGCATCACCGCCCGGCTTCCACATCCAGACGAGATCCAGCCATGAAGGACGGCGTTCATCCCGAGTACCACCCGGTGATCTTCAAGGACGCCTCGTCGGGCTTCGCCTTCCTGACCCGTTCGACGATGTCGAGCGAGCAAAAGATGGCGTGGACCGACGGGGTCGAGTATCCCGTGATCACCATGGAAATCACCAGCCACTCGCACCCCTTCTACACGGGCCAGCAGCGCCTCGTGGACACGCAGGGTCGCGTGGACCGCTTCAAGAAGCGCTACGCGCGCTGAGCCGGTCCCCCGCTGGTCGCACCGCCCCCCGGCGCCTGCATGGCGACGGGGGGCGGTGCCGTATCCTGGCGCGCGCGACGGGGGCGACGGGCGCGACGAACGCGACGAACTGCTGAAGACCTGAACGCGACGGGCGCGACGGCGCGACGGGGTCGGCGCGGGCGGCCTGCGTTCGAGTTCGTTCCGGATCGCTCAACGGCTGGGGTAACGCAGGCAACGACAGGAACGACAGGCAACGACAGGACGGCGGTGGTGCACGAGCGCTCGTGCGGCATGCGGGCGCCGGTGCGCACGCGGAGCCCATCCAAGGCTTGTGATGGCCCCGTACGCACGACCGGTCCCGATGCGCACCGGGACCCTGCGCTGTTCTGTCGTTGCCTGTCGGTGCCTGTCGTTGCCTGCCGTCCAATCGCAGTTCGCGATGCCGACGTCGCGCCGGCACCACGCCGCTCGCACCGACCCCGTCGCGCCGTCGCGGCCGTCGCGTTCAGGTCTTTACGCAGTTCGTCGCGGTTCGTCGCGCCCGTCGCGCACGCGGAACGGGTCAGGCGGCGCGGCACTCCTGGCAGCGGCCGAAGAGCATCACGGCGTGGCCGTCGAGGCGGAAGCCGGTGGGGGCGAGCTTTTCGATGTCGGACGGGCAGGCGTGCACGTCGAACACCTTGTCGCAGCCGCGGCAGTGGAAGTGGTGATGGTGGCCGAGGGCGGTGCGCTCGTAGCGGGGGGGCTCGCCGGGGATGTCCACGGGCTGCAGCTCGCCGTCGTCCACCATCGCCTTGATCGTGCGGTAGATCGTCGCGATGCCGATCGTCGGCACGTCGCTCTTCGCCAGATCGAGCAGCTCGGTCGGCGAGAGCGGGCGCGGGTGCGCCTCGAAGACGGTGCGGATCGCGGTGCGCTGGCGGGTGGTGCGTTCCATGGAGCGACGCGGCCAAGGAGAGGGTGCGCCCGGGCGGCGCACTAATGAGAATGTAGTGAGAACGACCGCCCGGTCCACCGGCACCGGCTCACGGGATCCGGATGTTGAGCGGCGGTCGCTCGTTGAGTGTCGTCGTCGCACGCCGGATGACGAACGAGACCGTCGTCGCGGTGTTCGTGCGGAACGACTGGAACCGCCCGGCCGCCGCATCGCCCGACCAGCGTGCGAGCGTCGTGTCGGCGACGACGACGCGCATGTTGTGGTCCGGCAGCGCGGTGAGCGCGAACCAGCTCTGACGCGACGGCATGTCGTGATCGTCGGCGTCACGCACCTCGTTGCTCAGGTGCTGCCGCAGCAGCAGCCCGCCGGCGACGGGGACGACCGGGAAGCCGTGCCAGTGATCGCGATGCGAATACGCGACGACGCGCCCGGTGCTGTCCTCGAGCACGAGCTCCGTCGTGGCGCGGATCTGCGGCACGACCTGACCCGGCGGCGGCGTCGGGGTGGGCTGCGTGGGCGAGGGTGCGGCATCGCCACCACCTCCGCACGCGGCGAGTGCCGCGGCGAGGGTGACGACGAGTGCGGAACGCGAGGAAACGGCGCGGAACGACGACATGACGACCTCCTGCGGATCGAAACGACGGACGGATCAGGGCGTACGCCGGACCACCTGCACGGTGAGCCACGGCGAGATGAAATCGGGATGATCGGTGTGCCACACCTGGAAGCGCACGCGCGTCGGGCCGGCGACGAAGCCGCGCAGCCACCCCATCGTGCGTCGGGGTTCCCACTGCACCGCCGCGGCGTTCTCGGCCTGCACGCGGATCGAGTACTCGCGGCTCCGGTCCGAGAGATCGAACTCGTTGCCGCGGAAATCGACGAGTCGGATCATGACGGGGAGCGAGTCGTCGAGCGGGATCGTGAGCGACGGCGCGCTCCACGTCGTGTTGTCCTGCGTGCGGAGCAGGAGCCGCCCGGTCGTGTCGCGCACGAGGAGATCCTGCGCCTCGACGTGCGGCGTGACGACCGCGATCGGGTGCTCGCACGCCGTGACACCGACCACGGCGGCGATCACGAGCAGCGCCGCACACACGACGCGCGATACGCGACCGCGCACAGCGCACACGGTCGTCGTGCGACGAGCGACGACGGATCGTGAGGACGACGACATCGACATCAGAACGAGATCCGGTAGAGGAGACGCACGTTGCGCCCCGGTTGCGGCGCGACCTGCTTCGCGCGCCAGAGGTGATCGCGCCAGAGTACGTTGGCGGCGTTGTCGACGACGAGCGTGATCGCGTGCAGGCGCCCGCCCCACGTGCGACGGATGCCGGCGCTCGCGTTGAAGAGCACCGCGCCGTCGGTCGCGCAGAATTCGGCCGGGAGCACCGTCGCCTCGTCCTCGATGCCACGCGCGACGTCGCAGGTCGCGCCGACACCGGTCGGTGCATTCGGGATGCGACGCTGCGCGCCGATGACGTCCGTGCCGAGACCGACGAGCCAGCGCGGCGTCTCGCGACGCAGTTGCAGGCGCGCACGGAGCGGCGGCATGGCGGGCAGCGGCTGCGCGATGTCGGTGCGCGTGCCACGCACCCAGCTCAGCGTGCCGTCGGCGACCCAGCCGCGGCGCGGCTCGAACTGCACGCGCCCTTCGGCACCTTCGAGCAGCGCCGGCGCCTGCACCGCCTGATAGACGACGTAGCGGCGCAGGCGCGGATCGCGCTGCGGCAACCCGGTGCGCGGATCGACGAGCGGCGCGTACTGGATGAAGCCGTCCACCCGCGTGCGGAAGACGCTCGCCTCGACATTGAGCGTGCGACGCGTCACGCGCGCGAACAGCTCCGCGCCGGTGCCGAGCTCCGCGCCGAGCGCGGGGTTGCCGATCTCGTACGCGAAGCTCGCGAGGTGCGGCCCCGCGCTGTAGAGCTCCTCGATCGCGGGGGGCCGGAAGGCACGTGCGACGCTCGCGCCCAGCGTCACGTCGCCCGGGAGTGCGACGGTCGCTGCGACGGCACCGCTCCACGAACCGAACGCGCGATCGCGCACGTCCGGCAGGAGTTGTGTGGGCGTACGTTCGAGCGGATCGATGCGCACGGCGTCGTGCCGCAGGCCACCGCTCACGCGCAGGCGCCCCAGTGCGATCTCCTCGTACGCCCATGCCGCGACGGTGCGCGCGACCGCGGGGCGCGTCCCCGTGAACGAGCCGGCCGCGCGCAGATCACGCCACTGCCCGAAGACGCCGACGGCACCGGTCGACGGCAGCCAGCGCGTCCGGCGATAGCGCACGACGACATCGCCCTGCGACGAGAGCTGCCCGAAGCGCGTGCCGACGAAGCCGCCGCGCTCCACTTCGTCCTGCGCGAAGCGCACCCAGTTGCCGCTCGCACGCACGCTCGTGATCGCACCGCCGGCCGGACGCCATTCGGCATCGGCACGCGCGGTGGTGCGACGGAGATCGATGTAGATGCCGCCGACGTGCGCGCCCGGGAGCACGAGATCACCGAGCGAGGTCGGCACGCCGTACTCGCTGCGGAAGTCGCGCACCGCGACGCCGACGTGGCCGCGCGTCCCTGCCCAGCCGATGCCGAGCGAGGCGTCGTGCTGTCGCTGGTCGGTGAACGGGAGCGTGCCGCCGGCGGTGCGGCTGTCACGTGCATCGCGCCAGCTCCCTTCGGCACGCAGTGCGAGCGGACCGACCGGCGCGATGACGGCGCCGCCCATCGTGGCGCCGGTGGTCGCGGTCTCGCCCTGCATCGAGACGACGCCTTCGACACGCTCGGGTCGTGCCCGCGGTACGTCCTCGCGCACGACGTTGACGACGCCGCCGAGCGTGTTGCTGCCGTACATGAGCGCCGCGGGGCCGCGCACGACCTCGATGCGACGCGCGGTGATCGGATCGGCAGCGATCGCGTGATCGGGCGCCGTCGTGCTGACGTCGCCCATGCGGAGCCCGTCCTCGAGCACGAGCACGCGATCGCCCGTGAGCCCGCGGATGACCGGCGCGGTGGCGACCGGGCCGTTGGTGCGCTGCGTGATCCCCGCTTCACCGGCGAGCGTCGCCGCGAGCGAGGTGCCGAGCGCGCGATCGAGCGCCGCACCGTCGAGCACCGTCGCGGGGGCCATGCCGTCGGCGGCGCGCCGCGTCCCGGCGGTGCCCGTCACGACGACGTCGGTGAGCGTCATCGCGCTCGGTGCGAGCACGATGCGCACCGTGTCGGCGGCGCCGAGCCGTGCGACGTCGAGCGGACGTGCGTACGGCGCGTACCCCAGGCGCCGCACCGCGATCGTCAGACGCGTCGCGGCGACGCCGGGAAAGCGTGCCGTGCCGTCCTCGCTCGTGAGGATGGCACGTTCCGGTTCGACGAGGCGCGCCTGCGCGGCGGCCACGGGCTTCCCCGTGGCCGCATCGGTGACGCGCACGACGACGTCGCGCCGCTGGGCCTCGACGCCACCGGCGACGAGGAGGCCCGGCAGCGCGACGAGGACGAGACGGCGCGCGCGATCAGCGCGTCGCACCCACCACCGTGATACGCGTCGGCGTACCACCCGTCGAGATCGTGCGGCCGCGCGTCGGCGTGCCGTTGGCGGCGAGCGTCACCTCGATCACCGCACCGCGCGTCGGGTCGGTGACGTACGCGACGCCCGGCGCCGTGGCGATCGTGTGCGGCAGCGCGCCGGTCGCCGGCACGACGGCCGTGAGCGCGGGAAGCGTGGCGACGATGCGCTGCGTCGCGTTGTCGGCGACGTAGAGCGTGCCGGTGCGGCCGAGGATGAGCGAGAGCGCGCCGGTGGCGTCGAGCTCACCCGTCACGTCGATGTCGCCGTCGGGGAGCGTGATGCGGCGCATCCAGCGCGACTGCGTGTCGTAGACGCCCATCGTGCGCGTCGAGGCGCTCGTCGGCTGGCCACGCACCGTCGCGCGAACGAGGAGATAGCGCTTGCCGGGCGCGCCCCAGACGGTGCCGACGCCGAACGCCGGCGCCCCCTCGAGCTGGACCGGCGTGAAGGTCGGACGGCCCTGCGCGTTCACCTCGACGACCATGCCGCCGATCGCACAACCGTAGAGCGAGGCGCGCTCGTTGCCGGCGAGGCCGTGCAGCCCTTCGCAGGTGCTCACGCTGTCGATGATGCGGCCGGTCAGATCGTGCGCCCAGATCGCGCGCGGCACGCCGCCGGCGGGATTGCGCGGGCTCGTGAGGACCATCGAGCCGTTGCCCTTCGGGATCGCGGCACCGTGATGCGCGCCACCGGTGTTCACCGTGAGGAACGGATTGGTACGGCCGGCGAGGAGATCGGTCTCGTTCCAGAAGCCGACACGCCCGGTGCCGTCGAAGAAGACGGCGGCCATGTTCGCGTTGAAGTTGCCGTGCGTCGGCATCGAGTCACGGAACGAACCGAGCATCGCCGGCGCCTGGCGCACGCCCTGGGCGCCGTTGCGGAAGACGCCACCGTCGAGGAAGCCGACGTTGTTGGCGGTGCGCTGATGGAAGACGGCGACGCGGCCGGAGCCGATCGTGTAGAGGTAGCTCACCGGCGCGGCGCCGACGTTCATCTCCTGGACGAGCGCGAGGTCGTTCGCGCCGAAGATGCGGACCGTGGGCGCGGTGTTGTCGGCGATGACGACGCGGCGGAAATCGGCCGAGAGCGCGGGCGGGGCGCCCGAACCGGTCGGCTCGTCGTCGGAGCAGGCGGTGAGCGTCACCGCGGCCGCGACGGCGGCGAGCGCGGGGCGGAGGCGGGAGGCGAGACGGAGCGACATGGGTGCGACGGGTGGAGGGCGCCCGGTGACCGGGACATGAGAACGGGTTATCATTGGAAACCCGCCACATGATAACGAGCTGTCAATAGCGTCAATCCGTCACACCGAGCACGAGTCGCACATGCCCACCGCGTCAGCCGACCGCCGCCTTCCCGTCACCGTCCTCTCCGGCTTCCTCGGTGCCGGCAAGACCACGCTGCTGCAGCACCTGCTCGCCAATCGCGAGGGGCGCCGTGTGGCCGTGATCGTCAACGACATGAGCGAGGTCAACATCGACGCCGCCCTCGTGCGCGGCGGCGAGGCGGCGCTCGACCGCGTCGAGGAGCGGCTCGTCGAGATGACGAACGGCTGCATCTGCTGCACGCTGCGCGAGGACCTCCTCGTCGAGGTCGCGCGGCTCGCGCGCGAGGGACGCTTCGATTACCTGCTCGTCGAATCCACCGGGATCGGCGAGCCGATGCCGGTCGCGGCGACCTTCACCTTCGCCGACGAGGATGGCCGGTCGCTCGGCGACCTCGCACGGCTCGACACGATGGTGACGCTGGTCGACGCGCGCCGCTTCCTCGACGACTACCGCTCGCGCGACGACCTGCGCGACCGCCCCGCGCTCGGCGCCGACGTGGAGGACGAACGCACGATCGCCGACCTCCTTGCCGACCAGGTGGAGTTCGCCGACGTGCTCGTGCTCAACAAGTGCGATCTCGTGACCGACGACGAACGCGCCGAGCTGCGCGCGATCCTGCGCGCGTTCAACGCGACGGCCGACATCGTCGAGGCGACGCACGGCGTCGTGCCGCTCGACCGCGTGCTCGACACGGGGCGCTTCGACTTCGCGAAGGCCGAAGCGGCGCCCGGCTGGGCGCACGCGCTGGCCGAGCAGCAGGTGCCGGAGACCGAGGAGTACGGGATCGGGAGCGTCGTCTACCGCGCGCGTCGGCCATTCCATCCGCGTCGCCTGCTCGACGCGATCGGCACCGTGCCGCCCGGGTTGCTGCGGAGCAAGGGCTACTGCTGGATCGCGACGCGGCACGACATCGTCGGCGCGTGGGCGCAGGCGGGTGAATCGGTGACGCTGCAGCCGGCAGGGGTCTGGTTCGCCGCGCGCGATCTCGATGCGCCGCTGACCGACGACGAGGCGGCCGAGCGTGCGCGCCTCGACGACCAGTGGCACGCCGACTGGGGTGATCGTCGCCAGGAGCTCGTCTTCATCGGGCAGCGGCTGGATCGCGCGGCGCTCACCGCACACTTCGATGCGGCGCTGCTCACACCGGCCGAACTCGCGCTCGGTCCCGACGCGTGGGCGTCGTTCGACGATCCGCTCCCGTCTTGGTACGTGGTCGCCGACGGCGGCGACGAGGACGGCGGCGACGACGACGCGTGAGACAGCGGTGCCGACGGCGCGGTCGGTCCCACGGCGATCCGTACGGCGACTGAAGCGCGTGCGCCGGACCGTGTAGCTTTCGGCATGTCGTCGTCCACGATGCGTTCGCGCGTGCGGTGGCGCGCCGCGTCGCTGGTATGCGCGAGCGCGTGCGTCGTCGCGCTCGTCGCCTGCAGACCGACGTTCCACGGCGTCGTGCTCGAGCCGCCGGGACCGGCACCGCCGCTCGCGCTCGCCGATTCGACCGGCGCGACGTTCGATCTCGCGGCGCAGCGCGGCAAGGTGGTGCTCGTCTTCTTCGGCTACACGCACTGCCCCGACGTCTGCCCGACGACGCTCGCGGACTGGCGCAAGGCGAAGGCGCTGCTCGGTGCCGACGCGCGCGACGTGCGCTGGATCTTCGTGGGCGTGGATGCCGAGCGTGACACGCCGCTCGCGACGCACCGCTATGCCGCGCGCATCGATCCCGCGTTCACGGGGCTCGGTGGCACACCGGCGGCCGTGCAGGCGACGCTCGCGCAGTGGAAGATCGGCGTCTTTCGCGACGCCGGCGGCAGCGATGCCGCGTACACCGTCTCGCATCCGTCGGCGGTGTACGTGATCGACCGCGAGGGGCGCCACCGGCTGCTGCAGCGCAGCGGGCTTCCGCCCGCCGAGGTGGCCGAGGACATCCGCAACCTGTTGTGAGGCACCGCGTCATGGACCAATCGTCACGAGTCGCACGCGTCTCGCTTGCGGCGATCCTTGCCGTCGCATGCGGCACCGCGCAGGACGCGGCCCCCGCGGGACCGTGGATGCGCGCCGGCGAGGTGGGCGCGATGACGGCGGCCTACTTCACGGTGCCGAACGCCGGCCCCGACACGCTGCGGCTGGTCGCGGTCGAAGTCGATGCGGCCGAACGGGCGTCGTTCCACGAGACGCGCGACTCCGCCGGCACCGCGCGCATGGTACCGCGCGACACGATCGCGATCGCGCCGGGCGACAGCGCGGTGCTCGCGCCGCGCGGCCTGCACGTGATGGTGCACGGGCTCCGCGTGAAGCTCGTCGCGGGCGACACGGTGGTGGTGCGCGTGCTCAGCTCGCGGCGCGACACGATCCTCGTCTCGACGCTGGTGCACGAGTGATCGGTCGCCGGGTCGCGGCGGCGCTGGCGGTGCTCGTCGCCACGCTCGCGGCGACGTGGGCCGTGTGGCCGCGCCCCGCCGTGACGATCCGCATCGAACGAGGCGGGGCGGCGGTCGTGGTCGGTGCGTTCGGCCGCGCGAGCGCGCTGCCGGAGACGGTGGTCGTGCACGCGCGCGGGCGGGCGGCGAAGGTGCGCATCGAGAACCGCGACACGACGTGGCAGCAGCTCGGGCTCTTCGGCGCGGCGGCAGGAACGTCGCGCGACTTCACGGTGCCCGCGCGCGGGACGTACGCCGGGTACTGCTCGGCGCACCCGGAGCGGGGGCGGATCGTGTACGTGGTGCGGTGAGCGACCGAGGGCGAAGCGTCAGCGCCCGCTCACCCACGCCCGCCACATCGCCAGCGCGCCGAGCGAATCGGCCCCGATCGCCCGCGCGCGCCGCGCGACGTACGCCGCGTGGATCGGCGCCGCCGCCGCGGCCAGCGCACGATCACCGGGCGAGAGCGGCGCGTCCTTCGGGACCGCGTACACGAACGTCGCGAGCGTCGGCGGCGCGCCGCGCGTCGCCGGAACGCGGCGCACGGTCGGGATCCGTCGGAAGTCGCGCGGGACGAGCGTACGCGTGCTGTCGCCCACGACGCCGGCGCGCACGAAGAAGTCCACCGCCTCGTCCGGATAGCCGAACAGATGGCCGTACCCGCGCCAGCGATCGGCGCGCGGCGCGGTCTCGACGGCGAAGACGATGTCGCGCGGATCGGTGTCGGGGGTCACGCCGAGTCGCGCGAAGAAGGCGGCGTGCGCGGCGATCGTCTGTCGGAGCCGGGCGCGGTGGTGGACGATGACGCTCGCCGCACGCACGACGGTGTCGCCGGTGGTGGGGAATGCCGCGGAGTAGACCTGCACGAACGCGCCGACCTCGCCGCACGCGAGCGCCTCGACGCGGCGCCGCAGCGTCGCGAGCGACGCCAGCGCCACGCTGTCCACCGTCGGTACGATGCGCACGGTGACGTCGAGGTCACTGCTCACCGGTTTCGGGCCACCCGCGAGCGTGTAGAGCGCCTCGCCGTCGCCGAGGCGGAGCAGGAGGCGATCGACGGCGACGCGGTCGGTCGAGTCGAGCGAGGTCGTGTCGAAGCAGTGAGGTGTCGACGCGGCACCGGCGGACGCCGCATCCGGATGCATCGCGGTCCGGCGCGCGGTGCAGCCGACGAGACCACACGTGGCGAGCGTGCCGACCACGAACCGGCGCCCGATGCCGGTGACGCGCACCGAGCCACTCATCGCCGGAAGAGATGCACGACCTTCACGAGGAGCTGCGACGCCGGCACGCCCGGAACCGGCGCGCCCCCATCGCCACCGACGCGCCGCCGATCGTTGACGACGACGAAGACGTACGACAGCGGCGCGTATTCCCACGAGAAACGCGCGTTGAGCGTGCCGCGCTCGACGCTGGTGTTGTACTGGTAGAACGCCGTCAGCTGCAGCCGCGGCGACCAGGCGAGGCGGAGCTCCGGGGCGACGAGATGCGTCGTGACGCGCATCCCCGGCGTGCCGACGTCGCGCAGCCGGCTTGCGTCCCACGAGAGCTCGGCGGCGAGCTGCGGGCGCGGTACCCAGCGCACGGCGGTGGTCACGCGATCGAGCGTGCCGTCGAAGAAGCCGCCGGTGTTCGCGTCGAGCGTGGCGCTCAGCCGTGCGCTGCGATCGGAGCGCGCCACGAGGCCGGCGCGGCGGTAGGCGTAGCGCCCCGCGGTCACGCCGACACCGGGAATGAGCGCGAGATCGGCCGTCGGACGCTGCCAGTGCCGCTCGACGTACGGATAGACGAGCGCACCGTTCATGAAGACGAAGTCGAGGTATGCCTGCGCATAGCCTTCCTGCAACCGTCCGTCGCGCGGCCCGTGATAGAGATCGGCGAGGATCGCAGGCTTGAAGCCGCGCAGGAACGACGGCTTCCACGACGGGCGCACGTCGCCGATGATCGCGGGGCTCGTGTAGAGCACGTCGCCACGCGAGACGAAGCCCGTGCTCGGCCGGTAGGCATCGGTCGCGAGCGACGACAGCAGCCCGGTGTAGAGCCCATTCGTCTGCCGCCCGGCGAAGCCGGACCAGGCCCATCCCTGCCGCCCGGTCGCGCCGTCGCGGCTCGTCGAGACCATCCAGCTCGCGTTGGTCGTCGGCGAGAAGCGCACGAACGCGTCGGCGGTGGCGGTGGCGTCGGTGCCGCCCGGAGCACCCGCGTCGTGACGCGCCGTGACCATGCCACCGAGTCGCGATTGCCCACCGACGTTGCGCGAGAGGCGCGCGACGCCGATGGTCGCGTCGCCGAGGCCACCGCTGCCGGCCTGCCGGATGACGAGGGCACCGGCGTTCGTGCGCGCATCGCGCAGCACCGCCCGCGCGCCACCGCGGATCGCGATCGGGTTGCCCTCGGCGTCGAGGCCGATCGCGCGGCTGAAGAACGGCGTCACGACGAAACTCTCGCCGCTGTGCACCGTGAACAGCGACGCGTTCTCGAGGAAGAACTGCCGTCGCTCGGGAAAGAAGACGCCGAAGCGGCGCAGGTTGACGACCTGCCGATCGACGTCGGCCTGCGCGAAGTCGGTGTTGACGGTGCCCTCGACCTGGAGCGACGTGGTCGGCCGCCAGATCACCTCACCACCGACGTTGGCGCGCGTGCGGTCGCCACCGTCGGCGCGGAGCGCGTCGCCGAGGACGTACGGACGCCAGGCGAGATCGGCGCGCGGCGGGGGCGGTACGAGTCCCTCGAGACGCCCGGCAAAGTCCATGCGATACGGCGAGAGGTTGCGCGGCCAGTCGTTCCACCCGCTGAACTCGTAGAGGCGACGCGCACCACGGATCACGTTGAGCCCCCACGTGCTCGCGCCGGCACGATAGCGCAACGACGACCACGGGATCGCGACTTCCGCCGTCCACCCGCGCGGCCCACGCCGCGTGCGCACGCGCCAGACCGTCTCCCACTCGCGATTGTAGCGATCGCCGTCGTAGACCTCGAGCTCGCGCTGCGCGCCGTACGGCGTCACCTGGAACGAGACGCTGTTGCGCCCGTCGCCGACGGGATCGAGGACGATCCCCACGAGGTCGTTCTGGAAGTAGTCGAACTTGCGCCGCAGGTCCTGCACGCGGATGCCGGCCTCGCCGAGACTGTCGTCGGCCTCGATGCCGACGTAGAGCGCGCGTGCATCGTAGGCGATGCGGACGCGCGTGGCGACGCGACTCGGCTTGCCCTGCTCGGGTTCGGCCTGCCGGAAATCCGTGATCGGCGCCCCCTCGCGCCAGATCGCCTCGTCGAGCGCGCCGTCCACGACGATCGGCGCCGTGCTGCGGAGCGCCGTGTAGCGCGGTCGCGGCACCGAGTCGGCGACGGGCGGCACCGCGCGTTGCGCCGTCCCCGTGCGCGCCAAGACGGCGAGGGCGACGACGACGCGCGCCGCCGCACCACCGCCTACGTGCGCCCACATCATGCGATCGCGCGCACGCCGCGGAGCGAGAGCAGCGCGGCCACGATGGCCGCGACGGTGAGCAGCGCGAGCGCGGCGAAGGCGGGGCGGACACGTGCGAGCGTCGCCGCGACGTCCTGCGCCGGCGCATCGAATGCGGGAAGCGTCTCGTACGCACGCCGATCCAGCAGGCGGTCCGCGACGACGTGCGCGACGATCGCGCCGCGCCACCGCTCGTGGAACGCGACGGTGCCGTCGCGGAAGGCACGCCAGCGCGCACCGTCGGTTCCCGCGACCCCTTCGAGCACCGCCTGCACGAGCAGCGACGGCGCGACGACACGCGCGCGATCGACGATCGCCTGCTGCGCCGCGAGCGCCGAATCGAAGGCGACGAGCGGCGGCGCCATCGCGGCATCGATCTCGGCGTTCACGGCCAGCGAGCGCGCAGCGAATTCTGCGCCGCTCGACAGCGTCGCCCCGCGTGCGAGCTCGGGATGATCGTAGAGGAAGCGGCGCAGCACCGTGTCGGCACGCGCGTTGGCCGCCGCCGACACCGCGCGCGACTGTGCGATCAGCGCCGTACGACTGGGTGCGGGATGCCGCTGTTGCGCGATCGCGTTGGCGGCGACCGGCACGACGATCACGAGCGCGAGCCACGCGACCGCATAGGTGAGCGCACCGGCCGCAGCGCTCGGCGCACGGGCGCCGATCGCCACCGCGATCGCGAACCAGAACGCGGCGTACAGGACCACCGCCCCGAGCGCGAAGGCCGCCAGCGATGCCGTGCCGGGCGCACCGAGCGGCACACCCGCGACGACGAGTCCGACAGCCACCAGGCCGACCGCGAGCGCGAGCACGATCGCCGCGCGCACGAGCACCTTGGCCGCGACGATCCGCGCCAGCGACACCGGTTGCGCCGCCACCAGCGCGAGCGTGCCGGCCTCGCGTTCGCTCGCGAGCAGCCCGTACGTGAGCGCACCGACGAGCAGCGGCAGGAGCACCGCGAGCACGAAGGCGAGATCGAGGCGACCGGTGAGCAGGTTCACCGGGTTCTCGAGTTCGTCCTTCATCAGCATCGCCTGCCGCGCGCCGGTCGTGACGGTGAAGTACGCCGACTGCAGGTCGGCCTGCCCGATCGCGAGCACCGCCAGCGGCGCGGGATCGAGGGTGGCGACGCGCCCGATCCGCGCACCGACGTGGAACGGCGAGCGCGGGTCGCGCGCGAAGCGCTCCGGTGGCGCGGCGGTCGCCGGGATGGTGTCGAGCGCACGGCGCATGGCGTCGTACTGCGCCGCCTCGGCCGCGCGCAGCGTCGCGAGCGTCGCGCGCTGCACACGCACGAAGCCGCTCCCGGCGACGAGTGCGAGCACGACGACGACCGCGAACAGCGCCGTCGCCACGGGCAACAGGCGATCGCGCACCAGCAGCCGCCACTCGTGCGCGAGGAGGACGCGCAGCGCGACGGTGCGCGCGGGTGGTGGCGATGTGGCCGCTGCGTACGACGACGACGCGGTGGCCGTCACGGCCGGACCCGTGCGACCGCCGCGATGGCGCCGAGCGTCGCGACCAGTGCCCACCCGCCGAGGATCACCAGCGCTTCACGGTGTTCGCCGAGCGTCGCGCCGAGTGACGGCGCTTCGTAGGTGAACGGACCGACCGCGGCCCAGAGCGCGGGATCGGCCTTGTAGTCGAAATCCTCGCCGACGGCATGGCGCGTCATGTCACCGTTCATCGCGGCGACGAGTGTGCGCCGATAGCGCTCGGCCGCATCGGCGAAGGCGCGGTGATGCGCGACGTCGGTGCCGGCGAGCCCCATCGACAGCGCACGCAACGCCAGCACCGGCGCCACCACGCCGCTCAGCGCACGGACGCGCTCCTGCGTCGCGAAGCCGGACCACAACCGCGCGAAATGGCGATCGTAGACGACGTTGCCGAGCCGCTCGCCCTCGTCGAGCGCGAGACCGGCGAAGCTCACGGGAAGCTGGGCGACGCTGTCGACGCGATACTGCGCGAGGATGCGCCGCTCGAAGGCCTTCATCGACTCCGCCTGCCCCGCGTGGCCGTCGAATCCCTTCTCGAGATCGTCGCGCACCGCCTTCGCGAAGGCGGACGCGGTGGGGGTGGGTGCGACGGCGCGCGCCAGCTCGGTGACGAGGCGCGGCGCGAGCACGGTCACGAGCATCCACACGCCGAGCGAGACGGCGAGGGCGGTGCGCGCACTCGGCGCACGTGCCGACACCACGAGCACGAGCGCGAGCCAGGAGATGAAGTAGAGCAGGTAGCAGCCCGCGAGCACGGCGGCGCGCGGCAGGTCGTACGCCGCATCACCGCCGAGGCCGACGATCGCCGCTGCGCCGAGCACCGCGGCCGGCACGAGGATCACGCCAAGCGCCGCGGCAGTGCCGAGCATCTTGCCCGCGCCGAGCGTGCGCGCGGGGACGCCGAGTGCCAGGAGCTGGCGCAGCGTGCCGGTGTCGCGTTCGCCCGCGATCGCGCCGGCGGCGAGCACGACGATCAGGAGCGGCACGAGGAGCTGCAGCGTCATCGCGGCGGTGAGCGTGCCGGCGCGCTGCGCGCCGGTCGCGTCCTGGGCGGGGCGGTACGCGAACTCGTTGCGCTTGTGTGCCTCGAGCCAGGTGAGGACGCCCGCGTACGGATCGACGCCGTCGTCGAGCGTGGCGAGCGTCGCGCGCGGCTTGAAGGCATAGATGCCGTAGTGCGCCGCCGAATGCGGATTCTTGGCCGGCTGCGCGAGCCAGTCGGCGCGCGTCGCCGCGGCGGCGGCGGTACGCTCGGCGGCGAGCGTGCGCGTGGACTGCCGGCCGAGCACGAGCGCGCCGGTCAGCAGCGCGAGCAGGGCGATGGCGGCGAGACGCACGCGCCCGTCGCGCCACTGCTCCGTGAACTCCTTGCGGACGATGGTGGCGAGCATGGATGCGTGCCTCAGTTCCGCATGTGATCGAGGTAGAGCCGTTCGAGGTCGGCGTGCCCGACGTCGGCGGCGGCGAAGCGATCGACCAGCTGCCCGTGCTTCATGATCGCGATGTGCGTCGCCGTCTCGCGGGCACGGAAGAGATCGTGCGTCGCCATGAGGATCGCGACGCCGTCGGCGCGCAGCCGATCGAGCAGCGCGCTGAATTCGTTCGACGCCTGCGGATCGAGTCCCGACGTCGGTTCGTCGAGGAGGAGGGCACGCGCCGACTTCGCGCTCGCGATCGCGATGCCGACCTTCTGCCGCATGCCCTTGGAGTAGGTCGCGACGCGGCGATCGACGGCGGCACGCGGCAGGCCGACGCGTTCGAGCAGCGCGCGGAGTTCACCGCGTGCGAGCGGTGGTGCGCCGCTCAGGCGGTGGAAGTACTCGAGGTTCTCGAGCCCCGTGAGCGTGCGATAGAGCTGCACCTGCTCGGGGATGTACGCGAGGCGGCGCTTGCTCTCGAGCGGATGCTCGGCGACGTCGAGTCCATCGACCAGTGCACGCCCGCCGGAACGCGGCACGAAATCGAGGAAGAGATTGATCGTCGTCGTCTTCCCCGCCCCGTTGGCGCCGAGGAGGCAGAGGAGCTCACCCGGCGCGACGCGGAGCGTGAGCGGATGCAGGGCGACGGTGTCGCCGTACGACTTGGTGAGCGCGTCGGCTTCGAGCATGGCGGCGCCTGTCACGAGGGAGCGGCGCCGGCCGGCGCCTTGTTGAGATTGACCTCTCAACAAGTCGTATGCAAGTGGTGCTGCGATTTCGACGCCGCCGTCGCGCAGGCGCCGCCGCCGGTTCGCCCTCAGCGGAATGCCGTCAGCTCCCCCGCCGTCCACGGCGCCGTCCGCCCCTTCGTGGCCGCGCGCACCGCCGCCACCTGCGCCGCCGTCACCGGCGTCGCCCCGTTGCCCCAGGTGCGCCGGATGTACGTGAGCACCGCCGCCACTTCGGCGTCGGTCATCGGCTGCCCGGTGCCCCAGGCAGGCATCATGCTCGTGTACGTCGCGCCCTTCACCGTCATCTCACCCTGCACGCCGTGCAGCACGATGCGGATCGCCGCACCGGGCCTGCCCGTGACCCATTCGGAGCCGGCGAGCGGCGGAAAGGCGCCGGTGATCCCCTCGCCGTTCGCCTGATGACAGGTGGCGCAGCGCTGGTAGAGCTGCGCGCCGTCCTGCGCGGCGGCGACGGTGGGAAGCGCGGCGAACGCAATGACCGGAACGAGGCGACACAGCATCGGGCGGGAGGCGACTGTCGTGGACGAACGGATCTGCAACGAGCGTGACGGCGACGCGTCACGGTGCGCCGTGCAAGCTAGCCGCCGTCCCCGCGCGCCCCGGACGGGGTATCTTTGGCCGCGTCGTTCCGCCCTTTCCGTCCCGCGCCCGTCCGGCGCGACGAGCCCGATAGCCATGCCCGCGATCAACGGTCCCGTCTCGACCTTCCTGCGTCACAACTTCCGTCACTTCAACGCCGCGACCGTCATCGACGCCGCCGACGGCTGGATCCGCCACCTCGACGAGGGCGGCAAGATGTTCGTGACGCTCGCCGGCGCGATGAGCACCGCGGAGCTCGGCGTCTCGCTGGCCGAGATGATCCGGCAGGACAAGATCGCCGGCATCAGCTGCACCGGAGCGAATCTCGAGGAGGACGTCTTCAACCTCGTCGCGCACGACTTCTACGAGCGCGTGCCGCACTGGCGCGAACTGACGGCCGCCGACGAGCAGCGGCTGCTCGACAAGCACATGAACCGCGTCACCGACACCTGCATCCCCGAGATGGAGGCGATGCGCCGCATCGAGGCGGTGGTGCTCGAGGAATGGGTCGCGGCCGACCAGCGCAGCGAGCGGCTCTTCCCGCACGAGTTCATGTTCCGCATCCTGAACTCGGGCAAGCTGCGCGACAGCTACCAGATCGATCCGCGCAACTCGTGGATGATCGCCGCGGCCGAGAAGAAGCTGCCGATGTTCGTCCCCGGCTGGGAGGACTCGACGCTCGCCAACATGTACGCCGGCCACTGCATCGAGGGGCACGTGAAGAACGTGCACACGGTGCGCACCGGCATCGAGTACATGCAGTCGCTCGCCGGCTGGTACTCCGAGCTCGCGCCGCGCCACTCGATCGGCTTCTTCCAGATCGGCGGCGGCATCGCGGGCGACTTCCCGATCTGCGTCGTCCCGATGCTGCACCAGGACCTGCAGCGCGACGATGTCCCGCTCTGGGGCTACTTCTGCCAGATCAGCGACAGCACGACGAGCTACGGCAGCTATTCGGGCGCGGTGCCGAACGAGAAGATCACGTGGGGCAAGCTCGGCGTGGACACGCCCAAGTACATGATCGAGTCCGACGCGAGCATCGTGGCACCGCTCGTGTTCGCGCTGGTGCTCGGCCAGTGAAGGCGGCGACGGTCGGCGGCATCGTCTCCGCCATGGCGCTCGTCGCACTCGCACCGACGACGCGCGGGCTGGCCGGCGATCGTGCGCACGACGGCGTCGCGGTCGACGACCTCTCGGCGGCGCGCCACCTCAAGCTCCTCAAGAGCGAACCGGCGGCCAACGCCACGCTCCTCGTGCCCCCGACGACGATCAGGCTCTGGTTCTCGCAGCGCCCCGAACTCGCGGTGACGCGCGTGACGGTGCGCGGGGCGACGGGTGCCGAGCGCGTGCTCGCCCCGTTGTCGCGCGGCGAGGCGGGCGACGCGCCGATCACCGGCGAGGTCGGCATCGCACTCGCGCCGGGCGCGTACACGATCGCGTGGCGCACGATGGCGCGCGACGGCCACGTGCTTTCGGGGACAGTGCCGTTCCGCGTCGCGTCGTCGCCGGCGCGCCCGCGTTGATCGGCGGCGACACGCCCGACCGTCACCCGCGCGCGCGAGTCGTCGTCACGTGGAGTGGATCCTCGCCCGCTGGCTCGGCTATGCCGCGCTGGCGGTGCTGCTCGGTGCGGCGTTCGTGGGCACGGTGCTGGTGCCGCGACTCGCGCGACGTGGCGCGCACGACGACACGCTCCCGCGCGACGCCGCACGCCTCGCCCTCGCCGCCGCGATCGCGCTGATCCCCGCGAGCCTGCTGCGTCTCGCCGACCAGCTGGTCGCGCTGCAATCGCCCGGCGACGCGCCGTGGACCGGGCTCGACGCGCTTCTCCGCTACACGACGTGGGGAAGCGGCTTCGTCGCGCAGGGCATCCTCCACCTCGTCGCGGGTCTCGCGGCGTGGCGACTCGTGCGCGCGAGCGGATCGCGCATCGCGTGGGGGACGCTCGTCGCCGCCGCGCTCATGCTCTGCGCGACACCCTCGCTGCAGGGCCACGCGATCGCCGCGGAGGGACGCGAATGGCGCGCGGTCGCGAGCGACGTCGTGCACGTGGTCGGCGCGAGCGCATGGCTCGGCACGCTCGTCGCGATCGGCTGGCTGACGCTCGTCGTGCGCGGCGACGGGGTGCGCGTGGGTGATCCCGCGTTCGAAGCCGAGCGCGCCCGCCGCGACGATCGCCTGCGCACGCTCACCGCCCTCGTCCCGCCGGTCGCACTCGGTGGCGCCGCGCTGCTCGTGATCGCCGGCGTCGCGAGCTCGCTCGTGCATCTCACCGCCGTCGCCGACCTGTGGACGAGCGAGTGGGGACGCTACCTCGCCGTGAAGGCGACCCTCGCCGCCGTCGTCCTCGCCCTCGGCGCACGCAACTGGCGCGTCACCGTCCCCCGCGCCCTCGACGGGGCCCCCGTCACCCCGCTCCGCCGCACCCTCGCCCTCGAACTCGCCGCCGCCGCACTCGTGCTGCTCGTCACCGCGATCCTCGTCGTCACGCCGCCACCCGGTGAGTGAGCGGGTGGGTTAGCCGGTCGAACTGCAGACCGCGGAGATGCGGGGGCACGCGAGGGAACGCGGAGAACCGACTCTTGGAAACGTCGTCTCCGTCCTCCGGTCGTCTCCGTTCCTCAGATTTCCATTGTCTGTCCGAGATCCTGAACTGACATGGAAAATCTGAGGAACGGAGGGGACAGGAGGACGGAGACGACTTGTCTTCGTTTCTCCGAAGTTCAAAGCAGTTCAATGTCGATCAGGCAATGACGATCCGACGAACACAGCAACGTCTTCTCCGTCCTCCGGCCGTCTCCGTTCCTCAGATCTTCATGGTCAATTCACGATCTCGAACCGACGAAGAAGTTCGGAGAAACGGAGAAGACCGGAGGACGGAGACGGCTGTTTCCACAGTCGGTTCTCCGCGTCCCCTCGCGCGCCCCCGCATCTCCGCGGTCTGCAGTTCCAGAACGCCGAAACCCTACGCACCACTCACACGGGAGACGTGACGTCCTTGACGCGCGCCAACGCCTGGCCGAGCGCTTCGGCGAGGCGTTCGCTGGAGACGGGCTTGACGAGGTGCGCGGCGAAGCCGAGCGCGAGGCTGCGTTCGATGTCGTGCTGCATGCCGAAGCCGCTCATCACGAGGCAGGGCGGGAGCGCGTCGGCGCCGTAGTGCGCCTGCAGGTGCTGCAGCAAGTCGGCACCGGAGCCGTCGGGGAGGCCGAGATCGGTGATCACGGCGGCGACGCTGCGATCGGCGTGGAACCGGCGCAGCCCTTCGGCCACCGAGTGCGCGACGACGGGTTCGAAGTCGAGCGTGCGGAGGAGCATCGCCACCGCGGCGGCGGTGTCGGGATGGTCCTCGACGAGCAGCAGCCGTGCGCCGGCACCGCGCGTCGTCGCGAGCGCGTCACGACGCAGCTCCGCCGTCGTCGTCACCATGTCGGGGATGACCGCCACCGGGAGTGCGAGCGTGAACGCCGCGCCGGTGCCGGGGCCGTCGCTGTGGACCGAGACATCGCCACCGTGCGCCTGCGCGAGCGCGCGCGTGATGTGGAGGCCGAGCCCGAGCCCGCCGAACTCGCGCGTCACCGCGGCATCGGCCTGCACGAACGGATCGAAGACCTTCTCCAGCTGGTCGGCCGGAATGCCGATCCCCGTGTCGGTGACGGTGACGCGCGCCACGTCGCCCTCGACGGCGATCGCGATCGTCACCGTGCCGCAGGCCGGCGTGAACTTGACCGCGTTGCGCACGATGTTCCACAGCATCTGCTGCAGTCGCCCGCTGTCGGCCGCGACCGACACGGCGTCGCCGTCGTCGCGACGCACGAGGCGGAGCTGGCGCGCGTCGGCATCGGCGGCGACCATCGCCAGCACCTCGTCGATCGCGGGGCCGAGCGGCACCGGTGCCACGCGCAGCTCGAGCTTGCCGCGCGCGATGCGCGTGAGATCGAGCAGGTCGTCGATCAGCTTGATCTCGAGCTCGACGTTGCGACGGATCGTCGCCAGATGCGTGTGCACGTCACGCGGCAGCTCGGCACGGCGCTGCAGCATCGTCGTCAGGAGCGCGACCGGTGCCAAGGGCGTGCGCAACTCGTGGCTCAACACGGCCAGGAACCGGTCCTTCGCCGCACTCGCCGCCTCGGCCTCGCGCCGCGCGGCCTCGATGCGCTCCTCGGCCTTCTTGCGGTCGTCCACGCTCACCGTGCAGCCGATCAGGCGCAGCACGCTTCCGTCGCGGTCGCGGATCGCGCGCGAGTGATCCCACACCCAGACCCAGCGTCCGTCGCGGTGACGCACACGGTATTCCTGGATCGAGAGATCGCGCTCGCCGCGCTCGATCGCGAGCCAGGCCTCGAGGAGCTGCGCGTGGTCGTCGGGATGCACCTGCTGATGCCACCACGACACGTCGTCCGGCACCTCGTGCGGGGCCCAGCCGAGGAGCTCCGTCATCTCGCCGCTGCGCGTCGTCGTGCCGGTGCGCGCGTCCCAGTCGTAGACGAGCCCGCGCAGCGCGCCGAGCGCGAGGGCGAGTCGCTGTTCGCGCACGCGCCCTTCCTCTTCCTGCCGACGACGCGCGGTGACGTCGATGGCGGTGAAGAGGAGGCGCACCGGGCGCCGTGTACCGGCCCCGTCCTCGAAACGCACGACGCCACGCACCTGGTGCCAGCGTTCCTGTCGCGCGCGCGCGACGAAGCGATGCTCGCTCTCGAAGTGGCCGTCGCCCGCGGGGTCGAGCGCGCGGGTGATGCGCCGCACCACCTCGACGCGATCGTCGTCGTGGATCGCGGCGAGAATGCCCGGCAGCGTCGTGCGCGTCGGCAGGCGGCGCAGCCCCAGGAAGGTCGCGAGTTCGGCCGAAGCGGTGACCTCGCCGGTCAGCAGATCGAGTTCGCCGGAGACGAGCCCCGCGAGCGACGCCGCCTGCCGCAGCTGTTCGCCGCTGTCGCGCAGCGCCTGTTCGGCGACGCGGCGCGCGGTGATGTCCACCACGATCGCCACCGCGCCCACGACCGCGCCCGACGCGTCGCGAACCATGCCGCCCGACAGGTGCACCCACACCGGCGTGCCGTCGGGACGCACGAAGCGTTTCTGATAGTCGAACGGCGCACCCGATGCGGCATGGCGCGCGCGCATCTCGTGCTCGAGCGGCACGTCTTCGGGATCGGTGATCTCGTCCACCGTCATGCCGCCGAGCATCTCGTGCGCGTCGCGACCGACGATGCGACAGAAGGCGCCGTTGACGTAGCGCATGCGCCCGTCGGTGCCCGCGTGCACGATCCCCGCTTCGGCGGCGTCGTACATGGCGAGGAGGCGCGCCTCGGCACGGTCGGTGGCCTCGCGCGCGAGCCGTTCGTGCGTGACGTCCACCTGTGTGCCCGCGACGCGGCGCGCATGCCCGTCGGCGTCGTAGGCGATGCGCCCGCGGCTCCAGAGCCAGCGCACCGCGCCATCGTCGCGACGGATCGCGCGGTACTCGAGGTCGAACTCGGGCTCGCACGCGCCGAGGATCGCGTCGACGCGCGCCTCGACGGCGGCGACGTCGTCGGGATGGATCATCACGGACCACGAGCGCTGCGTGACCGGCTCGCCCTGCGGCACCCCGTAGAGCGAATACATGCCGTCGCTCCACCCTGCGTCGCCGCTGACGAGATCGAGATCGAAGACGCCGACGCGTCCGGCGTGTTGCGCGAGGCGGAGCGTGTCGAGTGCGTGGCGCAGCTCGCCCGCCATCTGGTGGTAGGCGTCCGACTCGAGCGCCTCGCGCAGCGCCGCATGGAGCTGGCGACGCCAGCTGCGCGCGTCGCCCTCGCCGGGGATGAACTGCACAGGCGCGCGTGCATCGAGCCGCGCGATGGTCGCGGCGGGGAGCGTGTCGATGCCACGATCCACGAACGCGAGCCCGACGACGCAGTCGGCGTCGGCGGCGTGGGCCATCAGCGTCTTCGCGGCCTCCTCGAGCGCCGCAGGCGGCGCGTCGATGATCACCGCCACCGGATCACGCGCACTGCAGGCCCCGTCGGCCAGCGGGCGCTCGAGCGTGCGCACGAGGCAGCGCACGTCGGGCCATGCGGCACGCACCTGTGCGAGGATCGGTGCGCTGCGCGCAGGGTCGTCGGTGGCGACCACGATCGCGGCAGGCATCGGGGCGCTCGTGCGGAACGGCATGGTGCGGCGGACCGGCGGGAGGTGCGAAACGACGCGGGAACGCCACGACGTACCCCGCCCTGCAACCAAGCACGCACGGGGCCGCCAGTACCATCGGGATGGGGCCTACGCGTTCGGTACGGAGTGTCCCCGATGCGGTCGGCCACGGCACGGGAGCGCGGTGGCTCGTGCGCCGACCATCGATCGGAGGGCGTCATCCGGTCGCGCATCCACGCCGATCGCGTTACGGCAGCAGCGCATCGCCGCTCGGCCGGACGGTGACGACTGCCGGACGCGTCCCGTCAGCGGCGATCGGGCTCAGGCGCCAACCGTGCCGTCATCTGCCGTGGCGACACCCCGCACGCCCCCCGCGTGACGCGTACGTCACGCGTTACCCAGTCCTGGAAACCGGGGTGCCTCACGGTGACGGCGTACGTGCCCGCGCGTTCGAGCGCGCCGACGAGGACCTGCTCGTTCTCCCGCAGCGACGGCCAGTTCTCCGCTGCACCCGGCGTCAACGGCTCCGCATAGGCGCCATCCTGAATGCTCCCCGTGGCCCCCTGCACGAGGCTCGCTCCGCTGGACGCGTCCAGCACACGGATCGCCAGCCCGTAGGACTGCGCGCCGTCGCACGTCTGCAGCGCGGTCGACGGTGCGCACGCGGTCGCCGTCAGTGCCATGCAGCCGAGCGCGATCTGCCGAAGTCGCGTCATGTCGTTGAGTTTAACGGTTGCCTCAGTGCGCCGAGTCGGTCGCCGCCGCCACGATCGCGGCGCTCGTGTAAAACGGCAAGGTGCGTCGGACCGGCGGAAGATGCGAAACGACGCGCGAGCGCCACGACCTACTCCGCGCCGCAACCAATTCCGCACGGGGTCGCTACCGTCAAGGGGAATGGGTCCGTCCGATCCCCACGCCGGATGCTCTGCAGCAAAGGTCCTGACGAGCATGGCAGGAGAGCCTTCCACGACGTGAAGCGGGTGGCGCGCATGCGAAAACCGGACGGTCGCTCGCGGAAGCGCGCCAGCCTGCTACCTTCCGCGAACCATGTCGTCGTTGCGCACGCGAATGCGACCGCTGGTCGCGCTGCTGACGTGCTGGCTGGTCCTCCTGCGGGCCGAGCCGGTACCGCTGCATGCGTGCGCCATGCACGATGGCGCCGCGCACGTCACGATGCACGGGGGCGGTGCCCACGATGGCACCGGAGCCGTCGGGGCGACGCGCGCGCACGACGCGGCTCATGCGGCGCACCACGCCGACCACGCGAGCGCGAGCGCGGACGCGCACACCCCCGAGCCCGCGCACGACGCATCGACCGAGGGCTGCCTCTGCCTCGGCTGCTGCGGCGGGGTGCCCGTCGTCGCGACGGTGTCGGTCCCGCCGCTCGCGTGGCTCGCATCGATCCTCGATGTCGAGCCGGTGCTCGCCGCGCCGGGCGCACGCCGCCTGCCGGCGCCGCGCGACGACGTCGCGCTCCCGTACCCGAACGCGCCACCCGCGGGCCTCGTCGCCTGACGGGACGGGCCGGCCGCGCCACGAGCGCGGCGGCACCGCGTCACACGCCGATCGCCCGGTGACCGCACTCCGCGCGGACGCCGGCCCGTGCCGCGCATCCTGCGCCGCACACCGTCCCCTCGGGCCACGACTCGTTCGCGCGCCGGGCACCCCGCCCGCGCGCCTCCGTGGACCTTCGGTCGGGACGACTCATCCATGCTGGACATCATCCGCCGCGCTCGCGGCGCGTCCGCGTCGCACGCGGGCGCATCGAACAGGCGTGCGCCCGTGGCGCGCGCCGCACTCCTCGTCGCCCTTCCCGTCACGCTCGTCGCGCAGGCGACCGGACGCGTCGAGGGAACCGTCGCCAGTCGCGACGATGGCATGCCGCTCGCCGACGTGACCGTCCGCGTCGAAGGCACCACTCGCGGCGCCCTCACCGACGCGCAGGGGCGCTTCGTCCTCGGCGCGCTGCCGACGGGGCGCGCGGTGCTCGTCGCCGTGCGCGTCGGCCTCACCGCCGCCCGCGAGACGGTCACCGTCGCGCCGGGCGCCGCCGTCACGGTGCGCCTGCGCCTCGCACCGGCGGCCACCACCATCGCGCCGGTGACGGTGAGCGCGACGCGCGAGGCGGTGCGACGCGGTGACCTCGCCGTGACCATCGACGCGCTCGACGGCGCCGAGATCCGGCGCACGCGCGCCGCGCATCCCGCGCAGCTCCTCAACCGGCTCGCCGGGGTGCGCGTCACGGAGCTCGGCGGCGAGGGGCACAGCACCGCGATCCGCCAGCCGATCACCACCAAGCCGATGTACCTCTACCTCGAGGACGGCGTCCCCACGCGCGCCACCGGCTTCTTCAATCACAACGCGCTCTACGAAGTGAACATCCCGCAGTCGGGCGGCCTCGAGGTGCTCAAGGGGCCCGGCACGGCGCTCTACGGATCGGATGCGATCGGCGGCGTGATCAACGTGCTCACGCGCCCCGCCCCGCCGTCACCGCAGGGCGAGGTGAACCTCGAGACGGGGCCGTGGAATTACCGTCGCCTGCTCGCGACGGGCGGCACCACGCGCGGCGCGCACGGGATCCGCGCCGACGTCAACCTCACCGCCACCGACACGTGGCGTGAAGGCGCCGCCTACACGCGTGGCAGCGCGACGCTGCGGCACGACTGGATCGGTCCGGCCGGCTGGACGACCAAGACGGTGGTCACCGCGAGCCGGATCCGCAGCAACGACGTGCCCGCGCTCACGCAGCCGCTCTTCGACCTGTGGAGCACGCAGAACCGTGCACCGATCGCGTATCGCGATGTGGACGCGCTGCGCGCCTCGGTGCAGCTCGAGCGCGACCGGGGCGCCGACCTGCTGACGGTGATCCCGTTCGTGCGGTACAACGCGCTCGACCTGCTCCCGAACTGGCAGCTCACCTTCAATCCGCAGGCGTGGAGCACGAGCAACCGGTCGGTGGGGCTGCTGGTCAAGTATCGCCGCGACTTCGCCCCGCTCCGCACGCGCGTCATCGTCGGCGCCGACGGCGACTGGAGCCCCGGGCGCGCGATCGTCGACCAGATCGCCGCCCCGCGCGACGCCCGCGGCTTCTGGACGACGTTCACGCCGACGACCCGCTCGTACGACTACGACGTCACCTACCGGCAGGCGTCGCCGTACGTGCACGCCGAACTCTCGCCCCTCTCGCGCGTGCGCGTGGACGTCGGGGCGCGCTACGACGTCGTCGGCTACGACTACGACTCGCGCCTCGCGCCGCTGCAGACGGGCCCCTTGCGCCGTCCGGCCGACACGTCGCTCACGTACCGGCGCCTGAGCCCGAAGCTCGGGGTCACGTGGGACGTGACGAAGGGGCTCAACGTGTACGCCAACTGGCGCGAGGGTTTCCGAGCGCCGTCGCAGTCGCAGCTGTTCCAGCAGGGACCGGCGGTCAACACGGTCGGGTTGCGTCCGGTGGTCGCGCGGTCGGCGGAGCTGGGGCTGCGCGGCGAGACGTCGCGCCTCGCGTGGTCGCTGGCGGCGTACGAGATGCGCATCACCGACGACATCGTGAACTTCATCACGCCGGAGAACCTGCGTGAGGCGACCAACGCCGGCCGCACGCGGCATCGCGGCCTCGAAGGCGCGATCGGCGTCGCGCTGACGCGCACGCTCCGCCTCGACGCGAGCGGCGCGCTGGCCGAGCATCGCTACATCGCGTGGACGCCCGCGGCGCCGCGGCCGGGCTTCGCCGGGAGCGACTTCTCGGGCCGGCTCATGGAGCAGGCACCGCGGACGCTCGGCAACGTGCTCCTCGCCTGGTCGCCGCGTCGCCTCGCCGGCGGACGACTGGCCGCCGAGCTCTCGCACCTCGGCCGCTACGCGATGGATCCCAACAACGCGCAGTTCTACCCGGGCTTCACGACCGTGAACCTGCACGCGAACGCGATGGTGACGCCCGGCGTCGAGCTGTTCGTGCGCGCGACCAACGTCACCAACCGCCGCTTCGCCGAGCTGGCGTCCTTCAACCCGAACGAGCGTCTCGTCACCGACCGCTTCACGTACACGCCGGGCGTCCCGCGCTCGGTGTTCGCGGGGCTGCGGTGGACGCTGCGCTGAGGAGCCGACGATGACGATGACGATGACGATGATGATGCGCAGGAGGAGGACGACGATCATGCCCGCCGTGCTCGCACTCGCAGCCTGCGCGCGCGCACCGGGGGTGGCACTCGACGCGCCCCGCGAAGTCAGCGCGCCGACGGCGGTCGGCGCGGCACCGGTGGTCGCGCTCCGCGACGACGGGACGCGCGCGACCGCCTGGGTGAGCGCCGACGGCGGTGGCGACCAGGGCGTGCTGCACGTGCAGGTCGGCGACACGGGCGTCGTCGGTGCGCTCCGCGATCCGCTCGGCCCGATCGAGCCGCACGGCGAGGCGCCACCCAAGCTGGTCTGGCTGCGCGACGGCGGCGTCGGGGCGCTCTACGCCGTCGGCAGGATCGTGCCGGGCCGACGCTTCCCGGCGAGCGCGCTCCGCTTCGCCCGCAGCGACGACGGCGGGCGCACGTGGCGCGCACCGGTGACGGTCGCCGACAGCGCGCTCTTCGCCAGCTACAACTTCCATGCGCTCCACGTCGCCGCGGATGGCCTGCTCTACGCGGCGTGGCTGGACGGTCGGCACGGCAAGTCGGCCGCCTACACCGCACGCAGCGACGACGGCGGCGTGACGTGGTCACGCAACGTGCGCGTCGACATGGGCGAGAGCTGCCCCTGCTGCCGCACCGCGCTCGCCAGCGGCGCGAACGGGCGTCTCTATCTCGCGTGGCGGAGCGTGCTGCCGGGGAACGTGCGCGACATCGTGGTGGCACGGAGCGACGATCGTGGCGCGACGTGGGGTACGCCGGTGCGCGTGCACGCCGACGGCTGGGTCTACGACGGCTGTCCGCACGCGGGCCCGTCGCTGGCGGTCGATGCCGACGGCGCGCTCCACGCCACGTGGTGGACGGGGAAGGACGGCCGCGCCGGCGTCTGGTATGCGAAGTCCACCGACGGGGCGCGCACGTTCGGTGCGCCGGTGGCGATGGGCGTCGCCGGTGCGTCGCGGCCGGCGCACGCGCAGCTCGCCGTCGGTGATTCGGCGCGCGTGGTCGTCACGTGGGACGACGGCACGCGGGCCGTGCCGCGCGTGATGCTGCGCGCGAGTCGTGATGGCGGCGCGACGTTCGGTGACGCCGTGCCGGCGAGCGACAGCGCGGCCGCCGCGCAGTTCCCCGTGCTCGCGCTGCACGGCGATCGCGTGACGCTCGTGTGGGCCGAGCAGGCGGCGGCGGTCGCGGCCCGTGCGGCGAAGGCGCGCCCGAACATGAAGGATCCGTCGGTGCGCATGCCGCTCCCGCGCGTCGGCGAGACGCGCGTGCTGCTGCGCACGGGGACGGTGCAGTGAGTGCGTGGGTGTGGCGCGAGTGGCGACGTGCGCCCGCGTCACGCCGCGACGCGCCGGCGCGCGTGCACCTCGTGCGTACGCTGCGCGCGAGTGTGCCCGTGCGTGCGCTGCGCGCCTGCGCACTCGTCGCGTGCGTGCTGCCGGCATGCAGCGCCGCACGCGACGCGGATGCGTTCCGGCCGCTCGCGGTCGGCGAGCCGGTGCCGGCGTTCACGGTGCCGACGCTCGCCGGCGACACGGTGCGCGTCGGCGCCGAAACGGGCGTGCAACCGGTGACGCTCGTGAACGTCTGGGCGACGTGGTGCGGGCCGTGCCGCGAGGAGTTTCCCGAACTGACGCGACTCCACGCCGAGTTCGCGCCGCGCGGCCTCCGCATCGTCGCCGTGGCCATCGATAGCGAGGGAGCGCCGGTGGTGCGGCCATTCGTGGCTGCGCAGCGCGCGTCGTTCACGATCGCGCTCGATCCGGCCGATGCGATCCGCCAGCGCTATTTCGCGCTCGGCGTGCCCGAGAGCTGGCTCGTGTCGGGCGACGGACGGCTGCTCTGGAGGCAGGTGGGGGCGATTCCCGCCGGCGCGGCGGCGGCGCGAGCGGCGATCGAGCGGGCGGTGCAGGGGCGTCCGGGCGGGTGACTCACGACGGCGAGATCACGACGACGAATCACGCGAGGCCTCGCTCACCGCCGCAGCAGGAACATTGACACGATCCCGGTCTCGATCGTCAGGGCGAGGCGGTTTGCGCCACGCTCGGTCGTGGAGTGCTGCAAGTTGCCACGTCGGTCCACGACCACGTCGGCGCCGAGGAGGGCGCGCGCTCGGAGCCGCGTGGTCAGACGACGCTCGACACCTAGTGACAGGCCCATGGCGGAACCGGACCCCGAGAGGAACCGGTCCGACCGCTGGCGCGTGCCGGGTGGCGGCACCGGCTCGAGGGCGCCGCCCGGGACCGTGGCGACCCACGTGTGCACGAGACGTTCGCGCGATGCCGCGCCTGTCGCGACGATCGCCCAGCGCGGTCCGAATTGCCGAATGGCTTCGACACGAAGTGCGCCATCCTGCCGTTCCGCAGCCACCGTGTGTAGCGCCCCTCACATGGGCGTCGGCACCGATTTACCCACCAGCATGATCCGCAGCCGGTGGGAGCCGACGCCGATGCCGAACCTGTCTCCGACTCCGTTCGGCAATCCCCCGCGCGATCGGAAATCGCGTTCGCTGGCTGGCCGGGCGGCGGCGCGGACGCGTCGAGGTGCGCTGCCGGCAGCGTCGTGGCAATTGTCACTGTCCCGATACTCAACACGTTGGACTTCTGACGGGTCCAAGGACGCACGGCTCGCGGAACACGATCGCTTCTCCGGATCCGATCGCATTCGCCGGAAAGCCGGAGCTTCTCACGGGTACGCCGCCGTGTATACCGCTTATCCAGCCAGCAGAAGCCAAAGCCGACCACGACGTGAGTTCACGATCGTCAAGCGGTCGTTCGGTGTTGCATGCCGTCCATCCGCGGAGTTTAACGACCACCGCCAGCATCATGACGATTCATGGACCTTGATCTGCCAGCGTTGCGAAAGAATCAAGCCGTAGCTGCGATGCCAATCCGCAGGTTTATCCGTTGCAGTCAGATCTCTCGACCAAAGCCGCGGCACACTCTCCAACAAGATTGGCAGCATGGCCAATCGAGAATCCGTGTTGTACAGACCGAGGAAGCACCGGATTGCTATCGTCGATGTCTCCAAAGGCGAAAAAACCCGCGCGCTTGCACCTGGCAAACAGAACTCTGCGAGGGCAAGCCGGGGCCGCTTGCACACAGCGAGTGACGATCGCATCGTGGCTTACCCCAGCAGTCGAACATGCATTCCAGGAGGCGGCCACATGTCCCTCGCGCGCTCCGTCAGTTCGTCCGCCCTGATGATCACCTTTGTGTTGCTGCCCGTTGCGTGCTCGGAATCTCGTCCGTTGGAGCCGCCAGACTAACAAGTTGCCGCAGCTCTATCGGGTCTTCCCGCGTCCGCGCGCAAATTCGTGCACATTGTGCCCACTCCCGAGCAAGGACTCATCCAGCCCGGCTGCGAGATGATCGGCGATCCGATTAACGGCGGACGCTTAGAGGGTGTTATGAACTTGTGGCAGCGTTCACGAACTTCGTGAGCATGACGGAGGCGAAGGCGAGGAAGTGCAGCCCGCGCAGCGTGTCGGGCGAGCGTTCGTAGTCGCGGGCCAAGCGGCGGAAGCGCGTCAGCCATCCGAAGCTGCGCTCGACGACCCATCGGCGCGGGAGCAGGATGAAGCCGCGCTTGGCCTCCGGCAGGCTGACCACCTCAAGCTGGATGCCGTGGGCTGCAGCGTCTGCCGCCGGCTCCGCGCCCGTATAGCCCTGATCGACGAACGCGACGTCGACGGTGTCGCCGGTGACCGCCTGCACGTCGGCGGCGAGGTCGGCAACCTGCGCGCGCTCTTGTTCGTTGGCGGGTGTCACGCGCGCCGCCAACAGCTGCCCCAGCGTGTCGACGGCCATGTACAGCTTGCTGCCCTTTTTGCGCTTGTAGCCGTCGTAGCCTGCCCGCGCCCCGCTCTCGACGGTCGACTGCAGCGTGCGGCCATCGAGCACCGTGGCCGTGGGCGCGGGCGCCCGCCCTTCGGCGAGCCGCACCACGCTGCGGAGATCATGCACCATGGCCTCGAAGACACCGGCCGCGAGCCAGTGCATCGTTTGCTGGTAGACGGCGGCCCAAGGCGGGAAGTCGGACGGCAGGTAGCGCCACGGCGCGCCGGTGCGCACGAGCCAGCGGACGGCATTGTAAGTCTCGCGCAGGTCGTGCACGCGCTGGCGGGCGTCCTCGCGCACAAGCGTGAGGTATGGGGCGACGAACGCCCACTCGACGTCGTTGACGTCGCTCGGATAGGGTTTCCGCGGCATGCCAGCCCACAGAACACGATCTATGCCGCAGCGTCACATAGATTTGAGTGCATAACACCCTCTAGTCCGATGTGATGACTTCGGAGGCCCTGCTCGCTGGACCGTTATGGTAACGAGCATTCCCGATGCATGGATGTCCAGTTACCTGTCATTCCTTGACGGCTGGCAGAATCGAACGCGCGCGGTCACGACACTCAACTGGCCAAATACCGACCTCGCGCCACCTGACTTGTCCGGCGGTTCGGCACCGGGTGGAGGGGGTGGCGGTGGGCCGGGCCACTGTGATGAGGGTGGCGGCGACGGATGCTTCAATCCCGGAAACTACCATATCGATCGTTCGGCGACTGACTTCTGTGATCCACGTTTGGCAGGCTGCTTGATGCCGATTGACACAGCGTATCTCCACTCGGTTCGGACAGCCTTGAATTCGATCAACAAAAACAGCCCATACTTACTGTGCCGACAAGCGTCCGCTCGCCTCGACACTCTTTGGGCGGTAGGTGCCATAGCCCAAGGTCGCGCGGGTTTGCCGGACTATGTACCTCAGTTTGGCGGTGGTGGCCCTCACGACGGGCAGACGTACAGGATGCTCGTTCCAGTACCGCCATTCGGCCCTTCGGTGATGGTCGATTTATTCGTCATACATATCGACGAGGATGTCCTGAAGGCGGTCAAGGAAGGAAGGTCGATTAATGGAAGGTTCTTGACCGAGCACGACATTGCACGAATCCTGTTGCACGAGGCCTTTCACACGATGGGCTTTTCGCACGCACCTAACGAATCCGTGAACTACACTACCCTTCCTTTTCATCTTGCGAACGTAGGCGTCAACACATGTTTTTCCTGATCTCCCTGTTACGAGGCACTGTACTCGCCGTTCTCTGCGGTGCCTGTCCGGCAACTCTGCATGCGCAAGTCTTCAGCGCTGCCCAGTTACGGCCGCAGTGGCTCGGCAATCGGAGCTCGGACACTTCAAGCCACACGTGGCTTCGCGCAGGTGCGCTCGTGCGGGAAATCGTCTCTCTACGGTGCATGCTTCATGGGCGACTCGGCGAACCAGTGATGCGAGATACGATCATGTCACTGCCGGCAGGGACCACGCCCAATTCGATTCGGGTGTGGAATTGCGAACAACCGCAGCGGCAGATTCCTGCGTCGGTCACGATCGACCCAAGTCAGCTTGGAGGCATCACGGTGGAGGAGTTCGCCATCGTCGGCGGCACGCGCATTGCGGTTACCGCGTGGCTCGCCTCCCTCGTATCGTCGGAGTCGGAGTCGATCGGATGGACACGCGACATCGGCGCGAGAGGATCGGTTTCGCCGTGGCGTCTCGTACGTTTCGAGCGAGTCTTCGCACCCTGAGTGGGTGTCGAGTCTGTCGGATGCGAGCACGACATCTTGGGCAAAACCGAGGTTGCGCGCGGGCGCTCTCCTGTGAATGTCGGGGGCGGGGGCGTGCGGGGCCAAGACTCGGGTGGAGGCCCAAGACTGGACATGCAGAATCGAGCGAGCCGGCGACCGCCGGTGCAGCGTTCCGGTCGACTTTACGGTTCGCATGCTGGCAGCCGGCGAACTTCCACGGACTCGGCGACGCCCGCCGTCCCCTGGCACCCCCCGCTTGCCTCGATCGTTATCATGTCGGCTGCCCGGGAATCGATCGCCGGGCCAGCATCCGACTCTTCAGGAGCCGAGCCCGATGGCCAGCACGACCGAGCGGCGTCACGTCCCGCACAACCCGAACAACCAGGGCTGGCCCGCCGCCATCCTGACCACCGCGGTCGTCGCCGCGCTCTGGTGCGGGGCGTGGTACATCCACAAGACGACGTACCGGCACCCGATGGACCCGATGTTCCGCGCCAAGGGGGCGCTCGAGCACGGGAACAGCAACATGGTCAAGCGCCCCGCCGGCGCACCGGCCGCCCAGTCGAGCGGCGCCGCGCACTGAGTGGCGGCGGTTCGATGACCGGGGCCCCGTCCGCGACTGCGCGGGCGGGGCCCTCGTCGTTCCGGCACGCATCCGTGCGTCGCGGCATGGCCATGACACGGAGCGCGGAGACGACCGGAGCACGGAGGGCGCACGTCATCCGGACCGTGCGGGCGAGCCGCGGGGTGGCGGGCGGCAGTGACGCGGCCGACACTGTCCGCACATGACCGACCCGGCGCGCCCCGTCCCCGCCCTGCCCGGCGTCCTCGTCACCGCGCTCGTCCCCGACCTCGGCACCGCGGTCGCGGCGGCGGCGCTGGTGGCAGGGGCGGTGCACGCCGGCTCGAACGTGGCGGCGATGGTGCCCGTCGAGTGCGGAGTCGACGAGGCGTGTGCCCCCGGTTCGGCCGGCGCGCTCCTCCGATGGGCCGCGGGCCATCTCGACGACCCGCGCCACGTCACGCCGCTGGCCTTCGATGGCGAGACCGGGCCACTGCTCGCCGCGCAGGCCGCGGGCGTCCTGCCGCACCTCGCGTCGCTCGACCGTGCGCGGGCGGCGATGGGCGAGGGGCGCACGCTCCTCGTCGCCTGCGACACCATCGGCCCACTGGAGCCGGTGACGCCGTCGCTCGCGCCGCTGACGCTCGCGGCACGGTGGGGGCTCGCGCTCGTCGCGGCCGTCCCGGTGCGCGCAACGGCGATCGGCGAGGCGCGCGCGCTCCGGGCGCTGGCCGACGCGCACGACGTGCCGATGGCCGGCGTCGTGCTGGTGCCGCCGACGCTCCGGCGCGGGAGCGCGCACGGCGAGGGGCACGCCGCCTGGGACGCGGACGCCGTCGCCACGCTCCGCACCACGCTCGAGGCGATGCTCGACCGCCCCGTCGCCGCGCTCGGTCCCGTCGAGGACGTGCACGATCGCGCGGTGCTCCGCGCCGCCGCACAGGCCGCGGGCGTCGGCGCGCTGCTGCCGCGCGCGACGAGCTGACGCCGGGACACGCGACGCGTCCGGGCACGCGCCATCTTTGCCGCATGACACGCCACATCGCCGACCTGCGGCAGGACTACGCCCGCCAATCGCTCGACCTCGCCGACGTCGCCACGGAGCCGATCGCACAGTTCACGGCATGGTTCGACGACGTCCTTCGCGCCGAACTCCCGGAGCCGAACGCGATGACGCTCGCCACCGTGCGTGACGACGGCACGCCGGACGCGCGCATCGTCCTGCTCAAGGGCGTCGATGCCCGCGGCTTCACCTTCTACACCGATCACCGCTCGCAGAAGGGACGCGACCTCGCCGCGCACGCGCACGCCGCGCTCGTCTTCCACTGGCACGCGCTCGAACGCCAGGTGCGCATCCGCGGCACCGTCACGATGCTCCCCACCGACGAAAGCGCCGCCTACTACGCCTCGCGCCCGATCGGCAGCCGCATCGGCGCGTGGGCGAGCGTGCAGAGCAGCGTCCTCCCCGACCGCGCAACGCTCGACGCGCGCGTGCGCGAGGCCGAAGCCCGCTTCGCGCACGACGCGCCACCGCTCCCGCCGCACTGGGGCGGCTACATCGTCTCGCCCGTCGCCGTCGAATTCTGGCAGGGCCGCCCGAGTCGCCTCCACGATCGGCTCCGCTACACGCGCCATGACGACGCATGGCGGATCGAGCGGTTGTCGCCGTGAGCGTGCGTGTCGTATTCGTGGAAGTGATGCGTGACTGCAGACCGCGGAGAAGCGGGGGAACGCGAAGGGACGCGGAGAACTGACTTTGGAAACAGCTGTCTCCGTCCTCCGGTCGTCTCCGTTCCTCAGATTTTCATCGTCTGTTCGAGATCCTGAACTGGCATGGAAAATCGGAGGAACGGAGGGGACCGGAGGACGGAGACAGCTTTTTGCAGAGCATTCCTCCGCGTCCCTTCGCGCGCCCCCGCTTCTCCGCGGTCTGCAGTCACACCACTCCCTCCCTCACACCACCACAGGGAACGAGACGACGCGCCGCGTGATTGACGGCGCATGACGACACCGGTGCATCTCATCCTCGGCGCGACGGGCGGGATCGGGAGCGCGCTCGTGCGGACGTTGGCGGCGGGTGGGGCGCGGCTGGTGATCGGGGGGCGGCGGGCGGATGCGCTCGAGGCGCTCGCGGCGGAGACGGGGGCGACGGCGGTGCACGTCGACGCGACGGTGTCGGCGGACATCGACGGGGCGGTCGAGACGGCGGTCGCGCGACACGGGCGGCTCGACGGCGTCGCGAACTGCGTGGGGTCGCTGCTGCTCAAGCCGGCGCATCTCACGAAGCCCGAGGAGTTCGACGACGTCGTGGCGGTGAACCTGCGCTCGAGCTTCGCGCTCGTGCGGGCGGCGACGCGCGTCATGATGGCGAATGCGTCGCCGGCGGGTGGGTCGATCGCGCTGGTGGCCTCTGCGGCCGCGCGCATCGGGCTCGCGAACCACGAGGCGATCGCGGCGGCCAAGGGGGGCGTGATCGGCCTGACGCTCGCGGCGGCGGCGAGCTACGCGCCCAAGGGGATCCGCGTGAACTGCGTCGCGCCGGGCCTCGTGCGGACACCGCTCACCGCTCGCATCACCGCCAGCGCCGCGGCCGAACAGGCGAGCGTGGCGATGCATGCGCTCGGGCGGATCGGCGAGCCGGAAGACGTCGCGGGGGCGCTCGCGTGGCTGCTCGACGGTGCCGCGTCGTCGTGGGTGACCGGGCAGGTGATCGGCGTCGACGGCGGGCTGGGGACGCTCCGCAGCCGCTGACGGTTGGGCAGCGCCCGAGCGCTTGCCCGTGTACGTCGATCAGGTCGGTCGGAGTGCGTATTGTCGCGGTCGTACAGTGACAGAGCATTCGCAAACGCGAGCGGCCCCCCCTGACGGCAGAAGGGCTCCGATATGGACTTGCATATAGGAGCCCTTCTGGGCTATCCTCAGGGCACACCTTGACCTCAGACGAGGCGTCCCATGGCCACACTGCTGCGTGAACTCGAAGCGGTCGAGTCCCTGAATCAGGAGTTCGGTCTCACTTACGCACAAGTCGCGAAGGCGGTCCATACCAGCGAGAGCAATCTGCACCGCTGGCGCGCTGGCACGGGTGCGCCGCCGACGGCGGTGTTCCTCGCCCGGCTGGCGGCCCTCGACGCCTTTCTTGTCGAACTCCGCCGTACGTTCCGGGACGAGAAGGAGGCGCACGCCTGGTTTGCGTCATCGGTGCCGGCGTTGCAGGGCCGGACGCCGCGTCAGATGATTCTCGACGGGCACGTTGACCGCGTGACGGGCGTGCTCTACGCCGTCAACGCCGGTCTCGCCACCTGACAGGATCGGATCACCGCGTGCACGAGTCCGTCGTTCGCGGTGTCGTCTATCGGGTCACGCATCCGGACTACCACGACCTTGACCACACCATCGTGGTTGGGCGGAAGCATCCCGGTCGATTCAGCCCGCCGGGAGTAGGCGCAGTCCATGTCTCGCTCGAGAGGGAGACGGCGATTGCGGAACTGCAGCGCCGAGCAGTACTTCTCGGGCGCCCGCTCGCAGCGTTCGCGCCACGCACCGTGTTCACCTTGGACGTCGTCCTTCGGCGCGTGCTCGACCTCACACTCGACGCGGAGCGAGACAACTGGGGTATCATGCTCGACGAGATGCAGTCCGACGACTACACGCGGTGCCACGAAGTGGCGGAGGCGGCTCGACGCGCCGGACATGAAGCCGTGCGGTTCCCGTCGGCAACAGGCAGCGGCGTGAACCTGGCGATCGACTACGACAGACTGGCCCCGGGCTCTTTCGTCGAGCATCGTGCACATGAGGAACTGGATCTCGTCGCACTGGACCGGTGGGGCTGACGAGTGAGCGCGCCGTTGCCGCGCGGTTGGCGCGACTGATGCGTCCCTGAAGAAACACCACCGGGCAGCCGCGCGTGCTGCGGCATGCGTCACCGCACCGCACAAAGCCCCTTGATCGCCCGGAGGGCCGTCTGCGTTGGCATCGCAATCCGCCCCCGCCGGTAGCAGCGACACGAGCGCCCCACCGGCCGGCCCGGCGCTCGGACCATCAGCGAGACTCCCCCCCGCGGGCGTGCGCCCGCGCGGAAAGCCCGTCCCGGCCCGCCGTGGCGACATGACTTCGCCGAGTGTCGCTGTCGGACAGCGGCGCAGGAACTTTCCGCCACGGTGCGCACGAACGTGACGCCTCCGCTGCGCTGGCATTTCTCGACAAACACAGATGGGTGACCACCGACGGTCGACCCGTCGTGTGCGTCAGTCCACCAGCGAGCGTCGCGCCGCTTCGGCCGCGAACCAGGTGCGCGCGGGACGGGTCAGGAGCGTGAGCGCGCTCGCGGCCAACGTCACCAGCGAGACGCCGAAGACGAGCGTCGGCACCACGTCGCCCGCACCGAGGGTGAGCCCGACCGCGGGCTGGACCATGCCGATGACCGCGAGCGCGACCGCTGCGGGGCGCGCCCAGCGTCGCGCGCGCCAGGTGGCGGCGGCGCTGCCGACCAGCGCCAGGTAGAGCGCGACCCACGGCCAGGCACGCGACTGGAGCGCCAGCACCGCGAGCAGTGCGCCAACGCCGGCGAGCGAGGCCAATGCGATCGCCACGCGCCGGCCGCCGAGGGGCGGTGCCGGCACGGTGCGCAGGCCGTACTCGGGCGTGGGCAGGGCGGATTCGCGCATCGACCGGTGGGCGACGGGGATGGGGACCCCGGACCCTAGGCCTCCCCCCGATGGCTGTCAAGCCAGCATCAGTGCGGCTTCACGGCAGGAATGCACGTGACGGGCTGCCGCCGAGCGCGCCCTCAGTCGAGCCGCGCGAGCGCCTCGGCCGCCGGCTTGTACGCCGGGTCGGCGCGGATCGCCTCGCGATAGGCGAGCTTCGCCTCGTCGGTGCGCCCGCTCCGCTGCAGCAGGAGCCCCAGCCGATACTGCGCCGCGGCCACCGGCGGATCGCTCGGTCGACGCGCGCCGACGAGATAGGCCCGGAGCGCCGCCTCGCCCCGCTCGAGCTGTTGCCCCGATCCCTGCGCCGCCCGCCCGATGCCGAACTGGAGCGCCGTCATCGCCGGCCGCGTCTTCTGCCACCGCTCGACCGTCGCGAAGGCGCCGGTCGCGTCGCCCGCGTCCACCTGCTGCGTGACGAGCGTCAGCCACGGCTGCGACGAATCGGGAAAGGCGACCGTCGCCTCGGCGAGCACGCGGCCGGCACCGGCGACGTCCTTCGTCGCCTGCGCGACCTGAAGCCGCGCCCACACCCCGCGCCACGGCTGCAGCCGCGCGATCGCGTCGGCCTGCTCGCGGGCCTTCGCCTTGTCACCGCCGGCGATGCCCGGCGCCTGCAGGTGGAAGAGCAGCAGCCCGGTACGCGCATCGAGGTTGCCACCATCGAGCGCGATCGCCTTCTCGAACGCCTCGCGCAGCCGCGGCGCCATGCGCGCCTTGGCGAAGAGGCCGGCCGACGGCAGGAAGCTGCCGATGGCGTTGCCGTACATAGTCCATGCCGCACCGCTCTGCGGCGCGACCTTCGTCGCCGCCTCGAAGTGCTTCGCCGCCTCCTCGTGCCGGCTGCGCGCCTGCGCCACACAGCCGGCCGCGAACTCGTCGATCGCGCCGGACGACGCGCGCGCCGCCTGCTGCTCCCACGCGGCGCGCACCACCGCGTCGGTGCCGGCGCGGAGACAGCGCGCGTAGTCGGCCATCGTCTGCGCGGGGACACGCACCGCCCCGACGACGGCGACGACGGCGACGAGCGCGAACGGCAGGCGACGGATCATGACACGGGCTCCCGAAAGGACGGTCCACGGTCTCTACCGACCGCGCGCCTCAAGGTTTCGGCGTGTCGCGCTCCGCGGTATTCGGACAACCCCCGACAGCGAGCGGCCTGCGCCGGGCGAGGGTCGTCAGTGGAGCAGCACGTCGCGCCAGCGATCGAGCAGTGCCGGCCCCGGATAGCCGGGCACCGTCTCGACGATGCGCCCCGCGTCGTCGGTGCGGGCGAGCACCGGCGTGCCGGGAATGCGGAAGGTGAGCAGCACCTGGTCGCGGCTGCCGTCGGGGCCGGCGGAGAAGGCACCACGCACGCCGGCCTGCGTCAGCATCGCGGTGCCGGCCGCTTCGCCCTCGAGCGTCACGACGCGGAGCCCGGGTACGCCACCCGTCCCCTGCAGCCGCGCGAGGTCGCGCAGCGCCTCGCGGCAGTACGAGCACGACGTCGAGTTGACCATCAGCACGTGCGCGCGTCCCGCGGGTGCGAGCGCGACGCGCGCGCCGTTCGCGTCGCGCACCATGAGGCCGCGCACCGCGTCGCGTGCCTGCGCCACGGCGGGATCGTCGCGCCGGAGCGTCGGATCGGGGGCGGGATCGGCGAGGCGCACCGCCGCACCGACCGTCACCAGCGCCGCCGCACCGATGACGATCCATCGCAGCGCCGAGAGGCCGCCGGGCGTCGCCATCAGCTCCACTCCCACGGCGGCACGTCGTCCTCGAGTTCGCCGCGGATCTTCACGTACGAATCGTGGCGCGTCGCGCTGATGCGTCCCGCCGCGAGCGCGTCGAGCACCGTGCAGCCGGGTTCGACCCGATGCGTGCAATCGGCGAAGCGGCACGTGCTGCGATACACGCGGAACTCGGGGAAGTGCTCGTCGAGATGTTCGGGCTCGAGCCCCCACAACCCGATCTCGCGCAAGCCCGGCGTGTCGACCACGAAGCCGCCGCCCGGCAGCGGATGCAGCAGCGCGCCGACGGTCGTGTGGCGCCCCTTGTTCACGCTGCGACTCACTTCGGCGGTGCGCAGCGACAGCCCCGGGAACATCGCGTTCATGAGCGACGACTTGCCGACGCCGCTCGGTCCCGAGAGCGCGGTGGTGCGTCCGGCGAGCGCGTCGTGCAGCGGGTCGAGCCCGTCGCCGGTGACGGTGCTGGTGACGTGCAGCGGATAGCCCGCGACCTCGTAGTCGGCGAAGCGCGCGCGGGCGACGTCGATGCCGACCAGCTCCGCCTTGTTGATGACGACACGCGCCGCGAGCCCGTTCGACTCGGCGATGACGAGGAAGCGGTCGAGCATGCGCGGATGCGGATCCGGATTGGCCGCCGCGAAGACGACGAGCACCTGATCGACGTTCGCCGCGACGATGCGCTCGCCGTAGCCACCGCCGGGCGTGCGTCGCGCGAGCTGCGAGCGTCGCGGCTCGATGGCGGCGATCGCCCATCCGTCACCGCTCGCGTCGCACTCGAGCTGCACCGCGTCACCGACGGCGAGCTTCTGCGGCGCCTGCTCGATCTCGGCCTCGGTGCGGAGATCGGTACGCGTGCGGCCGCGCACGCGTGCGGCCGACCCCTTCTGCCCGTCGCGCGCGAGCTTCGCCTCGCGCGACTTGATGTCCTCGTGCTTCTTGAGCCGCCCGCGCAGCGCCGCCTCGACGACGCGACCGTCGGCGGCAAGCACGCGCCAGACGCCCCCCGTTCCCGAGAGGACACGCCCCGCGATCGTGCCGTCGACGGGCGCGGTCATGCGGCCCCGTCGCGGACGAGGTGGTCGTCATCGTCGTCGTCGCGCATCGCGTCCCACCACGGACGCGCGGGCTCGGGACGCGCGTCGGCGAGACGCAGCTCGAGCAGTTCGCGCGCATCCTGCAACGGCAGGCGGCCGAGCGTGGCCCGTGCGGCATCGGCGCTGTCGCCCCACGCGAGATACGGCGTCTCGACGTGCCCCTCGACGCCCGGCGCGCCGATGCGACGCCAGCGCAGGAAGAGGAGATACGCGCCGAAGGGCGCCTCGCCATCGCGCACGCGATCGACGCTCAGCTCGACCGAATACGCGTGCCCGTCGCTCCCCTCGAAGGCGGCCGGGCGGCCGTGCACCGCCGCGTAGCCGCCGATCGTGTCGACGTCGCCGCGGGTGAAGTCGGGCTGCAGGTGCCGGCCGCTCATCGCGTCACCGTCATGCCGTCACCGTCATGTCGTCACCGTCACGACGTCCACCTTCACGACGCCACCGTCATCGCGTCGCCGTCGTCACGTCGCATCGCCGCACCATGCGCACACCGGCACGCGGCTCGCACCGCGCCTGCCCCGCCCCCGACCACGATCACGCGGCGGCGACGCACATGCGCGCGCTCACTGCGTCGAGCGGCCGCCGAGCCACTCGCGGATGACGTTGCCCGTCATGAAGGCGACGTTCGCGGGGCGCTCGGCGAGGCGCCGCATGAGATACGGGTACCACTGCGTGCCGAACGGGACGTAGCAGCGCATGCGGTAGCCCTCGCGCACGAGTTGCTCCTGGAGGTCGCGCCGGACGCCGTAGAGCATCTGGAACTCGAAGCGGTCGGCCGCGATGCCACGTTCCTTCGCGAACCGCTTGGCCTCGGCGATGATCGCCTCGTCGTGCGTCGCGATGCCCGGGTAGTTGCCGTGCTCCATGAGCTGGCGCATGCACTCGACGTACGTGCGATCGACATCGGCCTTGTCCGGAAAGGCGACCGACTCGGGCTCCTTGTACGCCCCCTTGCAGATGCGCACGCGCGCGCGGAGCTCGTTGGCGCGCGCGACGTCCCTGGGCGTGCGATAGAGGTAGCTCTGGAGCACGATGCCGACGTTCGGCTCGAAGCCCGGATAGAGGGCGCGTTCGAAGAGATCGAGCGTCCGCTGCGTGTAGGCGCTCGATTCCATGTCGAGCCGCACGAAGGTGCCGTACTGCCGCGCGCGCTCGAGGATGCCGCGCGTGACCGTGACGCACAGGTCGTCCGAGACGTCGAGCCCCATCGCGGTGAGCTTGACGCTCACGTTCGCGTCGAGCTTCTGCTCGTGGATCAGGTCGAGCAGGCGGAGATACTCGCGCTGCGCATCGTACGCCTCGGACTCCCTGGTCGTGCTCTCGCCCAGGAGGTCGAGCGATGCCGTGATCCCCCGCGCGTTCAGCTCCCGCACCGCCCGGATCGCCGTCTCGACCGTCTCGCCGGCGACGAAGCGGGCGGCGAACGACTTCGCCATCCCGTTGTGGCGCACGAAGTCGAAGACCTGCTGCTGGTTCGAGAGATAGAGGAGCGCGCTGCGGAGCATGCCGGTCGGGTTCGGGACGATTCGGAAGCCTTCGAATATACCCGATGCTCCCCCGTCGAGCCGGTGCGTCGAACAGCCATAAAGCACGGGCTGGCGCCCACGGCTCGACGGCCCACGGCAGAACGGCCCACGGCAGAACAGTTCTCAGCGAACGTGCCCATGGTCGAGCGCAACCGCTGCTCGGTTTTGCGCCGTCGAAGGCAGTTCAGCCGTGGGCCGTTCTGCCGTGGGCTGTCGAGCCGTGGGCGTCAGCCCGTGCTCGCCGGCTGTTCAACGCGCCTCGGCCAGTGCTCGCGTCGTTCATCGCGCCGCCCCGCTGCGGACGCCGCGGTCGGGGAGCGCGTCGGGGATGCGGCGGACGGGGTGGACGCCGCCCGGCGTGAGGCGATCGTCGAGCACGTTCCACGTCGTGGCCCCGTCGTCGGACTCGGGCTCGAGGAGCTGAGCGGCGATGTAGGCGCCGAGGCCACGGCTCGGCACGATCCACATGCTGTCGGGCCGGAGCGTGAGGGACGTGCTGCGCCAGCGGCCGGCGAGGCGCACCTCGCGATGGCCCTGGAACGGGCGCGGCGCCATGACGACCGAATCGAGCACGAACTCCTCGGCGCGGAGCGTCTCGGTGCGGAGCGGTGCGGAGAGCGGGATGCCGTGGCGCCGAAGCAGGGCGACCAGTGCGGTGTCGCGCCGCTCGACGACCCAGCCGCGGCTCGGCAGCGTACCGCGCTGCACGACGTCGAAGCGGTCGCGCACCGGCATCTCCTGCGCGCGCATGCGCCCGGTGCGCCTGAGGCCGAGCGGCACGCCGGGCTCCATGCCCGAGGAGTCGGCGTCGGGGACCAGCACCTCGACGAGCACCGTGTCGCGACGCGGTGCGGCGACGAGGCGCGCGGCGAGCGCGACGTCGCGTGGTGCGCGGCCGGTGAGCATCGCCGTGCGTACCGCGCGCACGCGCCGCACGACGCCGGGGTCGTTCGCGACGCGCGTCGCGATCTCGGCGAGGAAGGCACGCGTCGCCGCGACGCGCCGCGCGAACGGATCGTGCGAATAGGCCTCGCTCAGGATGCTGATCCCGCCGGTGAGGCCGAAGTAGTTCGTGCCGAAGCGCGGGCGGTGATCGTACGTCCACCACCCGCTCTTGACGCTGTCGGTGAGCGGTTCACGGCCGTACTCCGCGGAGAAGTTGCCGTACGGGAACGTCTCGATGCCACGCGTGCGGAGCGCGGTGCGCACGCCGGCGAGGAGCGTGTCCTGCGTCCAGCGCGCGAGCGGCGCGCCGGGATGGAGCGACGGCGCGTAGGTGAGCGCGTAGCCGTGATACGAGCCGTCGGTGGTGTGCAGGTCGACGAAGACGTCGATCACGCCGCGGGTCAGGTACGGCAGCATCGCGCGCGTCTCGGGCGCTTCGGCCTTGATGTAGTCGCGGTTGAGGTCGAGGTTCGCGCCGTTGGGGCGCTTGCCGACGATCGCGGGGCCCTGCTGCTCGGTGCGCAGCACCGACTGCGCGCCGAACGCATCGTTGCCGTCGGCGTTGTAGTTGGGGACGACCACCAGCACGAGCGAATCGAGCGCGTTCGGCTTGGGGTCGGCGAGCAGGTCGCGCAGCAGTGCGAGCACCGCCTCCTTACCCTCGACTTCGCCGCCGTGGATGTTGCCCTGGATCCAGAGCACCGGCTTGCTCGCCGGGCGCGAGAGATCGGGGCAGCTCGTGCCGGCGCAGGCGACGGCGCGCAGGATCGGGCGCTGTTCACCGGTGCGGCCGATGGTGTCGATGTGGAGCGTGCGTCCCGGTGCGACGACGCGCGGCAGCTCCGCCATGAACGCCGCCACGTCGGCGCTGCTCGACGTCTCGCAGTAGCCGGTCCGCTCGGCGCGCGTCGCCGGCGACGGCAGCGGACGGACCGGCTGCGGCACGCACGTCCATGCGGCACGCGCGCGCGGCGCGGTGCGCACCGCCTCGCCGGCGATGCGCTGCCGTTCGCGTTCGACGAGGAGCGAGTCCGCGCTGCGGCGCGCCGTCGCCGAGTCGGCCGGCGACGGCGCCGTCCGCGGTCCGGCCGGCGTGCAGGCGGACAGCGTCACACCGGCGACGACGGCGAGCCCGGCGGCGACGGCGCCACGCGCCGTCACAGATTCTCCTCGAGGAAGCGCGTGAACGCCTCGTACAGGTGCAGCGTCGTCATGCCGCCGCTGATCGAGTGCGTCCGGTTGGGATAGAGCAGCATCTGGAACGGGCGATTCACGTTCACGAGCCGGTTCGCGAGCGCGAACGCGTTCTGGCTGTGCACGTTGTCGTCGCCGGTGCCGTGCACCAGCAGGAAGCGCGCACGCACGCCCTCGACATGGTTGAGCGGCGCGCTCGCCTGGTAGTTCGCGCCGTTCTCCTGCGGCACCCACATGAAGCGTTCCGTGTAGATGCTGTCGTAGTAGCGCCAGTCGGTGACGGGGGCGACGGCGATCGCCGCGCGCACGAGGTCACCGCCCTTGGCCGCGACCATGCTCGTGAGGTAGCCGCCGAAGCTCCATCCCCAGAAGCCGATGCGCTTCGCGTCCACCCACGACTGCGTGCCGAGCCAGCGGATCGCGTCGAGCTGGTCCTGCGTCTCGAGGAGGCCCAGGCGGAGCTGCGTCACCTTGCGGAAGTCGCGCCCGCGCCACGCCGCGCCGCGATTGTCCACCACCACGACGATCGTGCCGCGCTGCGCGAGCATCGCGTGCCAGAGGAAGCGCGAGCCACCGTACGTGTCGTTGACCTGCGGCGACGCGGGACCGCCGTACGCGTGCATCAGCACCGGGTACTTCTTCGTCGCGTCGAAGTTCGGCGGCAGGATGCGGTATGCGTCGAGCTGCGTGCCGTCGGGCATCGGGACGCGGAACAGCTCCGTGCGCACGCCGAGCGCCGCGAGCTTGCCCTTGAGCGCGGCGTTGTCGGTCAGCTGCCGCACGACGGTGTAGCGCGGCAGCGCGCGCAGCGTGACCGTCGCCGGGGTGCCGAGTGCCGACTGCGCGGTGAGCACGAACGCGCCGGTGGGGCTCATGTCCGCCGACACCGAGCCGATGCCGTCGGAGAGACGGCGCGGCGCGCGTCCGTCGAGCGGCACCGCCCAGAGCTGGCGCTGCGTCGGCGAGGGTTCGGCGATGCTCATGTACGCGATGCCCGCCTTCTCGTCGACCGCGAGCAGGTCGAGCACGTCGACCTTGTCCGGACCGAGGCGGCGCACGATGCGCCCGCTCCGCTCGACGAGCCAGTACGCGCGATAGCCGCTGCGATCGCTCCGCAACAGGAAGCGTGTGCCGTCGCCGAGCCACGTCACCGGTTCGCCTTCGGCGTCCACGTAGGCGCTGTCGGTGTCGGTGACGACGGTGCGACCGGTGCCGGTGCGTGCGCTCACGAGCAGCAGGTCGAGCCGGTTCTGGCGACGCGGCAGTCGCTGCACGGCGATCGAGTCGGGCGAGACCCACTCGAGCCGCGTGAGGTACTGCCCGGTGTCGGGGCCGACGGCGAGCGGGAGCCGCGCCTTGCTCGCGACATCGATCACGTGGAGCGTGACGCGGCTGTTCGCCTCGCCGGCCTTGGGATAGCGCAGCGACGACACGCGCGGATAGAGCGCGCTCGTCTCGTCCACGATCGGGAACGCCTTCACCTCGCGCTGATCGAAGCGCCAGAAGGCGATGCGCGTGCCGTCGGGGCTCCAGCGGAACGCGTCGCGGAGGCCGAGCTCCTCCTCGTATACCCAGTCCGACGTGCCGTTGATGATGTCGTCGCTGCCGTCGGTCGTGAGGCGCGTCTCGGTGCCGGTCGCGAGGTCGCGCATCCAGAGATCGTTGGCGCGCACGAAGGCGACCTTGCGCCCCGTCGGATCGAACTTCGCGAACTGCTGCAGTTCGGGATCGGCGGCGCCGCTCGCGAGGCCGGTGCCGAGGAAGCTCACCGGCGCCGGCGGCTCTGACGTGCGCACCGCACCCGGCGTCGCGAGTCGCGTCGCCTTGCCCGTCGCGACGTCGATCACGTGGTAGACGCCGCGCGTGTTGGTGCGCCAGACGCGCACCGACGAGTGGAAGACGAGCACCGTGCGCCCGTCCGCGCTCAGCTGCACGTCTTCGGCGACGATCTTCTTCCCCGAGTCATCGACCAGCGACGCCGCCGGCACGAGCACGCGCCGCGCGTCGGTGGCGGCGTCCACGATCGCGATGCCGTCGTCGCCGACGTCGAGCATCGAGCGCCCGTCGCGCAGCCACTGCACGCCCAGGCCACCCTGCGGCGCGAACTCGCGGCTGCGGAAGATGCGCTCGAGCGTCAGGCGATCGGGGCCCGGCGGGGAGGCGGCGGGCGACTGCGACGCGAGCGGGACGGCCACCGCGCAGGCGAGGAGCGCGGCGAGCGAGCGGACGGTGCGGGACATCGTGGCGGGGACGGAGCGGAGCGGGGACGCACCCGGTGCGGAGCGTCACGGTTGCGTGAAGCATACGCCGCGCACGGACACGTCGCTGGCATCGGACGCCGTGCTGCGCGAGGATTGGCGCCATGCGACCGACCGCCCTTCTCCCGACGCGCCCCGGCGCGCGCCGCGTGTGCCACCGCGCCCTGCGCCCGCTCGTGGCCACGCTCTCCCTCATCGCCCCGCTCGCGTCGAGCGTCGCGCAGACCGCCGCCGCACCGCTGCAGTCGGGCCCCATGGTGGGCTGGGTGGACATGCGCGAGGCGCGCCTCTGGGTGCAGACGACGCGCCCGGCGCGCGTGCAGTTCACCTACTGGGACAGCACCGCGCCCGCCAGACGGTGGACGACCGCCGCACAGCTCACGAGCGCCGCGACCGCACACACCGCGACGCTCCTCGCCGACAGCGTGCGCCCCGGCCGCACGTACCACTACGCGCTGCGCATCGACGGACGCGAGGTGCCGCGCCCGTACGCGCTCCGTTTCCGCACGCCACCGATCACCGGTCCGGGGCGCGACAGCGTGCCGACGTTCCGCATCGCGCTCGGCTCGTGCTACTACGTCCCCGACGCCGAGTACGATCGCCCGGGCCAGCCGTACGGCACCAACCTGCGGATCATGTCGGCCGTCGCGGCCACGAAGCCCGATCTCATGCTCTGGCTCGGCGACAACACCTACCTGCGCGAGGCCGACTGGACGAGCCGCACCGGCGTCCTGCATCGCTGGACGCACACGCGCAGCGAGCCATTCCTGCAGCCGCTGCTCGGCGGCACCGCGCAGCTCGCGACGTGGGACGATCACGAGTACGGCCCCAACGATGCCGATCGCAGCTACGGACTCAAGGGCGTCACGCGCGAGGCGTTCGATCTCTTCTTCCCGATGCCGCCCAACGCCGCCGCGGCGGGTGGCGTGTATCGCATGGTCGAATTCGGCGACGTCGCGATCTTCCTGCTCGACGATCGCTGGTTCCGCAGCCCGAACGCACGCGCCGGCGGCGATCGCACCTACTGGGGCGAGCAGCAGCGCGAGTGGCTCATCGACGCGCTCAGGTTCAGCCGCGCGACGTTCAAGCTCGTCGCCAACGGCGGGCAGATCCTCTCGCCGCTCGCGGTCTTCGAGAACGCGAGCACCTATCCCGCCGAGCGCGACGCGTTGCTCGCACGCATCGCCGAGGAGCGGATCGGGGGCGTCGTCTTCCTGAGTGGCGACCGGCATCACACGGAGCTGGTGCAGATGCGTCGCGACTCGACACGCGTGCGCACGGCGCCGCGTGATCCGTCGTCGTCGATGACGGTGCAGCCGCTCTATCCGCTGTACGATCTCACGATCTCGCCACTCACCGCCGGCGTCTCGACGGGCAACGAGGCGAATCCGTGGCGCGTGGACGGCACCTACGTGCGGCAGCACAACTTCGCGACGCTCGACGTGCAGGGGCCGCGGGGCGAGCGCGTGCTGGTGATGACGGTACGTGGCGTCGAGGGCGACGTGCTCTGGACGCGGGAGCTGCGGGCGCGCGACCTGCGCTGACGGGCGCTCGCGTCGCCGCAGCGGGGTGCGTCGCCGGGCGCCGTCGCCGGTGAGGTGCGCGGGAGCCGTGCCCCGGTGAGGCGGGCCGTCGTCCATATTGCGACGGTCCCGCCACGCACGCCGGTCACGCACGCCGATGCCCGTTCCCGCTCCGCGATCCCGTCTCCTCGCCGCGCTGCTCGCCGGCACGCACGCCGCCACCGCACTCGGGGCGCAGGACGCCGCGTCGGCGCCGCTGGCGGTGGCCCGGGCGGCGATGCGAGCGGTCGCCGACGATTCCGTGGCGGTGGCGCGCGATCGGTGGCGTCGCGCCGCGATCGACGACCCGCGCGCCGTCGCGCCCCGCCTCGCGCTCGCGGTGCTCGCGCGCGGCACGTACGACCACGCACTCGCGCAGGCCTGGTTCGACAGCGCCGCACGCGTCGCCGCGAACGAGCCACGCTGGCGCGCGGGCATCGCGCGCGAAGCGTCACTCGCGGCGCTGCTGCGCGGCGACTTCGTGCAGGCGCACGAGGCGGCCCGGCGTGCGGTCGCCGACAGCGCCGCCCTCCCGGCGGACGAACGGGCGTGGTCGCGGTTCCAGGAGCTGGTCACGCGACGCCGACGCGGCGGGCGCGTCTCGCTCGCGTCGATCGACTCGGTCGCCGCGCTCGCGTCGCCGACCGATACGCTGCTCGTCGTGCGCCTCGCCTGCACGCGCCTCGGCTCCGACGCGCCGCGCGCGCGGGCGCACGCCGACTCGGCGGTCGCGCTCGCACTCGCTGCCGGCGATCCGCAGGTCGGCGGGGCCTGCCTCGTGCAGCTCGGCGCGCTGCTCACCGACCGCGGCACGCCGTCGGCGGCGTATCGCGCGTTCATGCAGGCCGATTCGCTCTTCGTCCGCGCGCACGATCCGGGTGGACGCGCCGCGGCCAACCAGCGCGCGTCGTACGTGCTGATCCAGGTCGGCAACGTGCAGGAGGCGCGGACGCGGCTTTCCCTCGCGATCACCGAGGCGACGCGCGCCGGCGACGCGTCGGTGCTCGCGTGGGCGAACATGAACGTCGCGCAGACCGACCTGCTCGTCGGCGACCGGATCGGCGCGACGGCCGCGATCCAGCGCGCGATCGCGCTCCTTCGTCAGACCGGCGACGTGCCGGGCCTCGCGACGGCCGAGGGCTTCCTCGCGCAGCTGCGCCTCGACCTGGGCGAGTTCGACGAAGCCGCACGCTACTACCGCGCCCAGCGCGATCTCTTCGAACGGCAGGGCGACGTGCCGCGCGTGCTGCTCGCGCTCTCGGCGCAGGCCAACGTCGCCGCGCAGCGCGGGCGGCTCGCCGAAGCGCGCGCGCTCCTCGACACGATCGAGCTGCGTGCGGGACGCGAGCACGCGGCGGCGTGGGCGCTGTCGCTGCCGCTCCATCGCGCGCGGCTGTCGCTGCTCGCGGGGGACGGTGCCGCGGCGCGCCGCGATCTCCTCGCCGCCGCGGCACTCGTCGATGCACGCCAGGCGCTCTTCCGCCACGAGCTCGAAGCGCGCCTCGCGTGGGCGACGCTGCTCGTCGGCGATACGCTCGAGGCGATCCGCACCGTCGAGCGCGCCGATTCGTCGCTCGAGCGCTTCCGCGCGACGCTCTCCGCGGGCGCGCTGCGCTCGGTGGTCGGCGGACGCGTCGGGAGCTGGGGCGGTGCCGCCGACGACACCGATCGCCTGCTCGCGGCGCTCGTCGCGACGCGGCACATCGGGGCGGCCTTCACGATCGCCGAGCGGTCGCGGTCGCGCCTCGTGCTCGATCGCGTCGCCGGCGCCGAGACCGACAGCGCCACGCTGGCGACGGTGCGCGCCGCGCAACCGCGCACCGCGGTGACGCTCGCCGAGGCACGGGCGCAGCTCCCGCGATCGGTCGCGCTGCTCGTGTACGCGGGCGGCGTCGGTGGCGCATCGACGTCGCTGATGATCGTCACGCGCGACCGCGCGCGCGGCGTGACGCTCGCGCCGCTCCGCACGCTCGAAGGGCTCGTCGTCCGCTGGAACGCGCTCCTCGAGGCGGGCGATGCGGGCACCGGTGCGGGGACGGCGCTCGCCCGCGCGATCCTCGCCCCCGCACTCGCCTCGCTGCCGCGCGGCATCACGCGCTTCGTGATCGTGCCGCAGGGCGTGCTGCATCGCGTGCCGTTCGATGCGCTTCCCGTCGCCGGCGGCGTGCTCGGCGATCGCGTCACGACGACGCTCGCGCCGAGTGTGTCGCTGGCGTTGCGCACGCTCGCCGATCCCGTCGCGGTGCCGGCGCGCGTGCTCGCGATCGGTGCGGGCGACGCCGCGCAACCGGTCGCCGCGCCGGGCACGCTCGCGGCCGAACGTGGCGGGGCGACGCTCGCGCCGCTCCCCGCCGCCGCCGACGAAGCACGCGCGGCGACGGCATGGGCACCGGGGTCGCTCGCGCTCGTGGGCGATCAGGCCACCGAAGCGACGCTCAAGGGCGCGGCGACCGGTCCGTGGACGGTGCTCCACGCCGCCGCGCACGCACTCACCACCGACCAGGCGCTCGGCGCGACCTGGCTGCTCGTGCGCGCCGACGCGCGCGAGGACGGCTACGTGAGCGGCGGCGAACTCGCGGGGCTCGCGCGCGGCCGCACGCTGGTGGTGCTGAGCGGCTGTCGCACGACCGGCGACTTCGGGTCGCGCGGCGACGCGGTGGATGGTCTCGTCGCCCCGCTGCTCGCGACCGGCGTGCGCACCGTCGTCGCGAGCCACTGGGCGGTGAGCGACGCGAGCACGCGCGACCTGATGACGCGCTTCTACGCCGCCCTCGCCCGCGGCGCGACCGTCGGCGACGCCCTCGCCACCGCCCAACGCGACCTCCGCCGCGCCGGCGCCTCCCCGCGCGTCTGGGCCGCCTTCGCCGTCATCGGCGACGCATCCGTCCGCTTCGTCACGCCGGGGGCGTGAACGGCGGAGGGAACGGAGGGGGGCACGGAGAACTGACGGCCGCGGAGAGCGCGGAGTGGGGCGCGGGGGGCCGCGGAGAACCGATTCTTGGATGGGTTGCGG
>ERZ1066136.191-NODE-191-length-63184-cov-16.604762_pt1 | contig 63184 bp, 60 predicted proteins | sample MGYA00382783_ERZ1066136 | MGnify/ENA primary metagenome ERZ1066136 (study PRJEB33369, sample SAMEA5778366) | biofilm metagenome | biome: Industrial cooling water; feature: Water cooling tower basin; material: Biofilm | place: United Arab Emirates | collected... | reverse complement strand
GGGGACAGTCCCCTCTGTCCCCCGTCGGGGACAGAGGGGACTGTCCCCAACGAATCAGAGGGGACTGTCCCCAACGAATGATGACGCCGCGCGCGGAAGGATGACGCGAGCTGATGACGCGAGCTGATGACGTGAAGTGACGATGTGAGCTGACGACGTGGGCTGCCGGTTGCACGGCTCGCCGCTCGGACTCCCCTCGCGCCACCCGCCCCATTCGCCCCACACCGCGCCGCGCCACCCCGTCGCCAGCCCCGTCGCCCCGCGCGCCGCCCCCTCCCACTCCGGCAACCGGCGCCGACCGCCACCAACCACCACTCGGCACTTCCTGCCGCCAGGCAACGTGCGCCGCGCGACACGCGCACCGGACCGCACCACGCAAGCCATTGCCGATCAACGACATGACCGGCGAACCCGACCGTCCCGCCGACTGGCACCGGGCCTGCTTTTCCGTGGGGCCGTCCCTCACCACGTCCGGTACGCCCCATGTCGAACGCACAGATCGTCGACCTCGCCCGCAACGCGATCTTCCTCGCGCTCCTCGTCTCGGCTCCCATGCTGCTGACGGCGCTCGGGATCGGGCTGGTCGTCTCGATCCTCCAGAGCGTCACCCAGATTCAAGAGCAGACGCTCGCCTTTCTGCCGAAGCTCGTCGGCGTCTCGGCGATCTTCCTCGTCGCACTGCCGTGGATGCTCCAGCTGCTCGTGAATTACACGAGCGGCGTCTTCCGCGGCCTGCCGACGCTCGCGGGGGCCTGAGCCATGGCCGTCCTCCGCACGGGCAGCCGCCCCACCGACACGCCGCGCACCGGCTCGCCACTCCCGCGCACCCCGCGCGAAGGCGCCCGCCGCGCCTGGGACGCGCCGACCGCGACCCGTCGCGCGGTGCGCTACGACGCCCCCACCGACCCCCGCGCGACCCGACTCGACGCGCCCGCCGGTGATCGCACCGTCATGCGCGCCCCGACCGACCGACTCGGCGGCCGGCAGGACGCGCCGACGCGCACCTCGACCCGCGGCTGGATCGCCTGATGGCCGCGGCGGCGATGCGCGCCACCGGCGCCGGCTCGCTCATGACCACCGCCACCCCGCGGCGCACCGCGGAAGTGGCGCTGGCCACGGGCGTCGTCGCCGTCATCGCGCTCCTCGTCGTCCCGCTCCCCGCCGTCGTCCTCGACCTCCTGCTCGCCGCGTCCATCGCCAGCGCGCTCGTCGTCCTGCTCGTCACGCTCGGTCTCAAGGATCCGCTCGAGTTCTCGAGCTTCCCCGCCGTCCTCTTCATCCTCACGCTCTTCCGCCTCGGCCTCAACGTCGGCTCGACGCGCCTCATCCTCGGCGACGGCCACGCCGGCAACATCATCGAGGCCTTCGGTCAGTTCATCCTCCGCGGCAACTACGTCGTCGGGATCGTCGTCTTCCTGATCCTGCTGGCGATCAACTTCGTCGTCATCACCAAGGGCGCGGGACGCGTCGCCGAAGTCGCCGCGCGCTTCACGCTCGACGCCATGCCCGGCAAGCAGATGGCGATCGACGCCGATCTCGCCGCCGGCATGATCGACGAGAAGCAGGCGCGCGAACGGCGCGAACAGGTCGCCGCACAGGCCGACTTCTACGGCGCGATGGACGGCGCCAGCAAGTTCGTGAAGGGCGACGCCATCGCCGCGCTGCTCATCACCGCGATCAACATCGTCGGCGGCATCGTCATCGGCGTCGTGCAGAAGGGGCTCCCGCTCGGCACCGCCGCCAACAAGTACGTCACCCTCACCGTCGGTGAGGGACTCGTGAGCCAGGTCCCCGCGCTGATCATCTCGGTCGCCGCGGGGCTCATGGTCACCAACTCGAGTACCGGCACCGGCATGGGCGGCCAGCTCGCCGGACAGCTCGGTCGCCAGCCGCGCGCCCTCTGGATGACGAGCGGCGTGCTCGCCGCCTTCGCGCTCGTCCCCGGTCTCCCCGCCTTCCCGTTCCTCGCACTCGCCGGCACGCTCGCCCTCGTGGCACGCGGTGCGGCGGCCGCCGAAGCGAGCGCCGTGGCGGTGGCCGAGCGTGAGGCCGTGGTGAAGGGAGCGCTGGAGAGTGGACAGGCGCCGGCGCCACAGGATCCGATGCAGGATCTCCTGCAGGTCGATCCGATCGAACTCGAAGTCGGCTACGCGCTCATCCCGCTCATCGACGAAGCGCAGGGCGGCGATCTCCTCGAACGCATCTCGCTCCTCCGCAAGCAGGCCGCGCAGGATCTCGGCATCCTCGTGCCGCCGATCCGCATCCGCGACGACATCCGCCTCCCCGCGAACGAATACGTCGTCAAGGTGCGCGGCGCCGAGATCGCGCGCGCCGAAGTGCTGCCGCGCTTCCTGATGGCGCTCGACACCGGCGCCGTGCTCGGCCCGATCGACGGCATGGACACGACCGATCCGTCGTTCGGCATGCCCGCCAAGTGGATCACCGCACCGGCGCGCATCGAAGCCGAAGCCGCGGGCTGGGTCGTCGTCGAGCCGAGCACCGTCGTCGCGACACATCTCATGGAGTCGCTCAAGGGACACGCCGCCGAACTGCTCGGCCGACAGGACGTGCAGGAGATGGTCGACGCGCTCAAGAAGACGCATCCCGCGCTCGTCGAGGAGCTCGTCCCCGCACGGCTCTCGCTCGGCATCCTGCATCGCGTGCTGCAGCGACTCCTCCGCGAGCGCGTGCCGATCCGCGACCTCGTCACCATCCTCGAGGCGCTCGGCGACGGCATCGACACGGTGCGCGATCCGGAGCAGCTCGCGGAGCTCGCGCGGCGCGCCCTCGGCACCACGATCGCGCGGCTCTTCCTCGATCCGACCGGCAGCGTGCGCGGCATCACGATCGGCCCGCGCCTCGAGCAGTCGCTCACGGGACTCTTCGGCCCGCGTGGACAGACGCAGGGCTCCGCGCTGCTCAACCCCGATGCCCTCGCGACGCTGCTGCGCGACCTCAACGCGCTCACGCAGCAGCACGCGATCGACGGGCGTCCGCTCCCGCTCATCACGCCGCCCACGCTCCGCACGGGCGTCCGGCGCCTCATCGAACCGGTACTGCCGAACGTGCCGGTCATCAGCCTGGCGGAGCTGCCGCCGAGCGTGAACCTGACGGCGGTCGCGACCTGGGAGGTCATGCATGCGGCTTGAAACGATCCACGGACGCGACTTGCCGAGCGTCACGCGCGTCGCCGAAGCGTTGCTGGGCGAGGATGCGGTGCTCGTGCACGTGCGCGTGGCGCGCACCGGCGACGGCACCGACGTCGAAGTGGTCGCCGCATCGGGCGCCGACGTCGAGGCGTTCCGGCAGCGCATCACCGCGCGGCCGCTGCCCGCATCCGGCGCGCGCGCGAACGGCCGGCCGTACGTCGTCGCGCTCGTCGGCCCGACCGGCGCCGGCAAGACGACGACGATCGCCAAGCTCGCCGCCAACGGGCTCGCGTTCGGGTCGTGGCGCACCGGGCTGCTGACGCTCGACACCTATCGCGTCGCGGGGCTCGAGCAGCTCGCGACGTACGCCGACCTGACACGCTGCCCGCTCGAAGTCGCGTACGACGCCGACGATGCGCGCGACGCCCTCGCACGTCTCGACGGCTGCGACGTCGTGCTGGTGGACACGCCGGGCCGCAGTCCGCGCGCCGGCGCGCGTGACGACGAGTGGCAGGCGGCACTCGACGCGCTCGCGCCGGACGAAGTGCATCTCGTGCTGCCGGCAGGGCTCCGTCTCGACGTCGCGCGCGCGGCGCGTGATGCGCACGTCGCGCTCGCACCGACGCACCTGCTGCTCACGAAGGTCGACGAGGTCCCCGACGACAGCGGCATCGCCGATCTCGCCGCGCTGATCGATCGCCCCACCCGCTGGCTCGCCGACGGCATCGACGTGCCGGTGGCGCTCGCCGCCGCACCACCCCGCCTGCTCGCCGCTCTCGGTCTCGCTCCCGCCCAGGTGTCCGCATGACCGCTTCGCTCCGTTCGCGCACGCCGCGCGCCGTGGCCGCTACCGCCGCACTCGTCACGCCCGCGTCGTCGCTGCCGGCGATCCCCGTCGCGGTGCGCTCGCCTCGTGCCACGCTCACGACCTCGACGCGCCCCGGGCGCGCCGCCACCCCGCGCAAGGACGCGTCCATGGAGCTGCAGCTCCCGCTCTGGCAGGCCCTCGCCGCCGGTGACATCGCCGCACGCGACCAGCTCCTCAAGGACCACCTCGGCCTCGTGCATCACGTCGCACGCCAGATGTCGAAGACGCTCGCCGTGAAGGCCGACTTCGACGAACTGGTGAGCTCCGGCACGATGGGACTCATGAGCGCGCTCGAGGCGTTCGATCCCTCGCGCGGCCTCGCCTTCAGCACCTTCGCGGCGCCGCGCATCCGCGGCGCGATCCTCGACGACCTGCGTCGCCAGGACCACGTGCCGCGCTCGATCCGCCGGAAGACGCGCGAGATCACGACCGCCCGCGAGACGCTCGGCCGCGTGCTCGGCCGCGCCGCGACCGATACGGAAGTCGCCGAACATCTCGGCGTCGATCGCGAGACGCTCTGGAAGTGGCAGGCCGACGTCGAAGGCGCCACGCACGTCCCGATCGAGCGCAACGCCGTCGACACCGAGCCGGGGACGCCGAGCCCGATCGACATCCTCGCCGACGACAGCCACGAGACGGTCGAGGACTCGCTGACGCGCGAGCAGGAGGTGCACCACCTGCGTGACGCGATCCTGCGGCTCAAGGACCAGGAGCGACTGGTGCTGTCGCTCTACTACTTCGACGAGCTGAAGCTTCACGAGATCGCGGCGATCCTGCGCCTGACCGAGAGCCGCGTCAGCCAGATCCGCTCCAAGGCGCTGCAGAAGCTGCGCGCCGAGCTGCGCCCGCTGCGCGAGGAGGTCGCGTGATGTCCACGTTCCTCGATGTCGCGCTGCTCTTCGCCACGCCCGACCAGTGGGCCGGCGCGGTGCTTCTCGCCTGCGCGTTGCTGCTCGTGCATCTCGGTTCGCGGCGTCCGCGTGGCGTCGCGGGTGCCGCGCCGCGTCCGCCCGCGGCCACGAGCGGCTTCCGTCGCTGGCTGACGCCGTTCGGCATGCCATCGATCGCATCGCTCGCGCAGGTGCGGCGCGGCACGCCGGTGCCGATCGCGGCGACGGCCGCGCGCCGCACGCCGCGGACGCAACCCGTGGTCGACGCAGGCGCGGTGACGCGTCTCGCGCGGGCCGGCAGCGATGCCGCCGAGATCGCGCGGCGCACCGGACTCGCACGCGACGCCGTGCGACTCGTCCTGCTGCGTGATGGCGCGCCGACGCTCCCGTCCACGGCGATGGCAGCGGCACCCGTCGCGACCGGCGTTACGGCACCCGTCACATCGCGCACCAGCGAGGCACGCGACCGTGCGCCGCGCGACCGCGACGTGCGCGACATCGCCTCGTCGCGCCGCGCGCGCACCATGCCTGCGATCCGCGACGAGCGTGATGCCCGCGACGAGCGCGCCGCGCGCGACCCGCGCACGCTCGGCGACCGCGCCCGCGCCCGCGCCGCCGACGCGGGCCGCGGCACGCGCTTCTCCGCGACGGTGCGCTGACCATGCCGCCGATCCTCCGCAACACCGGCTTCACCTCGGCCGCCGCGGCGCTGCAGTTCTACGAGCAGCGGCAGACGGTGATCGCGAACAACCTCGCGAACGCGAGCACCACCGGCTTCAAGGGGGCGCTCCACTTCGCGCGCATGGCCGACGACGCGGTCATCGCGGGGAAAACCGTCACCGATCGTGCGCAGGGCACGGTGTCACCAACCAGGAACCCGCTCGATCTCGCGATCATGGGCGAGGGCGCGTTCGTCGTGCAGACGCCCGACGGCGAACGGCTGCTGCGCGGCGGGCCGCTCCGGCTCGACGCCGCGCGGCGTCTCGTGACGAGCGACGGCTTCCCGGTGCTCGGCACGCGCGGCCCGATCGTCGTGCCGCCGGGCGAGATCGGCATCGCCGCCGACGGCACGCTCACCGTCGCGCCGCCGATGACCGACGCCGCGGCTGGCGAGCAGGGGGCGCGCGCACCGCGTGATCGCGCGATCGACGTGCTGCGCTTGGAACGGCTCCCCGCGGGCGAGCTGCGACACGCCGGTCGCGGGCTCTACGTGCCCGGTGCCGTGCGCGAGACGCTCCCGATGGCGGAGCGCGGCGTGCGACAGGGCGCCCTCGAGGACAGCAACGTCGAGCCGATGACGACGCTGGTCGAGATGCTCGAGACCGTGCGCGCCTACGGCGACGTGCAGAAGTCGCTCTCCGTGCTCGATGAAGTACGCGGCATCGCCGCGAGCCAGGTCGGCAAGCCCGTCTGATTCCCCTACCGGAGCCGCACACCCATGGATCCCGCACTCCGCGCCGCCGCCACCGGCATGATGGCGCAGCAGACGCGCACCGAGATCATCGCCAACAACCTCGCCAACGTGAGCACGACCGGCTTCAAGCGGAGTCGCGCGCACTTCGAGGACCTGCTCTACCAGACCGTGCGCGGCCCCGCCGTCATCGGCGGGCCGGCGGCGAACACGCTCCCCGCGGTGCAGATCGGGCGCGGCGTGCACCTGGCGAGCGTCGATCGCAACATGGAGCAGGGCTCGATCGAGCAGACCGGCAACAACCTCGACGTCGCGATCGAAGGCCAGGGCTTCTTCCAGGTGCAGCTGCCGAGCGGGCAGGTCGCGTACTCGCGCGACGGCAAGTTCTCGCTGAGTGACGACGGGCTGATCGTCAATGCGAACGGCAACCCCGTGCTGCCGCAGGTGCGCATCCCGAACGACGCGACCGCGGTCAGCATCGGCCCGACCGGCATCGTCAGTGTGCAGCGGCAGGGCGGCGCGGTGCCCGAGGAGCTGGGGCGCCTCGAACTCGCGCGCTTCCCCAATCCGGCGGGGCTCTTCGCGATGGGCGAGAACCTGTACGGGGCGACGCCCGCGAGCGGCGAGCCGTTCACCGGCTTTCCGCAGGACGACGGGATCGGGAAGCTGATGCAGGGCGCGCTCGAGGGCTCCAACGTGCAGGTCGTCACCGAGATGGTCGACATGATCACCACCATGCGCGCCTACGAGCTCACGTCGAAGGCGATCAAGACGAGCGACGACATGCAGCAGATCGCGAACGGGCTGGTGCGGTGACGCATCGCTCGGCGTTCGTCGTCGCGGCGATGCTCGCGACAGGCGTGGTGCAGGCGCAGGCGCCCGCCGCACGCACGGCGGTGCCGGCGCGGCGCGTGGTGGTCGCGGTGCGGCCGCTCGCACGCGGCGCGATCCTCGCCGCCGGCGACGTCGCATTGCGCGACACCGCGCTCGCGCTGCGCGCGCCGCTCCTCGCCGACACCACGGAGCTCGTCGGCGCCGCGCTCCGTCGCGTCGTGCAGGCGGGCGAGCCGCTCCGCGCCGGCGATCTCGCCCCCGCGGTCTCGGTGCGCGGTGGCGACACCGTCACCGCCGAACTCGCACGCGACGGCGTGCGCCTCACGCTCCGCGCGACCGCGCTCCGGCATGCCGCCGTCGGCGCCGCCGTTCCGCTCCGCACGCTCATCGGCGGTCGTCGCCTCACCGGCACCGTCGTCTCACGCACCCACGTCCGTCTCGACTGATGCGCTGCTTCCACGCCTCCAGCATGCGTCCGACGACACGTGCGATCGCACGCGTCGTCGCGTGCACCGTCGCACTCGCCACCATCGCGCGCACCGCGCCCCTCGCTGCGCAGGCGCGTCGCGACAGCGTCGTCGTCGCGCCGACCGCTCCGCCGGCCGCACTCGGTGCACGTGCCGCGCGCCAGTCGTGGACCTCCGATCGTCGCGCCTACGTCGTCGGCGACCTGGTGATCGTCCGCCTCGACGAGAACACCGTCGCCAGCGCGACGAGTCGCGACGACGCGACCAACCGTCGCTCCTCCGACTTCGGCTTCGAGCTCGTCACGCCCGGTGCCACCGCCGCGACCGCACCCGGCGCCTCGTTCGAGGCCGACAAGAACGCCGAGTCGCGCAATCGCGGCGATCGCTCGCGCCAGCTCCGGCTGCAGGGCGAGATCACCGCGCGCGTGATGGCGGTCGATCCCGTCACCGGTGTGCTGCAGCTCAAGGGTTCGAAGACCGTCGGCGTCGACAAGGACCAGCAGCTCATCACCTTCGCGGGAAGCGTCCGCCCGCAGGACCTCACCGGCACCAACGTGATCGCCAGCTCGCGCGTCGCCGACGCACGACTCGACATCGTCAACAAGGGATCGCTCGGCAAGGCGAAGCAGGGGATCGTCGGCCGCGTCCTGGGAGCGCTCTGGCCATGATCCCGACCGTCGTCCTCCGTCGCGGTGTCGCGCGCGCCACGCGCCCCGCGCGTCTCGTGCGCATCGCCGCCACCTGCGCGCTCGCGTCCATCCTGCTCGCCGCACTCGCGATCCGTGTCGGCGCGCAGGGCCGCGTGCGCGACTATCTCCTCGCCGACGCCGCCGCACCCGTGCGCCTCGTCGGCTACGGCCTCGTCGCGGGGCTCGACGGCACGGGTGACCGGGCGATGGGCGGTGCCGGCAACGGCCAGACGGTGATGAGCATCGTCAACCTGCTCCGTCGCTTCGACGTGCAGGTGCCGGCGCAGCTCCTGCGCTCGCGCAACGTCGCCGCGGTGCTGGTGACGGCTGAAGTGTCACCCTATCTGCGCGCGGGCGGCCGCTTCGACGTGCAGGTCGCGAGCATCGGTGACGCGCCGTCGCTCCGCGGCGGCGTGCTGTTCATGGCGCCCCTCGTGGCCGAAGCCGGCGGCGCACCGCTCGCGACCGCGCAAGGTGGCGTCGTGCTGAGCGAGGGGAGCGATCGCGGGCTCGTGTCGCGCTCGTGGGGGACGCGTGTCGAGACGAGTGCGCGAATTCCCGGTGGCGGCGTGATCGAGGGCGAGCTGCCCCGTCCCGCGTACGCCGACGCGGGATCGACGCTGCTGCTGCGCGAACCGGACATCGCGGTGGCGACGCGCATCGCGACGGTGATCGACAGCGTCTACGGCAAGGGTGCCGCGCGCGTCGACGATCCGGGGGCGGTCACGCTGACGCTCAAGGAGGCCGCGGGCCTCGAGCGCAACACGGTGCTCGCGCGGTTGCGCGAGTTGCCGGTGCGCGTGGCACGCCAGGCGCGCGTCGTGATCGACGGGCGCGACGGCACCGTCGTCGCCGGCGGCGACGTGACGGTGAGCGAGGCGGTCGTCACGCACGGCGGGCTGACGCTCGCGATCGGCGGTGGCGTCGATCCGCAGGCGCCGGCCGCACCGGCCGCGACGCCGGGTGCGCCGCCATCCGTTTCCGCCGCGGGCGGCGAGGTGCGGCTGCAGCCGGGGATCTCGGTGCAGCGCGTGGCCAGCGCACTGCATGGCGTCCGCACGTCACCGGCCGAGATCGCGGCGATCTTCGGGGCGCTCCGCGACGTCGGCGCGATCGCCGCCGACGTGGTCATCCGCTGATGCTGCAGCCGCTTGGCGCACCGGTGCCGCGTCCGGCCGCGCGCGACGACGACGCCGCGCTGCGCAAGGCCGGCGCCGACATGGAAGCGATCTTCATGCAGCAGCTCCTCAAGGCGATGCGCGACACCGTCCCCGCCGACGGCGGCATCGTCCCGCGCGGCCAGGGCGAGGAGCTCTTCACGGGACTCATGGACGAGCGCCTCGCGGCCGACACTTCCGCGCAGTGGAAGCGTGGCCTGGGCGATGCGATCTACCGCGCGCTCCGACACCGTGCCGGGCTCGATGCCCGGACCCCCGAGGTTCCACCGACGCCGGATCCCACGCCGTGATGCCGTACTCGCCGCCCACCACCTCGTCGCCGATGCGCGCCGCCACCTCACCCGCCGAAGTGCTCGTGGACGTGCTCCAGTCCGAGCGTCGGCTGCTCGAGGAGCTCGTCGCCGTCATGCAGCGCCAGCGCGCCGCGGTGGCCGCCGACGACCTGCAGTCGCTCGACGATTCGGTCTTCGCGACCTACCGCGTCCTCGCCACGCTCGGCGAGGCGCGACGTCGCCGCCGCAGCGTCAACCGCCTCTTCGGCCGCGACGAGGACTTCGACATGAACGAGATCGAGGCCGAACTCGGTGCGCAGGTGACGCCGGCGCTCGTCGCCGCGCGCGACGCGCTCCGCGAGTGCGCCACCGCGCTCGCGGGCGAGGTGCAGCGCAACAAGGCCGTGCTCGAACAGGCGATGGCGCGCGGCAAGGACTACGTCACCGCGCTCGTCGGTCACGCGTCGCCGACGCCCGCCGCGGCGGTGCACTACGGCACGGGCGGCGTCGCGTCCGCGCCGCGCGCGCTCATCGACCGCTCGGCCTGAGCCGCCCATGAGCACCTTCGGAGGGATCCTCGGCATCGCGCGCAGCGGCCTGATGGCGAGCCAGCAGGGCGTGACCATCGCGTCGAACAACATCACGAACGCACAGACGCCGGGCTATTCGCGCCAGCGCGTCCTCTTCCGCACCGGCGAGCCGGTGCAGCTCCCGTTCGGCAGCTTCGGCACCGGCGTCTTCACGCAGGACGTGCAGCGCATGCGCAACGTCCTCCTCGACGACACCTGGCGCCGCGACACCGCCGCCGCATCGCGCAACGAGACGTCGCGCGACGCGCTGCAGACGATCGAGCGCATCTGGGGCGAGCCGAGCGAGACCGGCCTCGCCGCGGGGCTCGAGCAGTTCTGGAACGCGTGGAGCGATCTCGCCGCCGCGCCCACCAGCGGCGCCGCGCGTGCCGTCGTGCGCCAGCGCGGGCAGCAGGTCGGCCAGCAGCTCAACACCTTCGCCACGCGCCTCGACGAGATGGCGACGCAGCAGCGCGCGCGGCTCACCGAGACCGTCTCGCGCGTGAACGCGCTCGCGCGCGAGGTCGGTGCGATCAACGCGCGCATCGTCGCCGCCGAAGCCGGCGGTACCGAGTCGCCCGAACTCCGCGATCAGCGCGATCTCAAGGTCGACGAACTCGCGTCGCTCGTCGGTGCGACGGCGATCGACGCGCCCGACGGCTCGATCAACGTGCAGCTGGGCGGCGACACGCTCGTCGATGGCGCGGAGGTCAAGCAGATCGAGCTCCGCGCCCCCAACGGCTTTCCCGATCGCATGGGCGTCGCGCTCGTCGGCGACGGCATCGGCCCGGTCGAGACGCTCGCCGTCATCGGCGGTCGCCTCGGCGCGCAGCTCGACGACTTCAACGACACGATCCCCGACGCGATGGCCTCGATCGACGCGATCGCCGCGGCGCTCGTGACCGAGGTCAATGCGATCCATCGCACCGGCTTCGTCGGCGCGACGGCGGCCGGCGATTTCTTCGACACCACCGGCCCGACAGCGCTGACCGCGCGCGGCATCCGCCTCGACGCGGCGATCGCGTCGAACGCGGGGAACATCGCCGCCGCCGACGCCGCGAACGAGGCGGGGAACAACGCCGTCGCGATCCGGCTTGGTCAGCTGCGCTCCACCGCGGTCAGCGTCGGTGTCACGACGCAGTCGATCGGCGCGGCCTGGCGCGGGACGGTGACCGGCACCGCCATCGCCGCCAACTCGGCCGATGCCGCCGCCACCGCCGCGCGCACGCTCGCCGACCAGACCGACGCCCGCCGCGAGAGCGTGAAAGGCGTCTCGATCGACGAGGAGATGGTCAACCTGATGAAGTTCCAGCAGTCGTACGCGGCTGCGGCACGGTTGATCGGCGTCGTCGACGAGATGAGCCAGACGCTCATCAACCTGGGGCGCTGAGGCGCTCCCGGCGGCCCGTCCCCGTGACGGCCCGCCGCCATCGATCGGGATAGGCACGGATGCTGATCCTGAGCCGGAAACCGGGCGACGCCATCGTCATCGACGGCGGCATCCGCATCGTCGTCGTCCAGTGCGACCGCGGCGGCGTCCGCCTCGGCATCGAGGCCCCCGCCGACGTCTCCATCCTGCGCGCCGAACTCCTCGACCAGGTCGCCGCCCACAACCGCACCGCCCGCATCACCGACGCCCCCGCCCTCGACGGTCCACTCGCACCGCGCTGATCCCGCGCCGCGCGACGAACGCGACGGGCGCGACGAACTGCGAAAGACCTGAACGCGACGGCCGCGACGGCGCGACGGGGTCGGCGTGGGCGGCGCGACATCGGTGCGCGGGCCAAGCGAACGGCAACTGCACTGGTACGGCAGGAACTACAGGGTACTGCAGGAACTGCAGGAACTGCGGCTCCTCGTCAGCTCGTGGCGCGAGCGGGCGCCGTCGCTCGCCGCGAACCCATCAAAAGCTGTGGATTGGTCCCGTGTGCACGACGGCTGACGGTGCGCGTGGATGCTCGCGCCGTCCTGCCGTTCCTGCCGTACCCTGTCGTTCCTGCTGTCCCTGGCGGTTGCCGTTGACCTGCAAGCCGCCCCGGCGCCGCAGCGGACGCACCGACCCCGTCGCGCCGTCGCGTTCGTCGCGTTCAGGTCTTCATCGGTTCGTCGCGTTCGTCGCGTTCGTCGCGCCCGTCGCGTTCGTCGCGCCCGTTGCGCCCTCTCGCTCTCGGCGGCGCATCTCGCGCAGTGACGGCAGGGTCCACGACACTTCGGCGCGCGCCGGCTCGATGCGCTGCGTGACGGTGGGCTTGGAGGGACCGAGGAGCGCGGCGGCGACCACCGCGGGGCGTACGAGCACCTCGGGGCGCACGGGGTCGGCCGAGCGTGCGACGATCGCCTCGCGCTCCGCGACGAAGCGCAGCAGCACGTCGCGGCCGTCGCTCGAGGGGCCGGGTGCGTGCGTGATGCGCACGACACCCGTCGCCCCTGCGAAGAGCTTGAGCCCCGTCAGCGTCACCAGCAGCGCGTGCACCATCGCGCTCTCGCCGGCGAGCACCGGCGGCGTGTCGCTGCCACCGCTCGCGAAGCAGCTCACGTCGCCCACCACCGCATGCTGCCGGTGGAGCTGCACCGCCGTCGCGACGACGTCGGCGACGAGGAGCGGCATCGGCTCGAGTTCACGCGAGAACGGAAGCTGCCGCAGCTGTCGGAGCTGCTCCGTGAGCCGCTGCACCTCGCGCGAGAGCGCGCTCGTCGCCTGCGAGCCGAGCGGACGCCGCGCGTCGAGACTCTCGACCGTCGCGCCGAGGGCGAGGGCGCGGTTGTTCAGCCCGTGGCCGAAGCCCCGCAGCAGTGCGTCCACCGTCTCGAGCCAGAGGAGCACGTCGGGCCACGCGAGCGGCGGGGCACCGTGAGCGAGCGCGGTCGGGAGCATGGCACGAGAAGATAGCCCGGCCGATGGCGCGACGGTCCAGCCCGGCGACCGGCGGGCCGATACTCGGAACCGTGCGACGGCGGCGAGCCGTCCCATTCCCCTCTTCGCCGGGCCCGCGTCCGTGTTCCTGATCATCGGCCTCGTCGTCGTCATCGGTTCCGTCATCGGCGGCTACGTCCTGCATCACGGCAAGCTCGCCGTGCTCTGGCAGCCGACCGAGTTCATCATCATCCTCGGCGCCGGCATCGGGTCGATGGTGATCAGCAACCCGCCCGCGGTGCTCAAGCACGTCGTCTCGGGCGTGCTCGGCCTGCTCAAGCCGAACCCGTTCACGAAGACGGCGTACGGTGAACTGCTGCAGGTGCTGTTCGAGATCTTCAACAAGGCCCGCAAGGACGGACTCGTCGGCCTCGAGGCGCACATCGAGGCGCCGGCGAACTCGGACATCTTCAAGAAGTATCCGGGCTTCATGCATCACGAGCACGCCGTGTCGCTCCTCTGCGACACGCTCAAGGTGCTGCTCACCGGCACGGTCGAGGATCACAACCTCGCCGACATCCTCGACATGGACCTCGAGCAGCACCATCACGAGGCGCATCTGGTGCCGAGCGCGATCACGACCGTCGGTGACGCGATGCCGGGCTTCGGCATCGTCGCCGCGGTGCTCGGCGTCATCATCACGATGGGTGCGATCGGCGGCTCGCCGGCGGAGATCGGCGGCAAGGTCGCCGCGGCGCTCGTCGGCACGTTCATCGGCATCCTCTTCGCCTACGGCATCTTCGGCCCCATCGCCAAGGCGATCGAGATGCGGCAGGCCGGCGAACACGCGTACCTGATGTGCATCAAGACCGCGCTGCTCAGCTTCGCGCGCGGTGATGCGCCGATGACCGCCGTGGAGTTCGCGCGGCGCAACATCGAGCCCGGTGACCGTCCCACGTTCGCCGAACTCGAGGAGCTCACCAAGAAGGCCAAGGCCGCCTGAGGAGGGGACGATGACGACGCACCCGCACACCGATGCCCGGACGCTGTTCGCCGGCGGACCGCTCCTCCTCCGCCGTGCGATCGCGCGCGTGCGACAGGCCGCCGCGCGCCGGCGCCACGCGCGCGCGACGATGACCTTCGCGGTCCGCGCGCGCGACCTGCACACGCTCGTCCCCGCGCCCGTCGTCGTGCGCTCGCGCCCGTCGCGCCCACGAGGCTGACGCGTGGCGAAGGACGGGAAGAAGATCGTCATCGTCAAGAAGAAGGGCGGCGGCGGCCACGGGCATCATGGTGGCTCGTGGAAGGTCGCGTACGCCGACTTCGTGACGGCGATGATGGCCTTCTTCATGGTGCTCTGGATCGTCGGCCTCGACGACCAGACCAAGAAGGCGGTCGAGGGCTACTTCCAGAATCCGGTCGGCACGAAGAACGCGTACTCGGGGGGCGCATCACCGGTGGCGAGCGGCGCGAGCCCGACGAAGGTGAGTCGCAACGCGCTCAAGCTGATCGTGCGCCGCATGGAGGAGGAGCGCTTCCGCGAGTTCCAGCGCCGCCTGCAGGCACGCCTCGACAGCACGCCCGCGATGAACGGCCTCCGGCAGTCGATCGAGGTCGTCGTCACGAGCGAGGGGCTCCGCATCGAACTCGTCGAGAAGGGGAGCGGCGACGACTTCTTCCCCATCGGCTCCGCCGCGATGCGCCCCAGGGCGGTGCTCGCGCTGTCGGCGATCGCCGAGGAGCTCGCGCTGCTCTCGAACCCGCTCGTGCTCGAGGGCCACACCGACGCCGCGCCCCTCGCCGCCGGAGGTGGCGCCTACACGAACTGGGAATTGAGCGCCGATCGCGCCAACGCCGCACGCCGCGTCGTCACCGCCGCCGGCGTCGACGGCGCCCGCCTGCGCCAGGTGCGCGGCATGGCCGACACCCAGCTCCGCGACGGCGACGCCCCCCTCTCGAGCACCAACCGCCGCATCACGATCCTCCTCCCCTTCAGCGACGACCGCCAGGGCGCCGAGTTCCCCGCCGACTCCATGATGGTCCGCCCCGACTCCACCCCCCGCCCCCGCGCCTGACCCTCGCGCGACGGACGCGACGGGCGCGAGGGACGCGACGGACGCGACGGACGCGACGGACGCGACGAAAGGCAAAAGCCTTCAACGCGACGGCCGCGACGGCGCGACGGGGTCGGCGCGGGCGGCGCGGCATCGGTGCTCGGGCCAAGCGAACGGCAACTGCTCGGAACGGCAGGAACGACAGGGTACGGCAGGAACGGCAGGAACAGCGGCTCTTCATCAGCTCGTGGCGCGCGCGGGCGCCGTCGCTCGCCGCGAACCCATCAAAAGCCTTGGATGGGTCCCGTGTGCACGACGGCTGACGGTGCGCGTGGATGCTCGCGCCGTCCTGCCGTTCCTGCCGTACCCCGCTGTTCCTGCTGTTCCTATCGGTTGCCGTTGCCTGCATGCCGCGCCGACGCCCCAGCAGACGCGCCGACCCCGTCGCGCCGTCGCGGCCGTCGCGTTCAGGTCTTCATCAGTTCGTCGCGCCCGTCGCGCCCGTCGCGCCCGTCGCGCCCGTCGCGCCCGTCGCGCCCGTCGCGCGGAACCGGACGTCAGGGCAGACCGCTCGAACCCATTTGTTCGATGGCCCAGGCGAGTGCGTCGGGATAGTGCGCCGCGAACTGCACGAGCACCGTCTCGTCGTAGCCGGTCAGCGCCTCAACGCGGGCCCAGTCGCCGCTCTCGTACGCCTCGACGGCCGCGAGCAGCGTGCCGTGCGGGCCCTGGCGGTCGAGGAGGGCGGCGCTCACGGCGTCGGAGAGCTTGAGCTTCGCGATCAGGTCGCGGATCGGCGACTGCAGCATCACGTGCAGCAGCGAGAACATCCCCACGAGAAAGCGCGCCGCGCGATCCTCGCCCTGGCTCACCTGTTCGAGCAGCCGCGCGCGCGTCAGCGAGAGCTTGAACAGCTCGCGCTGCGTCGCGCCGCCCTGCGCGAAGCGCGCCACCACCAGCAGTGTCAGCCACCGCTCGAGCGCCGTGCGTCCGATCAGCCGCAGCGCGTGCGGGATGCTCTCGATCCCCTTGAAGCCCATCGCCGCGCTGTTCACGATGCGCAGCAGCTTGAGCGTCAGCCCGGGATCGCGCTTGATCGCCGCCTCGATCTGCGACGACGGCGTCCGCTCGTCGCGCACGAGATCGAGCAGCAGCAGCGCGTTCACTTCGTCGGCGCGCAGGTCGCGCCGCGTCATCGTCTGCGGCTGGCAGAAGAAGAAGCCCTGGAACAGCCGGAAGCCCAGCTTGCGGCACATCTCGTGGACGTCGGCGTTCTCCACGCGCTCCGCGAGCAGCGTCAGGCGATACGGCAGCAACTCGCGCACCGTCGGCTTGAGATCAGCCGGCGTGCGTCCGAGCACGTCGACCTTCACCAGCTGCACGTGCGGCAGCACCGGGATCCACTTCGGATCCCACACGAAGTCGTCGAGCGCGAAGCTGTAGCCCTTCGCGCGGCCCTCGGCCAGCACGGCGACCAGCTGCTCGTCCGGCTCGATCGTCTCGAGCAGTTCGATCACGACCTGCCGCGGGTCGAGGATCTCCCACGCGCGTTCGACGATCATCTCGCGCGTGAAGTTGAGCCAGACGCGCTCGCCCTCGCTCAACCGATCGAGCCCGATGCCGAGGACCGCCTGCACGACCGTGGTCGACGCCATCACCGACGACGATGCGCCGCCGGCCGCGGTCGCTCCTGCGCTGTGGCGATAGAGCAGTTCGAAGCCGACCAGCTTCTGCGACAGGTCGAAGATCGGTTGGCGGGCGACGATGGCGTCGGTCATGCCGTGGCTCGTGCTGGTGCTGGTGCTGGTGCGGATGCTGGAACCGGGGCCGATGCGGACGCGCGCAGCGTCACCACTGCGCATGTCGCTGGCGCGTCGTCGTGCGCGATGCGACCGACGGAGCCGTCCCACGACGCCGTCCGGCGTCGGACGGTCTCGCCCTCGTCAGTATCGGCCGTTCCGCCACTTGCTCGCACTCTCCCGTCCCGGCACCCTTCGCCGCGATGCCCCGCCCGCGCCCGTGACCGACGCCGATCGTCCCCCCGCCCTCGTCCTCGACGGCGTCACCAAGCGCTACGGCACCGTCACCGCCATCGACGCGCTCGATCTCGTCGTCGCCCCGGGCGAGGTGCTCGGCCTCGTCGGCCCGAACGGCGCCGGCAAGACGACGACGCTCCGCGCCATCGCCGGCATCGTCCGGCCGAGTGCGGGTCGCATCGCCCTGGGCGGCCGCGACCTCGCGACCGATCCGGTGGACGCCAAGCGTCGCCTGTCGTTCGTGCCCGACGAGCCGCATCTCTTCGACTACCTCACCGTCCGCGAGCACTGCCGCTTCGTCGCGCGCCTCTACGACGTCGCCGATCCGGAGCCGCGCATCGACGCGCTCCTCGCCGAACTCGAGCTGGCCGACAAGCGCGACGCCCTTCCCGGCGAACTCTCGCGCGGCATGAAACAGAAGCTCGCCGTCGCCTGCGCCCTGCTGCACGATCCGACGCTCCTCGTCCTCGACGAGCCGCTCACCGGCCTCGATCCGCTCGCGATCCGGCGCATGAAGGCGATCGTGCGTGCGCGCGCCGCCGCAGGCACGGCGGTCGTCCTCTCGTCGCACCTGCTCACGCTCGTCGAGGAGCTGTGCGACCGGGTCCTCCTCCTGCGCACGGGTCGCCCGGTGGCACTGGGGACGATCGAGGAGCTGGGCCGCCTCCGCCCCGAGTTCGCCGGCCGCTCGCTCGAGGACGTCTTCATCGCGCTCGTCGGCGATCCCGCGCCCGCCGGCGACGCGTCGCGCTGACGCCGGACGCGTGGCCACTCGCAGCGCCGCCGGCGCGCTCCTCTATCTCGCGCGGCGACAGGCGGTCAACCGCTGGCGTCAGCGCCTCCGGCGGCTCCGGGAGCCGCGGTACCTGCTGGGCGGGCTCGCGGCGATCGGCTATCTGGGGTGGATCGCCTGGGGCGCCGGGTCCGGGCCGGGACGCGACACGACCCGCCCCGTCGCCCTCCTCGTCTGGACGCTCCCGCTCGTCGTCGCGTCGACGTGGATCGGCCGCCCCAACCCGCTCGCGCTCGCCTTCTCGCCACCGGAAGTCGCGTTCCTCTTCGCCGCGCCGGTCACGCGACGCACGCTGCTCCACGCGCGCCTCCTCGGTCAGCAGGCGACGTCGCTCGGTGCGATCCTCGTCTGGATCGTCCTCTTCGACCCGGCGCACGACCCCGCCACCGCCCTGGTGCGCGCGGTGGGCGTCTGGATCGTCGTGACGGCGATCACGCTCCATCGGACCGGAGCGACGCTCGCGCGGATCGAACTCCCCGACGCACCGCGTGCCCTGCCGATCACGCAGTTTCTGGCGTACACGTGGTTGTGTGCGGTCGCTGTCGTGTTCGTGCTCGCATGGCGTGAGCTTGGACGCCTGCAGGTGTTCTGGGCCGGACCAATCGTCGCCTTCGTCGGCCGCCTCGACGCGATGGCCGCCGAACCGGCCGTGCGACTCGTCCTCGCACCCATCCGCTGGCTCACCGCGCCGACGCTCGCCGCCTCCCCGACCGAAGCGCTGCGCGCGCTCCCGGGCGCGATCGGCGTGCTCGCGGCGCTCTACCTCTGGGTCGTCCGCGATCCGCGCCCCTTCGAGGAAGCGGCCAGCGACGCCACACGCCGCGTCGCCGACCGGGTCGCCGCCGCCAGACGCGGGTCATGGCGCACCGCCTCGGCGACCGCCGCGCGACCGATCACCACCCGCATCCCGCTTCCCCGACGCGGCCCGGCCGCGCTCGCCTTCGTCTGGAAGACGGCCGTCGCCACCGCGCGCACGCAGTCGATCGTCACGTTCGTCGCGATCGCCACCGCACTCGCCGCCGCTGCCGCGCTCCTCCCACGCCTCTGGCCCGACCCGGACGAAGGCGCCGCGCTCCGCACCGCCCTCCTCGCCGCCTTCTTCGTCGCATCGTTCCTGGCCTTGCCGAGCTGGTTCCGGCAGGACTTGCGGGCCGAATTGGGGCATCTCGTCTTTCTCAAGACAGCACCGATCCCTTCACGCGACATCGTCGCGGCACAAACGGCCGCCGCCGCCGTACTGTCGTGGTTGGCCCTCGTCACGCTGTTCGGCGTCCCCATCGCGCTCGTCGTCGCCGACGACCCGCTCCTCGGCTTCGCCACGAGCTTCGCCCTGCTCGCCGAAGTGCTCCTGCTCGCGCTGCCGGTGCTCGTCCTGCTCCACGTCACCGTGCACAACGCCCTCGCGATCCTCCTCCCCGGCTGGACGCGACTCGGTCAGGGCAGCGTCGGCGGCCTGCAGGCGATGGGGCAGACCTACGTCACCGCCGCCGCGATCATCGCCACCCTCGCCGTCCTCCTCGTCCTTCCCGGCGCCACCACGGCGGCATGCGTCGGTCTCCTCGGCGCGACGCCCGGCATCGCCGTGGGCATCGTCGCCGGCACGCTCGTGGCGCTCGGCGAATGGTGGCTCGCCTGCCGCTGGCTCGGACGACAGCTCGATCGGATCGAACCCGAATCACTCCCTTCCGCGCGCTGACGCGCAGAAGCGGGAGCCCCCGCGCGCCGATGCGATGCACGGCAGAACCGCACCCGCCGATGCGATGCACCGTGGCAGCACACCCGCCGGTGCAAGGCACGCGGGCACTGCATCCTGCCACTGCGCTCCGGTGTGCGCCCACGGGTGCGACGACACACCGCGTCGCCGCGCCGATGAACCGCGTCCTCGCGCCGATGAAGCACGATCTCCGCGTCCCGAACCCACGCGCCCGACGGGTGTAGCTTCCGCTCATGTTCGACGACGACGATTCGCGCGGGCCCGACGACCTGCCGACCGGGGAGGGCGACGGGGCCGATGAGCGGCCGGCCGTCTTCGTGACCACGACCCAGCCGATCCCGATCTCCGTCCAGCGCCTCGAGGATACCCGCGCCCCGGACGGTGTCTGCCTCGGCGCCTACATCGGCGAGCGCCTCGTTGCGCGCTGCGCCATGCCCGGCGAGGCGATCGATCACCTGATCCGCCTCGACCTCTTCAAGGATCCCGTCGCCCTCGGCCTCTTCGCGTACGAGGAGAACCCCGGGCTGCAGTGCCGACTCTTCGCGCTCGTCCCCACGGAGAAGCTGGCCGAGCTCGAGCACGCGGACGAACCGTGGAAGGCGAGCGTCCCGAACTACGAGCTGAGCCGCGGCCTCGACGACGACGACGACGAGGACGACGACATCGCCATCGTCGGCCGCACGCGTGACGCTGCGTCCGACGACGATGATGCGGAGCCGGACGACGACGAGGATGATGACGACGACGACGAGTCCGATCCGATCGACCTCGCCACCGGTCGGCAGCGCCTCGAGACCGTCCTCCTCGGCCACATCGTCCGCTTCGCCGCCGACCGCAAGCACAGCGACGACCTCGCGGCCGAAGCCGTGGACATCCTGCAGAAGATCATCGGCGGCGGCACCCTCGCCGACGCCGACAACAAGGCGATCGACGACCTGCTCGATTCGCTCTGAGCACGCCCGTGGATGGGGACAGTCCCCTCTGTCCCCCACTGGGGACAGAGGGGACTGTCCCCATCCACGGGCCACGACGTCTTGCGCACGACAGCTCGTGACATCACGCCGGCGCGCGCATCATCCTTCCTCCTCCCCGGTCTCCGGGGACAGTCCCCTCTGTCCCCCGCTGGGGACAGAGGGGACTGTCCCCAGCAGTGCCCAGCAGTGCCTGACCATCATCGGCGGCGGCACCCTCGCCGATGCCGACGACGAGGCGATCGACCACCTGCGCGATTCGCTTTGTGGGCGGAGCACCCGCCGAGCTCGCTGGGGACAGTCCCCTCTGTCCCCGACTGGGGACAGAGGGGACTGTCCCCAGCGAGCACCAGCGAGCCCAGCGAGCACCAGCGAGCGCGGCGAGGCCGATGCAAATCCGCGCGCGTCGTCCCGCCGCGCGGCTCCGACACGCGCCTCAGCGCCGGCCGCGCACCCCCGCTGCCTTCTGCACGCTGTCGCGCCGCAGCGAATCCACCCGCGCGATGCTGTCCACGTTCGGCTTGCGGAGCCCCGTCGGTTCCGGCCGGACGATGCCCAGCAGTTCGACGTCGAAGATCAGCGTCGCGCTCGCCGGGATCGGGCCCGAGCGGGTGTTGCCGTAGGCGAGGATCGGCGGCGTGACGAGGCGACGCGTGCCGCCGACGCGCATCCCGCGCACGCCTTCATCCCATGCCGGGATCACCTGGCCGATGCCGAGCGTGAAGGGGAAGGGCTCCTTGCGATCGACGCTCGAGTCGAACTTGGTTCCATCCGCGAGCCAGCCGGTGTAGTGCACCTGCACCGTCGACATGCTGTCGGCCACCGCCCCCGTGCCCGGCTTCAGGTCCTGCACGTAGAGCCCGCTCGGCCGCTTCTCCATCGCCTTGAGGTTCACGCCGAGTGACGCGGCGTAGGTCAGCGAGTCGGGGTCGCCCGAGACGCCGGGCGTCGGCGTCGTGTCGCCGCAGCCGGTCACTGCGGCGGACGTCCCGAGGGCGAGGAGTGCGGCCGGCAGGGCGCGGCGCGCGCGGCGGAGGAGAGCGGGCATCGTCGGCATGGCGACAACGGTAGTGACGCGTGCCAGTACCGTCGGCCTCGCCGTCGCGCGCGTCGCCTTCATGGGCATGGCCACGACGCAGGTGACGCGTCGCCTGCTGCCGGCCTCGTCACCGCGCGCCTTGCCCGCGTCCGGGCCGAGCGCAACTTCCGCCGGACGGATCGCCCGCGCGGTCCCGGCGTGCCCATACCGGCGCGCCACTCCCCGCTGCGCTCCCGCATGCCGTACACGCTCGCCGATCTCGAGACGCCGGTCCCGCTGGTGGACCTGGATCGCCTCGCGCACAATCTCGATCGCATGGCCGCGTACGCGACGCTGCACCAGCTCGCGCTCCGCCCGCACGTCAAGACGCACAAGAGCACGCGTGTCGCCGTCGAGCAGCTGCGCCTCGGCGCGGCCGGCCTCACCTGCGCCACGCCGCGCGAGCTGCAGGTCATGCGCGAGGTCACCGACGATCTCTATCTCGCGCACGCGCCGCTCGGCCCCAAGCTCCTGCGTGTCCTCGACGCGACCGAGGGGGCGACGCTGCGGGTCGCCGTCGATTCGCTCCACGCCATCGAGACCATGGGGACGACGTGCCGGCTGCGCGATCGCGTCGTGGACGTCGTCATCGAGGTGGACGTCGGCATGAAGCGCATGGGCGTCGCCGCGACAAACGACGTGGTGCGACTCGCCGGCGCGGTGCAGCGGCAGCCCGGCCTCCGCTATCGCGGCATCGCCTTCTATCCGGGGCACATCCGCGTCCCCGCCGTGCAGCAGGATGCGCAGCTCGAGCAGCTCGACGACACGGTGCGCGACCTGATCGAGACCCTCGACCGCGCCGGTCTCCATCCGCACGTCGTGAGCGGCGGCTCGACGCCCGCGGCGTTCCGCATGCACCAGGTGCGCGGCCTCACCGAAGTGCGGCCGGGCACCTACGTCTTCAACGACCGCGACACCTTCGCGCTCGGCGCGTCGGCGTGGGACGACTGTGCGCTGACTGTGCTGGCGACGGTCGTCAGCGATGCGGTGCCCGGCCAGGTCGTGATCGACGCCGGCAGCAAGGCGCTCGGCCGCGAGCCATTGCGCGGTGCCGATGCGGCGGGCTTCGGCGCGGTGATCGACCACCCCGAAGTGCGCGTCGTGCGGATGAGCGAGGAGCACGGCATCCTCGACCTGAGCGATTCACTCTGGCGCCCCGTCGTCGGCGAGCCGGTGCGGATCGTCCCCAACCACGCCTGCATCGTCACGCACGGCTTCGATGCGATGCTCGGCGTCCGCGGCGACGTCGTCGAGACGTGGTGGACCGTCGGCGCGCGCGGCCGGCACCTCCCCGATCACGCACCGGCGCCGCTCTCGCCGTGAGCGATGCGGCCGACACCGGCTCGTGTCGTCGCGTACGCCGGGTTCGCCACCCGCGCCACCTCAGCCGAGGTGCGCGCCGATGAACCAGGTCTGCTTGTCGACCCCGCGCGCGATCTCGGTGGCGATGTCGGCCGTCACCTGGTCGCCGAGCTTGCCCGCCTCGTCGATCAGGCGGTACATCGCCGCGCCGAAGGTCTTCATCGCGTCCACGGTGGCCCGCACGTATTCGGCCGCGCTCAGCTGCGATTCGCTCATCGGCGCCACGGCGGTCGCCGCCGCCACCGTCTGCACGGTGCCGTGCGCGACGCCGCCGAGCTGCACGATCCGCTCGGCGATCGTGTCGCCGTAGACGACCACCTCGGCGTAGGTCGTGTCGAACAGCTCGTGCAGCTGCTGGAACGTCCCGCCGCGCACGTTCCAGTGCGCCTGCTTGAGCTGCAGCCCGACGGCGATCGCATCGGCGAGCCGGGCGTTGAGGGTGTCGCGGAGCGCCGACGCCATGTCGGCGGAGAGGTGCGCGGGAATGAGGCTCGCGAAGGCCATGGGCTGCGTGTCCGGTGGGCGTGAAGCGTCGCTCGCGCCAACGTACGGCGCGCACACGACGCGTGTCATCGGGAAGCTCCGTGCCGCGTCGCCGATGCGACGCCGACGGCGCCGTCGGCGAGCGGCCCGACACCGTGCTACCCGCCCGCCCGCATGAACGTGCCACGTCACGCCGAGCGCGGCCGCTGGAACCGCCGGGCTCCCTCGGGCCTACAGTTGCGGAGGGCGGCGCGTCGCGTCGACGTCGCGATCCGCCCGCACGTGACCACACTTCTCGTACAGGACCGATGCTGCTCCGCTTCTTCGCCCCCGTCGCGCTCCTCGCGGCCGTGCCGCCGATCGCGCTCCCGTCGCTCGCCCCGGTCGCGACGCCCGCCGTCGCCCGCCCGCTCGTCGCCCCCGTCACCTTCACCATCGACGGCGCGCACAGCCAGGTGCTCTTCAAGGTGCGTCACCTCGGCGTGAGCACGGTCACCGGCCGCTTCTCGAAGTTCACCGGCTCGTTCCAGTACGACCCGCAGACGCAGCGGGGCGGCAGCGTCACCTTCACCATCGACGCGACCAGCATCAACACCGACAACGAACGTCGCGACGCGCACCTCCGCTCGCCGGACTTCTTCGAGACCGACAAGCACCCGCAGATCACCTTCACCAGCACCCGCGTCGATCGCACCGCCGCCGGCAAGTACCGCATCACCGGCAACCTGACGATGCACGGCGTCACCAGGCCGGTCGTCCTCGACGGCGAGATGGTCGGCCCGCAGAAGAGCGGCCAGAACTGGGTCGCCGGCATCAACGCCAACGGCAAGTTGAGCCGCAAGGACTTCGGGCTCGTCTGGGATCGCGTCACCGAAGGCGTGAGCGCCGTCGGCGACGAGATCACCCTGCAGATCGAACTCGAGGCCAAGGCGCCGATGAACTGAGCGCTCTCTCGCTCGCGTTCCCACGACGGCCCCGATGCGAATCGGGGCCGTCGTCGTTTTCGGCAGCCCCGTTTGAACGGCGTGTACGCAGAGGGCGCAGAACACACCAAGAGGGCGCAGAGGATGCGTCGAGCGGGCCTTCGTGTCGCGCGCCTGAACCGACATGGAAGATCGGAGGAAGGGAGGACTGCCGGAGGACGGAGGGTGCACGTGGCGCGCATCCGTGCGATGGGAACATCGGATTCTTTGGTGGCTCCGCTCGTCGCGACGCTCCGAGCGCCTCACGGAGGCCGATACGGCACGGAGCCCATTTCACTGTCCGGATCACCTTCGCGCGCCACATCGCCCCACGCGCACCCTCCGCCCTCCGCCCTCCGGCAGTCCTCCGTTCCTCCGATCTTCAACCGCAGTTCGGACACGATGCACGAATGCCCGCACCGCGCACCCTCTGCGACCACGTGGTGTGTTCTGCGCCCTCTGCGTTCACGCAGTTCGCGCCGCACCCTCAGCCGGCAACGACGCGCAACGAATCGGACCGGATCGCGCGATCGGCGGTGGCCATGAGCAGCGTGGCGACGCGGCCGAGTGGCGCGTAGCGGTCGTCGCGGACGCGGCCGGCGACGTGGCGTGCGTGGAGTTGCACGGCGATCACGGCGACCTTCGCCAGTCCGAACGCCCAGCAGTGCACGGGATCGTCCACGCGTCGCCCGGACGCGGCTTCGTATCGTGCGATCACCTCGTGCCGCGTGAGCGAGCCGGGCGCCGTCGTCACGCCGAGGGCGAGGGCGCGGAACGCGGGGGGATCGTCGGGCGCCATCCAGTAGCCGAGCGTCGTGCCGAGGTCGTACGCGGGGTCGCCGACCGTCGCCATCTCCCAGTCGAGCACCGCGCGCACCGTCCACGGCGCATCGGCATCGACGAGCAGGTTGTCGAACTTCCAGTCGTTGTGCAGGAGCGCGGGCGGTGCGTCGTCCGTGGCACGGGCGGCGAGCCACGAGAAGACGCGCGCCGCATCGTCGTCGGGGACATCGGCCGGGCGCGCCGCCGTCCAGCGTCGGCGCCATCCGTCGACCTGTCGCGTGCCGTACCCGGCGGCCTTGGATGCATCCAGGCCGGCCATCGCCGCGACGGGCAACGCGTGCAGCGCCGCGAGGCCGTCGACGGTCGATTCGGCGAAGCGTCGCATCGTCACGGGGTCGCGCAGCACGGGGGCGTCGCCCAGGCGGCGCACGACGGCGCCATCGACGTGTGCCATCAGGTAGAACGGCGCGCCGAGCACCGTCGAATCCTCGCACGCCGCGAGTGGTGCGGGCACCGGCACCGTGCTGCCGTGCACCGCGCGCAGGACGCGCCACTCGCGCAGCATGTCGTGCGCGCCGCCCTGCGGCACGACGTCGGGTGGCGGGCGGCGCAACACCGCGCGACGCGATGCACCGTCGGCGGTCGTCCAGTCGAGCCGGAAGGTCAGGTTCGAGAAGCCGCCGCCGATGCGTGTCGCCACGGGCGGTGCGGACTCGCGCATGCCGAGGTCGGGTGCGGCGTGCATCGCCCACCGCGTGATCGCAGGCGGATCGGCGGGATCGTGCGGCGTATCGTGCCCGTCGCCCGGCCCGTCGTCATGTCCGCCGCCGTTCATGTCGCTCCCGTCGCTGCACGCGACGCGACACGTGCCACGGCACACGTCTCGACACAGGTCACGGCACACGTCGCGGCACACTCGCCGCCGAGTACGTCGGCACGCGAGCGCCGGCGCATCACCACGCCACCCCGTGCCTCGCCGCCGCGCGCTTGAGCAGCGAGCGGCCCAGCGATGCGAGATGCACCTCGTCCGGTCCGTCGTAGATGCGTGCGCCGCGTTCGTGCGCCCACCAGAACGCGAGCGGTGTCGCGTCGGTCAGGCCGTAGGCGCCGTGCACCTGGATCGCGCGGTCGAGCACCGCCTGCAGCACGCCGGCGACGTGGAACTTGATGCTCGCGATCGCATCGCGTGCGCCGGCCGCGCCATCGCGTTCGAGCCGCGCCGCGGCGTCGAGCACGAGCAGACGCGCCGCGTCGATCTCGGCGCGTGATCGCGCCACCATGTGCTGGATCGCTTCCTTGCGGCCGAGCGGTTCGCCGGGCGCGAGCTCGCGCGTGACGGCGCGTTCGCACATCAGGTCGAACGCACGCTCGCAGATCCCGATCCACCGCATGCAGTGATGCACGCGCCCCGGGCCGAGTCGCGCTTGTGCGAGCGCGAAGCCCGCGCCTGCCTCACCGATGCGATGCGTCACCGGCACGCGCACGTCCTCGAAGCGCAACTCGGCATGGCTCGCCCAATCGTCGCCGGCGTCGCCCATCACCGCGATGTTCCGCACCCGCATGACGCCGGGCGTGTCCATCGGCACGAGGATCATGCTCGCGCGCGCGTGCGGCGCCGCCTCGGGATCGGTCACCGCCATCACCACCGTGAAGGCCGCGCCGTCGGCGGCGGTGGTGAACCACTTGTGGCCCGTGATGACGTAGTCATCGCCGTCGCGCACCGCACGCGTCGACATCCACACCGGGTTCGCGCCCGCGTGCTCGGGCTCCGTCATCGCGAAGCAGCTCCGCAGCTCGCCGCGCGCGAGCGGCGCGAGCCAGCGCGCCTGCAATGCGGGCGACGCGTGCGCATGCAGCAGCTCCATGTTGCCGATGTCGGGCGCCTGGCAGTTCGCGAGCCAGTGTCCGACCGGCGTGCGGCCGAGCACTTCGGAGACGCGCGCGAACTCGACGAGCGAGAGCCCCGCGCCGCCCATCGCCGGTGGCAGGTGCGGCGCGAAGGCGCCCGCGGCGCGCACCGTGTCGCGCAACGCGTGCAGCTGCGGCAGTGCATCGCGCCAGCCGTGTCGCAGCACGTGCGCCTCGACCGCGCGCGCGGGGCCGTCCACGATCGCACGCAGCGTCGACACCAGCGCGTCGACGCGTGCCGCACGCGCGGCATCGTCGCCGCGCGTACCGCGCTGCGTTGCGTCACCGGCGTGCGTCGCATGCGTCGTCGCCGTCATGCGGTGTAGCCTCCGTCGGCCGTGAAGACGCCCGCCGTGCAATAGCGCGAGGCATCGCTCGCGAGGAAGAGCGCGAGTCCCGCGACATCGTCGCCCTCGCCGACACGCGGGATCGCCTGCAGCGCGAGCATCTGCTTCACGAGCCGCTCGTCGCTCCACAGCGCCTCGGAGAAGTCGGTGCGGATCAGCCCCGGACAGATCGCGTTGACGCGGATGCCGTCGGCGCCCCACTCGAGCGCGAGCACCTTGGTGAGCGAGAGCAGCGCGGCCTTGCTCACCGAGTAGATGCCGAGTCCCGGTTCGGGGCTGATGCCGCCGATGCTCGACACGTTGATGACGCTCCCGCCGGTGCGCGCGAGCGCGGGGCGGAGCGCCTTCGCGAGTTCGAACGGCCCCTGCACGTTCACCGCCATGATCTTCGCGAAGATCTCGGGCGTCGCCTGCTCGACGGGGCCGTAGATCGGGTTCGTCGCCGCGTTGTTCACGAGCACGTCCACGCCGCCGAAGCACGCCGCCGCCGCCTCGGCGAGCGCGGGGATCGTCTCGAGGCGGCCGACGTTGCCCGCGAGTGCGACCGCCTCGCCACCGGCCTCGCGGATCGACTGCACCGCGGCGTCGAGCGTCTCGGCCTTGCGCGCCACGAGCACGACGCGCGCGCCGGCCGCCGCGTAGGCGCGCGCGATCGCGAGGCCGATGCCGCGCGAGCCGCCGGTGACGAGGGCGACCTTGCCGGTCAGGTCGAACGTGGGCGTGCTGGCGAGGAGCGGCATGCGCGGGCGGGTGGGGGACCGCCCAATCTCGCATCGTGCAGGCACACGTGCCGCGCGCGGCGTCAGCCGCCGCCGTCGCCGGATGCGCGACGCTGCGTCGCGCGGCGGATCGCGACACGGGCGTCGGCGAGCAGCAGCGGCCAGAGCGTCGGATCGGTGGCGAGGCACGCCGTCACCAGCGCGCGCGCCTCGCGCTCCGCCGCCTCGCAGGCGGCCGCGCCCGCGCGCGACGGCTGGTAGTAGCGCGAGAGCGACGGCACGATGCGCCCCTGCGAGGTCTCGACGATCGTCTCGACCAGCACACCGCGCCGTGCCAGCGACGCCAGGGAGGCGGCGACGAAGCGTTCGGCCGGTGCACGGTCGCGCTCGAGCACGAGGTCGGCGAGTGCGCGCATGGCGATCGGCGACGTTGCGTCGCGCACGGCCAGTCGCACGGCGAGCCGCGCTTCGGGCGACCCGTCGGGCCAGATGACCGTCGCCGTATCGCTCCCGCGGAGCTCCACGGCGGACCGCGGGCCGAGGACGAGCCATCGGCGACGTGCGGCGACGCGCACCGTCACCGTGCCCGCCGCCTGCAGCGCGAGCACCGCGGTCGCGAGTGCCTGCGTCACCGGCTCGACCGCCGCCAAAGGCAGCACGGCGTCCCGGTCCTCGCCCATCGTGGGTGCGGCAGCCGGCCGCGGGAGCGAGGCCGAGACCAGCAGCGCTTCGGCAGGAGTGACCACACAGCCGGCGCGAACGTGGCCGGACGCGGGGACGGGCATGCGTGGTCGGGAGGGCGAACGTCGGGGGCGGCGACCACCTGGTCGAGGCCGCATGCGCAGTCGCTCCAGTGACGGGTCGTGTCACGGGAGTGTTGAGCGGAGTGCATGGAAACCCGACGCCGTCTGCATGACAAGGGTGTCGAGCCCGCTGTACCGCGTTCGCGGCACCGTGCGCGAGATTCCGCGCGTGACGAGCGGCGGGCGTGTGGCGTCGTGGGCGGGCGCCACGCGGCCGACCGCCGCGGTCGGTGCCGTGATGCGGCGCGCCGGCGTTCCAGTCCGCGTATGGCGGCATGCCGCACCGGGCGAAAGCTTCCACCGCGATGACGCCATCCGCGACCGACGTCACACAGCTCCTCGATGCGCACACCGCCGGCGACGCCGGCGCGACCGAGGCGCTCGCGCGGGTCGTCTACGACGAGCTGCGGGCGTTGGCCGCGGCGGCGCTGCGCCACGAACGTGCGGATCACACCTGGCAGCCCACGGAGCTCGTACACGAGGCGTTCCTGCGCCTGCTCGGTGGGCAGCCCGTCGCGTGGACGGGACGCGCGCACTTCTTCGGCATCGCCGCGCGCGTCATGCGCCGGCTGCTCGTCGATCACGCGCGAGAGCGTGCACGGGTGCGCCGCGACGGCGGCGTGCGCGTCACGCTCGACGATGATCTCGACAGTGACGGAGGTGCCGACGTCGCCGCCCGCACGCTCGACCTCTTCGCGCTCGACGACGCGTTGCAGCGGCTCGCGGCCATCGACGCGCGCCCGGTGCAGGTGGTCGAGCTCCGCTACTTCGGCGGGCTGTCACTCGAGGAGGCGGCCGCGGTGCTCGGCGTGTCGCTCGCGACGGTGAAGCGCGACTGGACCTTCGCCCGCGCCTTCCTTCGCGACGCACTCGATCAGGAGCGCGCGACCTCGTAGCCGCAGGGCAGGCGCCGCTTCGCCGCTCTGGCGTCGGGCGGCCGGTCGAGACGCGCGACGATCGTGTCACGCTCGATCGCGGGGACGTCGCGCGTCGTCAGTTCGCGCAGGGTGGCGCGCCTGAACGCGTCGGCCTCACGCCGATCGCCACAGGCGTCGTGTACCCGCGCGAGCACGTCGTTCGCGAGGAGCCGGCTCCGCCAGAACATGTCGTGCCGTGCACCGCCGAGTGCGCGTCGCGCGACATCGAGCGCCTCGGCCGCCTCGCGCGCCGCGCGCGCCGGTCGGCCGTCGGCGAGCGAGAGTTGTGCACGCAACGCGCGCCACTCCACGTCCGCCACCGGCCAGTTGCGCGCGGGCGGAGGGAGCGAGTCGAGCTCCCTGCGTGCGATCGCGAGTTCGCGTGCGGCGTCGCGGATGCGGCCGGCCGGAAGCAGCGCGACCCGCACGCGCCGGAGCCGGTACTCGACGCGCACGCGTCCCGACGCCCGCGCGATGTACTCGCCGAACATCGTGTCGGCGGCGGCATGGTTCCGGTCGTACGCGGCGAGGTTCGCCTCGACGATGCGCGATGCCCCGGCGCGCTAGATTCCCAGCCGATCGTGCACGACGACGCGCGCCACGAGCGCCGCGGCGGAATCGCGCAGCCCCTGGTACAGCAGCGCGTTCGCGAGCACGATCTCCGAGCCGATGTGGCCCGGGTGCGTGGAGTCGTAGCGCGCGGCGAAGAGATCGATCGATTCCTGCGCCAGCGCCGCCGCGCGCCGGTATTCGCCCCGACGGATCGCGCTGCTCGCCACGGTCTCGAGCATGTACGGCAGGTTGTTGCCTTCATCACGCGCGCGTTGCATCGCGAGCGCCGATTGCAGCAGCTCGTAGGCGCGGTCCCACTGGCCCCGGTCCGTGGCGGCGCGCCACGCGTAGTATCGGGCGTCGGCGATCTTGGGATGCGGCGGCCGGAAGATGCGTTCGCGGATCGCGAGCGACGAGTCGAAGTGTCGCGCCATCTCCTCCGTGCGTCCGAGCGCGGCGTAGGTGTCGCCGAGCGTGTGGTGGATGTCGGCGCGCGTCTCGGGATCGTCGGCGAGATCGCGCGACATGCGCGAGGCCGCATGCTCGAGGGCGCGCAGCACCGTCACGTCGGGCCCCTTCTCGCGACTGGTCACGTACCACGACGGGTTGGCCGTGGCGAGGACGTCCTGCAGGAACCGGTTGATGCGACGCGCACGCGCACCGGCCGTATCGGCGGCGGCGCGTTCGCGCTCGACGCGGGCCGCGAGTGCGCGTGCGGCCCGTGCCTGCCGCACCGCTACGATCGTCGTCGCCAGCAGCGCGACGACGGCCACGCTCGCCGCGAAGACGGACGCACGGTTCCGGTTCACGAAGCGCACCGCGCGATAGCTCGCCGTCGGCGCGCGCGCACGCACCGGACGCCCCTCGAGCGCCGCCGCGAGATCCTCGGCGAACGCCATCGCGGTCGCGTAGCGTGCGGCCGGTTCGACGCGAAGCGCCTTGAGGATCACCGCGTCGAGATCGCCGGACGGCGGATGGGCGAGGGCCTGCTCGCCGCGGCGCGCGGCGAGACTCGGCGCGAGCGGAATCACCGTGCAGATCACGCGTTCCGCCGCCGCCGCCGAGAGGCCGTCGAGCCGATGCGGGCGCACCCCGGTCAGGAGCTCGTACGCGAGGACGCCGAGGCCCCAGACGTCGGCCGCGGTGGTGACACGCTCGCGTCGCAACTGTTCGGGTGCGGCGTAGGCGGGCGTGAGCGCCGGGTTGGTGCGTGCCGCCACGTCGTCACCGCCACCGCCCTCCGGATCGAGCACCTTCGCCACGCCGAAGTCGAGCAGCTTCACCGCGCCGTCGGTCGTCACGAGCACGTTCGACGGCTTGATGTCGCGATGCACGACGAGATGGCGGTGAGCGTAATCCACCGCGGCGCAGACGTCGCGGAGAAGCGCGATGCGTGCGGCGAGATCGAGTCGCCGTACCGCGCAGTGGTCGGTGATCGCGAGCCCCTCGACGTACTCCATCACGAGGTACGGGCGACCGTCGGGCGTCAGCCCCGCATCGTAGAGATGTGCGATGTGCGGGTGCGACAGTCGCGCGAGGATGTCGCGTTCGGCCGCACTCGCCGCGGCGAGGCGCGGGTGCGCTGTCGCGCGCGCGACCTTGATCGCGACCGCACGATCGAGCGTGCCGTCGTCCGGCACCGCGCGATACACCGTCGCCATGCCGCCCTCGCCGATCCGCCGCTCGATGCGATAGCGGCCGAGACGCGCCGGTTCGGGGATCACGTCGGACGCCGCGACACGATCGCCGAGCACCTCGATCGCCGACCCGTCGAGAAAACCCGGATCGCGCTCGTGCGCGACGAGGAGCCGGCGCACGAGCGACGCTTCGTCGGGTGCCGTCGCCGCGAGCGTCTCGAGCAGCTCGTCGCGCGCGGCACCCTCGCGCTCGAGCGCCTGCTCGAACCACGTGCGGATGCGGAGCCAGGCGTCGGGACGGCGCATCGGCAACGGGTACGCCGCCGACCGGTCGGCCGCAACCCGACTGCATGGGCCGGCGACGCTCGCCGGATCCGCGTGAGCCGTTCCGTCGCGTTCCGTCGCTTTCCGATCGCCCACCCCGCACGCGCCCCACCCGGGGGCGGTGCGACACAGGCCATCTCCAGACCAGAGGACCGCTTCAGTGTCCACGCACGACCAGCCCCCCCGACCCGCCGGCGGCACGATCCGTTCGGCCGCACGACCGGCCCTCCGCCTCGCCGCCCTCGCGGTGCTCGCGGCGGCCACGCTCCCCGCACAGACCGTCATCGCCTCCAGCACCTTCGACACCAATGCCGAAGGATGGATGTCCGCCGATCTGTTCGGGCGCGCATGCAACTCCCCGGCGCCACCCAGCCACATCGCCACGGGTGGCAATCCGGGTGGCTTCATCCGCTCGGGCGACGTCTGCAGCACGTCCGCCTTCCTCGCGCCATCGGCCTACCTGGGCGATCGCTCTGCCACGTACGGCGGCGAGCTGCGCTTCTCGCTGCGCGCGCTCGAGGATCCGGCGGGGCTCAAGAATCTCATGAGTCTCAGCGGCGGCGGGCTCACCGTGATGTACCAGTCGAACTCGCAGCCGAACCCGAACACGTGGACCGACTTCATCGTCTCCTTCACGGCGGGTACGTGGCGGATCGTGACCGGCAGCACGGTCGGTGCGGTGGCGACGGAGACGCAGCTCCGATCGATTCTCGCGGACCTGACGGCGCTCCGCATCCAGGCCGACTGGAACACCGGCGCGGATCGGTCGGATCTCGACAACGTCTCGCTCATCAGCCCGACCGTCACCCCCGGTGTGGTGCCCGAACCGTCGACGTACGCGCTGCTCGGCACCGGCCTCGCCGGTCTGGCCACCGTCGCCCGTCGCCGTCGGCGGGCGTGACATGACGTGACGTCGTGCGGCGCGGCGACGGTGCCGCGTGCGCACGACGCGACGGCCGGGGGGGCGCACCGGACGTGCGTCGCACGATGCCTGCGAGGGCGTGACCGGTCGCGTCACCATCCCGCGATGGACCGCGCGCACTCCGGAACGACATCGCCCCCGCCGGCACGAGTCCGGACGGGGGCGATGCTCGGTCGAGAGGCACCGGTCGGAATCGAACCGACGAATGGGAGATTTGCAGTCTCCTGCCTTACCACTTGGCGACGGTGCCGCGGCCGCGAAAGGTCGTCCACCGTGGCGGTGATCACAAGGCCGCGACGACGCCGACACGACGCCACGACGGCGCGAGGACGACGCCCTCCACGACGCGCGCGACGACGACGGCCAGGTCGGACGCGTCGTCGGGCGACACGACCGGCGCGGTTAGCTTGCCACCCGATGCCCCGTCCGCTGCTCCTCGCCGTCGCCGGCATGGTCGGAACCGGCAAGACGACGCTCACCCGTGCGCTCGCCAGGCGCTTCGGCCTGGAGATGGCACTCGAAAGCGTGGACGACGACAACCCGTGGCTGTCGCGCTTCTACGGCCCGGAGCCCGATGCCAAGCAGCGCTACGCACTCCGGCTGCAGCTCCACTTCCTCGCGACACGCTTCCGCGACATGCGACGGCTCCGCGCGCAAGGCGGCGGGTGGATCCTCGACCGGACGTGGTACGAGGACGCCGAGATCTTCGCGCGCGGGCTGTTCGAGCAGGAGCTGCTCACGGCCGACGAGTTCGCGCTCTACGAGCAGCTCTACGCCGAGCTCCTGACCGGCCCCGCCGCGCGCCCGCCACGGTTGCTGATCTACCTCGACGGCCCGCTCGACCTGGTGGTCGCCCGCATCGGCCAGCGCGGCCGCGACGCCGAGCGCGACGCGCCTCCCGCCTACTGGAAGGCGCTCCACGCCCGCTACGCCGCGTGGATCACCGGCTTCCGCCGCTGCCCCGTGCTCCGGCTCGACATCCGCGAGTACGACCTACTCCGCGACCCCGACGCCATCGACGACGTCGCCGCCACAGTCCGCCGCCGCCTCGAACCCGAACTCCCGCAGACGGAGCTCTTCCCGGTCTGACTCGTTCGGTCGGCGCGTCGGACTGCATGAACGCAGAGGGCGCCGGGACGACGGGCGGGGGCGCAGAGTGTTCGGATAGCGAGCGGTCGCGTGCGTTGAGGGTTCGCCAACTGCCGGCCGCGGAGATGCGGGGGGACGCGAGGGGGCGCGGAGGAAGGCTTTGGAAACAGCTGTCTCCGTCCTCCGGTCCCCTCCGTTCCTCCGAAGTTCCGAATCAGTTCGAGATCCTGAACAGACTTGGAAAGTCTGAGGAACGGAGGGGACCGGAGGACGGAGACAGCTGTTTCCAAAAAATCAGTTGCTCCTCGCCCCCTCGCGTCCCCCCGCATCTCCGCGGTCGGCAGTTCCAGCGACACCGACCGCACCCGGACGCCGACGCCACGCACCCTCTGCGCCCCCGCCGTCCCCCCTGCGCCCTCTGCGTTCCTGCCGTTCCGCACCGGACCCGCGACGAACTCGGCATCGAGCGTTCACGAAATCGTGCAGAACACGCACGAGGTGACCGGAAAACAGAAGGAAAGCACACTGGAGCCCGCCCAGCTGTTCGCCTAGCTTTGCGAATCGTGCACGTTTCGCATGACACCACGCCGAACGTGACGCGTGCCGGCCTCGGCCGTCCATCCACCGCTCCGCCTCCTTCGCGGCCCGCGCGTCCAGGGTCGCCCTCCTCGCCCCGGTTCATGTCCTCCGCGTCCTCCCCGCGCGCCCGCGCGCTCGCCGACATCGCCTGCCGCGTCCCCGACGCCGGCACCGCCCTCCCGCCGCTCACGTCCGAGTACTTCGGGTCGCTGACCTTCGGCGCCCGGCAGATGAAGGCCAAGCTGCCGCCTGACGTCCACACCAAGCTCTCGAACGCCATTCGTCTCGGGCAGAAGCTCGATCGCGACATCGCCCCCGTCGTCGCCCAGACGATCAAGGAGTGGGCGCTCGCCCACGGCGTCACCCACTTCACGCACTGGTTCCAGCCGCAGACCGGGCTCACGGCCGAGAAGCACGACGCCTTCCTGTCGTTCGACGACGCGATGACGCCGCTCGAGTCGTTCTCGGCCGACCAGCTCATCCAGTCCGAGCCCGACGCCTCCTCGTTCCCCTCGGGCGGCCTCCGCGCCACCTGGGAAGCGCGCGGCTACACCGCGTGGAACCCCGCTTCGCCGGTCTTCATCATGGAAGCCGCCGGCGTGAAGACGCTCTGCATCCCCAGCGTCTTCATCGGCTACAACGGCGAGGCGCTCGACGAGATGACGCCGCTGCTCCGCAGCACCGACGTCCTCTCCGAGAAGGCCATGGAGCTCCTCGACCTCCTCGGCGACACCGACGTCGAGCGCGTCCTCACCACCCTCGGCGCCGAGCAGGAATACTTCCTCGTCGACCGCCAGCTCTTCGCGCTCCGCCCCGACCTCGTCATGGGCGGCCGCACCCTCGTCGGCGCGCAGCCGCCGCGCGGCCAGCAGCTCGAGGACCACTACTTCGGCGGCATCCCCGAGCGCGTGCAGGCGTGCATCGCCGAAGTCGAGCACGAGCTCTATCGCCTCGGTGTGCCGATCACCACGCGGCACAACGAAGTCGCGCCCTGCCAGTTCGAGATGGCGCCGCGCTACGAGGAGACCGACGTCGCCGTCGACCACAACCAGCTCGTGATGAGCGTGCTCCGGAAGGTCGCGCTCCGCCACGGCCTGCAGGCGCTGCTGCACGAGAAGCCCTTCGCCGGCATCAACGGCTCGGGCAAGCACTGCAACTGGTCGATGTCGATCGTCGCCAAGAACCCGGAGCTCAACGGCTTCAACCTGCTCAAGCCGGGCAAGACGCCGCACCAGAACGTCCGCTTCCTCCTCTTTCTCGCGGCCGTCCTCAAGGGCGTCATGAAGCACGCCGGCCTCCTGCGCGCCGGCATCGCGACCAGTGGCAACGAGCATCGCCTCGGCGCGAACGAGGCACCGCCCGCGATCATCTCGGTCTTCATGGGCGACATGCTCACCCGCGTGATCGAGGACATCGCCGGCGGCAAGAGCGGCAACCAGAACGCCGCGCAGCGGATGCTCGACCTCAAGGTCGCCAAGCTCCCCGAGATCCAGCAGGACAACACCGATCGCAACCGCACCTCGCCCTTCGCCTTCACCGGCATGAAGTTCGAGTTCCGCGCGGTGGGCTCGTCGCAGTCGATCGCCTTCCCGGTGATGCTGCTCAACGCCGCCGTCGCCGAAGCGATCGGCGAACTCTCGGCGAAGCTCCGCAAGAAGCTGCACGACGAGAAGGTGCCCGTGGACGATGCGCTGCTCGCCGTGGTCGCCGAGGCGTTCCGCGAGACGAAGGCGATCCGCTTCGAGGGCAACGGCTACTCCAACGAGTGGGTGGAGGAGGCGACGCGTCGCGGCCTGCCGAACCATCGCCGCACGCCCGAGGCGCTCGAGCAGCTCGTCTGCGCATCGTCGCAGGCGCTCTTCTCGTCGCTCGGCATCCTCTCGCACGAGGAGCTCGAGAGCCGCTTCCACGTGCGCATGGAGCGCTACGTGAAGGACATGCTCATCGAGATGACGACGCTCAAGGAGATCGTCGACACGCTCGTCCTTCCGGCCGGGCTGCGCTGCCACGGCGAGCTCGCGCAGGCCGCGGCCGCGGCGCGTGCGGCGGGCATCACGATCGTGCCGCAGGTCGCGCAGGCGAACCACATCGGCACGCTCGTGCAGGAGCTGCAGGCGCGCCGCGACGCGCTCGTCGCCGTGCTCGACCAGGCCGAGGGGCTGCACCACGACCCGACGGCCTGCGCGCGCCTCCTCACCGGCGCCGGCGCCGACGCGATGGCCGCCGTGCGCGACCGCGCCGACGCGCTCGAGCTGCAGGTGCCCGACGAGCACTGGCCGCTGCCGAAGTACCGCGAGATGCTCTTCCCGGTCTGACGGCGTTCCGCAGCGCGAGGTGCGCGACGGCCCCGTGCGCTTCATGCGCACGGGGCCGTTCGTATCTTGTGGCGCCGGTCGTTCCGTCCGTCCCGCCGCCGCCCGCCGTTCCCGATGCGCCGCCTGTCCTCATTCGTCGCCGCGCTCGCCGCCGTCGCCCCGCTCGCGGCGCAGTCGCCCGCCGCCACCGCGTCGGCCGCGGCGCGGCGCGACACGATCGCCGTCCTGCTCGTGACCGGCACGCACCCGTGGCTCGGTGCCGACGGTCGCATCGCCGACGTGCAGGGGCTCGTGCGCGACGCGCTCGGTCCGGGCGACGCGCCGCGCGCGGCCGGCTGGGTGCGTGACGGCGTGGCCGTGCCGGCGGTGCGGGCGACGCTCGCCGCGATCGTCGCCGATCACGAGAGCGATGCGCGCGAGCGCGCCGATGCGCGTCGCCTCGACTCGGTCGCCGTCGCCAGCGCGAGCACGCCGCTCGGCGAGACGGACGCCGCGCTGCTCGGCCTCGGCATGCATGTCGTCGTAGCACGACAGGCGTCGCGGCACGCGCAGGGGCGCATCGACCCGACGCGCGTGCACGCCGAGTGGTCGCTCGCGCCGGAGCCGATCGACCTCGCGGCGATCGTCGCGACGCTGCAGCGCGACGGGACGCAGCCGGCGGCCGTCTTCGCGCAGCTCGAACCCACGACGCCGCACTATCGTCGCCTCGTGCTCGCGCGTGACGCACTGCGAACGTTGCACGCCGATTCGGTGGCGGCGCGACTGCCGGTGCCGGCGAAGGGCGTCAAGGTCGGCCAGAAGACGAATGGGCTCGCGCCGCTCGCACGCGTGCTGGTCACGCTCGGCGAACTCGCGCCCGGCGCACGCGTCGACACGGTGCGCTATGCCGCGCCGCTCGCCGATGCGGTGCTGCGTGCGAAGCGTCGCGCCGACCCCAAGGCGACCTCCGTGCTCGACGCGTCGGTCGCGCCGCTGCTCGTCGGGCAGCTGGCCGAGCGCGAGAGCGGGCTCGCACTCGCGATCGAGCGGTGGCGCTGGCTGCCGCGTGCGTACGCGGCGTCACCGCTGGTGGTGAACATCCCGGAATTCCGGCTCGAGCGCTGGGGCGAATGGGCGGGCGACACCGCGTCGGGCGGGCTCGCGATGAAGGTCGTCGTCGGCCGTGCGGATTCGAATGCGACGCCGGTCTTCGCGAGCAGCATGACGCAGGTCGTCTTCAGCCCGCAGTGGCGCGTGCCGGTGTCGATCATGCGCAAGGAGATCGGGCCGGCGGCACAGCGGAGCGCGGGCTACCTGCGCAAGCACGACTACTACCTCGTGTCGGCGCGCGGCGAGCCGCTCGAGGCGAGCGCGGCGAATATCGCCCGCATCGGCAACGGCGTCTTCGTGCGGCAGCGGTCGGGCGGCGGCAACTCGCTCGGGCGCGTCAAGTTCAACATGTTCAACCCGTACGACATCTACCTGCACGACACGCCGTCCAAGCGCTTCTTCTCGCGTGCGCGCCGCGACCTGTCGCACGGCTGCGTGCGTCTCGCCGACCCGACGGCACTCGCGCGCTTCGTGCTCGCCGACAATCCCGCGTGGACCGACGAGCGGATCGGCGAGGCGATGCAGGGCGGCAAGGAGAAGTACGTCGGCCTGCGCAAGCCGGTGCCGGTGCTGCTGCTCTACCACACGCTCGTCGTCGAGCCGGACGGCGCCGTGAAGCGCTTCGCCGACGTGTACGGCCACGATGCGCGTACGCTCGCGGCGGTGCGCGGTGAGCGCACGAGCGCCGCTCCGGTGACCGAGGACGCCGCGCCCTGACGCGCGCGACGGTGCGACGACCCGATTGCCGCCGCGGCGCCGTCACGACACGCGATGTCCGCTGGTGACCGTGATGGTCACGGTGACAGTGACGACGACAGTGACGACGACGGTGACGACGACGGTGACGACGACCACGACGACGACGATGACGACGATGCCCATCCTCCGCCGCGCACTCGCGGCGCTCGTGCTCCCCGTGCTCGCGACCGCGCAGGTGCCGGCGCGCGGGCCGGCCTTCATGCAGTGGGCCGCGTGGAGCGACGCGAAGCCCGCGCTCGACTCGCTCTACACGGCCGACGCCCCACCGCTCTGGCTGCAGGAGTGCGCGCCGACGCCGCAGGCGACCGCGCTCGTCGCCTGGCTCGCCAACGCCGACTCGCTCGGCCTCGACGCGCGCGACTACGATGCGCGCGCGATCGGCGAGCGCCTCGCGCGCCTCGCCCGCGACGGCTGCGCGGCGGGCGAGGCGTACGTGACCGACACCGACCGCGCGTTGAGCGCCGCCGCCGTGCGTGCCGTGCGCGCGCTCTGGCTCGGCCGTGCGAACGTGCGCGAGGCCCACGCCGATCTCCGCTTCCCGCGACAGGTCGTCGATCGCGCGAGCTACGTGCGCGGCCTCGCGGCGAGCGGCAGCGTCGCCGCCGACATGGCCGCACTCGAGCCGCCGTTCGAACCGTACCAGTGGCTGCTCACCGCGCTGCAGCGCTATCGCCGCCTCGCCGCCGACACGTCGCTCGCGATCGGCCCGCGCCCCGCCACGCTCCCCGTGCGCCCCGGCGATCCGTTCCCGCAGGCGGAGCGGCTCCGCCGCAAGCTCGTCGCCGTGCACGACCTGCCCGAGGGCACGACCGGTGACGCGACGTACGACAGCGCCCTCGTCGACGGGGTGAAGCGCTTCCAGCGGCGCACCGGTCGCACCGCCGACGGCGTGATCGGCCCGCGAACCTGGGACGCGCTCGCGGAGCCGCCGACGTCGCGGCTGCGGCAGATCACGCTCGCGCTCGAGCGCTTCCGCTGGCTCCCGCGCACCTTCGCGCGCGAGCCGATCCTCGTGAACCTGCCGGAGTTCAAGCTCTACGCCTTCCGCGAGATGACACGCGACACGGTCGTCGCCGACACGATGAACGTCGTCATCGGCCGCGCGTTCAAGTCGGAGACGCCGGTCTTCACGGGCGAGCTGGGCTACCTCGTCTTCAGCCCGTACTGGGAGGTGCCGCCGGGCATCGGCTCGCGCGAGATCCGCCCCAAGGCGCTGCGCGGTGGCGCGGCGTACCTCGCGCGCAACGACTACATCCTCGCCTCGACCGCCACCGGCGCGACGGTGCCGTCCACGCGCGCGAACATCGAGCGCATCGGGCGCGGCGTGCGCGTCCGGCAGAAGCCCGGCCCCGGCAACTCGCTCGGCGGCGTCAAGTTCATGTTCCCGAACGAATTCAACGTCTACCTGCACGACACGCCGTCGAAGCGGCTCTTCGAGGACGCGCAACGCGACTACAGCCACGGCTGCGTGCGCGTCGCCGATCCGCCGGCGCTCGCGCGCTTCGTGCTGCGCGACGAGCCGGGCGACTGGACCGACGCGCGCATCCGCGCCGCGATGAGCACCGGCACGGAACGCCGCGTGAACCTGCGGCAGAAGCATCCCGTCTTCATCATCTACGCGACCGCCGTTCCGCGCCGCGACGGCGTGGTGCGTTTCCTCGACGACGTCTACGGTCTCGACAAGGAGCTCGCGGCGCTGCTCGCGAAGGCACCCGCGCGGTGAGCATCACACGCGGCGACACTGACCGTACGTCGCGGAACAGCCCGACACGAACCCACCTCGCACGCACCCTCCGTCCTCCGGTCGTCTCCGTGCCTCCGTGTCATGGCAGTTCGATGATGCGCATTACAGCACGAACGCGATCCAGCGCCCGACCTTCGCGCGCCAGCCGTCGTAGCCGGGAAGCAACCGCTCGAGCGCCTCGGGCGTCGTGACCCACGTCGTGCGCGCCATCAGCGCGTGCAGGTCGAAGACGCCCGCGAGCGCGCTCGCCCCCGAGAGCACGAACGCCGCCTCGCCGTCGAGCATCATCCCGCGCGGATCCATGTTCTGCGTGCCGACGGTGAGGTGGAACGGCAACGGCGCCGTCGCACCGCCGGGGCGTGTCGCGAGGTAGCCGGCGAAGAGCGTGTTCGCGACACGCGTCGCCGCGGCGCCCTCGCGCTGCACCGCCGTCGAGTCGCCATCGGCGACCGCCTGCGCCCGCGCGTACTGCCAGCGGAACCACTGCGTGACGAAGCCGGGCCACCCCGGTTCGGCACCGAGCCGCCGAAGTTCGGCGACGTCGGCGAGGAGGATCGTCTTGCGATGGAGCTGCGGCAGCCGCGGAGCGACGTCGCGGCCGAGCGCGAACGGACGGTAGCCCGCGCGCGCGAGGGCGGCGGGCGCGCTGTCGAGCACCGCGAGCACCGAGTCGGGCCACGGGAGGAGCGCGCGCAGCCACGGTTCGCGCCGGAGCCCGACGGCCACGTCGGCGGCGAGTGCTCCGACGTCGGTGACGTCGGCACGCGTCGCGAAGAGCCCGATGCGCAACGCGCCACCGGCCGCCGCGATGTCGTCGGCGAAGACGGCCTGCACCTGCAGCAGCCGGCGCAGGACGTCCACCGTGCGCGACATCTGCGGAAAGCCGCTCGACGGCGCGTTCGCGATCGCCGGCGCGATCACCTGCACCTGCACGCCGCGCAGCGCCGCCCCCGCGAGCTGTCCCGCCCAGACGCTGCCGAGCCAGAGCCCGTCCGGCACGACGAGCACGCTCCCCGCCGGTGCGAGCGTGAACAGCATCGCGCGCGCGATCGACGATTCCTTGGCGCCGAAGCCCGGCTCGTTGTGCACCTGCAGTGCGCGGCCGGTGTCGACCGCGACCACCGTCGTGTCCGAAGGCGCATCCACCTTCGTGCTCGTGCGCCGATACGCGTCATCGTCACGGAGCGGCGGCGGGAGCTCGTCGTCGCGGAAGCCGTTGCGCCGCAGCAGTCGGCGCGCCGCCGCCCGCACTTCGAGCACCGCCGGCCCACGCACCGCGAGGCCACGATCCTCCCACGTCGGTGACGCGTACTGCTCGCCGATGCCCACACCCGACACCACCATGCCGCCGCGCCACGGATCGTCCGCCGTCACGTCGTGCACCGCGATCTTGCGATGGTCGCGCATCAGGTTGTCCGGCAGCATCGGCACGCGCGGGACGATGCGGTGCGAACGGAAGGTGAAGTCGCTCGGCTGCGTGATGCTCACGTGGACGCGCACCGTGCGCCGCAGCCAGCGGGCGCCACCGCGCGTCGCGGCCAGCGCCTGCAGGCCGCGCGACCGCGCCACCGCCGCACGCAGCGCCGCCTGTCGCGCACGCAGCACGGTCGCGAGCGAATCGTCGCCCGGCGGAAAGTCGATGTGCGCGCCCAACGGATCCTCGAGGATCGTCATCCAGCGGCGGCCGCCGTTCGGCTCGTAGAAGTTCTGGTCGAGGAAGAGCAGGTAGGTGGTGAGCCGCCCCGTCGAGTCGAACCGCGCGACCGCGTCGGTGAGCGCCGGGAAGTAGATGTCGGCGACCTGCCGGAAGGCGACGCGATCGATGGCGCCCGACGGACGGTGCCCCGCGACATCGTGCACCCACAACAGGTGCCACTCGCGCGCATCACGGATCGTGCGTGCGATCGCGAGCTGCACGTCGGTGCCGTTCAGGTAGCGGACGCGATTGCCGTCGCTGAAGTCGCGCCGCAGCGCTCGGGCCACGAGCGCGTCGATCTCGGCCGGCGTGTCGTGCTCGTCGGCGGTGAGCGCGAGCTGCAGCGGGAGCCAGACGCGCCGCGAGTCGCGCCACTTGCGCACCAGCCCCTCGTGCACCGACTCGACCGCGGCGAGCCAGCGCGCGTGCACGGCGAGGATCGCGTCGTGTGACGCGGCCGGCGTCGCCGACGAATCGCGCAGCCACGCGGCGAAGTCGGCGCGCGTCGCGTCGACGAGCGGTGACAGGTCGTGCTGCCGGTTCTTGACCTGCCCGAAGAGCCGATCGTACGGCAGCAGCAGCTCGTCGAGAAGTCCCGTGCGCGCGCGCCGTGCGATGGCTTCGCCGAGCGCACGATCACCCGCCGTGCGCGCGAACGCGGTGACGAGTGCGTCGTGATAGGCGCGCGACGCGGCCGCCTGTCCGCGCCCGTCCGGGAAGCGTGCCGATGTCCCGCGCAGCGAGTCGCGCACGATCGTCGCGATGCGCATCGTGCGCGCGACGTCGGCCTCGTGGCTGTCGTCGTGGGCGTCGCTGAAGAAGTTGGTGTGGATCGCGAGCATCGATGCGCCCTCGTCGATCGTCGCCAGGGCGTGATCGAGCGCCGGATCGGTCGGGCGTGGCGATGCCGCGTCGCGGCGCATCGCCGGCGATGCGATGCGACGCGCGACCGATGGCAGGTCGACGCCCGTCTGGCGCGGTCGTGTGCGTCCCGCCCAGCGATCGCCGATCGGGACGGCGATGCCGACGTCGAGCCGGTCGCGTGCGGGGAGCCAGTCGAATCTGACCGTCGTGCCGCGCCCGGCCAGCCCACCACGTCGCACCGCCGTGTTCACCGAGACGACGAAGGCCGCGTTTCGTGCGCGCGCGTCCCAGTCGATGCCGTACGCGAGGTTGAGCGCGCGCGTCACACCGAGGAGCCGCGCGCCTCCGGTGGTCGTGCGGCCGGTGGCGGCATGCACCTCGAGCGCGACACCGAACGCACCCGTCACCGGGCTGCCGATCGGGTGGAAGAAGCCGAGCGCGACACCACCGACGGCCTCGGTCGCGCCACGCCCGACGCGCGCGGCACCGAGTGCGTAGGGCTGCCACCGCGGGGGCTGTCCCATCGACACGATCGCGGGCGGTGCCGGCGGCAGCGGTGACGAGGCGGGCGATGGCGATGGTCGCATCGCGATCGACCATGCGGATCGATCCGCCTGCGAGGGCGACGCACCCTGCGCCGCGGCGACAGACGGCAGCGCCCACACGATCGTCGCCGATACCGCGATCACCGTGGAGATGCGCATCGCCGTCGATGTGCGTCGCGTCGGGTTGGTGTCGAGCGGTCGCTCGCGCGTCGGACTGGTCATCGCGGCAGAGTGCAGAACGGACGACGGTCACGCCAGCACGACGATCGACGTGCGCACGGTCTTCGTCACGACACGCCGACGAACGCTGATTAATGCGCCGATGTATGGTCGAGCTTGCTTGAGATGCATGTGTACCGCCCCTTTCTTGCGCGGGCGCGCTCCCGCCGCCCCACCCTCGGTCCCCGCACTCGGCGGTGACCACCTCGATGCGCGATGTGGCGCCATCGGCGGCGGGAGCACGAAAAGCCGCCACCCAGGAGCTCCGATGCGTTCCACCCTCCGCCGCCGCACTCTCGCGGCCGCTGCCCTGCTCGCCTTCGTCCCGACGATCGCGTCCGCGCAGACCACGTTCTTCAACAGCCTCGCCGGCTGGACCGCCGCGCTCAACGGCGGTGCCTCGGGTCTCGACACGTTCAATGACCTGCCGGGCTCCCAGTTTCCGGGGCCGCTCAACCGTACGGCCGGCGCGTTCACGTACCGCGCCTCGGTGACCGCTCCGCCGGGCGACAACACGGACTTCTTCCCGGCCGGGACGAATGTCGATCGCTGGCTCTCGACCAACGTTGCGTCTGCCTCGATGGTCTTCAACACCTTCACCGCCGGCACCAACGCCATCGGTGGCGCGATCTTCGCGAGCGACATCGCCGGTGCCTTCGTGAGCGGCCCGATCACCATTGCCTGGGTGACGAGCCTCGGCAGCGGCTCGACGACGGTCACCAACACCGTGAATTCGTTCTGGGGCCTCGTCACGACCGGCACGCTCACGTCGCTCACCGTGACCGGCCGTGGTGCCACGCAGCCGTTCCTCTGGCCGACGGTCAACGATCTCCGCCTCGGTCGCGCGATCACCACCCCGAACGTCGTGCCGGAGCCGTCGACCTTCGCGCTCATGGCGACGGGCCTCGCCGGCCTCGCCGCGCTCCGCCGCCGTCGCAACGCCTGATCGTCCGCACGACCTGCGTCTCGCGACGCACGAACGGGGCGGCTCCCTCAGCGGGAGCCGCCCCGTTCCGCATTCGGTCCTGCCTCAGAGCCCGCGTCCGAGTTCGACCTGCTTGCGCTCGTACCCACTCGGCAACACGAACCGCGCGGCGTCCGGTGTGGCGCTGCCGATCGCCGTCGTCGTCATCGACATCGTCGTGCGCGTCGGCCGCGGCTCGTCGGGATCGCGCGTCTCGGTGACGATGTCGATCGCGAGCGGCGTCCCGCGCCAGAGCGCGCCGCGCGCCCGCTCCACCTTCTCGCGATGCACGGCGTCGAACATCGTGCCGCGCGACGCCGCGCCCATCACGAGCGTCGTCACCGGGTTCGAGGGCACCCCGCGCTCGAGCGGCACGCGCACGTTCGTCGTCACCGTCACGCGTTCGCCATCGGCCGAGAAACCCATCGCCGAGACGCGCTGCGTGTAGCGCTCGACGATGCGGAAGTGGCGTGTCGGGACGCCCGCGACCAGCCCGCCATCGCCCACCTCTTCGGCCAGGATCCCCGCCCCCGTCACGGCGATCTTCACCACCGGCCCGACCTTGCGCAGGATCCGCCCGACGAGATCCTCGAAGGCCGCTACCGGTACCGTCTCGATCGTGCGCTCGTCGTCCTTGACGATGTGCAGCAGGCCGCGCCGCTGATCCACGAGGAGCCACTGCCGCTCCGAGTCGCGAGCGCGCGTGCGACGGTGCCGGCGTGACCCGTCGCCGCCCAGTACGACGGACAGGTCACCGTCGGTGACGTCGATGCGCACCAGCCCATCGCGCCATTCGACCGTCCCCGCGTTGCGGTCGCCGTCCTCGTCGCGCACCGCGTAGCGGTAGCTCCCGACCTCAGGGACGACCGGCGCGAGCGGCGGGCCGAGCCTGGCGATCGCGCGATCCGTCGAACCGCTCGTCGCCTGCGCCGCGACGCCGTCCGCGGGAACCGCGGCGAGGACCATCGGGACGATCAGGCGAAGCGAGGCGCGGACGGCTGAACCGGACGACAAGGACATGCGACGCACTCCCGATGCGGTGGACGCCACGCCTACGACGCCGGACCCGGTGCGGTTTCTGGGCCGGTCGCCACCGGTCGTCACGCGGATCACCCGACGTTCGATAAATGCGTGGTTGCTCATGACGTGTGGTCGTTGCCCACCACGTGTGGGTCCCATGCACGAAACGCGGCGAACCTGTCAGCATGTCGGATCACGCCGCCGCGGCCTCGGTACGGACTCCCCCCGAGGCGCTCCAGTCGGTCCCGGGTGCCCGAGCGCCGGGGACGATGGCGGACGGCGCCCCGTTTCCCGACGCGATCGTGGATGCCGTCTGGAACCGGGCGCAATCGATTCCCGGCTTCGATAGTGCGCTCTGGCGGGTGGATGCCGCCGGCGAAGCGATCTGCCGCTACGACTACGGCTGCAGCGGCGTGCGCTTCGCGTGGGAGATCGACCACATCCGCCCGGTCGCCGAGGGCGGGAGCGACGCGCTCGCGAACCTGCAGGCGCTTCGGATCGACACGAACCGCCGCAAGGGCGACGCGTGGCCGTGGCACGGCTACTGACGGGCGCCACCTCCGACCCGGCGCCGGCGTCCCGGCGCGCTACCTTCCCCGAGACGCCGCCTTCCGGTCGGCCTCGACACCCGGTGCCTGCGATGCCGCACCCTTCGACGCTCCTCGTCCCCTGGTGGGACGCCTACGCCGCCGACCGCGCCGCGCGCCCCGATGCCACGGGCATCGGGCCGTGCGACGAGGCGTGGCTCGTGCTCGCGGGGCGGTTGCACGCGCGCGCGCAGCGCGAGCCGTTCCCGCCGATGTCGGCGCACGAGGCCTCGTTCGGTGACGCGGTCATCGGTCTGGCGCACGCGGCACTAGATCGGGCCGACCACGACGCCACGGCGCTCCCCGCCGCACTCGACGCGGTCCGCGCGGTGGCCGAGTCGATGGAACGGGCCGGTGCGTTCCACCTCGCGGGGGCGCTGCTGCGCGATGCGCAGCTCGCGTGCGGTGGGCAGCTCGATCCGGTGGCCGAGGCCGCGCTGCACTGGCAGCGCGCACGCGCGGCGCGACAGGCGGGCGATCTCGAGGCGGCGGCCGACGGCTACGCGGCCGCGGTCGCACATGCCAGACGTGGTGACGATCGCTGGATCGAGGGGCGTGCGCTCCTCGGTGCGGCGAACGTCGCGAACATGCGCGGCAACTACCCCGAGGCGCGTGCCCGCTATCGCGAGGCGTTGCGCCGCACGCGCGCCGTCTCCGCGCTCGCTCCGCTCGCCCACGACGCGCACCAGGGGCTCGCGCTCGCGGCGATCGCCGCGCGCGACCTCGACGCGGCGCTCGCGCACGGGTGGCTCGCGTACCGCGCCAGCGACGATCCCGACGCCCGCGCCCATGCGCTCCTGAACGCGGCCGAGGCGTGCCGGCTGGCGGGCGAGGATGCCGCGGCGCTGCGCGCGGCGCTGCAGGCGCTCGACGTCGCGACGGTCGCGCGGCTCCGCCTGCCGGCACTCGGCACCGCGGCGGTGGTGGCCGCTCGGCTCGCACGGAGGGCGCTCGTGCGCGTGCTGCGCGCGCGCGTCACGCGGGAGACCGCGGCCGGTCCGTACGAGCGCGCGTTCACGCTCGTCGAATTCGCCGAAGCGTGGGTCGTGCTTGGCGATGCGTCGCGCGCAGGCGACGACGCACGCGAGGCGCTCGCGCTCGCGGAGCCGCGCGGCTTCCACGAGGTGTCGTTCCGCGCCACGGCGGTGACCGCGCGCGTCGCGGCCATGGACGCGCCGTCGGCGGTGCCGGCGCTCGACACCGGTGCGACGGTGGGCGGTCGCACGACCGTCACCACCGCACCGACGTCGTGGTCACGCGGGGCGCGCACGGCGCTGGCGGGGCTCCACGCGCTCCCCGACACCGCGCTCGCCCTCGCGTGAGCACCTGCTCAGTGCCACGGCATCCCGCCGCCGAAGCCCGTGCTGTCACGCCGCGAGGAGTCTCCGGCGCTCGCCGAGACGCGCGGGTCGTCGTTCGCGGCGGTGGGCTCGGTGGGCGAGGCGCAGGCGGCGAGGGTGGCGAGGATCGTGGCGGCGAGCACGAGGCGCTGCGCGGTACGGACGGCGGGCATCGATTGACTCCGGTTGCAGGTGGCACGAGGAGCTTCGCACCGCACCGTGCGTCGCACGCACACGCCGTGGGCAATGCCCACACGCCCCGCGCAACGACGTGCGGACCGATCCCGTGACCATCGCCGCGACGTCGGAGCGGGGCGCCGGCGCGCCGATCGTCGTCCTGGTGACGGGACGCGTGCAACGGTCACGCCTCACCGCCGCCGTGCGCGGCGAAGCCGACGCGCGCGTGGCGCCGATCCGCTTCGTTGATCGCGTCGCCGAGCTGCAGCACGTCGCCGACATCGAGTCGCCGGCGCTCCTCGTGAGCGAAGCGGCCGACGTGGACGGCACGCCGACCGACGCCTGCATCGCGTCACTCCGGGCGCGCGATCCGGGGCTCGTCGTCGTCGGCTACGTGACGCGCGGCGCGACGCTCTCGCGCCAGGTGCTCGCGCTCGCGCGCGCCGGCGTGCACGAGCTGATCTTTGACGGCGCCGACGAAGCGGCGCTGCACGTGCGATCGGCGTTGCGTCGGGCGGGGACGCGTGCGGGGGCGGCACGCGTCATGGCGGCGTTGCAGGCGGTGGTGCCGGGTGCGGCGCGGCCCATCGTGCGCCACGTCCTCGAGCACGCGGCCACCGGCCCCAAGGTCGGCGACATCGCGCGCGCGCTCGGTGTCCATCGCCGTACGCTCGTGCATCGCATGCAGGGCGCGGCGCTGCCACCGCCGGGCGAACTCGCGATGTGGGCGCGGCTCCTGCTCGCCGCCGAGATGCTGCAGCGCGGCCAGCGCACCGTGGACGACATCGCCTTCGCGATCGGCTTTCCCGGCGCGAACGCCTTCCGCAACGCCTGTCGCCGCCATCTGGGCGTCGCGCCGTCGGCGCTGCGCGAGGGGCGCGGCTTCGCGCTCGCGCTCGAGCGCTTCGCGGCGCGGATGGCGGCGATGCGCCCGTCGGTGGTGGTGACCGAGGTCACCGGCGGGGTCGTACCCGCGTCGATGTCCGTGACGGCACCGGCGACACGCCCCGCGAGCGCCGCGACGCACTCCTGAGCGGGCACGCGCGTCGCGACGTCAGCGACGCCAGCTGACGCCGAGCACCAGCAGCCGCGAGTCGAGGCCGGGATTCTCCCAGGCGGTGAAGCCGTTGCTCACGTGGCGCCAGCGCATGCCGCCCTCGAGCCACGTCGCGGTGCCGAGACGGACCGACGCGGTGGTCTCGAGCTGCGCGATGAAGTTGCGCTGTCGGCCGGCGGCAGTGGGCACGTGCGCGGTGAAGCCGGCGACGCCGAGGCCCGTGCCGGCGCGCAGCCGCACGCGCGGGTGCAGCCGCTCCTCGAGCGCGAGGCCGAGCGGGACCAGCGCGATGCCGTGGCGCGCGGTCGTGCCGCCGATGACGTAGAGCGGCGCGTCGCGGGCGGCGAGCCGTTCGTAGCGCTCGACGCCGTCGAGTCGCACGAGCGGATCGAGCTGCGCGACGTAGCGGAGCGCGACGGGGCCGACGCGCACGAGGTCGAGCGATGCCTGCAGCGTGAGCGTGGACTGCGTGACGCCGGCGACCTGCCCGCCGAACCACCCGCCTTCGCGCGAGGCGGGGGCGGTGGAGAGCTGTGCGGCGAACTCCCATGTGCGTGAGGCGGCTTGCGCGGCGAGGTCGGTGTGCGCGAGCGGTGCGAGCGGCGCGAACAGCAGGCTCAGGAGCGACGGAGCGATGCATCGCACGAGCATGTCCCGCACGAGCATGCGTCGACCGACGATGCGTCGCGCACCGGTGCTCGGCGCCTCGTGACGTCGTGCGCGCGAGACCGGTGCTGTCGGGTTCATGTGGTCGTTCACCATCGGAGCGACGCCGCCATCGCGAGGAGTGCGCGTCCGTCGGGATCGGTGCTGAGCGGTCGCGATGCGCCGTCGATCGCGGCAACCATCACAGTCGCGCGGCGGCCATCGGGGCCCGTGCGAACGATGGCGACGGGAAGCGCGGGCTCGAGCCGTCGGAAGTCGATCGAACCATCGGGGCGCTGCACGGCCGTGACCTGCATGAGGATCACGGCCGGCCGACCATCGATGGTGGTCGTGCATCGGGAACGAAAGACATCGGGCCTGATTTCCTGTGCGCGATCGATCGCGCCGAACAGCGGCGCGGGTTCGAATCGCGCGATGTCGTTGTCGAAGGTGACGGCGACGAGGCCAAGCCACCGATCGACGAAGACGCGCCCCGGTCGCGGCGTGAAGCCCGACGACTCCCGGAGTCGCGGCGAGAGAGCGATCGTCGCCGTGCTCCCCGTGACCTGCTGCCTCGTCCACGACGGTTCGACCGGTTCGATCGGCGGACAGGTGCCCGGGTCGGCGCCGACGACGTCGACGGCCAGACGCAGGTCGGACACACGTTCGAGCGTGACGAACGACGGCGCCGCACCGACCGACGTCGGGTCGGTGCAGGCCGTGACGAGCGCACACAGCGCCACCGGAAGGTGGCGACGCGCACGGATGATGGCGTTCATCGTGAGTCGCATGGTCATGGTACGGACATCGGCATCGCACGCGCACGTCCCGGTGCCCGATCGAGCGCCGGCGGCAGCGCCAGCCGACGCACGCGCGGGGTTCCGTCGCGCGTCACGCCGACGAGCAGGAAGTGCCGCTGCTGCAACGCGAACGGCAACGCCGCCACCACGCGCGAGGCGAACGCATCGAGCGCGGGATCACCTTCGGCGAACGGGAAGTGCAGCACCGGACGGACCGTCACGTGTCGGCCGACGCGCACCGCGATCGACGACGCGGGGACGACGTCCGCCGCGTCGGGCGCGAGGAGTGGCGCGGCAGCGTCCGCCTCGCGCCAGCGCAGGCGCCGCATCCACGACAGCGCGACCGGCCCGTGCGCGCCACGCGGCCAGCGCGCATCGCCGACGAGCGCGACCAGCGACGGCAGCACATCCGCGGGCACCGTCCACGCGAGTCGACGCTGCAGCACCGGCACGTGTCCTTCGACCACGAGCTCGTGCTCGCGCACCGCGGTGGGCTCACTGAGCACGCCGACGAGCTGCGCGAGCGCCGCGTCGGTCGCCGCCTCGTCCTCCCAGCCGGCGGCGGCGTGCGCGTCGAGACGCACGTCGAGCACGGGATCGACCGCGGCCGTCAGCGCGAGCGCGCGATCGAGCGCGGCGAGCGACGCCGCGATGCCCGTGACGCGCGGGCGATGCCCCGCGGCGCGAGCCGGGAGCCAGTAGGCGACGTGGTCGGTGAGCGGTGGCATGGCGCGGAAGCTCGCCGACGGGGGAAGGGGTGCCGCGCGTGCATCAGCGCCAGCGGTACTCGGTGCGCGTCGTCATGATGCGGACGAGCGTGACGACACCGTTCACGGTGGTGCGCATCGTCGTCTCCTCGCACAACGGGCGCATCGTCGCCGCGTCGAACACGACGACGAGACGGGCAGGGCGCGCGAAGATGAGCGGCATGCCCGGTACGCTACACGGCGCGCGGCGAACGTGCATGAACGGCTTCCAATGTGAAACGCCACGAAAAGACCGTGTCACGTCACGGCAACGTGAAGAGCTCGAGCCGCGACGCGCGCGAGCCGGCGCGATGCACGCGCATCGTCGCCGCCCGGAAGTCCGACGGCGTCGCCTCGAAGATGTTCGGCACGAAGGTCTGCGGGTTGCGATCGATGAACGGGAACCACGTGCTCTGCACCTGCACCATGATGCGGTGCCCCTTGCGGAAGACGTGGTTGACGTCGGGCATCTCGAACGCGAGCGAATCGGGAACGTTCGGGCGGAACGCGATCGGCCGCTCGAACGACCGCCGGAAGCGCGCGCGGAACGGCTCGCCGCGGATCAGAAACTCGGCCCCGGCCCGCACGAAACCGGGCGCGTCGCCGGGGAGGTTGCGCAGCGTGTCCGGCTGCACGTCGATCAGCTTGACCATGAAGTCGGCATCGGTGCCGGTGGTGCTCACGTGCAGCACCGGCTTGACGGGACCGACGATCGTCACGTCCTCGGTCAGCACTTCGGTCACGTAGGTCAGCACGTCGGGGCGGCGCGACGCGTAGCGCTGGTCGGCGACGATGTAGTCGCGCGGCATCCCGTCGCCCTCGATGCGGTCCATCGTGGGCACGGGCTTCGCGGGATCGCTCAGGTAGGCGTCGAACGCCGCCGCACCGAGCGCCGCCGGTGGCGGGACGAAGGCGAGCTTGCCGCCGGGATGCAGATAGAGCGTGCGCCTGATCGCACCCGCCGGCGGGAACTCGTCGTAGCGGCGCCACCGGTTGCTCCCGGTCTCGAACACGGTCGCCTCGGCGAGACGAGGATCCGGCGCACCCGTGAGATGATGCATGAAGAACGGGAATTCGATCGAATCGCGGAAGAACGCGCCGAGCGACGCGCTGCCGAAGCGTTGCGGCCCGAGCGCGTTCGCGTCGCCGCGCGACCATTGTCCGTGCGCCCACGGCCCTGCGACGATCACCGCGCGGTTGCCGGGCGAGAGGCGCTCGACGGCGCGCCAGGTGCGCCACGGCCCCTGCAGATCCTCGGTGTCGAACAGCCCGCCGACGATGAGCATCGCGGGGCGCATGCCGCGCACGTGGCGGCTGATGTCGCGCGCGCGGTTGTACGCGTCGTACGTGACGTGCGGCGAGAACTCGTACCAGACCGGCGCCGAATCGCGCGGCATCAGGCGACGCGCCGCGGGGCCGATGGGGCCGAGCTGCAGGTAGTACCTGTACGCGTCGGGATCGGTGTCGAGCGACCGTTCGACCGGGATCCCCGGTGGCGAGCCCGCGGGGCGTCCCCAGCGATGGAAGAACGAGAAGTTGAACGCCAGCAGGAAGGCGCCGTTGTGGAAGTTGTCGTCGCCGAGCCAGATGTCGGTCATCGGCGCCTGCGGGGAACAGGCGACGAGCGCGGGATGCGCGTCGATGCAGCTCGCCGTCGCGTAGAAGCCGGGCCACGAGATGCCGTGGATGCCGACCTTGCCGTTGTTCGGCGTCGCGTTGGCGAGCAGCCACGCGATCGTGTCGTACGTGTCGGTGGACTCGTCGACGTCACGCGGTCCCTTGACCGGCTTGTGCGGCGTCATGCTGGTGAAGTCGCCCTCGCTCAGCCAGCGCCCGCGCACGTCCTGGGTGACGAAGATGACGCCCGCCCGCGCGAAGCGTGGGTTGCCGCTCGGCCCCAGCGCACGCGGATAGACGTCGGCGCCGTAGGGGCGCGAGCCGTACGGCGTGCGCATCATCAGCATGGGAAAGCGCCGGCCGGCGGTGTCGCGCGGGACGTAGAGCGTCGTGTGCAGGCGGACGCCGTCGCGCATCGGGACCATCGCCACGACCTTGGCGTAGTTGGCGGCGATCCACGCGCTGTCCACGGTCTGGGCGTGGAGCGGTGGCGCGGTGGTGGCGAGCGTGCCGAGGAGTGCGGCGGCGAGCGGAGCTACGCGGCCGATGACGCGATTCGTGGAAGGCATGCGCGGAACGTGCGTCGCGGGCGGGGCGCTGTCACGTCGCCATCTCGTCGAACCACGTCCCGTCACGTCGTGCGCGAGCGCCGCGGACAGTACCGGTGCTTCATGCCGGGCGACGCACTGCGTCCGGCCATCGACATGTCAGGGGAGCGGGACGTCCACCCACTCGTCGGACGACCGCCCCTGCGCCGCACCGGCGGCGGCGCCAGCAGATACCGCGACGGCGGTGAGCACCACACCGGTTCCGAGCGTTCCGACCACGAGGAAAGGTCCGACGAACGGGAACCCGCCGACGGCGCCGGCGACGGCGGCGACCGCGATCACCGTCACGACGCCGCCGACCGCGAGACCGATCGTCATCCCGCGACGCATGCCTTCCCTGCGCGACAATCGGCTGCGCGACACCTGCAGCGCCACGATGCGGGCGCGTGCGATCGAGGCGGTGCCGTCGGCGCCCCAGCCATACCGGAGCACGATGCCACCATCGGGTGCCATCCCCTCCCACGAGGCGATCGCCTCCGTCGGCATCGTGTCACGCATGAGCACCCGCACGCGCGCGCCGACGGTGAGGGAATCGGCGCGTTGCGCGCAGGCGGGCGACGCGGCGACGCTCAGGGCCGAGGTGACGAGTGCGATCGTGGCGAGGCGCATGCGGACACGATTCGTCGCGGGACACGGCGAACGCAATACGGTGCATCGGTCACGGTGACGCGAACGACGGACGGGCGCGTCACGCGCGCCGCATCACCACCCGCGCACGATCGCGCGCACGCACTCGACGAACGCCCGCGCCCCGGCGTCGTGCGGCGCCCCCGCGCGCCAGACCGCGACGATCTCGCGCTCGAGCGGCTGATCGACGACCGGCACGTACGCGCACGTCGGTGCGGCATGGCGCGCGGCGGCCATCGCCGGCACGACGCTCACGCCGACACCCGCCCCCACCAGTTCGAGCACCGTCGCCAGTTGCGCGCTCCGACAGACGACCGCGGGCTGCACGTCACGGCGCGCGCACGTGTCGGCCACCTGTGCACCGAGGCAGTGCGATTCGTCGAGCGCGAGCGCTGGCGTGTCGTGCAGTTCGGCCAGCGTGATCGCGCCGGCTCGCGCCGCCGGGTGATGGCTCGGCACCGCGACGACGAGTGCATCGATGCCGAGCGGTTCGACCTCGAGCCCGTCGAAGGGGCAGGGACGCGCGGCGATCGCGACGTCGAGGGCGCCGTCGGCGAGCTGTCGCGCGAGCATCGCGCTCACGTGCTCGTGGATCGCGACACGTCGCGTGGCATCGGCGGCACGGAAGCGTCGCAGCGCGTCGGGGAGCACGTACGGCGCGATCGTCGGGATCGCGCCGACGGTGAGCGTCGCCCCCTCGGTCGCGCCGCGCCGGAGCGCCTCTTCGGCGGCACGCATCTCGTCGACGATGCGACGCGCGCGCGGGCGGAGCGCCTCGCCGGCGGTGGTAAGCGCGACGCCGCGCCCGTGTCGCCGGAAGAGCGTCGCGCCGAGCTGCCGTTCGAGCCGCTGGATCTGGAGCGTGAGCGAGGGCTGCGAGAGGCCGAGCGTGCGCGCGGCGCGGCTCAGCGACCCGGCGTCGGCGGCCTCGAGAAAGGCGCGGAGCAGCGTGCCGTCCATGGCGAAATATTGTAATCGCCTATCGCTGCCATTGGCGAAATCGCATTGCCGCCTATGCCTTGGGGGCGTATCCTACCCGGGCGAGCGTGCGCGCCCTCATCAGGTGCGGCGTCCGCTCGCCCTCGACCCCTCGATCGACACTCCCTTCGGACGGAAGCCACGATGGATCAGACTGCGGGTGGGACCGGTGCCGGCAAGTGCCCGGTGATGCACGGCGCGGCGGCGACGCCGGGCGCGATGACCATGACCCCGCACGTCGCGCGTGGGCGCACCAATCGCGACTGGTGGCCGAACGCCCTCGATCTGGGGATCCTCCACCAGAACCCCATCGCCGGCAATCCGATGGGGGCCGGCTTCGATTACGCGGCCGAGTTCTCGAAGCTCGACCTCGACGCCGTCATGCGCGACCTGACGGCGCTCATGACCGACAGCAAGGCGTGGTGGCCGGCCGACTGGGGGCACTACGGCCCGTTCATGATCCGCATGGCGTGGCACGCCGCGGGGACGTATCGCACGGCCGACGGGCGCGGTGGCGCGAGCAACGGCACGCAGCGCTTCGCGCCGCTCAACTCGTGGCCCGACAACGGCAACCTGGACAAGGCGCGTCGACTCCTCTGGCCGGTCAAGAAGAAGTACGGACGCGCACTGTCGTGGGCCGATCTCTTCGTGCTCGCCGGCAACGCGGCGCTCGAGAGCATGGGCTTCCGCACGTTCGGCTTCGGTGGTGGGCGCGAGGACGTGTGGGAGCCCGAGCACGACATCTTCTGGGGCGTCGAGGGCGAGTGGCTCGGTGACCAGCGCTACAGCGGCGATCGCGATCTCGCGAACCCGCTCGCGGCGGTGCAGATGGGGCTCATCTACGTGAACCCCGAAGGACCGAACGGCAATCCCGATCCGGCCGCGTCGGCGCGCGACATCCGCGAGACCTTCGCGCGCATGGCGATGAACGACGAGGAGACGGTCGCGCTGGGCGCCGGCGGCCACACGTTCGGCAAGGCGCACGGCGCGGGCGATCCGTCGCTCGTCGGCGCGGAGCCCGAGGGGGCGAGTCTCGAGGAGCAGGGCTTCGGGTGGACGAACCGCTTCGCGTCGGGCGTCGGCGTGCACGCGACGACGTCGGGGCTCGAAGGCGCGTGGACGCCCACGCCGACCAAGTGGGACCACACGTACTTCGAGATGCTCTTCAAGTACGACTGGGAGCTCACGAAGTCGCCCGCCGGCGCGCATCAGTGGACGCCGATCGGCGTGCAGGAACAGGATCTCGTCCCCGACGCGCACGATCCGACGAAGAAGGCGCCGCCGATGATGTCGACCGCCGACATGGCGTTCAAGGTCGATCCGGCGTACCGCGCGATCTCGCAGCGCTTCCACGAGCATCCCGAGCAGTTCGCCGATGCGTTCGCGCGCGCGTGGTTCAAGCTCACGCATCGCGACATGGGGCCGAAGGTGCGCTACCTCGGCAGCATGGTGCCGGCCGAGGAGCTGATCTGGCAGGATCCGATCCCCGCGGTCGATCATCCGCTCGTCGGTGCCGAGGCGATCGCGACGCTCAAGCAGCGCATCCTCGCGTCGGGGCTGACGATCGCGCAGCTGGTGAGCACCGCGTGGGCGTCGGCGAGCACGTTCCGTGGCTCGGACAAGCGCGGTGGTGCGAACGGCGCGCGCATCCGCCTCGCGCCGCAGCGTGGGTGGGAGGTCAACCAGCCGGCCAAGCTGCAGCACGTGCTCGAAGTGCTCGAGACGATCAAGCGCGACTTCGACGCCGCGCAGTCCGACGGCACGCGCATCTCGCTCGCCGACCTGATCGTGCTCGGCGGCTGTGCGGCGGTCGAGGCGGCGGCGGCCAGGGGGGGCGTCGCCATCACCGTGCCGTTCACGCCCGGCCGCATGGATGCGAGCGCCGAGCAGACGGACGCCGATTCGTTCGCGGCGCTCGAGCCCGAGGCCGATGGCTTCCGCAACTATCGTCGTGCGGCGTACCGCATGACGGCCGAGGAGCAGCTCGTGGACCGGGCGCAGCTCCTCACGCTGACCGCGCCCGAGATGACGGTGCTCGTCGGCGGCCTGCGCGTGCTCGGCGCGAACCACGCGGCCTCGCGGCACGGTGTGTTCACCGATCGCGTCGAGACGCTGAGCACGGACTTCTTCGTCAACCTGCTCGACATGGCGACGAAGTGGTCGCCGATGGGCGAGGGGGCGGAGCTGTTCGAGGGACGCGATCGCGTGACCGGCGACGTGAAGTGGACCGCGACGCGGGTCGACCTGATCTTCGGCTCGCACTCGCAGCTGCGTGCGCTGGCGGAGGTGTACGCGTGCGACGACGCGAAGGAAAAGTTCGTGCGGGACTTCGTGGCGGCGTGGGTGAAGGTGATGGAGCTGGACCGGTTCGATCTGCACCGGTGAGGCGGCGCGGGGGCGTCGATGGAACAGCCGGGAGCGCCGGAACAACCGGAACAACTGGAACAGCCTGAAACGCCGGGGGCGCGGGGGACGCAGGGAGAGTCGATGTTCTCCCTGCGTCTCTCGCGCCCTCGAGCCCGTCGGGGACAGTCCCCTCTGTCCCCCGTCGGGGACAGAGGGGACTGTCCCCGGAAACGCAGCCAGCTGACATCGACATCACGACGCTGACGCGTGACGACGTCGCGGCATTGACCGCGGCACATCGACGCATGCGCTCCTCCCCGCTCTGGGGGATGGTGATCTTCTTCAGCGGCGTCGGCGTGAGGATCGCGGCGCTCGGGCTCGGGCTGGTGCGCGAGTCGAGATGGTATCTCGCCGTCGGCCTTGGCGTCGTGACGATCACCGCGTTGCTCGGCGCCTTCACGTATCGCGACCGCCGACGACTCGCGCCGTTCGCGCTCGACTGCGCCGCCTGTGGGGCGCCGCTCATCCCGCGCGAGTCGACGTCGCCGGAGTGGGAGGGGCCGGCGCTAGTGATCGCGACGGGCAATTGCCCGCGGTGTGGTGCGCGCGTGGCCGAGTGACGCGGGTGACCTGGCTGCGGCGTGCGAGCGAGTCGAGCGCGCGGACACTCGGCGTCATTGCCACAGCGCAGCGTGCATACTTCCACCTCACCGGGGACTGTCACCGGAAAATCCCCACGAAGCCCACAGCTGCGCCGTCACTTCCCCCGCTTCACGTTCATCCACGCATTCCCCATCAGCGTCGACGACGTCGTCTCCGTGACGATGGTCGGGACACGCCCGGCGCGGGCGAGCAGATTGGCGAGCATGAATTCGGAGACGAGCGGAATGTCCGCCTCCGTGCTGGTGATGCGCACCTCGCGGGTGTCCGGCACGGTGAACGGGCGCCACCGTGCGCCTGCATCGTGCGCCTCGAGGACCGTGGTCCCGTCGGGCGCGAAGATCCACCACCGTTCGCCGCCGAGCGCCTGGCCGTCGAGCAGGGCGACGGGGACGAGCCAGACGTGCACGCGGCCGTCGTCTTCGTCACGGTAGCTGAACGGCGCGAACGGCCGCCGCTCCGCCTCGTACTTCGGACCCCCGAGGCGCATCGCCGTGCGCCTGGCGCGCAGCTCGCGGAGGTGCGCGTGCGCGCCGTATGGGACGGCCGGCGGCTTGAGGAGATGCGGCGGCGACGGCTCCTCTTCGGCGGCGTGCAGGTCCTGCGCGACGAGATCGAACGGCGCGGCGCGTTCCGCGTCACCGACCTGCTGCAGGGGCGCGCCGGACTCGAGGTGCGGCGCGGGGGCTTCGGGAACGGTGTCGTGTTCGGCCGCCGCAGCTGCCGCATGCACCTCTTCCTGAACGGGCTGCAGGTGCGCTCGGAGAGCATCGACGACCTGGTGAACGCCTCCGACGTCGCGGCGATCGAGGCGTACAACAGCGCCGAGAACACACCGGCCGAGTTCCGCGGGCTCGTCACGGACTCCGGTGGCGGGGGCGGAGCCGCGCGCACCGGTAGCTCGGCCGGTGCCACGACCACCGCCGGCGTCGGCTCGGCCGGCGGATTCGGCGGTGGCGATTGCGGCGCGGTAATCGTGTGGACGCGGTGACGCGCGTGTCGTAAGTCCGCCCGGCGTGGCGCAGGGACGGCGACGGAGCGCCGTGAGCGGGGACAGTCCCCTCTGTCCCCCGTCGGGGACAGAGGGGACTGTCCCCAAGGGTTCCCTGCTGAAACTTCACTCGACACGCTGGGTCGAACCCCCGACTCCCCACCCGCGCCGCCATGTCCGCGATCCGCACCGCCGTCGCCGTCGTCGCCGCCCTCGCGCTGTCGTCTCCCGCCGCGACGCTCCGCGCGCAAGGCACCCCGACGTCCACGCTCACCGGTGTCGTCATCGATTCGGCCGGCACCGGCATCGCTGGCGCGACGGTGGTCGCCGAGCCGAACGATCCGCTCGTCGCGCGCGACACCACGCGCGCCCATCCGCGCGCCGTCACCGACGCGACCGGTGCCTTCCGCATCGAGCGCGTCCCCGCCGGCGCGATTCTCCTCGTCGTCGAACATCCACGCTACAAGTCCGTCGAAGCCGCGGCCGATGTCGCCGGCGGCGTGACGATCGCGCTCCGCATCACGCTCACCGAGGTGCCACCGCCGCCGCCGACGCTCGAACCCGTCGCCGCGCCGACACCGCGCCTCCGCGGCATCGTCACCGACACCGCCGGACGCCCCATCGCCGACGCCGACGTCGGCTACGTGGACGGCAGTGGCACCCCGACGCGCACCGATTCGCTCGGCCGTTTCTCGCTCGCGCTGCCCGAGATCTCGGTCGCCGTGGTGCGCGCACGACGCCTCGGCTACCGCGCGGCGTACACCACGCGTCGCACGGCGGACACCGCCACCGTCGCGCTCGTGCTTCCGCCCGTCGGGCAGCAGCTCGCGACGGTGCGCGTCAGCGCATGGGACAATCGTGCGCTGGCCGCGCAGATGGAGCGCAAGAGGTACTGGGGTGGCCAGCATATCGGCCGCGAGGAGATCGAGCGACGTGGTGCCTTCCGCATCTCCGACATGATGCGGGGACGTGCCGGATTCAACGTCAGACCGGAACGGTACGGCAATGGTCGCGTGCTCGGTCGACGCGATTGTGCGATGCACATCTTCCTCAACGGCGTGCACGTGCGGAACGTGAGCATCGACGAGATCGTGAACGCGACGGAGGTGGCGTCGGTCGAGGCGTACAACGCGTCGATCAACACGCCGGCCGAGTTCCAGGTGCTCGACGCCAGGTCATGCGGGTCGCTGGCGGTCTGGACGCGCTGAGCGCGACACACGTGCGGCGCCGGATCGGACGCGACCGCCTTGCGCCGCACGTGCGCACCGCGCGATCGTCGGCCATGCCACGCACGCCCGGTGCCCGCCGCCGCGCCGACATCCCCGACACCGTGCGCGCCGCACTCGATGCGGGCATGCGCGAGACGGCGACGCTCGTCGAGGGGCTCGCGATCGATTTCGCCGCGCTCATGGCCGCGACGCTACCCGAACTCGGTCGCGAGGCACCGGCCGCGTTGCGCGCGAGCGCCGACGCCGGCGTGACGCGACGCATGGCGCTCGCCGGGACGCTCGTGCACGACGGGCTCGGTCTCGACGGCGCGACACGGCTCGTCACGCATGCATCGGACACGGTGCGCGGGTGGAGTGCGTACGCGATCGCCGCAGCGCCCGATCTCCCGCTCGCCGAGCGACTCGCCCGCGTGCGACCGCTCGCCGACGATCCGCACTTCGGCGTGCGCGAGTGGGCGTGGCTCGCGCTCCGCCCGCATCTCGCCGCCTCGATCGACGAGGCGATCGCGCTGCTCGTGCCGTGGACGAGCGAACCGTCGGAGCGGTTGCGTCGCTTCGCCGTCGAGGCGACGCGCCCGCGAGGCGTCTGGTCGGCGCACATCACGGCGCTCGTGCGTGAGCCCGCATGCGGACTCCCGCTGCTCGAGCCACTCGTGTCCGATCCGTCGCGCTACGTGCAGGACTCGGTCGCGAACTGGCTCAACGACGCGGCCAGGTCGCAGCCCGAGTGGGTGCGTACGACCTGCGCACATTGGCGCACGATGTCGACGACGCCCGCGACGGCGCGCATCGTCATCCGGGCGATGCGATCGATCGCATGACACGCAGGCGCATGCACCGCTTCGTCGCGACCGTGCTCGCGCTGCTCGGGAGCACGCTCGGCGCACTCGCGTCCCCGTCGTCGCTCGTCGCGCAGGGGACGGTGCTCGAGGTGCGCATCCGCGATGCGGCCGGTGGCGTCGTTCCGCTCGCGACGGTGACCGCGGAGGTCGAGGGCGTTCGCCAGACACGCATCACCACCGACAGCGGGCGCACGTCGTTCGTCCTGCCTGCGAACGCCACCGTCCGACTCGGCGCGCGGCGCATCGGCTACGTGCCGCTGCAGACCAGCATCGTCACCGAGGGCGAGCGTCAGTCGGTCACGCTCACCATGGGGCGCTCGATTCCGTGGTCGCTCGACACCGTCCGCGTGATCGCGACGCGATCGGTCGGCGGGATCGTCGTCGCCGCGGCGACGCAGACACCCATCGCCGGCGCGACGATCGCACTCACCGGCGGCGGACTGCGCGTCGTGTCGGGGAGCGACGGGTCGTTCACGCTGCCGCTCCGCACGGAGCGCACCGTCACGCTCACCGTCCGCGCACCCGGCTACGCACCGGCCTTCCGCACCGAGCGACTCGCACCCGATGCGAGCGGCGAGTTCCTGATCCTGCTCGACTCGCTCGGCGGCATGCCCAACCACGTGATCGCCAATCTCTGGGACGCCGAACGACGCCTCGCGTGGCGCTCACCGACCGATGTCGTCGTCGGCGGCCGCGAACTGCGCGCCGGCGGTGCGAGCGACGTGATGGCGGCACTGCGCGAGAGCCGGACCGTGGCCGAGAAGGGGCTGCGGGTCGGCGACAACGCGTGCCTGTTCATCAATGGGGAGCCCGCACCGGGGCAGACGCTCGAGACCTTCCCCGTCGAGTCGGTCAAGTCGATCGAAGTGTACGAGCGCGGCGGCGAGTACATCGAGTCGCTCGTCCGACGTTGGCCCGCGTACGCACCGTGCGGACGCGGCACGTCGGCGGTCGCGCCGACCGGACCGGGCGCGGCACGGTTCGTGGTGGTCTGGACGTTCTGAGGGCAGTGGCGTGATGGACCGCGTCGTCGTGCATCACGTCGCCGTGCGATCGGGAACCGCAACCTCGGGCGCGCGCCGCGTGCGCGTCGCACGATGCACCCACCGGATCATCACCGCCTGCAGCGGCAACCGCGCGACGAGCGCCGTGATCCAGAGCGGCGAGGCGTCGGCGGCGATGGCATCGAGCAGCATCTGCACGTTCGCCGGGAAGACCGCGAGCAGCAGCGCGATCAGCCCGATGCCCGCCGCGCGCCGTGTCGCGCGCGGCACGAGCCCGATCGCACCGGCAAGCTCCGCGACGCCGCTCGCGAACGTCGCCGTGCGGGGCGACATGGGGAGCCAGCGCGGGACGATCGCGTCGAACAACGAGGGGACGACGAAGTGCGCGACGCCGGCGCAGCCGAAGAGTGCGACGAGCCCCCAGGGCGCACCGCGCGATGTGCGCGCGCGCGGCGGTGCATACAATGGTGGTGTCACCCCGGCGGCCCCTGCGGCCCCGGA